>Ga0316575_10000131_pt1 | contig 18564 bp, 14 predicted proteins | sample J5NA_FD_203072 | JGI IMG/M metagenome (GOLD analysis project Ga0316575, IMG submission 203072) | Rhizosphere microbial communities from salt marsh grasses in Alabama, United States - J5-7_050615r2r3 | ecosystem: Host-associated > Plants > Roots > Rhizosphere | place: USA: Alabama | collected...
CAACATTCTGCTGCTTGGTCTTCTATTGACAAAAGCGTATGGGCACAAACGGCATGTAAGTGAACTCCTGCAGATATTATCCGAACTGGAAGTCAGAAAATCATGATACCGAAAGAGCTTATCCAGAAAGTCCGTCGGATTGAAATTACCACCAAACGGGTAGTGGATTCCCTGGTTTCGGGAGGGTACCACAGTGCCTTCAAGGGCAAGGGAATGGAATTTTCGGAAGTACGGGAATATACCGACGGGGATGACATCCGGCTCATCGACTGGAACGTCACCGCACGTATGCGCACTCCCTATATCAAAAAACATGTCGAGGAACGGGAACTTACCGTCATGCTCATGGTTGACGCATCGGCATCGGGAAGTTTCGGGACAGTAAACAAATTCAAGGGGGAGATCGCGGTTGAACTTTGTGCACTGCTCGCTTTTTCAGCTATCAAGAATAATGACCGTGTCGGCCTTATCATTTATTCTTCTGAAATCGAGAAGTACATCCCGCCGCAGAAAGGACGTAACCACGTCCTGTATGTCATTCGTGAACTGCTGTACGATCAGCCGAAGCATCCGGGAACCGATATTGATAAAGCGCTCCGCTTTCTCAACCGTGTTCAGACTAAAAAAGCGGTGGTGTTCATGGTATCCGATTTTCTTTCGCCGCCGTTCGAAAATGCCCTGCGGATTTCTGCGCGTCGTCACGATCTTATCGCCTGTTCGGTAAGTGATCCGCGTGAAACGGTGTTTCCGGATGTCGGCCTTGTCGAACTGGAAGATGCGGAGAACGGATCAACCATTCTGGTAGATTCGGGGAGTGCTGTATTCCGCGAAACATATCGACGCAGAACCGAGGTGCAACGTCAGGCGGTGACGGCGCTTTTCAGAAATAATGGTATCGATGAAATCGCCGTTTCGACCGAGACCGAATATGTCGAGCCGCTTGTACGGTTTTTCAGAAAACGCGAACGGATGATGCAACGGTAGAGACGCCATAGCATGCCGTCTCTACCACCATTGTTTGTTGTCGGGGTCGGGACAGGTTCCAAACCTTCCCCGACAGGGGAAATCCGTCAATCCGTTTAATCCGCGACGTTATTTCGGCGGAGCGATGACCAGTTTGCATACATCGCTCTTTTTCGTCTTTTTGAGTTTGTAGTCCTCGGCGGTTACCTGCCAGAGGTAAATGTCGGGGCTGAGCGGCGCTCCCCGCTCATCGCGCAGATCCCACACTTCCCCATTACGTGCATCCCGTATCACCCTGAGCAGCCGCCCTGCGAGCGTATAGATCTTGATGGTCAGGTGCAGATCATTTTTCCAGTAGGTTTCCGAGGTGTACGAACTCTGACAGTAGAAGCGCGTCTGCTTTCCGTACCGCGCGGGATTGGGATAGTTGATGACATGGTCAAGGTCGAGTGAATCATAGGCGATGACCGTGACGTCGAACGTTTTCTTCGAGAGGTTGCCGATGAGGTCGCGTGCGGTGACGGCCATGGTGTAGGTTCCCGGTTTGAGCACGTCTTCGTCGTACACCACCGAAACGATGCCGCGGCGGTAATCTCCCTCCTTGAACTGAAACTTGCTGTTGAAGTTCTGGCGCGGCATGGTTCCTTCGATTTCAACCGTGATGCCTTCGTCCGGCCCTATTCCCGCGGCATCGATGCCGCTGCTGTCGAAGATCTCGATCTCGGCTGTAAAGGGCACCTGCACGGTGATGTGATCCGAAAACGAGGCATTGCCGCCCGAGAGCCGGTCATCGTCATACGACGGGCGTACGGAAATGAGGGGCCCGGTCCTGTCGCTGATGTTACCGCTGGCAAGCGATCCGTGGAACGTGATCGGTTTCTTTGATCCGGTGCCGCTGATGGTGTTGTTGTCAATCCATGCGTAGGCGGTCATCCGCGGTCCGGCCTTGTCGAAGGTGAGGTTCTGCGGAACGAGTACGGTCTGTTTGAACGTGCCGCCGGTGACATCGGTTTTTCCCAGAAAGAGCGGTGTGCCGGGAAGCGTGTAGGTGACGAAGCGCGTGCCGCCGTCTTTGCGTGTCGCGACTTCCGCGGCATTGAAAAGACCGACGGCGACATGAGCACCCTTTCCGGTGAAGTCGCGGTCGATCGATCCGTCGGCTTTGGTGACGGTACCCGAAACGGTCACCTTCTGCAGCGCCCTGAGGGTATCGTCGCGGTCGTCAAGAGTAAGGTTGACGGTGCGGGTCGGCCGTATGGCGCGGATCGACGGATCACCGAGAATGCAGTAGGTCCGGTGGCCGCTGTCGCGGAGCACCACCTGTGCATATATGAGGGCATCTCCTGCAGAGTGTGGAGAGGTACTGTCGAATAAGCTGCTGTAAAAGGCAAAAGCGAGATCCTGATTTCCCGAGGCTCCTGATTCACGGGTGCTCGAAACCGTTGTCACCGCCCCTGCCGAGCGGCTTGTAACGAGCGTACCGCTGAGGCATTGACGGCCGGGATTATCGAAGTGGCCGACAGAGCAGGAGAATGCGGAAACGATGGGGTAGCGACCGCTGTTGTTCATGCGGGCGATCATTTCGGCAGTGAGAATGAACTCATCGGTCCAGGTGATGTCTGCGCCGTGGCCGAAGAAATTGATGTACCCGACGCCGTTGTTGATTTCGTTGATGAGTGCTATCGAAGCGCCGGGTTTCTGGCGGAGCTGATCCCATTCGTACTCGTAGAGGTACACTTTTCGCAGGTCGATCGACGGTGCCAGTGAGTCAAGGAGTGCCGCGGTACGGTCGGATGACTGAGCATGATCATAGCCGGTACTTGACACCGGGTCGGGTTCTGCCCCCTGCATGTCGTCGTCGGCGACGAAGAGCGCCCGGTTGCGCCATTCGCTGAAGTCGGCCACTGCAGGGTCTTCCGTATCGACCACCTTGTAGACCATGTCCCACCCCTGCTCAACGGTAAGGCAAGGAAAACGGCCTATGGCGATCTGCGCAACATCTTCCGTTTCGTCATTTGTCACTGCAACGCGGGTAAAGAAATTTTCGTAATTTTCATTATCGACGATATATGCAGGAATAAAGTCGGTCGCAGTGTTTTTTAAGTTTTTGGCGTCATAGTGTCCCGTACCGAAGAGAATGACGTAATCGGGAAAGAGCGCATTGTCCCAGTAGCGGGTGACATATCCGATGAAGTTGCGGATCGCTGCGGCATCCTTGTTACCACCCGAGAAATACCGGTAAATGTCGAATACATTGACCACAACGGGATTTTTAAATCCGATGTGTTTCTTGTGCCGCGCGAGACTGTCGGCTGCCGCGAGAAAATCAGGATGGGCAATGATGAGAAAGTCGCTGCGGTTGGCGGTGGAACGCAGGTTGGTCACCTGCATCGAGGTGGTTGACGGATGATCGTCCGGGGCGGTCGTTTCGGGAAGCGGCAGCAGCCCCGATTCGTTACAGATGACGTATCGTCGTCCCGCAAATGCCGTATCGGTAAAACGGAAGGTGCCGTTCTGTGCCATGCTGACGGTGTCGACGAGGCGCATCTCCTGCTCGTCCTGGTCGACGCGCATGATGTATACCTTCTGGCGGGTGGAAATCTGCAGGTCCCACGCGACGACAAAACCGGTGTCCGTCTCTTCCGGAAAGATCGTGATGGTTGCCGGATCATCGCCGACGGCGAGTTTCTCCCGGTATTTCGCGTCAAAATAGTCAAGATCGGTTTTCGCGGAATCGGTACCTCCGTTGTTTGTAAATGTTAATTGACGGTCACCCCATTCCGTTACATCTACCGAATCATCAAATGCGCTTGAAGTGTCAATGATCGTGCCGGCGAGCGAGACTTTTACATATCCCCGGTTTTTTGAGTAACCCTTGAAACTGATTGAGCCCGGAAGCGACGTATCGATGTGCGGGAGATCGAGCGATACGGTCATCGGCTGCTGATTGCGGTCGAACATTTTCCAGAGCCAGTTGCGACTGCCGTGGTCATCATCCTTACGGTATTTGGATTGTTTGAAACGAACGAAATTGAACGAAACATCTCTGGTCAAAGCAGGATCACCCTCTGCCTGCGCAATTTTCTGCAGTGAGCGGGCACCGCTTTCCGACGCGGTTACCCAGTAGGTGCGATAGTCGGTGTAGAGGTTGGTGCGGAATGTATAACGGCTGCGGAACACCCAGTCCGACGCTCCCGAAACATACCCGATGACGCAGTCGTTATTGTCAACGTTTCCGTTTCCGTTGCGGTCGATGCGTAAAAGCGGGATCTCGGTCACTCCGTCGGGGATCGATCCGTCGGCGGGAAGCGTGTCGGGAAGCATGTTCTTCCATGAGGCGTAGAGCCTGACCTTGTTCATTGCGATGCTGCTGCCGAAAAGCTCCTGCAGATGCGCGCCGTCGATCTTCATCATGCCGTTTTCATTGATGGTGCACTCATTGAACTCCGTGTGGCCGTCACCGACCGTAAAACTGAATGACGTACGCCCCGGAGGAAGCGGGTAGTCGTTCGCATGCTTTTTCGCCAGCCTCTTTTGTACTGCCCATCCTGTTGCAACGTCGTAGTTGGCCACCAGGTGTCGCATCATCTTCTCGTAATCATTCGTCGGAGCGCCTTTGCGCGGTCTGGCGGTCGATGCCGGAAAGGTGACGGTGCAGGTACCGTCGGTAATGAAGGAACAGGTGTTGTTATCGAGGTTGTACTGTACCGGGCAGAAGATGAACGTTGCCGCCCGAAGGGTTCGTAACTGAATGTACTGCGGTTGAGAAATCCAGGGTCCGGTAAAGGAAACAGCCGCTTCGGGTTGAGCGTCTTTTTCATCGATGATGAAAGGCGGATGATTCAGAGCGATGGAAACGCCGGAGGTGACGGTGACCGATGCCGACACAGCACCTGTGGCAGGAACGCCGACGGTGAACGAGTATGCCGGCCGTACGGGCTCGCCCGCATTTTCAACCGAGAAGTTGTTGTCCGAAAAAGAGAGCGACGTTACGGGTCTGTCGTTCATGAAAATGGTCGAGGTGTCGGGTGCTGCGGCATGCCATCTGAAGGTAAACCGCTGCGGCGTATTCTCGATAACGGTGACCGAAGCGGCAAGGGGTGTCATGAGGAGACAGAGGTGAAAAGACAATGCGGCGGCTGCAGATCGTCTCATTATAAGTCAATCCTTACGGGTGACGGCGGTTTGTGACAGTTGCGAAGCGGGTCGGACGGATCGCTCCGGCGCACCCGAAGTACGCGGGTGCATCATGTTGCTTTATGCAGTATTACGGTGCGACCTGCATGAAATTGTCGGGGGTGCGCATTTTTACGGGTGTGCTTTACCGGTTCGGGTCAAGCGCGTCGCGCAGGCCGTCGCCGACGAAGTTGAATGCCATGACGGCGAGAAAGATGAAGACTCCGGGCAGAAGTATCCACGGATGGTACTGGATGTCGGCGATGTTCATGGCGACGCCGAGGAGGTTACCCCAGCTTGCCTGCGGGTCCTGTATGCCCAGTCCGATAAAACTCAGGGTGCTTTCGCCGAGAATATAGCCGGGGATCGAGAGGGTTATCGAGACGATGGCATAGGAGAGCGTCTGCGGAAGGATATGGACGAAAACAATTCTGGCATGTGAAGCACCGAGCGCGCGTGCCGCGGTGACGAAATCACGCTTGCCGATCGAGAGCGCCATTCCCCTGATGACACGTGCGAATCCGGCCCAGCCGATGAAGCTCAGAATGACGACGATAAGCAGATAGATTTCGGTTGATGACAGCTCGATCGGAAAGGCACTGCGAAGGGCGAGCATGAGGAAAAAACCGGGTACAAGCATGAAACATTCGGCAAATCGCATGAGGAACCAGTCGGTTCTGCCGCCGAAATAGCCGCTCAGTCCTCCGACGGCAAACCCGAGAATCGCCGTAATGGCCACCCCGAAAAATCCGATGGTGAGCGATACGCGTGACCCGTACAGGATACGCGAAAGCAGGTCTCTTCCGACGGCATCCGCACCCAGCAGATACATTCTGCACTCGCCTTCCGACTGCGGAATGCCGAATAAATGGTGCCTCACCGGAATGATTCCCCAGAGTTTTACCGGATCCCCCTTGACAAGAAAAGACAGGTGGTAGGGTGTCGACCGGTCTTCGACGAAGGCCCGCTCGAAAAAATCGTTGAAGGTAAACGAATACCGGTAAACGAACGGACGGGGGGAAAACCTGCCGTTGTGTACGAAATGGATTCTGCTCGGCGGCTGGTATGAGAGTTCACGAAGTCCGTTGTCAAGGCTGTAGGGAGCGATTATTTCCGCAAAGAGCATGAGTGTATACAACACTATGAGTACAATCGAACCTGCCACGGCGAGCGGATGTTTCAGGAATTTGTCGAGGGCGCGGTTCGAGAATCGCATGTCAGGCCTTCCGTACGCGTGGATCGACCAGTACCAGGAGCAGGTCGGCGATCAGGTTGCCGATGATGAGCATGATACCACCCATGAGCATGCTGCCCATGACGAGAAACGTATCCTGTGACCGGACGGCGGCGAGCATGAGGCTTCCGAGGCCGGGCCAGTTGATGATGATTTCGAGCAGTGCCGCACCGCTGAGAAGTTCCGAAAACGAGAACCCGAAGAGCGTGATGAGCGGATTGATCGCATTGCGAAGTGCGTGTTTGTAAATGACACGGTTTTCGGGAAGCCCTTTGGCCCGGGCTGTCGTGATATACTGTTTTCGCAGCTCTTCGAGCATGTTGCCGCGTGCAATACGCTGCAGCCCTGCAAGGGCACCTATGGTCAGGACCACTACCGGAATGATGAGATGGGCGGCACGGTCGATGATTTTTGCGAAGAACGGGAGCTGTTCATATCCTGACGACATCATCCCGCCGATCGGAATGGCACCGATGAGCGGGACGGATCTGCACTGAAAAACCAGATACATGACGAGCAGTGCCAGAAAGAAGCTCGGCAGCGACATCCCGATATAGGAAATGAGCGACATGATGCGGTCGCCCCACGAGTACTGGTGCACGGCGGCGTAGATACCGAGGGGTATGGCGATCAGCCACGTGAAGAGTATTGACAGAAACGAAAGCAGGAACGTGTTGAGGAGTCGCTCGGCAATGACATTGGTAACCGGAGCCTCGCGTGAAAAGGAGTAACCGAGGTCAAGTTTCGCCAGTCGTCCGAGCCAGTGCACGTACTGCACGACGATCGGCTTGTCAAACTGATATTTCTTTTCGATCTGCTCGACGGTTTTTCTGCTGATGCGCGGGTCAAACCGGTACTTGGCGAGAATATCGCCCGGCGCAAGATCGATGAACAGAAAGGTGATGAACGACATCAGCAGCAGCTGAGGAATCGAAATGAGAGCCCTTCTGATGATCTCGTCGCGCATGGCGGTAAACGTCAGTTTCCTTTGATGTAAAGGTATTCAAGATTGTGCAGCAGTCCCCCGTTGAGTGACGGATTGAGATTGCCGATACGGTTGTTGATGCAGGAGATACGCTCCTGAAGCACCGTATATATGAGCGGAAGCTCATCCGATGCGATCTGCTGCCAGCGGTCGTAGATCGCCTTGCGCTTTTCGTTGTCGAGTTCCTTGACACCGACGTCAAAGAGACTGTCGATGGTCGCCTCCCACGGGGTGGCGGGTGTTTTCTGGCGCGGGTACCACATGTGAAGTGATCCTGTGGAATGCCAGACGTTTTTGCCGAAGTGGGGTTCGACGCCTCCGGTAAGTCCCAGGAGCACCGCATCCCATTCAAACGGGGGGTTGTCGATCTTCTGAATGAGACTGTTGAATTCAAGGAGCTGGAAGTGGACGCGGAACCCGAGCTCTTCGAGATCCTTACGGATGATCTCCGCAATTTTCATCCGGACGTTGTTGCCGCTGTTGCTGACAAAGGTGAAATCGACCGGATTGCCCTTCGGGTCTTCGAGAATGCTGTCGTTGTTGCTGTCTCTGAATCCTTCCTTGGCGAGCAGCTCGCGTGCCTTTTTAACGTCGTAAGGGTATTCGGTTACGGAATTGTTGAAGAAGTAACCCTCCGCGGGAGTCATGGGCGACCACTGCGGGTAGCCCAGGCCGTTCATGACGATGTTGATCATGTTTTGTTTGTCAAGAGAATAGGCGACTGCGCGGCGAAAGTTGACATTGTTGAACCACGACGCTTTTACCGGGTTGACGTAGGGTTTCCCCGCACTGTCGCGGCCGGCGTTGAGATTGAAGAAGAGAAAATTGCTCCCGGTGGACGGACCGAGCCGGTAGACGGTGTAAAGACCCGATGCTTCGTCACGTTTCAGGCCGGGGTAATCTTCGCCCTTGGCAGAAAGATAATCGATTTCGCCCTTTTTGAACTTGAGCAGCTCGGCATTCTGGTCGGCGACGATCGTGTAGACGATACGGTCGATATACGGCAGACGGTTGCCTTCCCGGTCGGTTTTCCAGTAGCGGGGATTCTTTTTGAATACGACCTTTTGCGACGAGAGGTACGATTCGAGCAGGTAGGGACCGTTACCGACGATCTGCTCGGGCTTCGTCTTGATGGAAAGTTCCGTCGAGAAGGTGCCTTTCTTGACGAATTGCGACAGCGCATGTTTCGGAAGTATCTCCTGGGTCATCGCTCGCAGAAAGGGGGCATAGGGGAAGGGCAGGGTAAAGGTCACCGTCAGGCTGTCCTTTACCGTTACAGCAATCTTCTTGTCGTCGATCATGAAGATGTCGCGTGACGAATTCGGATTGATCGCCGTGTTGTAGATAAGGTCATTGAAAGTAAACTCGACATCATACGCGCTGAACGGGACGCTGTCGGACCACACGACACCCGGCCGCAGGTGGAATGTCCAGCTGAGTCCGTCGGATGAAACATCCCACGATGTGGCAAGGTTCGGTTCGGGAAGGAGCGTTATGCCGTTTGAGCGGACAAGTCCTTCGAAAATGTACTGGGTAAATTCACTGGTGGATGTTTCGGTTGACGTGATCGGGTTGAACGATTTGGGGTCGGAGGTTGTTGACATGATGAGATTTCCGCCCGGGGTGCCTATTGCGGGAGTAAAGGCAAGGGCTTTTTTCTGGAGCGCATCATAGTCGATGCCCGGACCCTGATTCCGGTCTGACTGTTTGGAGGTACCTCCTGTCGAACTGCATCCCTGCAGCAGTATGAAAGCGGACAGCAGTGTTGCGGCGATACAGATCATCAGACGTTTATGCATGAGTGATACTCCCGTAACGAGTGGAAAATCAATTGAATATCATCGGTTGATACCGGCGTTCCGTTACGGCATGACGGTGACAATTTCAGACGGCCATACGCTATGCCAGTGATGGATCGTGTAAAAATCCTGGAGCGTCCGGTTACTGATGTACTATCCGAAAATAGCATCTCTGCACCGGATTCACCAATCGAAAAATGGCGAACCGAAGATCAGTCACGATTCCTCAGGATCGGAACACCATTGTTTTTTAAACGATTCACTCTGTGCAAGCTTCATGACAACAGATTGTTCATGTTCGGAGAACGGTGTTCGGGCAACCGGCAGTGAAAAACCTGCGGAGAAACCTTCGATAAGTGCTGAAATGATCGTTTCAAGGCGGATTCCGGGGAGCAGTTCAGCCAGCGAAATGCTCTTTGCACGAAGCAGTTTGATTTGTTCCTCCTGTTCAGTGGTGTCAATGAGGAAGTACCGCGGCAGTGTACAGGAGGCTTCGCTCAATGGAATCGAGCCGTGCTGGAGGACGGTTTCACGGGTCCGGTATTGTGCCGATCCGACCAGTTTACGCCCGTTAACCATAATCTCATCACGGTTAGGTGCCAGAAAACAAGGAAGTTTCACATGCCGACCGCTTTTGATAAGCGGATCGGCACTGTCCTGAATCTGCGGGTGTATACCGAGCTGCGAAAACGCATGGACAAGACATTTCATAATAATGAAATAGGTGGCGGCAACGGAAGATCCCGTTCCGGAAAAATTCCGCGGAAAAACAATGCTGTAGGTGAGATCATCGCTGTGCAGAACCGCGCGTCCGCCGGTCGGTCTGCGGATCCAGTCAATGCCTTCGTCGGCAAGCTTTGCGAGATTCAGTTGACGTGAGGCATGCTGCAGCGATCCGATGCTTATTGCCGGCGGTTTCCAACGGTAGAGTCGCAGGCAAATGCACTGTTTTTCACCTGCATCTCTCATCAGGTAATGGTCTGCCGCCATGTTGAAGGCTGCTGTGCCGGTATCGGTGATGATACATCTGATCGGAGTGTGCGACATAGGCTAAAAATAGCATCTGAAGTGTGGCAATGCATTAATATATATTAACAGTACTTTATCTGATACCTCCTTTGGTACCTTCCCGAACGCCCCCTCCTTACGGTTCCCCAAGGGGGTACCATTCGTCCCGGCAGGTGTTGTATCGTGTCTTTCGGGATTGTCACTACCATGGCTCGGGTACTCTGGAGGGTCGTATGTCTGCCATGTAATTGACAAGGAATATGCAGACCGGTTAACGCCGATGCATTATAGACGAATTCTCACCATTCGACGGAGCATGTATGAAAAAAGAGTCTGCAATCGGTATCGATCTTGGCGGTACCAATCTCAAGGGAGTCATCATCAATCGCAATGGTGAAGGTCGTCACCTCACCCGCATTCCCACCGAAGCTGAAAAAGGGGGTGCGCATGTCATGGCGAACATTCTCACCCTCATCGGCAAGCTGCTTGAAAAAGAGGGCCCGGCAGATGATATCATCGGCGTCGGCATCGGGACACCCGGTTTTGTCAGTGAAGACGGCGTAGTTGACGGAGCAGAAAACCTTCCCGGCTGGAAGGGAACGCATCTCTACGAACCGGTTATGGAGAAATTCAAACTCAGAACCATCGGTGCCAATGATGCGACGGTTGCCGCACTTGCCGAAGCATATTACGGTGCAGGGCAAGGGGTGCGCAACATGGTGCTGCTTACCCTCGGAACAGGCATCGGCGGCGGTATCGTGATTGACCATAAACTTTTTACCGGACGGTTCGGAATGGCGGGTGAGCTCGGGCATATCATCGTTGAAACCGACGGTATTCAATGCAACTGCGGCCTTAAAGGGTGTGTCGAACGGTACTCGTCGGCAACCGGCCATGTGACGCTTGCAAAAAAATACGCTGCGGAAACCACTGGTGCAGATGCGACGCCCTTTACAAAATTCGTGCTCGAAACTCCCGAAAACGTTTCGTCCAGAACGATCTATGAATATGTGGTCAAGGGGGATCCGGTTGCTTTACGTGTACATGAAACGCAGTGCGAGATGCTCGGACGACTCATCGGCATCATCTGCAATACGCTCTCTCCCGACCGTATTATTCTCGGCGGCGGTGTCATGAAATCGGGGAAGGTCATCACCGACACGGTCGAAAAGTACGCCGCGAAGAACTGCTGGCCCATGATCTGGGAAAAGTGCGACCTTGTCGTCGCGCAGCTCAGTGAAGATGCCGGGGTTCTCGGCGCGGCTGCAATGGCGTTCGACGCGTTCGGGGGGTGAGACCTCACCCCACTTCGAGAACCTCAGTGTGGCGCATTGTTCCCTCTCCAACACCGAGAGGGAAAACTGAAAGTTGCCATTTGCACCTTTTTAATTTTCCTTCTCCCAGGGGGAGGAAGGGGCAGGCATTGCAAAGTTCTCCGGAAATGTATATACTTACATATATACAGGAGGTGTATATGATCGAGGCGAAAATATTCAATTCGGGAAACAGTCAGGCGATACGTTTACCAAAGGAGTACCGGATGAATGCCGATTCCGTCCAGCTCAACCGGATCGGCAATGTTCTTGTCATTGTTCCGAAAGATGATCCGTGGGCGAATTTCAGGGAAGGGATAAAGGAGGCGGAGGAGTTTCCTCCTGTGGATGATGTGCGTCCGAAAGCCGGTAAAGTTAAGCTGAAATGAAATATCTTGTTGACGCCAACATTCTCATTTATTTGTTGAATTCCAAATCATCGTCATTGCAACGAAAATTCACCCGGCATGATGTCAAGCAATTCGGAGTCTCTTCCATAACGGTCGCAGAGCTTGTTTACGGAGCCCGGAAAAGCCGCCGGGTCGAGCAGAATACCAATGCAGTGATTAAAATGCTCTCATCGTTTGAACTTCTGGATTTCACCAGTGCCGATGCATTTGAATACGGAGATATTCGTGCAGTTCTGGAAACGAAGGAAAAGGTAATTGGTGGAAATGACCTCCTCATTGCCGCGCAGGCACGGCGACTCGGATTGATCGTGATTACCGCAAATGAAGGTGAGTTCTCAAGGGTTCCGGGGCTTCGTGTGGAGGACTGGACAAAATAGACCACTCTCCCGTACCCTCGGTACCAGCCTTAAGGTTGTCTAATACAGACATCATATTCCAGATGCCAGACCTCCGGATTGATCAGGACTCATTGATTTCCTTAATCAATGTATACAGCACATTGAACCGTTCACTGATGATTTCATCATCTTTATGCAACGTTTCATCAAAAAGATCCAAATCTTTCTTGATATGTTCATTATCGATACAGATGGCGACATTCATCGCGCCGCCCTGCAGTCCGATTCTGTCCAGCAGCGGATAGCGGGGATACTCCTTTTCGTTTTTGTGGTATCTTTCCATAAAAAATTTTCGTGTTCTGCAGATAAGAATCGCCATGTCAAGTACCCTGTGCAACGGCAACTCCTCCGATTGTCGCGACCATTTTTCTCCCTTGCAGTTGCCGCTTGAAAGCAAGACCTACATTGCACAGAAAAACAACGGGTTATACGATTTGCACAGTGTTCTTGCAGACAGTTTGCCGGACACATGGGGGAGAAAGGTACAGGATGCGGAATTCCAGAAGATCGGGATTTTCGAAGCAACAGCTCTTGAGCGCCTTGCTTTCATCGGGCAAAACGGTATAGGAGCACTTCGCTATAAGCCGGCACAGCATTTTCCTAAAGGGGAAGAACTGGTGCATCTTTCCGAACTCCGAAAGGCTGCACAGAGGATCATTGAGGGTGACGTTGAGGACGTCTCCGAGCAACTCCTTAAAAGCGGAGGTTCTGCCGGAGGTGCGCGGCCGAAATTTCTTGTTGATGTCAAGGAAGACGATCCGCAGGAAATCAGGTATACACAGGGGAAATCCAGTGAAGGATTTGTACCGGTACTTCTGAAAGTCCCGGACATCGGCCAGGAGATGGACCACTACCAGAGAATCGAATACACGTATTGTCAGCTTGCAGAGATGGCAGGTATTACGATTCCAGACAATTATCTCATTGTGGGAGATAGTTCCGGGCTTGCATTCTTCGCGATAAAAAGATTTGATATCTTACCGGATAATAATCGGTTTCATGTACACACGCTGTCGGGAATGCTCAACATTGACTATCGCGAAAGAACGCCGGACGGCAGCACGTTCCTGCGGACGATTGATGATGTGACGAGAGACCGGCGGCAGGTGGTGGAGGGGTTCAGAAGAATCGTTTTCAATTACATCGGCTCAAACAAGGATGACCACTCGAAAAACTTCAGTTTCCTCATGAATCGACGAGGGGAGTGGACTCTTGCACCCGCCTATGATATCGGGTTCTCAAAAGGTGAAAATGACCTCCATCAGATGAGGCTCGGGGATAAGTCCCGGAATGCGGAGACAAAGGATTTCCGAAGGCTCGCCGAAGATTTTGATGTGACCCGATGGGAAGCAAGTGTGGAAATGACGGTGGCTGCATTTGAAAAATGGCCTTTATTGGCGAAAAATAACGGTGTTCCAAAGAAATACATCGAAATAATAGATCAGAAGCTTCGGGAGAATATTCGAAGGGTTGGAAGAGGGTAGAAGGTTGACAAATAAAAAATTCGAGCCTTTATCCCGCTCCCGGGAGAGGAGAAACATGCTGGTTCTTTTTTCTTTTCCGGGGAGTATAGTATCTTTCCTGTAATTCACTTTTTCCATGGAGCCAACGAATGCCGGAACTGAACGAAGCAAAGAAGCCGGAGTGTCCCCCGGGTAAAGATTGCGGTGTGAAGAATGAACCGACCATTATTCCGAGATTGAACAAAAAGCAGTTTCATTTTTCACTGTGGTATTTTCTCGTGGCGCTGCTTCTGCTCAATCTTCTGAACAATTATTTTTTTCATACTCCGCAGGAGACCATTGATTTCAGCGAATTCAGGGGAAAGATTCTTTCCGGGCAGATCAAGCGGGTGGAGATGAGTTCCCGATATTATCTCGGTCTGCCTTATACCAGAGAACAGCTTCAACACAGTGAGGGGAATGGGTATAAGGCGAGAGCCAAACTTGCCGGAGAGATGACTTTCCGGACTGTGCCGGTACCCGAATCGCGGCTTGTGCCTCTGCTCGATTCGCTTAAAATTGAATACTTCGCCCGTAACGAGCAGCCTAGCCGGTTTGAAAATCTTTTTTTCTCATGGGGGATACCGCTGCTTCTCATGCTTGTCGTGTGGCGGTTTCTTTACAAACGCGTTGGTAATCTCGGCCAGAGCGTCATGGCGTTCGGTCAGAACCGTTCACAGCTTGTTGCAGAGGGAGATACGGGAACCACCTTTGACGATGTCGCCGGCGCAGATGAGGCAAAGGAGGAACTGGTCGAAGTTGTCGATTTTCTGAAAAATCCCGAAAAATATACGGAAATCGGTGGCAAAGTTCCAAAAGGCGTTTTACTGGTTGGTCCGCCGGGAACCGGAAAAACGCTTCTTGCCAGAGCTGTCGCCGGAGAGGCGAAGGTCGCTTTTTTCCGGATGAGCGGTGCTGATTTCGTTGAGATGTTCGTCGGCGTGGGAGCTGCGCGGGTACGCGACCTGTTCAAGCAGGCACGAGAAAAAGCTCCCTGCATCATTTTCATCGATGAGCTTGACGCGATTGGAAAGAGTCGCTCGCCGATTGCCGGTGGTAACGATGAGCGGGAGCAGACACTCAATATGCTGCTCGTGGAGATGGACGGATTCGACGCCCGTTCGGGAGTGATCATCCTTGCGGCAACCAACCGGCCCGAAGTGCTTGACCCGGCATTGCTGAGGCCGGGAAGGTTTGACCGTCAGGTGCTTGTTGACAAACCGGATCTGAACGGCCGCGAGGCTATTCTGAAAATCCATGCGAAGAACGTCACGCTTGATGAAACCGTTGATCTGAAAGCGGTTGCCCGGAGTACGGCCGGTTTTGCGGGAGCCGACCTGGCGAATATCGTCAACGAGGCCGCATTGCTCGCCGTACGGGCGGGACGCAGGAAGGTGATCGAGGCAGATTTCGAAGAAGCTATCGAAAAGGTCATGGCCGGACTTAAAAAGAAGAACCGGTTGATTAATGAAAAGGAGCGCCGGATAGTCGCCTATCATGAGACGGGTCACGCGCTTACTGCGGCGTTCACTCCCGACGCTGATCCCGTGCAGAAAATCACCATCGTACCGCGAGGGTACGGAGCTCTCGGTTACACCATGCAGCTTCCCACGGAAGACCGGTTCCTGATGACGAAGGGAGAGTTGCTTGGCAAAATAGATGTGCTGCTCGGCGGCAGGGCGGCTGAGCAGCTTATTTTCAATGAGATTTCCACCGGGGCCTCAAACGACATCGAGCGGGCGACCGATATCGCGCGCCGGATGGTTACCGATTACGGCATGAGCGAAAAGTACGGCAATATGGTGTTGCGGTCGAACCGGGGGCAGACGTTTCTGGGCGAAACCGGAGCGTTCAACCGTGAGTACTCTGAGGAGGCGCAACGCTATATTGACGAACAGGTAGCGCGCATCATTGCCGAACGGTATGACCATGTCGGCAGGCTGCTGGGTGCAAAACGGCCGGAACTCGAAATAATCGCAGGCAGGTTGTTGGCAAATGAAACTGTCGGTGCCGGGGAGTTCAGGGAACTGGCAGGGGAGAAACCGGATGACAATGCCGGCGGGGCGTAGGCGGGAGGTGCTTTTGCAGCACATGGTCAATGCGGTTCTGTCCGACCTGAATGCAGTAACGGAAGATGAAAATTTCGGAATTCCGATTAACAGGGCTGTTTATTACTCGGTTATACTCTTCAACTGTTGATTTAGTATGATGACAAAGCAATGGCATGTATTGTTCTGTGACCCCATAGTACGGTTATGCCCGGTGGTCCGGTTTATCGAAGGACTCCGTCCCAATCATCAGGTCAAGATGCTTAAATTCCTCGAAATTCTTGAGCAGATGGGGCCGCAGCTTCCCAGACCCTATGCGGATATCCTTCACGACGGAATTCACGAGCTGCGACTGAAGCTTTCGGGGGAACAGGTTCGTTTACTCTATTTTTTCTGTTATGAGCGGTACATCATACTTTTCGAAGCTCAATACAAACACACCGACCGTGTACCGGAAAGCATCATCAATGCGACGCTGCGGTACCGGCAGGATCTTCTTTCGAGAGTCGATCCCGAAGAACTGGAACGGATGGCGCGTGAGCAGCCTGCGGCACTATCTGCATAAGAAACTTCAGACCGGGGAATTCGAAAAACACTACAGGGACTTCTGCGGAGTCTGTCCGGTAACCGTTCGGATTATCGGTAAATTGACTGATGCCGGTATTGTCCCCACGGAGCTGGCGCGGGAGACCGGGTTGTCTGAGGATGATGTCATTGCATTCATTGATGGTGACCGGTGTTTTTACGAAGTCGCGAACCGGATTGGCACACTGTTCGGAATAAAACCGGAAAACTGTCCCCGAAAACCCGGATAAACCGCTTGACGATGCTTGCACATGGGCACGGACGTAAGTTGACATATTTACAACACTGCTTTTTTACACGCTGCGGGAAAAAGGATTCGATGTAAACAAAAATTTCCTCTCCCGAAAAAAGAGGAGAAACTGAAATCTACATTTATACCTTATCAATTCCCCTTCCCCTCGTGGGGGAAGGGGATGGGGTCATTTCACATGCCCGACCTCTTCCGCAATATTGAGGAGATGGTCCTTGATCTTGCGGTAGCTGTTGATGATGTCCATGCAGGCAGTGCTTACCAGAGGATCCATTTTCGTTTCCTGCAGAAGAGTCATCAGGCCGGTACGGCACTCCCTGAACTTATGGGTAATTGCATTGCCCTGCGGATACGCTTCGTGAGTGATCGATTCCTTGTTCTGCTTGAGCGCTGTGGTGACAAGGTCAAAATACGCTACAACCATTTTATGCAGGTCGGTGACTTCCACTTTCATCCGTTCGGGAAGAACCTTGTCGGCATGCGAAAGCCGCAGGTTGATCTTGAGGATGGTGGTGATATAATCGCTGATCGATTCGTATTCGTCGGCAATGCGCATCTGGTCCTGCGCTTCGACGGAAATACTCGTGGGCACTCTGCCCGAGAGCAGTTCGGTGAGAAATGCCGTGATCTCCTTCTGCATTTCGTCGAGTAATTCCTCGCCGGCGAAAAGTGACTTGACAATCGCATCGTCGGGTTTGTCCTGGTCGATCACTTTCTTCATGTCGTCAAGCATCAGCCTGTTTTTATCCGCCATGATGAGCACTTCCTTGCGCGACTGCTCGATGGCGACCATCGGCGTTTCGACCATCAGAACATCCAGGTGCGTGAGATGTGCGGCTTCCACATAGGGTTTGTCGGGTACCAGCCATTCGAGAAATCTCGTATAGAGCGGAATGAACGGTATAAAAATTATCGTGTTCGTGATGTTGAACACCGAATGGACCGATGCGATTGCGGCACTGATGTGCGGATACGTTGCCACACCGTCCACCATGACCATCATGTTCGGATCGTGTCCGATTACTTTACGTATAATAGTAAGGTAGAATCCGAAGATCGCCGTGATCCAGGCAACACCGATAAGGTTGAAAATCGAGTGGGCGAAAGCCGCACGCCGTGCATTGATCGAGGTGCCGATCGAGGCGAGAACCGCTGTAATGGTGGTCCCGATATTTTCGCCGAGAACCAGTGCTGCGGCAGTTTCAAAATGTATGATTCCCGTGGTTGCCAGGCCCATGGTGATACCGACCGTTGCCGATGATGACTGGACGATGAGGGTGAGAATACAGCCGATTGCTGCACATTTCAGGACGCCGAAATAATTGTCTGCAGCAAAAACCTGGAACCACTGTGAGAACTCGGGAAGTTTGCGCAACGGAACAAATCCCTCTTTCATTACTTCGAGACCGAAAAAAACCATTCCGATACCCATGATGGCCATACCCGAAAACTGGAGCTTTTCACGTTTTGAAAAGAGGTAGATAAAAGCCGCAACACCGAGGATGGGAAGCCCCCATTTCCCGATGGCGATGACGAGGATCCATGCTGTCATTGTGGTACCGATATTCGATCCCATAACCACGCCGACTGCCTGACGCAGCGTCATGAGTTTACTGTTGACAAATCCGACGACAAGCACCGTCGTGACCGAACTTGATTGGATGATTGATGTCACGAAGGTTCCGACACCGATGCCGAGAAAGCGGTTGGTGGTCACCATGCCGATGAGTTTGCGCAGCCGGTCACCGGCGATTACCTGCAGGCCGTCCGACATGAACTTCATGCCGAGGAGAAAAATACCGAGTCCGCCGATAACGGTTGTCAGTATGGTAACAACGAGGCCGCTGTGCATATAGAGGTTCCCTTCACAGGAGGAGGAAAAAGGTGAAGTAT
>Ga0316575_10000132_pt1 | contig 18530 bp, 12 predicted proteins | sample J5NA_FD_203072 | JGI IMG/M metagenome (GOLD analysis project Ga0316575, IMG submission 203072) | Rhizosphere microbial communities from salt marsh grasses in Alabama, United States - J5-7_050615r2r3 | ecosystem: Host-associated > Plants > Roots > Rhizosphere | place: USA: Alabama | collected...
GTTCGACTGGCTTTGCCGAAGAACATGTGACAGATCTCTCCGGCATTGGGTGATTGAATTCTGGATCCCGTTGTAAATCCACCGATTTTTTTTAACGCCGCTGCGATTCCCCGGGGGTTTCGCGTGAATTGCACCGAAGAGGCGTCCGCGAAATATTCTCTCTGACGCGATACTGCTGCCTGAATCATCCTGCCGAATAATTGACCCACAAATCCGATAATCAGCAGACCCAATCCCACCAGCACAATCTGGCCCCCGCTTTTTCGGCTGCTGGATCTGGATCTCGATCGCAGGATAAGATATCCGATCTGGGCAAGCACCATAATTCCGCTAAGAAAACCGATCAGGCGAATATTTAAACGCATATCACCGTTTAGGATATGGCTGAATTCATGGGCAATGACGCCTTGAAGCTCATCCCGGTTCAGCTCGGCTAAACAGCCGCGGGTAACGGCCACCGCCGCATCATTGGGAGAGTAGCCGGCAGCAAACGCGTTGATGCCTTTTTCGCGGTCAAGGATATAAACTTGAGGTACAGGAACACCGGCAGCAAGCGACATCTCTTCGACAACGTTTATCAGCCGGCGCTCATCACGATCGGTGGTGGACGCATGGATGAGCCTTCCGCCCAGATTTTCAGCGACGGCGCTGCCGCCTTTGGCCAACGCGATAATTTTGGTTATGCTTCCGATAAAAATAACCAGCAGCGTGACGCCGACCACCCAGAATCCCAAACGGGGCTGGACCCAGTGGAAGCTATCCGGGTTGAAACCCGGCTGGCGGGCGCCGTAAAAAAACATAATCATCACCGCAACCGCGTAAACCGCCAACACGACAGCCACCACGGCCAGGATAAATAAGCCGATTAACTGGGTGGTTTTTGATCTCGATTTATCCTGTTCTTTAAAAAAATCCATCGCTCTAATTCGTAAGTTGGCAGTTTCTCTTCCAGAGCGGAGAAAAAAATACGAAAGGCGTCCAAAGTTATAAATGCCTAAAATGCCTAAAATGATCTAAAATGCCTAAAGTTGAGGAATTCTATCATTTTTATAAGAAAAGATAGAGCGGAGCGAGGCCATAATTTTAGGCATTTGTTGTTGTGAGCACTATTTGTAATATTTGAAGCTAAGCATCGAGGTATTAACTGTATCCATAAAACCCCTAAAAGGAAACTTTGGGTGCTTTTCTTTCTTCGGGGGCTTCGGTGGACTCCAGCAATTGGGCCAAGGAAAAATTAAACATGCCCGCGATGATCGTATTGGGAAATTTTTCGCAGGCGATATTGTAAGCGGTCACGGCGTCGTTAAAGGCCTGACGGGCGAAGGCAACCCGGTTTTCAGTCGATGTTAACTCTTCCTGCAGCTGCAGCATGTTTTCATTGGCTTTCAAATCAGGATAATTTTCAGCAAGCGCAAAAAGGCGGCCTAACGTCCCTGTCAGCAAGGTCTCGGCGCTGGCCAGGTCTTTCATGGCAGAAGGATCTCCGGGATTTCCCGACGCTTTCTGGCTGGCACTTAAGGCGCTGTTTCTGGCGTTAATGACGGCTTCCAAAGTTTGGCGTTCATGCTTCATATAACCTTTGGCTGTTTCAACCAGATTGGGAATCAGGTCATAGCGGCGTTTGAGCTGAACATCGATTTGCGAAAATGAATTTTTGTAGCGGTTTCGAAGTGTAACCATACTGTTGTAAATAGCAGCTACAATTATAATGGCCAAAAGAATGATGCCCCCGATGATAATTGCTGCGGTCATTTTATCCTCCTAACTTATTGGTGACGTCTATAAGTGCGCAAAACGGAAATGCTGACGATGTCACCCTGATATCCTACAATACTTGAAGCGTTAAGTAAATGCAACGTCATGGGAAATGGGGGATGGGGAATCGGTGGGCGTCTATTTTGTAATGTGCAAAAATTTTACCCCAAAACCTTCCGGGCTGGCCCAGATGATCGCGCTTTTTATTTTGGCATATCTGGCGTTTTTTAACGGGATGGTAAGCGTGACGATTTGTCCCACTTCCAAACGGTGTCGGGTTTCGATAAATACACCGGACGGGCTGATGTCTTTGGCTATTCCACTAAGCGTTTTATTTTGGGTGGCAAAAATGATGCGTTTGGAATAACGCATCCGGACATGTTTCCGTTGATCCTCTACGATTTTCAAACTACCGTTTCGCGATTTTTGTTTATCATAATCGATGCTGTATTTAACACCGTAACCATATTTAAAAAAGGAAGTCGGCAATTCCCGGCGCCACATTATTTTTGCCCGCACACACTCGTAAGTATCCTGCGAATCAGCGTATGGCGAATATTCAATACCGATAAAAACCTCATCGCCAAGACCCAGCAAACTGTCGGCCTCAAAATACAATCCAAACTTGCTGAAATTAAGCATTCTGGCCTGATAAATGATGCCGGCTTTCAAATTTTCGATCGTCACCGGCGACTTGTACCGGATACGAGCATTCTTTCTATTTTCCGGGTTATCATCCATCTCTCATATACCGTGCGCATTAAATTTTGAATTTTTATGTTCGGCTTCCCGCGCCGAATCGTGGGCCTGATCTTATGGCAAACATTCCTTAATGATATTTCTTTTATCATCCGTATTTTGCTGGAAGCAAGAGCAAATATCATCTGGAACCTTGCTGTGCGTCCTTTTTTTTAAGGCGCTTATTCAACGCCTGACGCGATATTCCCAAACTCAGCGCTGCAATGGACTGATTGTCATTGGCTCTTTTGAGCGCCTCATCAATCAACAATTGTTCGATTTGTTTAAGCGTGGGCAATTGATGCGAGAAGCTGATCAGTGCTCCTTTTTCGAGGGGTGAATCCGGCGTATCGGTCACGGAACCCTTGGATAAATGGGCTTTAAACGAGTCCATGGACAGCTTGCCGGATATATGGCTGCTGACCGCATCAAAGATCATGGATTCGAGCTCTCTGATATTTCCGGGGAAATGATAGGTTGATAGCAGTGTGATCAATTCTACCGGTGGTGTCGGTTTCTTTTTATCTAATGTTTTAGATACCTTTTCCAGAAAATGCTCAACCAGAACCGCTATATCCTCCCGGCGCCTGCGCAGCGGCGGTATATGGATTTGATGGTCACACAGTCGGTAATACAGATCTTTGCGAAATTGTCCGGATGACTGCAGTGCATCAAGGTCTTGATTGGTGGCCACCACGATACGCGCATCGGAACGTTTGGCCACATCCGACCCCAGCGGGAAAAATTCTCCTTCCTGCAAAAGACGCAAAAGCTTGACCTGGGATGTCGTGCTCAGATCTCCGATTTCATCCAGGAAAAGGGTGCCCCCCGCCGCCCGCTCGATCAGGCCGATGCGTGCTTCCCACGCATTGGTGAAAGCCCCTTTTTTGTGACCGAAGAGGGTATCCGCAAAAACATCATCGTCCAGGCCGGCCACGTTCACGGGCACGAAGTCGCCCTTACGGTTGCTTAAAGTGTGAACGGCTTTAGCGACCAATTCTTTGCCCACACCGGTTTCTCCGGTTATCGACACCGGCCGCGGACTGTTGGCGATGGCCTCCATATATTGAAAAATTGATCGCATGCTGGTGCTAACCGTAATAATTTCTGAGAAGGCTTCCGGCTTTTCCAGTTTGTCCGACAATACATGGGCTTTGAGCAACTGATTTTCACGCTGCAATTCTCGCAGTTCGACCGCCCGCTTGACACCGCCAATCAGACGGCTTTTCTCAACCGGTTTTAATATATAGTCAAATGCGCCGTATTGCATGCACTTTACGGCCGTATCCACATCGTTTGAGCCGGTTATAACGACAACCGGAATTTCAGGGTAGTCAGCGGTTATGATCGGAAGCAGCTCTTCACCCGATATATGCGGCATTCTCAAGTCCAGCAGCATGACTTCGATCTCCTGGCTGGAAAGCAGCGGCACGACATCACGGCTGTCATGACAGCGGATAAAATTATTCATGTTTGCCGAGCGCAGCGCCATTTCAAAACTGGTTATGGCCTGGGCTTCATCATCGACCATCATGACGGGAAATTGCGGATAGGTTGATTCAGTCATTCTGGTTTCCCTTTCACGGTTTTATTTATTCGATCAACAGGCAGGGCGATCTCTGCTGTTGTGCCGGCACCGATTTCCGAGTTGAAGTTCAGGGTACCTCCATGCTCTTCGACGATCTTTGAAGAAATAGACAGGCCCAGCCCGACACCGCCGGAATCATGTTTGGTCGTAAAAAACGGGTCGGTGATATTCAGAAGCGCCTCGGGAGGAATCCCCATGCCTTCATCGCGAACCTTAATGACGATATTTGAGGCTTTACGATCAAACTGGATGGTAATAAAAATGCCTTTTTGAGCATCCGGTAGCGCCTGGCAGGCATTTTGAACTAAGTTTATCATGACTTGCTCGAGCCGCTGGAAATTTCCTTTTAACAGCGGCAAATTCTTGCCATATTCAATTGAAAAATGATTGGTGGACTTTTTGATCATATTGGAAAGCAGTGAAACCGCCGACTTTAATACTTCATTGATATCGACTGATTGGGTTAGATCGGCGCTTTTGTCCCTGACATAATTTTTGAGCTCATCAACGATATGCTTAATGCGTTTTGCGCCGTCGGATATGCCTGCAAAGAGAGATGGAATATTTTCGCGCATCTCGGTGTATTTCATGCCCCCTAAAATAAAATCACCATTTTCTTCATAGTATTTTTCCAGTATCGGCATAGCATTGTCCCAGGCTTCTTTTAAAATGGGGGAATTTAGCATGATAAAATTGTTGGGGTTGTTCACCTCATGGGCGACACCGGAAACCAGCGTGCCCAATGCCACCATCTTGCTGGCCTGCATGAGTTGCTCTTGATGGAGCTTGGCCTGATCTTCCGCTTTTTTGCGTTCGGTAATGTCGCGGGCGACCCCCCGGAACCCGATCGGCCGGCCTCCTGAATCCCGCATTAAGGATACCGAAAGCTCGACAAATTTTTTGCTACCGTCTTTTGCGATCATTTCCCAGTCAAACGCCGTAGCGGGCTTGCCGGTTTGGTAGACTGAATTAAACGTTTGATATACTCGCTCGACATGCTCTTTGCTCGTAAACTGCCGATTGTTCATTCCCATCAGCTCATCCCTTGAATATTTCAGGTGCCTGCGCAAAGAATCATTGAAGAACGTCAGATTGCCGGCCAGATCCACTTCGTAAACCCCTTCTTCGATACTGTGGAGGATAGTCCTGTATTTTTCTTCACTTTCACTTAAAGCTTCTTCAGCCTGCACTCGATCAATGATTTCTGCTTTAAGGGATTCAAGCGTATCTCTTAGATCTATTTGCTGGGTTTCAACGGTTGTCAGGGCTGATGTGAAGCGATAGGAGAGAAGAATTGCCTGGGAAAGAATAAAGAAAAAAAATCCGAATTGTAAATAAAATCCGGTCTGGATGATTCCTTCAACGTGCAGCATGTCATTTATGACTGTTAGACTTAATATGGCAAAGCCGAAAAGAAATCCGCAGGCCTCTATTCGGTTTTGGTTGAAAGAGGCCAATACCACGTAAAGTGCGTATATAAGGCCAATCAGGGTGATGATTTCGTAAATGTTGAGGGTGTGTGTATAGAATCTTGCCGGCGCAAAAAGTACGGCACAGGAAAAAGCAATTGCAAGTGCTTTTAATATCAGTAAAAATTTTTCTGAAAATTTCGGGAATAAGGATTGCATAAACATTGCAAAAGCCGGCACCGCCAGATAAATAGAAAGATATTCGAGTTTGATCATCAGCTCCCAGCTGATTCCTGGGAAAAGAAGAATGAGATATCTACCACCGGTGGTAACCGATCTCAGCGCCATCAGAAAGCAGAAGATACTGAAAGAAAGCGTCGCCCGGTCCTTTTTTCTGAATATAAAAAGAACCAGATGGTAAAGGGCCATCAGGAGGATGCTGCCGACCAGAAACAGATCAAAACCGAGTCTTCTCTCCTGGGCCTTGCGCATATCTTTTTCTCTTCCCAGTTGAATAACTTCCCAGATTCCGCCGCGCCGGTGGTGGAAATTGGAAACTTGAATAATAATCTCCATTTGATTTGTGTTATGCGCAAAGTCGACGATTTGAGGGTATTGCCGCGGAACAGTTGTTTCGCGATTTTTCCCGGCTTGTCCCAAAAAACCCACCTTCTGCCCGTTTATATAGATGGTGTAAGCATTAGAAATCTCCACCGTTCTTAAGGCAAGGGGTTCCTTCTGTTTATTTAGAACAACCTTTAGACGGTAGGTTGCATAACCATGCCCGGGCAGTTCTTTGCCTCCCAATTGATAACCATTCCAATATCCGGGCACTTTGATAAATTCTGTTTTCGCACCTGGAACGGTTTTAGAAAAATCTTGCGGCGTCAGGTGTTGCATCCAGTAAAATTCATACTGACCGATAAGATCAACCGGACCGTCTTTTTTGAGATCCCAACCGCTGAGATCGAGAACACCTTTAACCGCTTTGGGCGGAATACGTCGGGAGGAATCATTGAGACAGGCGCTGAAAAATACCAGATAGGCAATGATCAGCGGCAGCGAGATGATATAGAGTTTATGTCGGCTTTTTAAATCTTGCATTGTAAAATTATCGGTCAAGCTCGGTCAGGTTCAGGCTTTAAAGAGATGTAGAAGTGGTTTCAAAACCCCATCTAAGGCCCAATGGCTGCGTTGCAAGCCTCCGGTAAATGCTCACATACTCATGTATGCTGCGCTTTCCCGATCGGCTTGACGCCTTGCCCTTGGACCTTATCTGAGGTTTTGAAACCACTTCTAGTCAATCGTGGTGAAAACTTTTCAAAGTTGTCGCTATGTGCGCAGCAGCGAATCCTCATTAAAAACAATATTATACCGCCGCTAGTCTGTCAAATAAAATGCCTTTGAAAGACTGAACGCCGATGCTCGTCAATCGATTGGCTGGGCTTCCAAAAAAAGCGCTTTGGACAGCGTTGAAAAAAAATACTGATAGGTTTCAGGATCCTCGATGGTCTGCAAATTATACTGCAAACTGCTTCGAACGATCATTTGATGGGTTCCCCTTGGCCGAATCGATACTGTCATCCGCAATGCATAGCCTGAAAGTTTTGTGCCCGAAACGGTTCCCAGACTTTCTTCGGCGTCATCAATCACAAATCCTAAATCCTGAAAAGTTGCGATGATAATTCGCAGCAGTTGATTATGGTCCGTTATATCAAACACGCGGCTTTGCATGCTGCGCAGCTTGACTTGAGGTTCATTCGTTTCAAGGATGTTTTTTTGTCTTCCCGCACAGGCGGCAAAGGCGAGTATAACAATTAAAATAAATAGGGTCGTGGCATGCTTTCGCATAACAGGTCCTCCTATAATTTAAATTTCATGCGCCACCAGGAAGATAGACTTTGAAAGCTTTGAAAAAAATTCCTGATAAATTTCAGGCTCATTAAGCTGTTCTCTTCTTCGAATATTGCCGTCTGAATCCCATACCATGTACTGAAAGGTAATCCGAACAGCGGTTTTTTGGTTGTTTACAGGCGTGGTCACCAATGATGCCAGAACTTTTTGTGTTTTATCATAGGGGACCGATGTCGGATTACCGACTAAAATGCTAAGGATCTCAAGTGCAACCGACAATACCACTTCGGCAGTTACAGTTACATCTCTATCACGTGAGCAGACGATAACGCCGCTGCGGACATCCGTTTCGTCGATGGTATAGCCTAAATCCTGCAGTACGGCTGCCGATGCCGTCAGCAAATTCTTCTCATCAATCGATTCAAATACCCTGGTCTGCAATTGACGGTCCTTGAAATAATCCGGCGAAAAGGTCAGCGCTTCTTTGAAGATATTCTTTTGCTGACAGGCAGACAGAAAAGAAACCAAAGAGATCAAAATTACGCAAATTTTAAAAATCCGGCGCACCTTCATCCGGTTTCCTCCAGACTAGAATCGGCTCGAGTGGTACGCGAAGTCGCGTACTTTTTTTTGCGCATCATACTTGATAACCACCGTCAAAGTTCGCTGGGTCTTGGATTGAGCACCTGCAGACCGCGTGTAACTGCCGGAACCCAGCCCGCCACCGGCTGCTCCACCACTTGCACCGCCAATTAACAGAAGGGCGCCCAGGCCGCCAGAATCATTTGAGTACGTGACATCGGTCGAAATCTTATCGTAGACCCACACCTCGCGACCTTCGGCATCCGTTGTGACAATATTGGGAGACCCCAACACTTCCGCGACGTTAGCAGCCGACATCCCCTTTCTTATTTCTTTCTGAACCACACCCACTGTCATTTGCCGCTCTTGAGCCCCATGGGTTTGCTGGTAATGTTGATGCGCACTCATGCAACCCACTAGCGGTAAAATGATTGCGGCTATGATTGGCCCCCGAACTTTAGATGAAATTTTCATGATGGGCTCCCTTAATAAAGTATCAAAACGATTTTCTAATGATTGCCCTGGATTCATTGCCCCTGCCTTTTTTAGTAAATCAAAGAGCAACTGTTGTTCCATAAACGCTTAAATCTGCTATTTTTTTGTTTTTAATAATTTTCCGGAGATTAAAGAAAACAGCGTGTTGGGGATATATCCTTTTAATTTCAGCAGGATATGTTTTGAATTGAAAATAAAATATGAAATGAAAAAAAATATAGTCTGTTTAGATGAACAAAATCCGATCTAAAATTGCTTGTTATAAGGGTGCAACATAAGTTGACCCCGTAACCCTGTAATTTTTTTTATAACATATTAAATCAACGGGTTATATGGGAAGGGAGAGGTTTACAATGCAAATAAAGTTGCACCGTTCGGCTGGGTTGCCAGGCTTTCAGGGGTCTAAAAGATGCGATGCATAAAAGATGATTTGCTTTTTAGCCTTTTCCCTTTTTCTCCTCGGCCTGAATGGCGGCTAATGCTGCCGCTGCAGCGGCCTGGCGCTGAATTTCGCTGTCTGCCTTCGCATCGTTTTGCTGGTTTTCACCAGCCGCCTGCGCGGCGGGCGTGCTGCCGGGCTCCGGCGGCATGTACACGGTCACGTTTCGATGCGCAAACTCGATGCCTTCTTCCCTGAAGGCTTCCTGCATGAGGTGGTAAACTTCTTTGCGGATGGCAAACTGATCGCCCGGCTTGGTTTTGTATTTGACCCGCATGACCATGGCCGAGTCATCCATCTGCCGCACACCCTGGGATTTGATCGGTTCCAATAGTTTGGGCCCCAGCTCGGGGTCTTTGGCGATTACTTTGTAGACTTTCTTCTTGATAATCTTGCGAATTTTTTCCGTGTCGGCGTCATAGCGCACCCGGAAGTCGAGCTTCATGATGACGTAGTCGCGGCTGAGGTTGGTCACCGTCTTCATGTCGCCGAACGGGATGAAATAGACCTGGCCCCGCGGGTTGCGCAGCCTGAGGGAACGCAGTGAAATGTGCTCCACCGTTCCCTTGGTGCCGGAAACTTCCAGATAGTCGCCGACCCGAAAAGCATCGTCCATGAGGAAGAATACCCCCGAGATAATATCTTTAACCAGGGTCTGGGCACCGAAGCCGATTGCCAGGCCGAAGACACCGGCGCCGGCAATCAGAGGGCCGATGTTTACCCCCAGAGCCGATAAAACAATCAGAGTGGCCATGACGATGATGACCACCAGCATGAACTTGCGCAGCAGCAGCAGCAGGGTGGCGACGCGCGAGCCGCCGGCGCCGCCCTCTTCCATTTCATCGTCTTCTGTCTCCGGTACCTCCGCGCGCATCCGGCGCACGATTGCAGCATTGATAAGACCCCAGGCAACGTAACAGACCAGCACGACCAGCAGGATCTTTATCAGGGACGCCACCACCGCCTCGCCGATTGGAAGATCAATATCCCAGATGCCCAAAACCCAGAAAAACAGCAGCACTGCCAGGGCGATACGCAGGGCGGCGCGCAGCGGGCCTTTCATGTGCTCGAGATCCAACCGCCCGCCAGTGGCCGGTTTATCCTCCGCGGCTTCGCCGGCCGGTGTACCGGTGTCTTCAGTTTCAACAGCCTCTTGCGGCGCCCCGACTGCCGCTGCGGCAGCCACCGGCTGTTCCTCGGGCTGCTCCACAATGCCGAAAGCCGCCTCCAGCATCAGGCGCAGGATCCAGTCCAGCATAAAGTAAAGCACTATCATCAGCAGGGTCAGTAACGCCTGTCCCGAGGCGGTTCCCAATATCCCGGCGCCGATCGAAGCCGCCAACAACACGAAAACCCCAAAGACGGCAAAGTGGTGCCATTTATGAGCCAGTCGATAGCGCAGGCTGGTTTCGGGCAGGCCCCGGCTGAATGCGGCGGCCGCTGCTTTGCGTTTCTGCAGAATCATCCAGATGATTATTCCGGCCGCGATTAAACCGTATATCGTAGCGAACTTGAGCTGCGTCAGTTCGGTGGCGCCAGCCAGGCCGAGCACACCTTTGGTCACATTGCCGAAGCAAAGAACAAAAATCAGCGCCAGAAGCCAGTGGTGCAGATACAGTGCGGTTTCATCGCTAAACGGCAGAAACCGCAGCGCCGGAGTGCGGGGAGCCAAAAAAAACCGCAATACCAGGTAGGCGACCTGAAAAAATGCCACACCCGCCAGGTAAGCGGCCAAAAGCACGCGCTGGCCGGCGGTGCGGTCCAGAAAAAGGAAAAAAAGGATCACGGCGGCGATGATGAAGATGATGATGGCCGTTAAATCCAGCAGGGCCCGCGAGCCCAGCGATCCGATTTTGGCGATCCATCCGGAAGGCGCGCTTGATGTGATGCGGCGCCGCGCTGCTGCCGTGTAAAGCACAAACAGCCATTCGATCAGCAAAGCACCGGCCAGCAGGGCAGCGACACTCACAATGACCTGGGTGATGGTTTTTGTCCCGCGTTCACCCCCGCCGAGAAAGGCGTATATGCCCTTGAGTTCTTGCGGCGCCTCCTTGCCGCCGGAGCGGATAAATTCAATTCGGGTTTGCAACAAAGCGGTGAGGTTTTTGATCCTATCGATGAAACCGGTGATGCCTGTCGGTTTTGCCTCCGCGGGCATCTCCTTTTGGGCCTGCACCTTAAGCTCATTGATTAACAATCGCCGCACCTGTTCGTCACTGAGACCGGCTATGATGTGATCGATATTTTCTGGACTCAGGTGCTCGGGAAGCGATACGTTTTCGGCATTTTTGGCACTTGTCCCTTTCTTGCCGGTCTTGAGCAGCATGGGATTTTGAGACCAGGCCGATGAGGTCAGTACGAAAAGAAGAAGCCCTATCCCCACAAAGACTTTCAAATGCTTCGGGCGCATTTTCCCGCTCCTTCCTGATATTTTTGAGGCACGCATGGATTTTTGCCGGCTAAGTCGCTGCAAACGCTGCAAACTATAATAGGATCTCACCGTCTGATAGAAATTAGGCGAAAAGAAATATCTTTCTTTCTACTGCCTTTCCCTTAAACGCTCACGATCTTCGAAACATTAATTTGATAAAATAAAGACGTGCAATTCCGCGTTAAAGCGGGGGACCTGAACTGAGGTTTTGACCCCATTTCTACTCAAGTTATCGTTTAGATTAAATATAAAGATTTTGCAAGAGGCATTATTGAATACATCACCTTGATCTTGCATTTTTAAATCTATCGGACTCAACTATCCTTCGCTGTCATCGGTCAACGACCCGGCGCGCATCTTGAATAATTGACCACGACAGAAAAACCAGTCCGGCGATGGCCGGCAGATAGAGGGTTGAACAGCGCCACAGCAAATTATAATAGGGTGCGAACCCTGCCGGCACGGCGCCATGCATCATTAACATCGAAGCGCCTTCAGCCAGACCCGAACTGCCAGGGGTTGGCGCAAAGTAGATCAGAAATATCAGGCTTAACTGGGTTTCAAGCACATCGCCCAGGGCGGCTGCCTGAATCCCGAGAAAACGCAGACACAAAAAAGCCATGACCGCGCGCGACAGCATAAAGACCAGGCTCAATAGACATACCCATATAAAACTAAAGGCGTTCAGACGAAAGAACCGGCGCATGTTGGTCTGGTGCATGTAACACAGATCGATCAACTTTTGCGAGAATCTGTGCAGCTGGCCGGTTAAGCGCCGAATGCGGGAATTTTGCGGTAAACCGATGCGTTTGTTTGAGTGCTTTTTGTCGCATATATTCCGGGCTGCGCTGCATATTCCCGAAATCACAAAACGCAGGGACGCAGGCCAGCAGACGGCCAAAATCACCACAGCGAAAACCAGCAAGAAGCCCAGCAGGGCCCCCTGGAAGAAGACGAGCAGATGGTCGACTTTGGCGATCAGCAACGAGTAAATACCGATAAACAATAAAACGACCATGCTGCCCAAAAAAGAGATTAAACTAACCGTCAGGGCGGTTGCGAGTTTCATGCCCCCGCGACTCAACATGTAAATCTGGCCGACCCCCCCACCGGTCTGTGAGGGCGTCAGCATGGCAAGACCCAGGTTGGCCCATTCGGCCTTTAAGCAGGCCCATAAACTCACGCCGGGCTGCAGCGCGCGGCTGATGACCCAGATCCGCAAACCGGCCGCAAATGTTTCGACCGGAAGAAAGATCAACAACCACAACAGATAGCCCCATTGCAGCTGATTCCAAATCGAAGGCCGGTGGCCAACCGGCATCTCAGAAAATTGGTACCAGAATATGCCCACCGTCAATCCCATGAAAATAAGTCCACCGCCGACCAGCCGGTAGACGCCGAATTTTTGAATATCTTTTCCTGGTAAGGCCGGCGGGTTAACCGGGCCTGCAACAGAATTTTCAGCTGGCTGAGACACTGTTTGCATTTTATTTTCTAAATGACTTAAAAGCATATCGCTAGACGGTATTGCGGGTTCATGCCGCTCGTTTCTGAATGATGCCTTTTCTGCCATGGCTCTGGAAATGCTGGGTGACCTGATGCATGAAAGTCCTTAAGGCGGTTTCCCTGCCCGGCTGAAAGCTGCCGTCATAGGGTGTATCCAGATAGGGGACTCTTATGCGGTTCAGGACCGGCTTTACAATGGCCGAGGTGGTCATGCCCGGCATGCAGGTAAAGGGATAGACGTTGACAACGCCGTTGTAGCCTTCTTTAACAAATTGCAGGATGGCCGCTGTGCTCAGACAGGTTTCGGTGGTGACATCAAAGGTGAAAATATCTTCTTGCCTGAGCAGCTTTTCCAGATGGCTCACCTTATGATCGTGTTCAAAATCAATCAGCCGGGTGGCGCGGTCGTAGAACTGTTTTTGTTTCATTTCCTGGTAGAAGAGATCTCCCCCGAAACTGATGATTTTTTGCAAATGGTGTTTTAAACGCCCGAAGTTCAGTTGTTTGAGGTTTAAGCGGAAGTTGATCTTGTTCTCTCTTAATTGCCCGTAAGTGATATAATTCACCCATTCAGCCAGGGAGGAATTAACAACTTCAGCGCCGTGCCTTTCAAGAACACGGATGACCTCCTGATTGGATTGAACATGCATTCTTAAAAAGATTTCGCCCACGATCCCGATCAGCGGTTTAGTCGGGATAGCGGGATCAATCAAGGTGCTTCCGTTTTTGGTAATTTGTTCGAGTTTATCCAGGATCGGGCCGAAATCGTTGGCGGCGGCGTGCGTTTCAAAAAATGATTCCATTTGCCGCCTGGATCTTTCAATAAAGTCATCCGTAATGCCCGCCTGGGTTTCATAGGGTCGGATTCGCCACAGAAGCCGTTCCATGATATCGGCCACTACTACCGCAATATAACTCGCCTTTCGGAAAGCCAGCATGCGGTCCTGTTCAATTACCCCTTGCAGTGAATAGCCGTCTGTGGTTGTGATCGAAACAATTTTGACCCGATCCAATTCCGGGAAAGAATCCAACACCATTCGCTGGAACTTATTGTACATACCGAATCGGCAGGGTCCGTCGGACTCCGGCAAAAAATACAGATAATTTTCCGGATCAAAGGCGGCTCCCAGTTTCTCCTTTTCGGTTTTGAGGAAAAGCAGAATGTCTCCCAGGGTAACCTGGCAGGGGAAGCACTCTTTGCCGGACGTGTACTTTTTACCCAGGTCAAGACCATCGTAGGTTTTAAGCACCATTGCATTGCTGCCAAAACTTCTGAAGGTCGCCGCAATCAAGTGTGCGGCGATACGGTTCATCTCGGGGATGAGGACGGTCTTATTCTGGAGATGAAACTTGCCAATGCGTCTGGTCAGCGAATCGAAATTATGTTGATGTTTTGATTTCATTTTTTTACCTCTTATGTGCATTGATTGTTTGGAACTGGGTTTCGAGTCGAATCGCTTGCATGCTGTTTTCGATCACGTTTTTATAAGCTTCGAGTCTTGTCATGACACCGGCAGCGGCACTGTGCTCATCCAATTCGAGAATTAAGTAGGCTTTGTCTCCCATGATGGATTTGTAAAAGTGCTCAACAAATGAATCCGCACCACAGCCGAAATTGGTCAGATGCAAACCGAAATAATTTGAATTTTGGACCACAGTCTTTGCTGTTTTGAGGATCTGAGCACCCAGGCCCCAGAACATCGCGGGAAATTCGGTCAGGTCCACCGCGCCGTCGTTGATAAAATCCATCGGTAACGCTGCGATGCCGAGTTTGGCCAGGTTTTGACCGAGCCTTAGATTCAATCTGTCGTCGTAAAGATTGTAGGGTCGGCCGGTAACCACCATGATGGGTTCAGCTGAATCCAGTTTCCGAAGAATTTTGCTTCCCTGTTGATGCATGTCTGCGACGAATTGCTGCTGCCGTTCAAATGCATGGTATAAAGATTTTTTTATCAACTTTTTGGATAAACCCAGCATAGCCCCGATTTGCCGGTATATTTCCACGGCAAGGGTTTCGGGCTCCTGCTTCAGATTAATGACCGGATTGAGGATTGATGCCCGGTCCAGGCCGAAAGCCATGCGAACCATGTACGAATTGCTCTGAACCATGGGGCAGTAAAAGCCGGTCTCAGAAGGCTTCGGTGTCGGCATTTTGATCAGGCTCGGGATAAAAAGATATCTTGTTTTGCCCGCCAGCTGCTCAATATGGCCATAGGAGACTTTGACGGGGTAACAAACGCCGTCCACCGCCTTCTCAACGCCTCGCGTGGAAATGCGGGCGCCGGTTGGTGGAGTGAGCACGAGGCGATATCCGAGCCGGTCAAAAAAATGGGCCCACAGGATTGCTGTATGATGGCCGTAAAGTGCCCGTTGCATTCCGATTGTGGGGCGACCCTCAATTTCCATCAGCGGTTGATCTTCCAGTTCTTTGTATACACCGGCCATGTGGGTCTCCCAAAGCATCCGTCTGAGCTTAAAAAAATCATCTTTTCCTTTGCACCGGTTTCGCGCTAACTCGTGGCGGCCGCATTCGCCGCCCCAGATACTGCGCCGATTGTCAAATTGATATATTTTGAGCTTGCATTGATTGTGGCAATTTGGATCGACGCGACATACTTTCTCCTTGAAGTTCATGCGATCATGAATTGCGCTGTGCATCCCCCTGAAGGCGCTGCGGTCTTTGCCTTCTGATTGCATTTTTTGCCGAACACAGATGGCCGCTCCGTAAGCCCCGAGGACCTCTCTGTGCAGCGGAACCAGCAAGCCACGGCCCAAAACGTTTTCAAAGGCCGCCACGACGCCTTTATTTAAAGAAGGGCCCCCCAAAAACATAATCCGCCGCCCGATTTTTCGTTTGCCGACAACCCGGTTCAAATAATTATGCACAATCGCATAGCAAAGGCCGGCCATCAGGTCTTTGCGGGATGCGCCTTTCTGGTAATAGGAGACCAGGTCTGATTCCATAAAAACGGTGCAGCGATCGGTGAGTTTGACCGGCGTCCTGGAAGAAAGGGCAATATCCTGAAATTCACCGACAATATTGATGCCGTATTTATTGGCCAGCTCATGCAGGAAACTGCCGGTGCCGGCAGCACAAACTTTGTTCATGTCGAAATCAAGCGGGTTAGCGTTGACCAGTGAAATATATTTCGAGTCCTGGCCGCCGATTTCAAAAATGGTGTCCACTTCGGGGTCGATTTCAACGGCCCCGCGGGCATGGGCGGTGATTTCGTCAATGGTTAAATCCGCATTTAAAAAATCACCGACGACATATCTCCCCGAACCGGTTGTGGCCACTCCCATGATCTCGACTTTTTCGCCGACTTCATCCACGATGTGCTTTAAAAGCTTCTGGGTGACCTCGATCGGTTTGCCCTGGGTGTGCACATAGCTTTTGTGAAGCAAATTATGGTTTTCGTCTATTAAGGCATATTTGGTGGTGGTTGAGCCGATATCGATCCCGAGGAAGGCCCGGGTTGTGATCGCCAAAAATTTTCGGCGGGATGGTTGGGAATCCGGCAGGTTGGTTTTTTTCAAAATCAGCCTGGGAGCCCTGGGCACTGCAATATCCCTGCGAAGATTGGCTTTTTTCAGGTCGCCAAGATCAAAGGTATCTTCCCTTTTTAACTCCTGGGCTTTTAAAGCCACGCCGAGTGCGCCGGTTGAGGTGTTATGCGGCGGGACGATCAGGTCCGGGTAGTGGGCCTTAAACGCTTTTACCTGTAATTCGTTTTTGGACAACCCGCCCACAAATACGATCGGATTTTCAAGCTTCTGGTTGGAAACGATCGTGCTGACGTAGTTTCTGGCATTGCCGACATGCAGACCGTAAATAATATCTTCAAGCTTTTCGCCCTTGTTCTGAAGATGAATCATGTCGGATTTGGTAAAGACGGTGCAACGGCAGGCCACATTGGCGGGTTTTTCGCTTTTTAGACCCAGGCGGATGAAGTCATTTAATATCCTGTCTATATGGTTTTGAGATGTTTCCTTGTTCTTTTCATACAAGGCGGTAGCCAAACGTTCTGCCTGTTGATCAAGAAAGGAACCGGTGCCTGAAGCACAGGGCCCGTTGGCGTTAAAGCTTACGAGCTCCCATTTATCTCCATCGTGATGAATTTGAAGTAAAGCCGTATCCTGGCCGCCCATACAGATGAGGCTCTTTGCATCCGGAATCAGGTGAAGGGTACCCAATACCTGACTGATGGTTTCAAACTCATAAAAGGCGCCCAATCTTTCGGCGAGCTTTTTGCCGTGGTTTCCTGTAAAAGAAATAGATTGGATCTGCTTTTCCCCAAATTTCTGAAACAATCCCTCGGCCAGATTTAGAATCTCTTCGTCAATTTTTCCAAAGTGACGTTTATAGGCAGATTCAAAAACGATGTCCCTGTCCTCATTGATAACGATACAGTTCAGACTGACTGATCCGATATCGATGCCCACGAAGTGTTTTTTTGAATTCATCTTTTCCATTTTTATCTCCCGGGTTTAAAAATTTTTCTAGTTAGAAAAACTTAGGTTCGTCATTCGAATTGATCCAAATTTTGTCTATCTTAACGCTATTGCCGACAATAAAGAGCAAGGGATATGCCAGTCAGTCATATTTATGCGAGCGGATACCAGCAGACCGTTCAGGGAGTTGATCTACAGTAAAGCAGTGCTCAATAACTAGTTAATTTGCTTTATATTTATTAACAAAAGTCTGTTCGGTTGGATTTTAAAAAAAGTTGGCAGGTGGCAAATGAAGGCATCGTAATGCAGCGGTTGGATGCAAGGAAGGCTGCAACAACCGTTGACCGGGTTGTCGCAATTTTTAAAAAAAGAATATTATATCGACTGGTTAGATAATTAAGAAAGTAGTTTACATTGCAAAAATGGTTGCACGGTTTATCACCGGACGCCAAGCGCTATCTCATCTTCCCTGTGAACACCCTGTAATGATGACAATAAAGGCAGAGCCGGAAATGGCTCTGCCTTTTCTGTTTAAAAATATGATGTACTTCGTAACGCTTTAGCTTTTTCTTAATCCTGAACGGCAAATCAGTAAAGAGCCAAAAAGCAGAACAATTGCCAATATTTCTTTTGGCATGCTGAATCCGGCTGCGGCGTTCGAGACAAAACACCCGCCGCCACCGCCACCGCCGCTGCCACCGCCACCGCCAGAGCCGGAAGACAAAGCGCCAACGCCTGATGGATCGATAATGACTGCATTTGCAACATTATCGGCGTCACCAAAGCCGCCGTCCATGAACTGCAATGTAACCGACCTTCGATCCGGGCTGAAAACGGCATGCGCCGAATAATCCTGCCAGCCGTTTATGGTGTCATATTTATGCCATTTGGCCCCGGCAGGAGCAGGCTCGGAAAGATAGACGGTGACCTCCGCAGTCCCGAACAGTCACACATTTTTATCCGGATGATCTAAATTCAGCCAGGCCGTTCTTTTCCTGATAGTCCCCGATAATGGTCAGAATGTATCCCTTTAAAGAGGCATATACCACCCGGGTTGAGCTTCTGAGCTTGCAGGCTTCAATGGTTCGTTCTTCTATCAATCGCCGAACCGTGCGGGTGCTGCAGCTCAATAGTTCTGCCGTTTCAGGAATTGATAAGAGTTCTTTTTTCATTGGCCCCTTCCTCCTATATTTTTGGACGATGCGTGTTTGCTGCGATCTCAGATATTCAGGCTCTGGTTTTTATGGATATCGTAAATTCTGAACCGATCACCGTTTGCCA
>Ga0316575_10000133_pt1 | contig 18508 bp, 16 predicted proteins | sample J5NA_FD_203072 | JGI IMG/M metagenome (GOLD analysis project Ga0316575, IMG submission 203072) | Rhizosphere microbial communities from salt marsh grasses in Alabama, United States - J5-7_050615r2r3 | ecosystem: Host-associated > Plants > Roots > Rhizosphere | place: USA: Alabama | collected...
TCGCCATTCTGGGTTACTTTCCGATGATCAGTGAAATCCGTACCATCCTTATCATCAACTGGCCTTTCCTGCTGGTTACCCTGGTACTGATGGCACTTTCGTTTGTTTCAGCCTTTGCAGACGATATAATCAGGGAGGTTGAACAATGTATCGGAAGAGATAAATGACTGAAACGGCGACGGTTTATAATCGGCGATACCTGACACACCAGTTTTTTTACATCGAGGTCCTTACCGGAGTATCAGATACAATCCTGTGAAATAACACAGATATTCCCGATTTGAAGTGGTGGCCTGATAAAAACAGTTAATAACAATGAACCTGGTTACTCTCGTGGCCTGTCATCATCTTTTTCATTCACTCTACGAGTATCCGTCCAGCACCGAACCCGCCGTATCGTTTATTTTTCGGCATTGTGAACATCATGCATAGTATTTTCGGGTTTACCACACTATCCGATTCTCATACAATGTTGTATTCACAGGAATAGTTTCACCTTTATCCGGGATCTGTAATGAACAAATTCATTCTGTTGCTTGCACTGTTCATCCTCACCGTTTCAGGCTGTGGAAAATTTGAAAAGGAAATCCTCATTTCAAAAAAACAGATTCAGGAAAAACTTGACGCCAGGTTTCCGTACGATAAAAATGCGGTTGTAGCCCGCTTCACGCTGGATTCCGCACGGGTTTACTTCAAAGAGGATAAAATCGGATTCAAACTCACCTTCTACGGTAATTTTTTAAGCAAGGAAATCAGAGGCCAGGTTGATTTCAACGGAAAGATTATATACAAAAAAGAAAACGGCGCATTTTATCTGAACGATTTCGAGATAGCCGAAATATCGGTGAATGAATCAAACTTTTCACAAAAGAGCAACCTTGAAGCCGTCATTTTGAAAATCATTCAAAATTATCTTGATGATTATCCGATTTGCACATTGAAGCAGGATGATTTCAAGCAAAGCGTTGCGACGCTGGTTCTGAAATCCGTCTCCGTACGGGATGACAATCTGGTCGTTCTTATTGCTTTATAAGAGATGACTTCAGGTGAAGACACTGCTGTCCGAAAAAAACCTGCCGTCCGGAAACGTCTGGAATCCGCCGCACGGTCAGGCTGACAGCTTACTCCCGTTCCACACGCGCATACAGAAACGCCACCGGGTTGTACCATGCGTCGATCCGGTGATAATACCCGATCGTTCCGGTATCCCTGAGTCTTCCCTTCGCGATTCCCAGATGAAGATGCGGACGATACCCGCCGTTTTCACGTGAGAACGGTGCACCGGTCGTACCGATAAGCTGTCCGCAACAGATCCGTTCTCCCGTCTTCACGAACAGTACATCGTCGAGATGTCCGTAAAAATGGTTGATGAACTTCTTTTTACCGATCCGACTCTCGATTGCGACACAGTTCCCCCATGTCTGATCATACAGGATGCGTATGACGATCCCGTCGGTAATCGCATGAACCGCGAGTCCCGGAAGCTCCCAACCGCTGTCCTCTCCGACATGATACGATCGGGGTGACATCTCGATGCCGAATGAGATTCTGAAGCAGCGTTCTTCATCATGCATCAGCTTATACTGCTGGTGCGGATAGATGAAACGGCCGGCAGCGGGGATTTCGCGCTCGGTGATATCAGCCGTCTCAATGCGTGTCAAACAGGCAAGTGAATCATCCTGTATAAAAAAGGCACGGAACCGGGGGTTGGGCGTGTATCCGGTTACCGGTTGACGCGACACATCATGCCTGAGCGCACCCTCATGACGGTACCGGATCATCGCTTCCGCGGTTTGACGGATGTATCCGTTGCCCTCCCGACAGACCATCTGCGACAACAGTGTATCGACCAGGCTGTCACCGCAATTCTTTCCTGCGGCGATTGCGGCATATTCCCGCACGAGATCATTCTCATCGGTCATAAGTGTGGTAACATACGGCGTCATTCGGGCATCGGGAACCCGGGCAAACGCATCAAGAGCACGGAGCTGAAAATAGCCGTGGTTCTCCCCCTTCAGATACCGTTCGGCACAAGGAAACCGCCACGGACAGGTGAGAAGAAACGGTGCTTCGAGCGAATCTCCGGCGCAGCTGTCCCCGGATGCGGCTGCAGCGACAAGAGTACTGCACTGCGTCCGGAAGTCATTGAGATCGTTTACCGGATGAAACATGCGCGGAATGACTTCGGCAGCATCAATACAGAGCTTCTGCGGATAGGGGACAGATACAGCTTCCGGATTATCCCGGCACCCGCAGAGCACCGCAACCATCCCGAAGACAAATCCTGCCTGTATCCACCTTTTATAGAACTTCTGCAATCACCCGTCTCCGTTTTTTGTACCACATTCCGTGTGCCGGTTCCTGAAGAAAGATGCTTCGGGGATCCGTTTTCCACAGGAAAACAGCCGCATACCGAAGCCGGGCGCTTCAGGACTTCCGTTCCGCCCGTTACAGAAGGTCGCTTGCCAGTTCGGCCAGCTCCGAACGCTCTCCCTTTTCGAGATTGACATGGGCATAAAGCTTCTGCCCCTGCATCCGCTCGATGAGGTAGCTCAGCCCGTTTGACTGTGCATCAAGATACGGGTGATCGATCTGAAATATATCACCGGTAAATACCATCTTCGTCCCTTCGCCGGCCCGCGTGATGATGGTCTTCACCTCATGGGGCGTAAGATTCTGCGCCTCGTCGACGATGAAGTAGATCTTCACCAGACTTCGGCCTCTGATATATGAAAGCGCCTCGATGACCAGCTTCTCCTCTTCGAGCAGTTCGGTTATTTTTCTGAACCGCTGATCGGTTTCGGCAAACTGGTTCTGGATGACGCCCAGGTTGTCATGAAGCGGTTTCATGTACGGGTCAAGCTTCGACTGAATGTCGCCGGGAAGATATCCGATATCCTTGTTGCTGAGCGGAACGATCGGACGCGCCATGAAGATCTGCCGGTAGTTGCGCCGACGCTCAATGGCCGCTGCAAGCGCGAGCAGCGTCTTTCCGGTTCCGGCCTTTCCCGAAATGGTAACCAGCCTGATATTGTCGTTCATAAGCGCATCGAGCGAGAACGCCTGCTCGGCATTGCGCGGAACGATACCGTAGGCGGTTCCTTTGTCAACCCTGACGACCGTTTCGGTTGCGGCATCATATCTTCCGAGTGCCGATTTCCTGCCGTTTTTCAGAATGAGATATTCGTTGGGCGCATAGCGTCCGTCTCCTCCGAGTTCCCCGGGCCCGACGCTGACCGACGGTTCATACATCGCTTCAATGGTCTCTGACGGACATCCGAGTACGGTCCGGTACCCTTTATAGAGCGCATCGATATCCTTGACATGGTCGGTAGTGTAATCTTCCGCCTTGATACCGACCGATTTGGCCTTCATCCGCAGATTAACATCCTTGGTAACGAGCACCACCTGCCGGGAAGGGTGTTCCTTTGACAGGTGATAGGCAGTATTGAGGATGCGGTGGTCGGGAACCGAACTGTTGAAACTTCCTGCAAGGTCCGCATGAAAGTGATAGTCGAGCTTGACGATGACTTTTCCCTTTCCGGCACCGATACTGATGCCGCCGTTGAAGATCCGGTCTTCGCTGAGTGCATCGAGCGTGCGAAGAAACTCCCGCGCATGATAATTGAGTGAACCGCTGCCCTTCTTGAACTGATCGAGCTCTTCGATAACGGTGATCGGAATGACGATGTCGTGCTCATCAAACTGATGAATGCAGCTGCTGTCGTGCAGAACGATATTGGTGTCGAGAACAAAGAGTTTCTTTTTTGCGGATCTCATTGATGCAGTATCTCCTTAATCGTTGATCATGTAACCGGTGTTCCGAAGGTGAGTCCAGATCGTAAAAACACCATACCCCCGTCGTGATACACGGGTACTACGACAGGGGTATGTTACAAAAATGCCACGACTGAGTAAGCGGCAGATGAGCGAACGGTTACAGAACGGTGATTCTTCAATGAATACACCGCACTACTAAGGAATTTAATTATTTTCATGTCGCACTATAACAACTATCAACCTAAATTCCTCCGTTGAATTCAGAATCCGGAAGACACAATCCGGAATATCATTAAAATGCGAACATTTGACCTGTCATCCGGCTGGTGATGAAAGAATCGAAATGACTTGTCACTGTAACTGCTTACTTGAATTGGTGTTGACGTTATTCTGACTACTGTTTTTAGGATCAACCGCCATGACGACAATAAAAACCGATCAGATCAAAAAAATCCTCATTGTTCAGCAGCGTCCTTTCGGCGATGTCCTGCTTTCCACTTCATACCTCGAAGCTCTGCAGAAAAAGTTTCCTGAAGCAACAATCGACTTTTTTGTTTCGGAACCGTTCAATCAGGTAGTGGAGGGACATCCGTACATTCATCGCATCATCATTTCCCCGGCGAAAAAAAGGCTGCATACTTACCTGGTCGGCAGGTTTTTCGCAATACTGAATGTTACTGCAAAACGCTATGATCTGCTCATCGATCAGCAGGGAAATACCGGATCGGCAATTATCACCCTGTTTTCATTCGCCCGGTACCGCATCGGACGCGCCAGCACCCGCGGCGGAAAATATTTCTGTAATCTTAAAGTAACCATGGGGCCCGAGCGATATCATGGCAACAGCAACTTTGACATGCTCGCACCGCTCGGGATTGCAGAACAACCCTATCGGTTGTATCTGACCATAAAACCCGACTCGAAGGAATATATCACTTCCTGGCTTGCGGAAAATGGAATTGCTGTGGGGAAATACCTCTGCCTCTGTACACAAAGTCCTATACAGATCAACCGGTGGAATGACGATTGTTTTTTACAACTGATCGAGCGAATCACGGCTGAAACAGGTCTTGCGGTTATGCTGACCTATTCGCCATCCGAACGTACGGCCGTTGCATCCATCGCGGAGCGTGCTGCCGGCAAGGCAATCATGGGACCGGTGACGACATTCAATCAGGTGGCCGCACTTCTCACTTCGGCCACCTGCATGATCGGTCTTGACGGAGGACTCAACCACCTGTCCGTCGCCACACAGACGCCGTCAATTGCCATCTTCGGCAAGGCGGCAACCGCATCGTGGTCGCCCCAGGGCATCTTTCCGCACCATTACCATATGTATAAGCCGCACGACCGCAGCGACACAACCCTCGGTGTTGCTCCCGACGAAGTATTTGCGCTGCTGCAGAAACTGCTCGACGAGACAGGCTATACATCAGGGGACAGAAGCTCAGTTTCTTGACGAATGTTTCGCCCCGCTTGAGCTTCCTGCAGGTTACCGTGTCGACGAAACGGTGAACTGCCGCGGAAAAAGCGCCTTGTCTCCATTAAGAAACACGAGGTTGCCGATGTAACAACCGGACGGCATGACCGGCAGTCTGCAGGAGAAATCGCTGCCTGGAGCAGCATTGGAAAACACCTGTGTTACAACACAGCGTCCCGATACCGTATAGAGTTCGAACCTGCAGCCGTCTGCGCCTGCAGGCATCGAAAATCGTATCGAACCTTCCGTGACATTCACCGGAACCATCGATAGCGCATCTCTCGCGCGACGTACCGCACGTGCTCCGGTAACCACCTTCTCGTAATCCCATCCGAAAAGGTTTTCGGGTGTCCGTGTGGCGGCATCGGCCATCTTCTGCATGAAAGCACGCACTGCATGTATCGAATCGGCGTATACCTTGAACGATTCGAACACGTCAAGCGTTGTCTTGTTGTCGCCCATGACCGATCCGGCACCGAAATTCATCCGCAGCAGTACGATGCCCGCTTCCTCATCGACGAGTGCAACCTGGTAGAGCATGGCCGAAAGCGTCGGCAGACCCTGTTTGGCGATATTTTCGCATCCGGAAAGAAACGTGCAGCCCGGACCGGCCATGAGCTGTCCGTTTTCGAGCCGATAGGCATCGGCAGTGAAGGGTACCCCGTTTTTCTCGAAGGTACCGCCTTTTTGCAGGCCCTGCGGATACTTCACCGCCATTGCGGCCATCTCTTCGCGGGTGTTGAGCTCCGATTCGGTCGGCATATACGTCATCACCGTATCACCGTGCTCCTTGAAACCCTGGGGAGTGAAGATCATTCCCTCGCTGCTGTTCTTCACCACCATGGTTTCGATCTGGGAAATTTTCCGATCCGCCATCTTGAGACGCACCGCATAGAGCACCGAGGCACTCCCGTCCTTAATCACGAGAAAAGCAAATGCCCCGTTTCTGCTGACGTCAATGATGTCGAGTCGATAGTCAACCGCGCCCGAAAATGACTTCGGGTATCCATTGCCGAGCGTGATTTCCTTGCAGTCCTCGGTAACCTTTACATCCTCGGTAACCGGCAGATCCGCAACCGTCTTTGCCTTGAGCGCATCGATATACGAATCCATGAAGCTCTTCAGACACGCACGGTCACACGATCCGGGTGTCGACGATGCCGATGCCGCGGTTCTTCCGAACAGCATCATAAGAACTGTTGCTGCAATTGTTACACTTCTCATCCGCATGATCTTACTCCCCTTTGAAATTTTATGCTTGAGTATCCTGAATTGTTTGTCCCCGGGAAGGGACAGCTCCCCTTGCCGGCATCCCCTGCGCCGGTGTACCACTAAAAGACATTCGTCACATCATCGGAACAGAACATTAGTGTCGGGAACAACGATCCGGGAGGTATCAATCGATGTTCAAGAGCGATTGTCCCTGCCCGCTAATAATATAAGGCATTCTAAAAGACGCAGCTTTTATTTCTGGCAGATATTTACTCAATCACTTTCAGCACCGGAACGAATCCCGTACTGTCTCATCAGTTTGGTGAGCCACTTGCGGTCGGTATCAAGGAGCCGCGCCGCAACACTGACGTTTCCGTTTGAACGCCGGAGTGCATCATGAATGCACTGTTTCTCTGCTGCATCCCGTGCATCGCGCAGTGTGGAAAGCACCCCCTGTTCCACCGCGGCTGCACCATGTGCCGACAGGGCGCCTTCTGCGGGAAGTTCGAAATCAGACTCGAGCAGGAGCGCTCCTGCAGATGCGAGGAGTGCTTTCTGTACGATGTTTTCAAGTTGACGGATGTTTCCCGGCCACGGGTAGGCCAGCAGTTTCGCCTGTGCCGGAAGCGCAATTCCCTTTTCGGGAATACCGAACCGGGCGGCATATTTTCTGATGAAGTAGTTTGCAAGCAGCAATACGTCACGGTTACGGCTGCGCAGCGGCGGTACCGCAATTTCGAGCACATTGAGCCGGTAGTAAAGATCCTCCCTGAACCTCCCTTCACGCACTTCATCGGCAAGGGAGCGGTTGGTGGCGGCCACAATACGCACGTCAACTTTTACCGGAGCGGTCGCACCGAGCGGCAGAACTTCCGATTCCTGCAGTGCGCGAAGCAGTTTCACCTGCAGGTTGAGCGGAATTTCTCCGATTTCGTCGAGAAACACCGTCCCGCCCTGCGCCCGTTCAAAAAGCCCCTTCTTGCGCTGATGTGCACCGGTAAAAGCCCCCTTTTCATGCCCGAACAGTTCGGACTCGATGAGGGTTTCGGGCAGTGCGCCGCAATTGACGGCACAGAATTCCTTCGCGGCACGGTTCGACCGGTGATGGATCAGCCGGGCGAAGAGCTCCTTGCCGGTACCGGTTTCACCGGTAATAAGCACCGTTGAATCGGTCATTCCGAACTTTGCAGCCTTCTCGATTACCGCCCGCATGGCATCACATTCGAATATGACCGGTACCTCCTGCCGTTCGATACCTTTCTGCAGCGCGGCAATCGTTTCGCGCTGGCGCTGCGCCTGCTCATAGAGCGCAAGAAGATCTCCGAACACCGGCGCGACATCGTCAAGAACGGCCCGCTCATGTTCCGCGAAGGAATCACGGTCGCTGCACCTGTCAACATACAGATACCCGCGTACCGCATCACCTTCATACAGCGGCGCACAGAGAACCGATCCTATGCGGTTGAGTTCGAGCGACCCCTTCGAATCGGCATCATCCGCCCAGTCGGTTTCGTGCATGAGCACCGTTGACCTTTTTTCGCGGACCCAGAGAATCGCACGCGATGAAAAACGGTCAAGTCCGCTGCTCTGCGGATACCGGGCTATGGTACTGAAATCCCCGGTGGTTTCTTCAACAACCAGTCTGGCACCGTCGGCATGCAGCAGTTGTGCAACGGCAGCCAGAAGTTCGAATCGTGCATCAACATCGGCACTGCGGGAAAATCGTGACAATGCACCAATAAACCGCCGCAACGGTGTGGCATCCGCGGCAGAAACTGCGGGTGATGCGTGTGCACTTTCGTACCGCCACTCCTCATCGCCGAAGGTAAGCACATCGCCGGGTGTCAGCATACCCGGTCCCTCAAGGCGTCGCCCGTTGAGCGCCACGACTGCTTTGTCGCTTACAGCGGCTACCGTCCATACTCCACTCGAAAAAACAATGTGCGCACAATGTGCCGGCATTCCCGCAGCACTTACAACAATGCGGCACTTGGATGATGCCCCTATCGTCATCAGTCGTTCATCAAGCGTCACCGTTCTTCCGTCGGCCACTCTGACAAGTTTCGGCACTCCACTGTCGTGTCCGTCAATCATGGGAAAACCTCTCGAACGAAAGTCTCATCGTCGCGAAGGGAAGCACCTCCACCGTTTCACCACCGATCCGATGCCGCGCAGTATCATGCCACTCTATGCGATGAGTACCTGCGCGCAATGTCGTGGTATACCATGGAGCATTTTTGACCTCTGTTTTTTCTCCGTCGATCAGCAGGACTCCCTCACGCTGCGGAACCTTTACCGATACAACACCGTCAAGCCGCCGTGCGCCGCCGATCTCCTTCATGGCCGCACTCTCGTTTCGCGATACCGGCAGCATTCCGCCTTCTTCCGTCGATACCCGTCCAAGCTGCATCATTGCAGTTTCATCAACAACGCCGGCATTCACCGGCCGCTGCCGCAGTGACTGCCTCCCGGCCAGAAACGCCGTACCGACCAGACAGAGTAAAACGACACCGGCCGCAAGGCGAATCAGCAGGCGACCCAGACCGGGCTCCCTGATCGGTGTCGAAAAAACATTCTGCAGCAGTTCGAGACCTTCGGGAGAATCAGGCCATGCGGCGAGCGCTTCGGTCAACAGCTCATACGCCTCGCGCATCCGGTGCAATGAACGTAGCTCCTTTACACCAAAGACAAGTACCGATGCCGTGTGGTGCGCCGCTGCCGCGGCAATGTCACGACGTAGCGTAAGTGGTTCCGCTCCTTCATGCGACCGCATCCACTCCTTTTCAAAAGCGATTGCGTCGGAGGGGCGGAGCTGCGGATCAGTCTGTACCAGACGTTCGATCAGCACATCATCCTGCACACCGGGAAGCGTGCGCAGCAACATGCCGAGTGCATAGCAGTCCGCCCGTTTCACGTCAACATTCGCTTCGCCCGACCAGAGTTCCGGAGCCATATAGGCCGGTGTACCCTGAATTTTACTGCCCTGCCGACCGACCCGATGCGCCGGTACCGAAAAACCGAAATCAACCAGAACGACACCACGATCAGGTGAAACGATAACATTCTCGGGTTTGAGGTCACGGTGGGCAATTCCTGCTGCATGCAGATGCGCAACGGCGGTGACGATCCATGTTGCGATCGTCCGATATTGTACCTCGTCGTCAAGGTACCTGCCGATATGTGAAAGGGGAATACCGCGGATCCATTCCATCACGATGACAACCTGCCGGCCGTTGCGGACAACGTCATACACCGCCGGCACTGACGGATGCTGCACAGCGGCGATCATCCGCGCTTCCCGCATGACGGTTCCTGCAGTTGACTTTCGTGAAACGCCGACGGTTTTAAGCACGACGTCCCGGTCAAGTTTCTCCTGACGGGCGCGAAACACCCGTGAAAAAGAGCCGCTGCCGATGTGAATCTGGTGTGAATACCCCGCAAGCGGCTTCATGGTGCGGCACCGCCCATGCGGGCCTTTGCCCGTGCCGCCCAGAGAACGATATCGCGATCGTCAGGAGCGCACCGGGCCGCCCTGAACCAGTTTTCATACGCAGCGGAATAATTGCTGTCTGTCCAGAACACCATGCCGGTATTGAAGTAGCCGCTTGCGGAAGTACTGTCTATGGATGTCACGATCCTGAACAGATTGAGCGCTTTTTTCGTATCCCCCCGGTTGAAACAGAGGATTCCCGCCAGATTGACGGGTGCTGCGGATTTCGGATCGAATGAGGTCGCGCGGGAGAGCGCGGAGAGTGCTTCCGCCGTATCGGTGGCGGAGAGCAGATACTGCGCCCGCTTGTACCAGACGATACTGAGGAGTTTTTCGGTTGCAGCATCAGGAGCAAGTGTGCGTGCCGCCTGCAGCTGTGTCAGACAGGAAAGAAGCAGGGTTGTGTCGGAGGGCCGCAAGCTGAACTCCTGAAGAAGCGCCTTCGCCAGTCCCAGGCGGCCGTCTGCAGAACGGGGATCGTCATCAACCACGGCGGAAAAAAGGGCCTGCGCCCTCAGGAAATCTCCCAAATCAAGATTAGCGTTCCCCTTTTCGATCCGTTCTCCGGTTCCCGAACAAAAAAGAAACAGCAGAACGAAGGCTGCCAGTAGGTTTCTGATCATTGTTTCACCAGAACAATTTCCTTGCTCCATCCGGCGGAAAACTGCCAGAGGTCGTTGAGCCGGGCAACGGGCCCGTTATCATCGAGGGTTGAGAATCCTTTTATATACGTTACGGAAAAGCTGAATTTCCCGACCGTTCCAACCTGTTTTTCAATTATCTGCGATAACAATATAACTGCGTCAACCCGCGTTTTTTTATAGTGTTTAAGCTCCCTGAATTCAGCCGGATTGTAGCGCAATGATGAGCGTCGTGTATGAAGATAATACTTTCCGTCCGCAGTATTGTAAACAATCCCGTAGCTTTTATCCATATCCGAAGCGAACAGATGGATCGGATCATCAACAGCATACCATTCAACAGGGGTCAGATACCCGGTTGCCTGAATCATGGCAGTTGTTTTACTGATAAAACCTCCGTACAGTTTAGCACTCATGATCGTCCGAACTGAAGCACTGATGTCATGCTCCGGAAGCGGTTTCAGCGGCGACATCCTCCGCAATTTACCCCAGTAGTCCCTGTTGACATCATACAATGTGTCGCTTCTGGTGATCAGATATGCATCGGTAAGATTTTTATCGAAGTAATAATGAAAAAACGCTTTCGGAACGAGTGAATCGACAAACCCGATCCGCAACGGTCTGAAATACCCGGCAGTGTCAAGCAGCGTCTGATAGAAATCGGACTTCGCAAAATGATACCGTCCCGACAAACCGAACATGACCTTTGCAGCCCGACCCACAGACGGCGGAAAAAGTGAGAACTCTGTTCTTGAGTCATCGATCTCGCCGTTATCAGTCAATTTCGTTTCATGCTGCATGGAAACGATGACTTTATGGCACGAAGCAGTCGCTACCCCGCGCAGATAGTGATCAATATCGCCGTCGACGGCATGCACCCGTGCACGATAGGTACAAAACATCTCGAATGTACCGGGATAATCTCCCGCTCCGGCACCGATGGCGAAACTCCGCATAAGGGTGTCATTGCTCTCGTCGTAACTGTATCGTGTCGGAATTTTCTGATCGGTAAACATGTTGAACGTGAGCATGATTTTCCGGAGCCCGGGAATGTTCCAGCGGGACCATTTGTAATAAACGCCTGCACGGCCCACATCATCAGTATCATTGTCGGAAAAATGGAGCGTATACCGCTGTGGCATAAGGGTAAGCCCGTTTATCGATAAAACCGAACGGAACGCCGAACAGTCTATTCTGAATTCATGCTTCCCCCATGGTGAAATGCGTTCAGCGAGCGAATCCGCTTTATCCTTCATTCCGCCGGCACTGAAAACACGCACACGCTGTTCAAGATACGTATGCCGGTCAAAACGCCCGCTTCGCTCCAGAGCCCGATTGAACGTCATGGCAGAATCAACTGCTCCGCCACGTAAATAGAGTTCGGCAGCGAAATAATACATGCTGTCCCTGCTCATTCCGCAGTGGTATGCAGCGGTAAAAAACTGCCGGGCCGAATCCAGAGCATTTTTATCAAGGCATCTCTTTCCGGCAACGATCATTGAGTCGGTCCAGCGGCCGCAATCGACGGGAGATTTGCCCGCCGCAGCACCATCCGCATGAAGATGGCAGCATAGAAGACACATGCCGACAAAGAACATAACTCCTTTGCCGGCATGCATCAGGGGGAAAACCCGGATACGTATCATCCGGGTGCCCTCATTGACGGATTACACACCGTTTCCGTCCCTTTCCTACAAGAACGGACGGAACCCGTCCTGTTAAAAACTTCTGCGGCCTTCCGAGGAGATCATGGAACCCGTTGACATGAAGGGCCGCCTGATTGTTAACCGACAAATGCCGTGAAAGCGCAACTGCCGATAGTGACGTTGCAGATGCCTCAATCCGCAGGGAATCAACGACTGCCTTATACTGTGAAAAATAACTTACCATGGTGGTCGTATCTCCAAAGAGTGACACCAGATACCCTGAACCATCCTTTTCGGTCCAGGAATCGTACTGGGCCAGCCATACGGTATCGGTGCCTGCAGCCATCTTGAAAAACGCGAAATATCTGAACGCCGGCAATGATCCTATCTTCACGGTTTCCCCACTGTCGGAAAACCAAAGCGTACCGAAACCGTCTGCAATCCCCGTATTGGTAACAAACTGCCACCGCGACCAATCCATCTCTTCAGTATCAAAGAAGCTTGTATCGATCTCATACTTCTTTAACTGAAATCGCAACTTGATTCCCGGTGTCGTATTTTCAAGCAAAAGAAGTGTGTCGTTCTTTTTCACTTCATTCCATTCCGGTTTACAGGCAAGCCGGTAGGGAAATACATCATCAATAAAAACGGTATTTTCAATTGCATAACCGGTCGAGAGAATCACTATAACGATTAATCCCGCACGTTGCAGCATTTTCATAGTTTTCTATCCATTTCCGCCATGGTTATTTTGTATCAAGCATAAATCTGACAGCTTCGCTATGACGTTCGTTTGCTTCCTTGACCATCGATTCGATTTCCTTGCTGAGGCGTTCGGTGTTCTTGTCAGAAGAAACATCAACGGCCCGGGGAGACATCCCCTCCTGCGTCATTTCATGGTTAAGCTTCGGCTGCATCGAATCCGCACCTTCACCTCCGGGTGCTGAATTTACGATCTCATTGTAAAGCTGATTGAGCAGATCAGTTTTGTGCTCCTGCGCAAAAGAACCGTATGCGGCAACCAGGAGTATCGGAAAAAGGCCGTAAAACGTTCGTCCCCTCAACCATTCTGTTCTTTTACCGTCCATCATATACTCCATACAATACAGAAGGATCACCCCGTCAGGGGTGACCCGGATTATTCAACGCCTTTTACTTGATTGATTCAGCATTTTCCATCAGCCGGGTAATCGCATCAATACAAGCCTGCTGATACCGGTGCTGAAATTCCTGATAGTAGTCGTTTGTCAGGTTGTACCGCTGCGTATCGTAATCACATTCGATCTGTTTGAGCTCCTGTACGCGGGGATCACTTGATGCATAAGCATCCTTGAAGCTGGGAAATCCCATCTCTTTTGCTTTGGCGTCGAGTTTTGCATACATCTCTGTATTGAGCGCTGCCACCTGCTTTTCCACTTCCGGATCCATGGGAAACTCTTCCCTGATTGTCTGTTCAATGTTCTGTATTGTCGAATAAGCAGCATCCTTGTCCCAGTTATTGAACTCGATCCACTTCATCCACATCTCATTGAATGTCTCTTGTGTCGGATCAACCGTTACCTGCGGCGGATCTTCCTTCGGTATATTATCCTGTGCGTACATTGCGCCGGTCAGACATGTCACTGCCATTGCTGTTAAAACCATCTTTTTCATACTGTCTCCTTACATATATGGTGAATTTCGAAGTACCCGGGAACGTTATTACAGTTTACTAAACAACAATTTCCGTGCCACATCGAAAATTCCGGAGCCTGAGAGTACCTATATGCTCAATCTACCCTTTTTTCGATGATTTCGCAAAAACCGACTGTTACAGAGTCGGTGATTCAGCTATGAAGGAGATGGGTTTATCATACCCTGAAAAGGACTTCGGGTGAAGGATGTATTACTCATCTTACACAATTTCAATATGTTATGTTACATGGGTCAATCGACCCCACCGGGTGCAGTGATTCGAACTGGGAACCAAACGTTAATCTCTTCAACGCAGAACGAGTCTTCCGGAAATCCATCGATTACTGATACCGCTTTCCCTTATATTCAAGCCAGCCGTCAACATGCTGCCCGTCTGGGTCCTTGTGGGTCCAGTGGATCACCCCGCCTTCATCATTCCATTCGTATTCGCCGTAGAACCTAAGGGTCGCGCCCTTTACCGGCGAAGGAACTCTCGGAGCAAGGTCGATATTGTGAGCAATCAAAAGAGTCTGACTGTTATCCAGTTTCACGATAAGTCGCTGATGCCGGTCTCCGACTGTATCATCTGAGAGAATGGCAATGATTTTTCCCTCCTGCATGACCTGGATGTTACTCTTCTGATGACTGAATGCATCTTCGAAGGTGGAGAGCGGGGTTATAGCCGATTCATCCGTCGTTGCATCGGCTGTACCGAGAATTGAACAGTGCAGCAACCATGGAATTACCAGAAGCATCATACGTTTCATCGAATACCTCGCAGTATAGGTGTGAAACTGACAGGTGACGTACTCTAAATTATACTGTTCGACTCTGACTGATTCCAACCTGACAGTATCAACCGATCGAATTTCATTTCAACCTGTCGCTTCCAGAGTGATAGTTTTATTTTTAGAAGGCAACATTTGAACAATTTCATTCATCAACCAAAGGAACCGGCATGATTACGCACATTGTCTTATGGAGACTTAAAGAGACGGCGCACGGCAACACAAAAGCGGAAAACGCCAGAATTTTCAAGGAACGGCTCGAAGCGCTCAACGGAAAGATTGAAGGACTGATCCACCTTGAAGTCGGTTGCGACTTCTCCGCCTCCGAAATGAGTGCCGATGTGGCCCTCTATTCAACCTTCCCGACACGTGACGATCTTACTTTTTATCAGAAGCACCCCGAGCATCTGGCTGTGGCGGCATTCGTCAGGGAAGCGATGAGCGAACGGCGCGTCATCGATTATGAAATCTGATTCCCGATGAAACGACTGTTTATCGCCATTCCTCTCCCTGAACGGATCAGGGACGACATTGCCGATACCTATCACGCGATTCCCGGAACCCGCTGGGTTGAAGAGATGAACCTTCACATCACCCTGCGGTTCTGCGGAGAATCATCCCCGCAGCAGGAGGAATCGCTCGTGCAGGCATTGCGGGCGGTCTCCTTCAGGCCGTTTTCAATTATATGCAAAGGGGTCGGACAGTTTCCAGCTGCAAAGGAAGCCCGGGTTCTCTGGGCCGGTGTCGAAGCTCCCGATGAATTTATGCTCATGCAGCAGAATGTCGAAAAGGCATGCGTCAAGGCAGGGCTTGCGGCTGAAGGCAAGAAGTTTTCACCGCACATCACGGTTGCACGATGTAAGTCCGCACCGCCCGATCGCGTGGCACGGTTCATCGTAGCCAACAGTCTCTTTAAAACCGAAACGTTTGAAGTGGCAGGATATTCGCTCTATTCGAGCCATCTAGGAAAGAGCGGTACGGTCTACACTGAAGAGGCACGTTTTACATCTGCTTGAACCGGCGCCGTTCCTCGATAAAAGCGAACGCCGCCTCCGCATCCCGGTTAACGATCAATTCCCTCGGAAAACCGACTTTTTCAAGAAGCGGTGCAACGGCACTGTCGTCCCCCAATTCATGTACTGCATGGGTATCGCTGTTGACCGCAATCCTGCATCGGGTTTTCTTGCAGGCTTCAAGAATCGCGACCGCCTCTTCCGCCGGACTTCGCGAATAGAGAACTTTTGAATTGTTCAGTTCAAGTGCCGCACCACATAGTGCCGCGGCCTCGGCGAGTAAGCGATAGTCAACTGGATAGGATGGATCATTCGGATGACTGACGATATCAATCATCGGATTTTTTTCGAGAGCCTTTACAAGCAGCGACGTATACTCTTCGCGAAGCTGCCCGCGTTCGATGTTAGAATGAATTCCCACAAGAACAATATCCATGAACGGCAGATAGTCGTACGGAATATCAATAGTTCCGTTTGAATCAGTGACATTGCATTCAATACCCTTGAATACCCGCACCGACGGCTCCGGTGACCTGAACCGTTCGAAAAACACACTGGTAAGACGTCCTCCCATCGTTTTTCCGTGGTCGGTAACCGCAAACCCCTTCAAACCGATATTTTTTGCCGCGGCAATAAGTTCCAGTACTGTATGTAAACCACATCTGCTGAAGAGTGAATGTACATGAAGATCAACTTCCAACACTCGCGCACTCTCTTTCGTAAAAAAGGGCGGACCCGCATTGCGAATCCGCCCAATCTATCCAAGGAATCAAGACAAACTACTTTTTCCCTTTTTTCAGAGCCTTCTTGGCCGGAGCTTTCTTGACCGGAGCTTTTTTCACAAGCCTGTCCTCAACCTCTGCCTGTGCCGATGCAAGTCGTGCAATCGGTACCCGGAACGGTGAACAGGAGACATAGTTCATACCGATATGATGACAGAACTTGACTGATTCAGCATCACCTCCGTGTTCTCCACAGATGCCCACCTTAAGTTGCGGACGGGTATTGCGACCGCGCTCAATACCGATCTTGATGAGTTCTCCGACACCGACCTGATCAAGCGTCTGGAACGGATCATTCTTGAGCAGCTTGTTGGTCAGATATTCCGGAAGGAAGCTGCCGATGTCGTCACGGGAAAAACCGAAACTCATCTGGGTGAGATCATTGGTTCCGAATGAAAAGAATTCAGCAACGGTCGCCATTCGATGTGCAACAAGTGCCGCACGCGGAATTTCTATCATCGTTCCGAACATATACGGAATCTTATCGACTCCGTATTTTGTGCAGACTTCTGTATAGATTTTATTGACAATCGCCTTCTGGTTTTCCAGTTCATTGACATGACAGGTTACCGGAATCATGATCTCGGGATGAGCCTGTTTACCTTCGCTGATACATTCCGCTGCCGCTTCAAAAATCGCCCTGATCTGCATTTCCGAGATTTCCGGGAATGTCACCCCGAGGCGTACTCCGCGAAGTCCGAGCATGGGATTCGTCTCACGAAGGGCATCACCCCGTTTACGGACTTCTCCGACATCGATACCGAGTTCATTCGCCATGGCGACAAGCTTGTCTTCACTGTGCGGGACGAATTCGTGCAGCGGCGGATCGAGAAGCCGGATGGTGATGGGAAGACCGTTGAGCGCTTCCATGGTCTTCCTGATGTCATTTTTTACAAATACAGAAAGCTCACCGAGTGCGGCGATCCGTTCCTCCACGGTTTTACTCATGATCATTTTCCGCAGCAGAAAGAGCGGCTTTTCGCTACCCTCACCATAGAACATGTGTTCCGTTCTGAACAGTCCGATGCCCTCGGCACCAAGCTGCACCGCCTTGAGCGCATCATGCGGTGTATCCGCATTGGTTCTGATTCTCAGCCTACGGACCTTGTCGCACATGGCCATGAGCTGTGCAAACGAGTCGTTATGTTCAATATCGACATCAACCAGGGGAAGCTTTCCTTCGTAAATCAGCCCCCTGGTACCGTTGAGGGAAATCCACTCACCTTCACGGATTACAACGCCGTCTTCGGTGCGCAGGCTCGAAGAGCCTACCTCGATTTCGGGGCAACCGACAATACAGCACTTTCCCCAGCCGCGGGCCACGAGTGCGGCGTGCGAGGTCATACCGCCCTTTGAGGTGAGAATCGCCTCTGCCTTATGCATTCCGTCAACATCTTCGGGCGATGTTTCTTCACGAACCAGAATAACCTTTTCACCGCGTTCGGTCCATTCCACCGCAGTTTCCGAATCGAATACCGCACGCCCCGTCGCTCCCCCCGGCCCTGCCGGAAGTCCTTTCGCGATCGGCGTCGTTTTCTTTTCGGCATCGGGATCAAGCATCGGAAGTAAAAGCTCGACAAGCTGATTGGGTGCCACACGCATGAGTGCGGTATTGATGTCGATGAATTTGTCATTGTACATTTCGACGGCCATGCGTACCGCTGCGGTACCGTTACGCTTTCCGACACGGCACTGCAGCATGAAGAGTTTTTCATTTTCAATCGTAAACTCTATATCCTGCATGTCGCGATAGTGCTTTTCGAGCCGTACCTGAATATCGAAAAGCTGCCGATAGATTTCGGGAAACGCATCTTCGAGCGAGGGTGCATCCCGGCTCTGGTCATGTCGCGAATAATCGTTTATCGGTGCCGGCGTACGAATGCCGGCAACAACATCCTCACCCTGCGCATTGATAAGGAACTCACCATAGAACTGATTTTCACCAGTGCCGGGATTACGGGTAAAAGCAACACCGGTAGCACTTTTCTCACCCATGTTGCCG
>Ga0316575_10000134_pt1 | contig 18494 bp, 17 predicted proteins | sample J5NA_FD_203072 | JGI IMG/M metagenome (GOLD analysis project Ga0316575, IMG submission 203072) | Rhizosphere microbial communities from salt marsh grasses in Alabama, United States - J5-7_050615r2r3 | ecosystem: Host-associated > Plants > Roots > Rhizosphere | place: USA: Alabama | collected...
CGCATTGTACCTGTATGACAAGGAACTCGCCGCACGAACGGTGACGGTTCCAACAGATTTCAGCAATGGTGTTACCGCTGCAATGGGTGCAGCATAAACGAACGGAGGTGAGCGTGCCGTCTGCAACACAGAACGTGTTAAAAATTGTCAATCCGGTCATACTCGTCCTGTTCACTGTTCAGGCTGCAGGGGGTATGCTTCATGAATTTATTCCGTATGCGGTTTTTGCACCGGCACATACTACGACGGGGGTGCTTGTCACCATCGGCATCGCTGTGCATGTCATCTTCAATCGCACATGGTTTAAAACGGCATTTCGAAAAAAAACAAACACTCAATCTAACAGGAGGCAGTAGTGAAAAAGTATGTATGCAATGCGTGCGGGTATGTCTATGATCCGGCTTATGGTGATCCTGACGGTGGAATAGCACCGGGAACGGCATTTGAGGATCTTCCCGATGACTGGGTCTGTCCTCAGTGCGGGGTTGGCAAAAGTGAATTTTCTCCGGAAGACTGACCGGACGGAGGCTGCGGTGTATCTGCGACGGACGCTTCCGTCGCAAGCCGAAAGCGATAGACGTCGGGAGGAGGGTGTATGACGGAAAAACGTCCCCAGAAACACCCTTGTCCCGACTGTTTTTTTTGTCAGTGGTGTGCGGAGGAGCGGTGCCGGAAATGTCTCGGGAAGAATTACCGGCCGGTACCGCAGAAACCTGCCGGCACCACATCCGAAAAGGATGGTGAAAATGGGGGAATCGCGGAAAATTGCGATCGTGATTGCGGGCGCGACGGGGGATCTTGCCAGACGTAAACTGGTACCGGCTCTTGCCAGGCTCTTTTCACAGGGAAAACTCGGCAGTGAACCGCTCGTCATCGGCACGGGACGAAGCTACCTTAGCGATGATGAATTTTCCGGACGGTTTGCCGCTGATGATGCATTCAGAAACCGCATGCATTATCATCAGCATATCGAGAAAATCAGAGGGTATATCGAAACCTTCGGAGATTTTGACCGGGTGATATTTTTCCTGTCGCTGCCTCCGCAGGTGTATCCTGAAACAGCTCAGGTGATTGCTGCCGAGGGATTCGGAGAGCGTGCTTCGATCATCATCGAGAAACCGTTCGGTTCCGATGTGGCATCAGCACATCGGCTCAACAGTAAAATTGCAGAATTTTTTTCGGAACGGCAGATATTCCGTATCGATCATTACCTTGCCAAGGAAGCTGTTCAGAACATTCTTGTTTTCCGCTTCGCGAACTCACTTTTCTATCCGGTCTGGAACAGTCGTTACGTGGAATCAATTCAGATCAGTGCACTCGAGACCGAAGACCTCGGCAACCGCAGCGCCTATTTCGACCGGGCGGGTATTCTGCGCGACATGGTGCAGAATCATCTGCTGCAGCTGCTCTGTCTGCTTACCATGGAAGCACCGCTCACCCTTGATCCCGAGGATATCCGTGCACAGAAAATCCAGATACTCCGGGCGCTTCGTATTGACGAATGTCACCGATTCCAGTATGAAGGCTATCGCGATGAAAAGGGCGTGGCGGCGGATTCTGTCACCGAGACGTATGCGGAAGTACGTATGTCAATCAATAATTTCCGCTGGACCGGCATGCCGATCTATCTGAGAACCGGCAAGAAAATGCATCGCAAGGGAACCGAAATCGGTATCAGGTTCAAACGGCTCCCGAAGCTGCTTTTCAATGAGGACGGAAAGCTTTTGCCCAATCAGATCATTTTCAAGATTCAGCCGGCCGAGGGCATAATCGTCGACATCCAGAGTAAACTGCCGGGAACCGATATTTCGCTGGCACCGTCGAAGCTGAATTTCTGCTTTACATCGGGTGCTTCACGGGAGGCGTATGAACGGCTTCTGTACGATGTCGTTCGTGACGACCACACGCTCTTCGTCAGTGCACAGGAGTCGGAAGAAGCCTGGAAGGTAATGGCGCCGGTACTCGATAAAGGGACAGTCGCCACCTATCCGGCCAAAACCCTGCCGGCAGCATGCTCCGCCTGTGAATGGATCGATTTTGACAACTATGTGAATGACTGTGTGCCCGAAACTGTTCCACAGTCCTGAAACTGCATGCACCGGTTCTGTTCCGCAGGGGAGCCCGGTGCGAAAACCGTTGGATGCCCAAGAAGGTTTCTGCCGGGACTGAGTGTGCGAAGCCTCTGCATGACGGGAATGCTGTCGGATCTCCGGTATAATCTGTCGGTGGGGAAATCTCGTCTGACGCTTTGTATTTAGCCATGCTATGGTGGAAGAACGGTAATTCTCTATGATAAGAAAGCCGCAGTTACGGAAAAAAACTATTTTGAGGTAACATTACTGCCAGCCGGTGCGTTTGATGTAGTGGAACCGGTTGAAACAGTCCACTATCTGAATCCGATGGAGCGGTTGCCATGCACGAGCACGAATTCAAGGTAATCTACCATGAATCAGGACGAAATCTGTATAATTTCATCCTGTGGATCACCGGAAACCGCGGTGTGTGCGATGATATTCTGCAGGAAGTGTTCATCAAGATCTGGCGCTGCGAGGCAAGTCCGCCCGATACTGATGAGCGCCGCCGGTGGCTTCTCACCATCACCCGCAACGCGTGTCTGGATTTTTTCAGGAAGAGCAACCGGTTCGCGCGGTTCCGTACAAAGTATAAGGAGGAGTGGTACGAACCGCCCACCGATCCCGATGCCCCGTTCATCTGGAACGAGCTGCAGCAGCTTGCCGAAGTTGAGCGCAGCATACTTTTTCTCCACCTTAAAATCGGCCACTCCTACAAGGAGATCGCCGATATGCTCGAACTGACGGAAAACCTTGTACGGGTAAAGGCATTCCGGGCGCTGAAGAAACTGAAGGAAACACTTGTAAAGAAGGAATCATGAGTTACACAGCAACACAACATCCGACTGAAGAGGCGCTGTGCGCATGCGCGCTTCATGAGTGTGACGAAGAACTCCTGAAGCATATCGAACAGTGCGCGGCTTGCAGTGAGTATGTCGAAGAGATCAGGACCATTTCGCATGATATTGCCTCGATCGAAGACGAACCTGTTCCGGAACGGCTGAACGCTTCGATCATGGCGATCACACGGGCAAAAGAAAAAAGCCGTGTTGTCACCATCCTGCAGACATGGTATAAAAATCCGTTCCTGATCGGTATTCTCACGATTGCCGTGATACTGCTGCTCTATGCGCTGGTGATGATGATTCCGTAACCGTTACGGTACGTAATGTCATCCGCGTCATTGTACGGAAACGATCACTGGCGGTGATAGATTCCCATAAGTACCGCTTTTTCCAGAATATGACTGTTCATTTTGGTGAGCAGTCTTTTTTTTGTCATTGCCGAGTCGGCAGGCAGTTTTATATCAAGTGCGTACAGGGTGAAAAAATAACGATGAATTCCTTTGGGAGGACACGGGCCGCCGTACCCGGTTTTCTTGAAATCGGTGATTCCCTGGCACGATCCGTTTTCCAGGGTGAAATCGGGCGGGATGTTCTCTTTGCAGCCGGTATCTGTGGGTGGAATGTTGTACCATACCCAGTGCACCCAGGTGCCCGATGGTGCATCGGGATCGTCGGCAATGAGTGCAAGCGATTTTGCTTTTTGGGGAACCCCTGACCAGTGCAGCGGGGGCGACATGTTGGAACAGTCGCACGTGTACTCCACCGGGATGACGGCAGAATCGGCGAAGGCGCTGCTTGTGAGTTTCATGTTCGATGCTGTTTTGGGAGCGGCTGTACAGAACGTCAGAGCGGCCGAGAGGATAAGAGCTGTTGCGGATGATGTGAGGACGATTTTTTGCAGGTACATGATACATTTCCCTTTCGTTCAGATATACGGCAAGATCAGGCACCGGGGATTGCCGGTACGAATCATGAAGATAAATAACCGGAAGAAGTGCCGCAACAACCGCACGTGTGAACATTCGGAAGTCTGGCGGGGGAGTGATGAAGTGAGGTTCTGTTGCCTGCTGCCTACTACCAAATATTCAAGGTGAAAACCGTAAGTCGCTGGTGTATAATAAGTGTGACGAAATGAATGGCGAAGCCTGTCCGGACAAGGTTTCGGGGCGACTGAGGGTTTCATCGTTTACAGATACGCGTCCCTGACTTATTTTCACAACTATGGATCCTACAATTTTTCTGCACGGTACGTCCATTGATGATGCTACCGACTATTTTCTGAAGAAGATTCTCGAGATCAATCCCAAGTTGCAGGATGATCTGATCGAGAAAGCATTCCGATTCGCCTGGGAAGCACATCACGACCAGGTCCGTAAATCGGGTGAGCCGTTTCTGGCACATCCGGTTGCCGTTGCGTTGATTCTTGCCGAACAGCGGCTCGATGCAAAAACCATTGCTGCCGGACTTCTGCACGATGTACTTGAAGATACACCCGTTACAAGAGAGGTCATTCAGGAAAAATTCGGGGAGGAGATTGCCGTTCTTGTTGACGGAGTGACCAAAATACGGACGTTCCAGATAAAGTCGCATCAGGAGCAGCAGGCCGAAACATACCGCAAGATGCTGCTTTCAATGGCGAAAGATCTCCGGGTCATCATCATAAAATTTGCCGACCGGCTTCATAACCTGCGTACGCTAAAATATCTCAATCCGGAACGCATCAAGGCGATCGCATCCGAAACGCTTGACATTTACGCTCCGCTCGCGCACCGGCTCGGCATGGCCCGCATGAAGTGGGAGCTTGAGGATCTTGCCTTCAAGCATCTCGACTGGGATCAGTACCGCGAAATCGTCACGAAGGTAGTGGCAAGTCGCAGTGAACGCGAAACGATCATTGACGGCTTCGTTCATCCCCTGCGTGATAAACTCGAAGTGGAACATCTCGAAGCGACCATCGTCGGCAGGCCGAAGCATTTTTACAGCATTTATCGCAAAATGCAGTCCCGTAATAAACCCTTTGAAGAGATTTTCGATCTGCTTGCCATCAGGGTAATCGTCAATACGGTTCGTGACTGCTACCATGTGCTCGGGGTGATTCATTCACTCTGGACACCGATCCAGGATCGTTTCAAGGATTACATAAGTACCCCGAAATCGAACGGCTATCAGTCGCTGCACACGACGGTATTCGGTAACAACGGCGTCATTGTCGAGATGCAGATCCGTACCTGGGAGATGAACCAGGTGGCGGAAGACGGTATTGCCGCACACTGGCTCTATAAAAGCGGTGAAACAAAGATGAGCCAGGATGACTATGCGCTGATCTGGCTGAAAAACCTTATCGACTGGCAGAAAGATCTTACCGATTCTGCCGAATTTTTCGAATTTTTCAAGATCGATCTTTTTCATGCGGAAATTTTCGTGTTTACCCCGAAGGGTGATCTCATTACCCTGCCTAAAGGTGCGACGATTCTTGATTTTGCTTTTTCGGTGCATACCGATCTCGGGCTGCACTGCATCGGTGCGAAGGTTGACGGCAAGATAGAGCCGATCAGCAAGGAACTGCGCAGCGGACAGACGGTCGAGATCCTCAAGCTCAATACCAAAAAACCCTCGATAGACTGGCTGCGCGAAGTAAAGACACCCAAGGCACGAAGCGCCATTAAACACTGGCTCAAGACTACCGGCGCGCAGGAGAGCATCGAGCTCGGGAAGAAGATCGTTCAGGCGGCATATAAACGGCTGCATGCGACAACCGCTTTTGCCGATCATCTGCCGGGGCTGCTGCAGCATCTCGGTATCCGCAATCAGGATCATCTCTATGAGCAGGTGGGCAACGGAGCGGTCTCCATCAGCAAGGTGATGGACTATTTCCAGGTTACCAAAATCAAGAAGTCGGTTTCGTCGAAAATGGTGTCGAAAATCGTCGGTACACTCACTCGTAAAGGAGGTGAAAGTGTTCTGGTCGGCGGCAACGACGATCTGATGGTGCGTTTCGCCCGCTGCTGCAATCCGATTCCGGGGGACGACATCGTCGGATTCGTTACCCGCGGCCGCGGTATTTCGGTGCACCGGACCGACTGTCCTAATGTAAAGCTGTTTTCCGACGACGAGGAGCGGACGATCGATGTTTCGTGGGAAAACAGCGAACAGAAGAAATATCTGGTGACGCTCGAAATCACCGGCGCGGACCGTACCGGACTTCTGCAGGATATCACAAAGGTGTTTTCGGAATTTCAGATCAACATCATCGACGGGTCCATAAAAACGCTCGGGCAGCAGGCACGTAACACCTTCAATATCGAGATCAATCATCGAAATCAGCTGAAATATATTTTCAGGTCGCTGCAGAAAATCAAAGGAATCGAGAACGTTACCCGCGTAAAAGAGTATATTTCCTGAGAAAATCCGTGTTGTTCCATCGGTATGACAGTCACTGAACACTCTTTGCAAGGGTGCGGGTGGGCCACAATACGGGAGATGAACGTCCGCAACCGGTAATGCGTTGTCTGTCAATGGATTGTCTGCTGTTTTACCGGGAAATGGCAACGCCGGCCGGGAGAAAGATGAGAGGATAACCAATGATCAATTCACAGCTGATACTTTCCGCATCGTTCGGTTTTACGGTTGGTGTCGGTATTGCTCTTACCATCGTGTTGTCACTGCGGGCATCGCGCATACGTCATATTCCCCGGGGTCAGGCCCTGACCACCTTTGTCTTCTCGGGAAATCTCAAACAGACAACCCTGCTCGATGCGATTCAGTTTCTCGAAATCGGGCAGCGTGAAGGTATTCTTCATATTTATTCGGGTCGCAGAAAAGGGTACCTGACCTTCATCAAGGGACAGGTGGTGGATGCCTTCTACCGCAATGAGACCGGACGTGAGGCGATTTTCCAGATTCTCGGACTTGAGGAAGGGGATTTCTACTTTGAACCCAAACCGATTTCTCAACCGCGGCTCATGTCGGAATCGATTATGGATATTGCCTTTGAATGGGATGCCCGCAGCAGCCAGATGCAGGACAGCTCTGACGAATAGTGCTTCCTGCCGTGCCGGACGGTTCCCTCTCTCCACGAAATGACAATCGGAACATGCAACAGATACCCATAGGACCCGAAGAAAACGGGTGCAGAGTCGACCGTGTGGTGCGCAAACGGTGTGCACTGCTTCCGCTTGCGACGGTGTATAAACTGTTTCGAACCGGCAAGGTGCGAATCGGCGGAAAACGGGTGGAGCAGAACTACCGTCTTGTCGAGGGAGAGGTGCTCGAACTCTGCGTCGATGCCGCGGAGATGCAGGCGGCCGCTCCCGCCGCCACGGCAGATGCTTCTCTTGTCAATACGGCATTCTTCAGGAAGAACTTCCGGATCATTTACGAGGATGCCGACGTTCTCGCCTGCAACAAGCCTTCGGGGCTCGTTGTGCATCCCGGAACCGGACACACCAGACATGATACGCTCATCGACTGCGCCGCCGCGTATCTGCAGAGTTCGAAAGGCATTCCTCCCGGCGACGAATTTGCGCTTGTCCACCGGCTCGACCGCGATACGTCGGGGGTGATCCTCATCGCGAAAAACAAGCGCACCCTGCGCGCGCTGCATGATCACTTCAGGGAGCGCGACATCACCAAGGAGTACCGCGCGATCTGTCACCACCGGCCGCCGGAGTTCGAAGGGACGATAACCGTCAATCTCGCCCGGTCGCACGAACAGAAGAGCGGCATGAAGATGCAGGTGAAAAGCGAAGGCGGGAGCGAGGCGCGCAGCCGCTACCGGATCGATTCATATGAAAATGATCTGTCAATGGTGACCGTGTTTCTCGAAACGGGGAAGACGCACCAGATCCGCGTGCAGATGGCGCATGTGGGGGCTCCGATTGTCGGGGACGAGCGGTACGGAGACCGCACCCTCGATGCTGCGATGCTAAAGGGGAAGACCGACCGGCTCTACCTGCACGCCTTCCGGCTGAACTTCAGGCATCCGCACACCGGGAAAAATCTCACCATTACGGCACCGGTACCCAATGAGTTCGCTGCAATTGTCAGGGGATAGGCGGTTGCGGTTACGGAGGGTTCGTCAGGTACCACCGGTCCGGGAAAATGTTGCGGCATCATCCCACAGCGCGGTGTCGTAGCCGTACTGATAGCCCTGCCACTGGACGGTTTTCGCGATTTTCGCTTCGGGATTGAGGACTATGTCGCGCAGAAACCAGGCACGCATCTCCTGATACCCGGTTCTGTCGACGATGTATCCCACATGTTCCTTTGCAAGGGATGTGTCGATGTGCCCGGCGACGTAACGGTACATGTTGCCCAGAATCGCGATCACCACCGGTACGGTGAGCCATTCGGCGAACGGTGCGGCAAGCCGGGGATTCTTCTTGCCGGTTCTTCCCATGATGACAAGCCTGAAGAATTTCTGCGGATTGCGGCTCCATGCCTGAGTCGGACAGGCGAGAACGCATTCTCCGCACCCGATGCAGCGTCGCGGGTCGCGTTCGACCTTGTGGTTGCGGACGGTAATCGCGCCGGTGACTTTTTTTCTGCAGGTATTCGCACATGCTTCACAGCCGATACATGCGTACGAGTCGTATTCGGGGAGCGTCTGTCCGATGATGCCCGCATCCTGCATGTGCGCCTTGATGCAGTCATTGGGACACCCGGTAACGGCAATCTTGACATGAAAATCATTCGGATAGACGGTACGTTCGATTTCAAGGGCAAGTGCCGTCGTATCGACATTGGCGAACGGACAGACCCGGTTGCCGATGCAGGCCGAGACATTGCGCGTTCCTGCTGAAGGATATCCGCGGGACGGCTCGGGGATATCGATGCCGAGCGCCTCTTCCGTTTCCTTTATGTAACCGGTGAGGAGTGCGTTGACCGTATCCATCTTTTCGAACGGGATGCCGGGAATTTCGAACCCCTGTCGGGTGGTCAGGTGGACAGTTCCGTTTCCGAACTCCGTGGCGATGCGGTTGATGAGCTCAAGATACGTCGCATGAAGATGGCCGCCCGGAACCCGGAGGCGCAGGCAGGTTGTCGGCCGGTCCCGGGTGATGCGCCAGGCGTTTCTGGTTATTTTTTTACGATTGATATCGCGGATCATGATCGTTTCCTGTCGGTGATTGATGAATATGTTCAGTCAAGGAGGGTGAGTGCCCGGTCGTAACGAAGTACCGGTCCGTCGGTGCAGACATAGGTGTCGTCGATCTTGCAGTGTCCGCATTTACCGATGCCGCATGCCATCCTTCGCTCGAATGAAACCCAGATGCGTTCACGGGCGATTTTACGTTTGGTAAATTCGATCGTGGTGAATTTCATCATGACCGTCGGTCCGACAATGACGGCGTGCGTCCGACCCGGATCGGGTATGTCGATGTCGCCGATATGACGGGTAATGAGCCCGTTGCGTCCGTTCCAGGTACATGCTTCGTCGTCAACCGTGACGATGACGGATGTTTTTTTCTTCCATCGTTCGATTTCGTCTTTGTAGAGTACAGCTTCGGGGTTCTTGAAGCCGAATATGAGTCGTGTGGCTTCAGCGGTTTCGGGGTCATCGAGTCGTGCATTGATGAGTGTTCGTACCGGTGCAACCGCACAACCGCCTGCGGCGATGACCAGAAAGGCGTTACTGAAAAGGTCATCGGGAAAATGGTGGCCGTAGGGCCCCCGGATAAATATCGGGTCGCCGACAGTGCAGGCGAGTAGTCGCCTCGTGAGCGTTCCCGCGGCTCTGATGGTGAGTTCAATGAATCCGTCACCGAAACCGCTTATCGATATGGGCGCTTCACCGATTCCGGGAAGTGACACTTCGACGAACTGGCCGTGGCGGGGAGTGCAGGAATAATCGATGGTGAAGGTTGTTTCGATATCGGTTTCGGGCTGCATGCCGATGATTCTGCAGGGGGTCGGAACAAACGGGTTCCTCATGACCGGACCTCACTTTCGTCAATCAGGGCGGCAACCCGGCTGATACAGTTGGCAAACGAAATATATTCCGGACAGACGTCGTCGCATCGACCGCACCCCACACACATGTTTCTGCCGAATCGTTTGCGGTAATCGTAGATCTTGTGGAAAGTCTTGAACCGCATGCGTGCACCGTATTCTTTTCTGACCGCCGCACCGCCGGCCATGTCCGTGAAACCGTCAAGGTGACAGCCGTCCCAAATCCGTTTACGTTCGGTAAATGGTCCGGGGGCACCGTCGACCGGTGTATCGAATACGGAAAAACAGCTGCAGGTGGGACACGAGGTATTGCAGCGCCCGCAGGCGATGCAGCGCCGTGAATACTCTTCCCACATGGGTGCCGTGAAAAGCTCCGGCGGCATTGCGGTTGTTGCGGGAACGGTAACGTCGTTGCCGTTGCGACCGGGGTACTGCAGTGTCCAGTCGTGTTCGACTCCTGCGGAACCGAATACCGTGTTCGCCCATGGTGATGCACAGTCGATGAACAGTCCGCCGGCTACGGGACGTATTGCCAGGTCATATGTATCGGTGTGACCGGTTCCCATCGCGACACAGAAACAGGAGTCGAACGGCTCGCTGCATTCGACAAGTATCAGGTGAAGCGACTGCCTCAGTGCCGCATAGTACGGATCGGGGTCGGTTCCGTTCCGCAGAAAGATTGCATCGAGCCGCTCGATGGCATGAATGTCGCATGAACGGCAGAAGAGCGCCGTTCCGGTCTGCAGTAACGGCGGTTCAACGACGGTTCCGTTGACAAAACGAAGAAGCGTACCGGTGATTTCAAAAACGAATTCCTTCGGAGAACGATAGGTTTTCCGGTCGAACACAAGGTCGCGCATATCGGTGACCGGTCTGTACAGGGTCAGATCCGAATCGGAAAAACGGCCCCGTTTCGGAAGAACGACCGGTCCGACGAACCTGCAGATTCCGGATTGTTCCCGCAGTACCGAGTCCGCTTCGTCAAATGTCAGAAAACGTTTCATGGGTATCGCCTTTCTATCGGAGTTGACGGTGATTTGCTATGAACCGGCAGGATGCTCCAAGTCCGATTGCTCCGCCGACGATGTTTCCCAGCGTTTGTTCAACCATGTATATCTCCGCACAGATGGTAAGCGATTCAGTTTAAATTGAATGCTTATAAAATACTTTGTTCATCAAGTCAGTCAATATTGGATATCGTTCAGTTTGTATCGGCAGAATAAATGATTTGTGTTGTTTGACTGTCCGCCTCACCGTACCACACGTCTCACCCGTCTCCCCCGACCCGTTCTCCACACATGAGTGGCGGGAGACAGGGTAAGTCGAAAATGCGCATGCCGGATCGACTGTATGTTCGATTTTCATTAGTTTTATCGGAAGATATACGGAAAACTTCGACGCGTATATATTTTCATATATGACGAATTAACGAAATGTGTTGAACCGGAAATGTCACGGTTATTCACGTTCGTTGCCTTTGCGCCCCCTCCCCTTCGGTTCCCCACTGCGGGGGAACCGAAGGGGAGGGGGCGAAGTAAACAATGAAGAAGATACCATTGACCGTTTCTGGATAGTCGGCATAAAAGCAATGCGGCTGACGCCGGCTTGAGATGTTTTGTAAAGGAACGTACTACCATAAACACGCGGGGATTTCGCAATGCAAAAACTCAAAATTCTGTTTTTATGTACCGGCAACTCGTGCAGAAGCCAGATGGCAGAAGGGTGGGCCCGGAATCTGAAGGGTGATGTCATCGAACCGTATTCCGCGGGAATCGAAACACACGGTCTCAACCCCGATGCCGTGAAGGTAATGGCCGAGGCAGGGGTTGACATTTCGATGCATGCATCGAAACATCTTGACACACTCAAAGATGTTCCGTTCGACTGGGTGGTTACGGTATGTGACAACGCCAACGAGAGCTGCCCGGTGTTTCCGGGAAAGGTGAAACGGTTTCATATCAGTTTTGATGATCCGCCGAAACTTGCGAAGAATGCGAAAACCGAGGAGGAGGCATTGTCACACTATCGCCGTGTCCGCGATGATATCGAACGCTTCATCGAAACGCTTCCGGATGTTCTGGTTGAAGGGGGAGTGCAATGAACGCAGGGCAGGGTGGAGCAGAAGAGCTGCGGTCAATAAAGAACGTTTTCGAGCGGTATCTTACCGTCTGGGTGGGGCTCTGCATACTCGGCGGAATTGCCCTCGGTAAAGCTGCTCCCGGGTTTGCGCGGGCACTTGACGGAATGTCGATCTGTGTCGGCGGCGCACCGGTGGTATCGGTACCGATCGCGATCTGTCTCTTTTTCATGATGTATCCGATCATGGTGAAGATCGATTTCGCATCGGTCATCAGGGCGGGGAAGAGCGGGAAGCCGGTGTTTCTCACCCTGTTCATCAACTGGGCGGTGAAACCGTTCACCATGTATGCGATTGCATACCTGTTTCTCGGCATGCTGCTGCGGAATATGATAGGAAATGAAGCGGTTGACTTCGTGAAAATACCCTTCGGACTCGATCTGCCCGCTGGTGCGCATCACGGGGCGGGAGTTGTCGTGATACATGAGGGTCTGAAGGTGCTTCAGATACCGCTCTGGCGCAGCTACTTTGCAGGAGCGATACTGCTCGGGATTGCACCCTGTACGGCGATGGTGCTTGTGTGGGGCTATCTTGCGCGGGGCAATGACGGACTGACGTTGATTATGGTGGCGATCAATTCACTTACGATGCTTCTTCTCTACGGGGTGCTGGGCGGTTTTCTGCTCGGGATGGGGCGACTCCCGGTGCCGTGGCAGGCTTTGCTGCTGTCAATTTCGACATACGTTGCGCTGCCGCTTGTGGCAGGGTATTTTTCGCGGCGGTGGATTATCGCAGCGAAAGGGGAATCCTGGTTTAAAGAGAAGTTTCTGCATGTTCTTACCCCGGTAACCATTATTGCCCTGCTTACGACTCTGGTGCTGCTTTTCAGTTTCAAGGGCGAGGTGATTGCGGCGAATCCGCTCACTATTCTCTGGATTGCGATACCGCTTTTTATACAGACGATGCTGATCTTCTGGCTGGGATACGGCGCGGCCCGGGTGCTGCGGCTGAAGTATGAGGATGCGGCACCTGCCGCAATGATCGGTGCCTCGAATCATTTTGAAGTGGCAATTGCCACGGCGGTGATGCTCTTCGGTCTCTCGTCGGGAGCCGCACTTGCAACCGTGGTGGGAGTGCTAATCGAAGTGCCGGTGATGCTCATGCTGGTGCGGATATGTACCGGCACGAAACGCTGGTTCCGGTATTGACAAAAGATATTTCGGACGGTGCCCCCTGCGGGGGCACCTACGGAGGGGGCGTGAAGGAAACAGCAAAGAATAATGCATTTACTTTGACCAGCTTCCTGTCATTTTGCGGAATCGGTTTCTACCGACCTGTTATTCGTGGAACTGTCTGCCCGATGTTCATCAGCCGTTTCGAAATGTCGTTGATGGCGAGGAATGGTGCGGCGTCAGGCCTGATACTCCGGGCCAGACCGACACTACCCGTTGTGCCGTTACTTTTTAAACTGTCCGCATGTGGAAAGCTTTTCACGTACCGCTGCCGCATCGTTATGATCGGGAAATTTCTCAAGCGCATAATGAAGGCTAACGGTGATTTCATCACCGGTAAGAATGTTACCGACATTCATCTGAAAAACATTCGGGCGCTGCTGTTCGAGCAGTGAAGCGGTTTTGCCTTCGGCAAGTGCCTTGTCATACGTTTCGCGTGCTTCTTCGCGCTGCCGTATCGATGCGGTGAGTGTCCGTTCACCGATGGTCATCTCCATCGAATAAACGGCTGACCTGGTTGAACCGGGAAAGATGTAGACCGCTTCAATCGTTTTTTCCCTTCGTTTTTGTATACCTGTCGTATCTCTACATCGGCGATTACTCCCGAAATGGTGACGTTCGCTCCGGTGGATTTGAGAGGTAGCATCTCTTCGTCGCTGCTGCCTTCGATGAAAAAATAGGGGGAGGGGGTTTTATCGGCACGCGGTTCAGCAGCCGTTGTCTGTCCTGATTGCAGAGGGTGCGGTAAAAGTAATGCAGTGAAAAAGAAGAGAATGCTGATGCTGAATCCGGCATTACACCGCATGGTTCCTTCCCGGTGAAGGGTGTGAGTGACCGGTGTCGATTTTTCGGCAAAATACTTACGTGCCGATATCGCCGGAGGACGAAAATTCCGGTATCCGTACCACGTGCCTACCCGGTGCCAAAAGGGCATATACAAGGAACTACGGATGGTGACAGTAAAAGGTTACATCCGGACGCCTGTGTGCATATATTGAATAGTAGTGCGGGAGCGTACGATACCCGAAACCCCATCTCGAAAGGATTTTACGGAGGGTACCTTGCGCCGGAACAGTCCGTTTTTGTAACTTACGGAAAGACTTCCCGCACCAGGATCAAGCGTCCGGTAGATTCACGACAAGTTCATTGAGAGCATCGGCCCGAAAAATTGACACAGGGTAGTGCCGTCCGTCATTTCCGTGGTCGTGCCTGATACGATATGAATCGGTTGAACTTTACTGATGGAAGGGGACGTGAAATGAAAACGCGCTGTAACGTTTCTGCTCTTTTCGTTCTGGCCGCATGGTTTACCGTCGGAGGTGCCGTATGGGAGGAGATTCCCTCCGACCTCACGACGGTTGCCGGAACGACGGCCACCTGTTTTCAACTGCTCTTCAGTTCGGCAGATACCGCCTGGGCATTTTGTGCCGTATCGGCTGATGCTCCCTGTGTATACCGTTCGGTCAACGGCGGAAAAAACTGGACACTTTTACGCAATGGAATCACCGACCCGGGATACTACATCAATCCGCGCTCGATTTCTTTTGCAGACAGCCGCAACGGATGGATTCTCGATGAAGATTCACTTCTGCATACCGTTGACGGAGGGAGCACCTGGAGTGCGCTGCCCATGACGGTAGCCGATGCGCGCATCATCATCTTCAAATCGGCGCAGTGGGGCTGCACCTTTACCGATACGGCTTTCTACGCGACGACCGACGGCGGGACGACATGGGTGGAGCATCCTGTCAATGCGGGATTCAGTATTCAGATCTTCGACCTGTTCTTTACCGATACACTCAACGGGTGGATGGTCACGCAGGGCGGGATCGAAACGGGGAAGACCTTCAGGACGGTTGACGGCGGTGTGACCTGGACCGGCATCAACGGTCTGGGGCTTTTTCGCAGTATCTGGGTTACCGACGACATGCACTTCGTTCTTGCCGGGAACAACGGCGGGTTCGCCGGTACCCTCGAACTGAAGATCACCTTTACCGGCGGCGTAACGTGGAAATCATACCAGCCGTCGTCGGGCATGCGTTCGGTGGCATTCTTTACGCATGATTACGGTGTCGCCGCGTCGTACAATGACAGTCTCTTTATAGAAACCGCCGACGGCGGCATTACCTGGAATCCGATGCAGGGGATAAGCGGCTCGGGCAGCATGAGCATTTCGGTAAACGGCGACCATATGTATCTGCTGACCCTCGAAGGGAAGATCTATACCTGTGCACTTTCAACAGCAAACCATTACGGCATGCCGCGTGGTGCAACCGGCCGGGGTGAGGTACCGGTAACCAGCTGTTCGGTCGGCAGAACCGCTGCGCATGGCGGCGGGGTGACGGAACGGCGGTTTCTGCTGTCGGGCCGGCGCATCGAAGGGAAAGCTGCCGACGGTGTAACCGTCCGGCTGCGGCGATGACGATGTTACCGTTGTGCAAGGATCCTGAATGTTCGTCTGCTTCCGTCTTTATCGCGCAGTGAGAGCAGGTAGACGCCGTGTGCGACAGGCAGGCGTATCCGTTTCGATAACGGTGATGCCTGCCGGAAGATCTTTCCGTCAAGGGATAGCAGCTCGACCTGTGCAATTTCATCCGGCATCATGACGGAGATGAATCCGTTACCGGTTGTTACAACCGGCTGCTTCGACATACCTGCGGGGAATGTCCGCGGGGTTTTCGCTTCAATCGGAACGGTATGACAGACGAACTCGATCCAGTTGAGGTTGACAAGACTCGAAGCGCTGCCGCTCCATTCGAGACGAAGCGTGGCATCTCCACGCGAGAGTGAAAAGGTGTCGCAGCTGTCGACGGTTGCCCAGTTCGACCAGCCGCCGGTGGTGGCGATCGTCCACGAGGCGATCTGTTCTCCGTCAATTTTGGCGGTGATGGTGCCGCCGTATCCCTGATCTGCAGCTACCCGTACCTTTGCAGTGTACTTTCCTTCACGCCTGACGGTGACGGAATATTCCGCCCACGCGCCGTTTGTCGTATAGCCGAGGCTCTGCCCGCCCCCGGCATCGGAAGTGTTTTCCGCCTTGAGGTCATTGCTTTTCTTGGCAAATGATTCCGCCTCGATGATGCCCGGAAGCGACTTGCCGTCTGCGGGGATGATGTCCGAGAAGTCAAATTCAGGCCGGCTGCGCAGACGGTTGCGGATCAGTTTTCCCGAGGTGGTGAGCTGGTCGGCTTTCCAGCCGCCGCTGTCGGGAGCACCGCCCGCAAGTGCCGCGGATGCTTCGTTTTTATCGACAATCGACCAGTTTGCCCATGATATGTAGTTTGAATCGGCCCAGTCAAGCCAGATCGCCGTCTGCGTGCTGTCAACGACACCGTCGCTGCCGCCGTCCGAGATCGTGGTACCGAATTCAGTAATGAAAAGTGCGGCACCCTGTGCGACTGCAGCACGTGCCCGTGCCCGAAGGCTGTCCTGATGCTCGGGCTGTGCGGCATAGAAATGGAGCGTATAGGCGATGTTTTCCTCCCGAATCGGATCGGCTGCGGCAATGTCGACGTGTTGCGACCAGTACGGAGTGCCGACTATAATGAGGTTGTCGCTGTTGTCACGTATGACGGGTATCACCTCCGCTGCATATTTTTTTATGTCTTCCCATGAATCCATCGGTTTGCCGGTCTTTGGTGATATCTGGCCCGTACCATTCTGTTCGTCGGGTTCGTTCCAGATTTCCCAGATGATGTTCGGAACGTCGGCATACTCCTTCGACATGTCGCCGAAGAACTTTTTTGCCTTGTCGACACTGAGGTTTGCATCATGAGCATGATAATCCACGATGACATAAATGCCGTTTGCAATGGCGGCATCGACCACAGCCTTGATTCTCGCATACTGTCCAGCTTCGTTATTCGGATCAGTGTCATAACTGCCCGTCTGGCCGATCCCGAGCGGCGCTCGTATTACCGTGATGTGCCAGTCCGTCACCAGCCAGTTGACAACTGAACGATTGAAGTACTTTTCCCCTTCCCAGAGCGACCAGAAAAGGCTCATGCCGGCAAGTTGCGCCGGTGCCCCGTCGCTCGAACCGACGATTTTGCCGTCAACGACCCTGAGTTTGCCGTAGGTACCAACCGGGCTGAGGGCGGAAGCGGAAACGGTGATGAGTAAGGAAATGATGAAAGTTGCCAAAAAATGTCGGGACATTGCTTCTCCGGAATCTGCAGTGCAGGGAGCACCGATGTTTAAGCGCATAAATAACAATTTTTAACTAGTCCGGTATTTTGCCGGAAATTCAGGAATAAATATACGATTTTTTTACGGTAATATCCTGTCACTCTGCAGGTTCCGTGTTTCCGGTGACGCAGAGGTTATTCATGAGTTATTTTCTGCAGTACCTTTTCTTCAGGGAGGTGAAATGTTTAAAACGACAAAACGGATAGTTCAGCTTGCGGTTACTGCGGCTGCTCTTTTTTCTGTGGCTGCGGTTGATGCCGATACTCTCATTTCTCCTGACGATACACGGATCAATTACTACGGCAGGTTCGATCTGTCGACACCGACCATGGCCGTTTTCGCGTGGCCCGGCTGTGCATTCGAGGCAAATCTTCCCGGACCGCTCATCGGTATGCGGCTCGCAGACGGCCGGGGTGATTATGATGTCGAAATTGACGGGGTGCTCGATACTGTCGTCATTACCGATGCTGTGCGGGACATCATTTTCGGAACTGCGTTTACCGATGAACTGCATCGCGTCAGGGTTACCCTGAGGAATGAGCATCACTACAATACGGCTTCATTCAGGGGCTTTATCCTCGCCGACGGTAAGGAGCCCGGTCCGGCACCGGCGATGCCGTCACGGAAGATTGAGTTTATCGGAGATTCGTATACGGCCGGGTACGGGATCGAAGGAACAGACGATTCCTGCTCCGAAGAGCAGTTGCGAAACACTACCAATGTCGACAAGTCATTCGCGACGCTTGTTACAAAAGCGTTTCATGCTCAGAGTTTCATTCTCGGATGGTCGGGAGCGGGAATGGTGCGTAATTACGGAGAAAAAACCCAGCGGGGACAGACACCCTACCCGTCCCGGTACAACCGGACGCTGAGCAGTGCGTCAGGACTCAAGTGGACGTTTTCAAACTGGACTGCAGATCTGGTAGTCATCTGCCTCGGTACCAATGATTATTCAACGGAACCGGTTCCCGATGATTCGATGTTCATCGGCGATTATCATAAACTCATTGCCACTATCACCGGTAATTATCCCGATGCTGCTGTCGTCTGTGTCGGAACACATGACACACTGCTGCGCAGCAAAGTTGCAACCGTGGTTGCCGAGGAGCAGGCGCAGCTGAGCCATCCG
>Ga0316575_10000135_pt1 | contig 18481 bp, 15 predicted proteins | sample J5NA_FD_203072 | JGI IMG/M metagenome (GOLD analysis project Ga0316575, IMG submission 203072) | Rhizosphere microbial communities from salt marsh grasses in Alabama, United States - J5-7_050615r2r3 | ecosystem: Host-associated > Plants > Roots > Rhizosphere | place: USA: Alabama | collected...
CATGCCACAGCTCCCCGGTAGAAATGTTTTCGTCACGCACTATATAGGTATCTCCGTCCCGGTCGATGAAGCCGAGTTGTACAAGAATATCGACCGCACGTTTTGCTTCGTGTACGGTAATCGGAGGGTAGGTCATGCGACTCAATTCTAAAAAATTGCCCCTGAACGGGTAAAACCGGAGCAGCTCCCGAACTGCAGTATAGTACCATTCATTGTAAACGGTGTATTTTGCACCGGACGTTATTCTTGTTTTACCGGATCGCAAATTGACAAGTTCATCATATTCCCCGATGCGCAGCTTCTCAGTTTTTGCCTGACAAAAGGACACGAGGCGGGTGAAATATTCTGCCTCCCTGGATCGGAGACCGAGATATTTGATAAAGCCCGGAATCAGCTTGTGGCTGAGATTGCGTTTACCGTTGAAAATCCGTATGAGGGTACTTGGACTGAGTCCCAGCTTCATCGCCAGTGAGCGCAGTGAAAAACCGGGTGATTTTCTTTTTCGTTCCTCCAGATCATTCCTGAGGAACTCGCGGTAATCGAAATAGTTGAAGATTTTCGCCATGATATTCAGGAACCTTTGCACCATTTTATGGGAAACCGTTTTCGGTTTCCGTTAATTGTCCTTACTTAATAGTATACCTCCATTTGGTGATGGAATCTATGGGAGAAAGCATAAAGTGGTGCCAGTATGTGGCACCAGTTATGTATGATATAAGTTATTGATATAATGAAAATAACGTAATAAATACCAGGCTTAATAGCAGGTAATGTACTGATGTTTAGGCATCATTGATGTTACATGGTTTCATCGAATAATCGATAAAATCAGGGAGATGGTTCTGTCTGCAGGATGAATAACCGATGAAGCAGTGTATGTGAACTCAGAATTACAGGGAAATTTTTATGATGTGACGTTCAATCGCATCCGTAATGATTGTTTGCAACGATCCTGTACTGCGGGCTGGTCCGAAGGAGCGCATAATTGACGTCACATACGAGACCGACCGACTTTTCGTTGTCCCAGCTGACGAAGGTGAGCGTGTCGGAGTTCACTTTTATCGAATAGGTGAAGCCGGGGATCAGCCTGCCGTTTTCCTGCTGAGTGAAGTTCCGTACCAACGAATCAAGTCTGTCAACATGAATGACAACCGCAGGTTTGATCGGCAGCGGTTTGTCACCTTTGACGACGAAACCGCTTTCCCTTTTTTCGACCCGGTCATTCGTTTCACCGTGCAGGTCCAGTATTTTTCCGGGGTAGAGTAGGATTCGTGAAGTTCATCATCATCTCCGGCCATGCTGTATCGTCTAAACATGAAGTTGATACTCAGGTATATCCTGGTGAAACGGTGAATGCCTGATGGACCGATGAAATAGCAGGGGTTTTGATTTTTGAAGTAATGTCGGTTTCAAAATAGATTTCTGAAATACCTCCGATTTCACCGTAATTTTTATCAAGCTGTGCGATGCATGCATCTGACAATAAATCTCCGATGATCGACCGGTACTTTTGAGGGTAAAAACCGTCGATCACCACGGAGTCAGAGGTTCTGAAGTACATTCCGTCACATTTCATGACGGATGTTTCATTGGTATCGGGGAAAAAAAGCGTATCGAACCCTTCCGGCAAGGGGCAACGGGTGATGGTCTCGGGCGGAAGGAACCTGCAGCCGCTTTCGCTTTCATCATCCGTCTTCTCTTCGACCTGGTTGTCATCTTCATTCATAGTATAGTAGATGATCCCGGTGTCTTCAGGAGCCCCCGCCTCGTGGTCGGATGTTAAGCCGTCACCTGGTGGTTCCGTTTTGGCAGTGTCCACTGTGGAGGCAGTCTCAATTGTGTTCTTTGCGTCTGATTCATTCTGCTGTTTCGGTGATCTGCATTCAAAATACAGAATGAGAGCAGCCAGTGTCATGATGGTTATAATCGTTAAAAATATCCCGGGTCGTCGGGTGATGTTTCTCTGCCTGTAAATCGTTAAACGGTTACCGATATAGACGGTATTGGCAATGTGAAGTTTATGGAAGCCGCAAGGTGGTCGTATCAGTCAGAAGAAAACGATGCTGTTAATCGTTGCGACGTTTCGACGGTGTTACTATCAGATGGGGTAGGCGAAATTCATAACGGAACATGGTGCAGAGGCTGCTTGCCGCCCTTAATGATCGGTTCGCAGCATGACCCGACATTGCCGCTCACGTCCTGCGGCGGCGATGTATACTCCTTTACCGATACGGTGCCGTCCGGGTACGATTTCACCTTTCAGTGTGTAGGTTGACATGCCGAATGCTTTCGGCATGACCGGTGCGGTATGTCCGGTTGCCCGGTTGTTCATGATGCCGAGATGCGAGAAGTCAGTGGTTCCGTCACTTTGAAGATACCATGTTACCTCGATACGGTCTCTCTCGTTTCGTGCATCCGTCATAATCGGCATGGAGGGATCTTCCGGGTAGGTGATCGGAATGTATCTTATCCGTAAAAGAGCATGCTTCATATCGGCATTTTTGACAATAAAGAAAAAGGGTTCGAAGTTGTTTTTAGGGATAGGCCCGGTGCTGCTCGGTTCGGAAAAACTTTTAAATTCCGGACAGACAAGGTCATCTTCCCTGCTGGCGGGAGTGAACAATGCGCCTGAAACATCGAGAGCGTTGCTGAAATCTGCATCTGCAAAGGTACCTGTGGAACGGTACAGATCTCCCGAGGAGCCGAACCGCAGTCCGCAGTTGCAGCCGAGGGCAAGACAGCACATCTCGACATTGCGGTAGAAAAAATCGATCCGCTCGCTGCAGACGGAGCTGCTGTTCCAGTCGGGGGTTATCGTTGATGGCGATGCAGTGAGCATGATCCCCTCATCAAAGAGAAGGGTGTCGACATGGGTGGTGAGTTCTGCAGATAGTGGCTGCGCCTTCATAAACAGCAATGTTAACACTGAATACGTGATGAAAAGAGGTTTTTTCATTTTCCGCTCCCTGTGACGGATGATATGAAGTGTTCCTGTTAGAAATAATACCTCATTTTTATGGTGATACATGGCGTGTATGGCAAAAACCGTTTTCAGGAAGAAAACAGCCTGCAGGCGGAAAAATGTTGGTGTCGGGTTACAGGCTTTATGTTAGTAATGCGGCAATGGGGACTGCCCGGATGTTGCTTCCGAGCGGCAGTATCCGGTCTCCCCTATAGGCGACGATGCCAGCTTTACAGGATGGATTATCCGCCATGAATTTCTGAAGTGTGGATGAGTCTCCGGGTGCAACCGTTCGCGACGATTTTACCTCTATTCCGACGAGGTTTCCCTGCTGTTCCAGTACTGCGTCGATTTCGAAGCCCGGTTCGGTGCGCAGGTGGTACAAACGCAGCGCGGCACCTGGGTAGACATCCGAGAGAACGAGCAGGTTCTGCAGTACCAGGCTTTCGACGCACCTGCCGAAATTCGGATGTTTATCGTCATGCAGGGCCTGCGGAATGCCGGCAAGGTGGGCGGCGAGTGAGGTATCGGTGAAGAGCAGTCTCGGGCTTTTGACGAAGCGCTTTCCTATGTTGTCGTGGTACGGAGCTATGCGGTTGACAAGGCCGGATGTTTCGAGAAGGTGAACGTAACGGCCGCAGGTAACACCGTTGAGTCCGGCATCACGTGCAATGTTCGCCTGATTGAGAAGCGTGCCGTTTCGCGATGCTGCTATCCGCAGAAAACGTTGATATGCAAGCGGATCGAGATGTCCGGCCAGCATGCGGATGTCCCGTTCAAGATATGTTGCCTCATACGATTCGAACCAGAGGTGCGGATCGATCGAACGGTCCCATGCAATTTCAGGATACCCTCCACGGAGCAGCCACTCATTATCCCATGTCGAAGTATTGTTGTCAGTAAATGCTTCAAAGTCGAACCCGGTATCGAAAAATGTGTGGAGTGCCGGTTTTCCTGTTTTTTCAAGAAGCTCGAACAGGGAAACGGGAAATATCCTGATGTAGCCGGCGCGTCCGGCAAGCGAATCCCCGAGATTTCGAAGAAGCAGGAACTGGGCAGATCCGGAAATCAGGAAACGACCCTTTATGCGTTCTTCATCAACAATCCGTTTTAAGTCAAGAAAAAGTCCGGGTGCACGTTGTGCTTCATCAAGGGTGATGGTCGGTAGTGTTTTTAAAAATTCCTCACCTGCATTGCTCAGGGACAGCATGGTTTGCGGATCATCGCAGGTGAAATATGGTCGCGATTTGAGGATTGAATCGTTTTTGAGAAGCATGCTTTTTCCGGTCTGTCTGGCACCTGCAAGAACAACAACCGGAAATGTCGCGAGTGCAGTCCTTATTTTCTGCGAAATTAGCCGATTTCGAAAGTCCATGTTGTAAAATATAACATTTAAGTGTTATGTTTTACAACATTTCAATGTTATGTTTCCATCATGTATCGATTCATCCTTCATATCTTGTAACCTGCGAAAGCCGGTTTACCGCAGCCCGAGTTCCTTGAGCTTTCGTGACAGATTCGACTGTGCCATACCGATAGCCGCCGCTGCTGCGGTGATATTGCCGCCGGCCTTCGAGAGTACCGCGGTAAAGTAATCCACTTCGAACCGGTCGCGTGCGGTACGGTAATCGAGGACGCTGTACGATTCGATTGGGGGAGCTGCGGCAGATACACCCGGTGCGGCTCCCGCAACGGCATCGCGGTCGATTATTGACGAATCTGAAAAAACCGCAGCGCGGGTAATGATGTGCTTGAGTTCGCGGACATTGCCGGCGAAGGGAAGGGTCTGCAGGAAGGTGACAGCATCATCACCTAGTGTTTTGCTGCAACCGATTTCCGCGCAGGTTTTTTCGAGAAACGACTGCGCGATAAGCGGGATGTCTTCCCTGCGGTCGGCAAGCGGTGGAACGGTAAGAACGAATGCGCAGAGACGGTACCAGAGATCATTGCGAAAACGTCCCTCCTCAACCATGCGGGTGAGGTTTTTATGGGTTGCGGCGATTATCCTTACGTCAACGGTAACGGACTGTGTTCCGCCGAGCCGCAGGAGTGTTCCGGTTTCGAGTACCCGCAGAATCTTTGCCTGAATCTGCAGGTCGAGATCCGCTATCTCGTCAAGAAAAAGCGTTCCGCCGGAAGCTTTTTCAAGACATCCGATACGCTGCCGGTCTGCACCGGTAAAGGCTCCCTTTTCATGTCCGAAGAGCTCGTCTTCGGCAAGGTTGACCGGCATTGATGCGGCATTCGTGGCGATGAACGGCCCTTCACGTCGCGTTCCGTCGTAGTGCAGCGAATGGGCGACCAGTTCTTTTCCCGAACCGGACGGCCCCATGATGATGACCGGCTCACGCAGGGAAGCAAGTTTTCCCGCCTGTCCGAAAAGCTGTTTCATGAGCGGGGAAGAGTAGATGGGACGGGGAAATTTGGCTCGCTCCTGTTCGAGTACCCTGTTTTTGAGCCGGACCGCTTCAAGGGCGTTCCGGATGCAGGCACGCACCTGCATGAGCCGAAGCGGTTTCTCCATAAACTCATGGGCGCCGAGTTTGAATGCTTCGGCGGTCAGGGCGACGGTCCCGTGACCGCTAATCATGATGACCGGTAAAAACGGGTGGAGCGATTTGATTTCGCGCAGGAGCTGAATGCCGTTATCGGCGCCGAGCTTGATGTCGAGCAGGACGAGATCGAGACCGGTGGAAAAAAGCGGACGCGCGGTATCGGCACTTTCGGCACTTACACCCTCATACCCCTCCTCTTCGAGAATTTCGAGAAGGCTTTCGCGGATGGCGAGCTCGTCATCGACAATCAGAATGCGTGGTTTACTGTTCATGGTCAGTTGCTCCTTGTAAACTGTACTGCGGAAACGAAATGGTGATCGTGATGCCGTGATGAAGAACCGATGTCATCGTGATGGTGCCGCCGAGCGTCTCGATGAGGCGTTTGACAACAGGAAGTCCGAGTCCGGTGCCGTGTTTCTTGAAGGTGACGTACGGCAGCCAGATGCGTTCGAGGTCGTCGGGGGCGATGCCCTGACCGTTGTCGCCGATGGTGATCATTGACTGCCCGTCGTTTTTCCCGATGGTCGTTTCGATAATGGTTGCACCGGCTTCGAGCGAATTCTTCCAGATGTTGAGAAACACCTGCTGCAGCAGGTACGGATCGGACTGCATGACGAGCGATCCGGTGATCACCGTGGAGAGCTTCTCTCCCAGGGTGTCGCCGATCGTGCGGATAACTGCTCCGACATCGACGGCGGTGAGGTTTACTTCCGGATCGCGCGAGAAGCTGCGGAACTGGTCAACCAGTCGTTCGAGCATGTCAATCTGGGTATTGATTCGCACGAGAAAGCGGGTAAGGTCGTCGCTGCTGATGGTCTGTCCGCTCCCCACCTTCTCCTCGATGCGGTCAAGGGTGAGTCTGATGGGGGTGAGCGGATTCTTGATTTCGTGCGCCATGATGCGGGCAATATCCTTCCATGCAGCTTCCATACCGAGCACGCGCTCCTTCTCGCGTAATACCACCAGTTCGGTCTGCAGGTTGGCGACGGCGGTTTCCACGATGCCGAGTGCTCCGTCGGAATGCCGGCTGAAAACGGCGACCTCGCCTTTACCGATCTTACCGACGGCAACAGCCAGATTTTTAAGCGGCTGCGTAAGGTAGCGAAGTACCCAGAAAGCGATCAGCAGGAACGAGATGAACAGGCCGACCGACAGTGCGGTGATCAGGCGTTGCTGCTCCCTGACAATGATCGGAATGAGTACTTTGGTCTGGCGATACCGTTCGAGGTGTTCGGTGAGCACCGCCCGTTCCTGTGGTGCGGCATCGACGATCTCGTTGCGCAGTGTCTGTTCGAGGCCGGGATCGATGCTCTCGGTGAGCGTTTTTGAAAGTCGGGTAATAAAAAACCGCTGCACCGGCCAGACGAATGCGGCAAAGAGCACCGCGGCGAGGAGCAATACTTTCCACTCGAGCTCAAGGCGGATGCGTAATCGTATCATTGCCGTATCTCCGTTCCTTTACGTACGAGATGCAGGGAGAATTTGCGGCAGTCGCAGATTTCGGAGAGGTCGATGCTGCGGTTGAGCCGGTTGACACGACTCGGCAGCAGGACCGCCTCGACATGAAGTATCGACGCATCACGGGAAAACGTCCGTTCGAAACGCTGGTACAGTTTTACGGCACGGAATATCTGAGGGATTTTTTTTGATGTGTACACTGAATCGGCACCGTTGAGGAGCGAGTCGCTGATCATATAGGTGTAGTCGGCAACATCGCATGAGAGCGTTCTGATCGACCGGACGGTATCTCCTTTGTCGCTGTATGACATGATGGCGAACGAAACGGGGATACCGGCGTCAAGAAGGTCGCTCATTCGGTCGTTCCATTCAATTGAAATCACGCATTCGACCGCTGTCACGGCAGTGAGCTCCCGAACGGCCGCAATACGGATCTCGCCGTCGCTCGAATGGGGAGAGAGCCACTGCGTAAGGAACATGAAAAGTCCCAGAAAACCGTCTGCTATGTTATCAAGCACCGTTATCCGATGTTTCCGAGCATGATTCTGATGCAGATGCCCGGGTTGATTGATACGAAACCGTTCGTGACGCTGTGCTCGCCCGGCGTGACGAATCCCGACTGGGAAAAGAACAGGGGGGCCGAAAGGTCTGCACCGATATGGAACCAGTTGACCATCGTATAGGTAAAGCCTCCGTGCGCTTCGAGCAGCAGCGACCGTGCGTTGAGTTCATTGAAATTGGTGCGGTTTTCCGAGTCGATCGTGATCGAGGTAAAGGCATTCGTCGCCTTTGACGGTTTGACCTTTATGTTGCCGCCGCCGATGATACCGCCGAAATAGACATTGACATTTTCAATGACGAGCGCCCGTTCGATGAGAAACCCGCCGAAGGACGGATTGATTTCAATGTTGTAGGTGGTATCGTCGAACTGGGTCGTATAACTGCGTGACCCGCTGTTGTAGGTTCCTCCGATGCGCAATCCGCTGCCGACTGCGCCGTATCCGCAGATTCCCGAAAACTGGAAAAAGGCGAATGACTTGTCGATGGTAATACGGGCATTGGCGAATGCGGCGTCGTTTTTCATGAAGGTGACCAGTTCGTCAACCGGATGCATGTCGATGGCGTAGACTCCCATGACCATGCCGATGGCACCGCCGAATCCCCGTTCACGCGTTCCCCGTCTTTTTCCGGAAAGCGAGTGAAGAAACGATTCGGTCGATTCCCTTGAAAGAAGTTCCACGGTGTCTTTCGCAACATGCTGATCGGATGTTCCCGTGACTGAAGTGCTTAATCCAGGCAGTGAGGTTTCAGTCGCGCCCGAATCGGTCGCAGTCGAGTCCTGTCGTAATCCGGCAGCCTCTCGTCTCAGTTGTATCGCCTGAGCACGCAGGCGGGCAATCTCTTCCCGAAGGGAATCGGCGGAGGTATGCGGGGACGTTGCCGTTGGTACGGCCTCCGCTGCCCATACAAGACTCTGCTCGAATACTCCTGCCAGGGTGGTGAACAGGAACCCTGCAAAAAACGGCAGCCGGAAAAACCGGATCATGATGTGATAGTCAACACTCTCGTGCCGGATCATGGCCAAACCTCTCTTCTGCTGTGCGGAACACCCGCATCTATTGATTATCTGATTGCGTATTTTCATTGTGATCATCCAAGATTTCCGAAAATCAGTTTAAAATAGAATCCGGGGTTGACGGTAAAAAAATCATTGGTGTAGACATTGAACTTCTCGACGGAGATGAACGCGGGCAATGAGACATCGAGTCCGATGTGAAAGAAGTGGAAAAACGTATAGGACGCTCCGCAGTGCGGCTCGAAAAGAACAAATCCCGCTTCTGTAGTGTTGCCGCTGTTGTTGAAATCGTTGATCGGTTCGAGATCGCTGTCGGTTGCGGTAAACCAGCTCGAGCTGTTTTTCTCCGAAACACTGACTTTTATCGATCCGCCGCCGATAGTGCCTCCGGCGACAAAATTCCACCGGTCATTCACTACTGCTTTTTCAACCATGAATCCGCCGTAACTTATCTGAACGCCAAGTTCCAGGATCGAATCATTCCCGAACGGCTGACATGAAAAATTGCGCTGACCGGTCATGCCGCCACCCCCGAGCCGCAGACCGTCACCCAGGCCGATGATGCCGATTCCTCCGGAGGTAAGGAAGGGTTCGTAGTCGAAGCGGCTGAAAGAGAATCGCTTGGTCGAAAGGAACGGATCTTTACGAATGAGTTCCTCCACCGGGGCGATCGAGAAGGCGTAGGCTCCGTACGTTGACATCCCGGAAATGCCGATGCCGCGATGGCGCAGAAGACCGATATTGCGCTGCCAGTTGCGGACAATGTCGCTGAGCGACGACTGGTCGAGTACAAACACGGTGTCGGGTGTTTCGCGTACGATAATGAGCTTTTTGTGTTCCCGTTGAACGGCGGTTGCGGGCTCCGGTGCCGACTGGTGTCCGGAAGTATCGGGACTGTTCCGTACAACGGTTGTCGAGTCGTTTGTACCGGTCCGGTCATCCGGTTCTGCGGCGACCAGTGTCCCGAAGGCTGCAGCGAGCAGTGCGGCAAGTGTCAATGTAATGAATTTCATGGTTATCTCCTGTTAAACAGTGTTCCTGATGGTTCGGTGATGACGCGTGTTCATCCGGCACTGCCGAATGAAAGACGCATTCGTATTCCCGGCGTGATGGAGAGGTAGTCTCCGAAACCCGCGCCGAAACCCTCGTATGCATAGGTAAAGCGCGCGACACCGTCAATGCCCAGATGCATCTTTTCCGAAAGTGCGAAAGCGATGCCGCCGTGAAGGTCCCAGAAAACTGCCGGTGAGAGCGCGACGCTGTACCGAGGTTCCTTTTCTTTCTGAATGGATTCCTCTCCGATAAATGAACTGACGAGGGTCGCGGCCTGTTCTTCCTTGACGACGACGGTCAGGTGGCCGCCAACCATGAGTCCGGCAAAGAAATCAACAGGATTATACCGCAGCGCCTTTTCGCATAAAAAGCCGAAATTGACGGGGATTACGCGCAGCGTTACGATTGAATCGGACATTTGAGCGGTATCGCTGTTATCCGACGGCCGTGTGAAGATGTCGCTTGTAAATGCCTTGTAGCCGCATGAGAGGCCGTTGCCGATACGCATGCTGTTGTCCTTGCTGAAGTATCCCATAAGGCCGATGGTGAGCATGTTGTTGTCGGAAAACGAGAGCGGTACACCCGTGAGCGATCGGTCATGTTTTGCCAGGTGCCGCAGGGGGTCGACGTCGAATGCCGTGTATTCAAACGACAGGCAGAATGCTCCGAACCCTTTTTTGGGTTCCGGTTCTTCGATGACTACCTGTACTTTTTCTGCCGCAGGCGCAGGTTCCTCCTCCCTGACTTTGTTATTGTCAACCGATGCGACAATATCGCTTACCGTAGCTTTAATCTTCTCCCTGACGGCGACCATTTCCTGTTTGAGGCGTGAAATTTCACCGGTAAGCCCGCTGTCGTTGTCGCCGGTTGCGGCAGTATCAAACATGTCAAACTGTTGTTCGAGTTCGGATGCCCGCTGTTCGAGGGAGTCTGCCTGCCGTTGCAGAGAGTCGGCACGGAGGTGCAGCGAATCGGGCCGGGCCGCCTCATCCTGTGCTGATCCGAAATGATACAGACTGAAGAGCAGCAGAATCAGGATGCCGGGAGAAAGGTGTACACTCATGAAGTCCTCCTGAGAAAATGTCGATGTCACTATTCCGGTTGCAGTAAGGAAAACAAAAAACATGCCAGACGGACTGCAAGGTGAATCGGTTGATATTTTAAGTGATAGAGCCGAATCATTCCGACGTCATCCATGCGGTTCGAAAAAATATATCAGAATGATATATCAGGAAAGGAATAGATTAGTGAATATTTCGGCATTGCAACTGGATTTTCCCCGTTTCTGCCGGTATAATGGAAACGTTCAAATTCAATCATCGTTCACCCGGAGGTTTTTCATGGGACGCAGCACAATTATACGTTTCGTCACGCTTGTGATTATCGGTACCGGTATACCGGCCGTCGCTCAGGACGGCATCTACGGAACGTTTCTTCTCGGACAGAAATTTGTCAATTTTACGTCGATGAATGAGGAGTTATACCGGCTTGGCGTCACGGAAACGATGTTTCCCAACAACAACTGGACCATCGGTGGTGAAGGGCACCTTATACTCGGTAAATATCTGGTGCTCGGCGGGAAGGCTTTCGGCATCGTGCATGAACGGGTACTGCCGCAGACTGACCCGGCAGAACCGGTTCGCCGGATACGTACAACCGCGGGAATGGGTATCGGTACGGTCGGGATCAATGTGCTTCCGCCCAATACTGCCGGTCTGCATCTCTACCCGCAGTTCGGTCTCGGTGCATCATCATTTCTTTACCAGAGCAAGCGGGCGTTTACCGAAGAACAGAAGGAGTTCGATACCGTTCTGATTGCAATGAAGGACAACATAGAGACCCTTGGAAAAATGGGACTGATTATGGATTTTTCTGCAAACCTCGAATGGTATCTGCCGTTCAAGCATTTCTTTACAATCGTACCCGGACTTGATTTCGGGCTGCTCTTTCATGCTGAAGCCGGATATTCACTCGTTCCGGGTGACCTGAAGTGGCGCCGGGACTTTGATCTTAATGGTAAAGATCAGGTAGAGGGAGGTCCGGACCTCAAATTCAACGGATTCTATTTCAATTTCGGTTTTGGTGTTGGTCTGACGGCTCCCGGTGATAAATAGCGGACAGGTCGTCCGCTCGGCGGTTTATGGCCATCGGCGGTGTCATAGCTTGCTGTGTTCGATGCACTGGATGACGGCCCGCTGGTGACGGTTGTGACAGTGTTCGAGAAATGCCCTGAGGTCATAATCGGTTTCCGGTTTGGGTACGGTTACCGATGCTGCGGTGATGATCGTTGCGGTATCGGTTTTGAGCGGTATCGAAAATTCGTTTATTTTATGCTGCAGCCTCTGCAGCGCCGCCTGGGCCCCGTTCTCATCGGTCATGGTCATGATGATGAATACCGCTTTTTCAAACGTACCGCCCACATTACCGACCAGATCGATGTCGCGGACTTCACTTTTAATGATAGAATATATTTTCGTAGTGACAAGCGATGCTTCGTCGTCGGAGAGTCGTCGTACACCCTGTTTGTGTCGCAGCCCCTCCGCGGTAATGATAATGGTCGCGAAGTTCGAATGATACCTGAACCTGCATTTGATCTCACGGTCAAGCAGGAAGGTCATGTTGTTGGGCGCAAGGGCGCCCGGCGGAAGCTTCATCATTTTTCCGGCAGTGATTCTGTGGGCGAGTCGTTCGAAAATGGCTTCGGTCTGTTCGCGGTCGAATCCGCGGGTGGCGAATGCTTCGGTAAGCGGTTTGTGTAATCTGTCAAGCTGTGACTGTCCGTTGATCATCCTGATGAGCTGTTCGGAAATCTCCTGGGGAGAGAGGTGGGCTCCCGAAGAAAGTTCCGAGGTGATCCACTGTTCGGTAGCACGGTCAAAGGTGCTGTCGCGCCGTTCGGAAAGCAGCGTGGAAACTTTTGAAAGGACAACATCCTGGACACCGTATTTTTTGAGTTCGTCAAGAAGTCCCGATTCAAGCTGTTCGAGCATGTGGCGCAGCTTCGCCTTGCCGTCGTCTTTCGACAGGTCTTCCGATTGCAGGGCGATACCGGTACTCACTTTTTCGATGTATTCCGTAAGCATGGCCGAGAGCTGGTTGTCGTCATCCGAGACACCTTTACCGATTTCCGATGCCATGACGAGCAGGCGGGCCGCCTCATCGGGCTGCGACTGGATGGCACTCACCAGTTCACTTACCGTTGCACCGATTCCCGATGCTGCCTGTGAAAGCGTTCCGGCAAGGGATTCACTCTCGAATTCAACGTTGAGCGAACGGATGAGTTCGAGGTACTGCGAGAGTGTCATGCCGGCTTCAATGAGCGCGGGCTTGAGCTGAGGAAGCAGTCGTTTGAGTTCCCCGGTGTCGGGCAGCATCCGCAGGATGATCTGAGCCAGCCGGCGGATCGAAATGTCGCCGCTGCCGAACTCTTCCTTCACAAGTTTGACGATGACATCGCAGGTGAGGGCATCCATTTCGGTGTTGATCGGTGCGGTTTTTGTGAGAAGACGGCCCGTCTCCTTCTGGACGGCGATGGCATCGGCAAGATCGACCTTGAGTTCGTACACGGCGTTGAGCAGCAGTTCCATCGAAGGCGCATCCGCGGTATTGATTGACTCGCGCAGTTCAGCGAGTGATTTTACGGCGGAATCGGTCGTTGACGGATCTAACGCCGACTGTGAAAACGCGGCGGCACTTGACCCCGGATTTTCGAACAGACGGGCAAGCGAGAGAATCTCTTCGAGGTGGCCGAGAGATTGTGATGAAAGCGCCTGGCCGGTGCCTGTGCCGCCCGAACCGGATACGGTTGCCGCATCGTCCTTGCCGATGACGGTCTGATCGTTGGTGATACGGCCGTACCGTATGTAGTTGAGCTTGATTGAAGTACTTCCGCCCTCGAGGAGCTTCGAGGAAATTTCGTTGACCGGAGTAATGACGTTGCTGTCCCCTGCATACCTGATCAGTATTTCGACCTCCTGCATCGAAACTCCGTGTTCAAACGTGATTGAGACGATGCCTGTTTTGCCGAACTGCTGGAGGATGCGCCTGGTGTTGATTACTTTTTCAAGTTGCCATTCCTCGAAGAAAAGGCTTTCGCGGTCGATGACAAGTGATATCATGTCGGTTCTGTCAAGCAGTTTCGTCAGCAGGTCGAAAAAGGGGTGCACACTTTTCAGTGTTGTCTGATGTGTTCCGCCGTACAGCATCGCACTGTTGAACAGAACGTTGAAGAGCCTTGCCAGCTGTTCGGCATCTTTCTGCTGCAGTGAAACGTTTTCTCCGGTCATAGTTCGGCGGTTCCGTATCGGTTGTTGCGGTAGGCCCGCAGGCTGCTGCAGAATCCATTACAGGTCTGAAAACGGTCGGCAGGGTTTGCCGCGACCGCCTTGAGGATGATTTTTTCAAGTTCTCCGTCAATCGATTTACAGAATTCCGACGGTGGAATTGCGAAAAGTTCGTCGGGATTGTTGACTTTCAGGTTGAGCAGTGCTTCAACGGTCGTTTTCTGGAACGGCAGTTTTCCTGCAAGTGCTTCGTAAAGAACGACGCCGGCACTGTAGATGTCGGACCGGGCATCGGCCGGTTCTTCGTTGATCTGTTCCGGTGCAATGTAAAGCGGTGTTCCCATGATGACGGTTGACGCGTAATCTTCATTCATCGCGCTTCGTGCGATGCCGAAATCGGCAAGATAGGGGCGTTTGGTCCGCTCCTCGATAAGGATATTTCCCGGTTTGATATCCTGATGGATGACTCCCTCTTCGTGAGCATAGGCGAGTGCGTCAAGTGTGGGTATCATGATGCCAAGTACTGTTTTAGGGTCGATGAGTTTTTTTGCAGGTACCGGATGGAGTTTTTGTCGGTAAATCATCGAACGGAGGTCTTCGCCGGAGACCAGCAGCATCGAAATGAAGAGGAATTCATCGGTTTCGCCCATATCATACACGGTAACGATATTGGGGTGGTGCAATACCGATACGATCTCTGCCTCTTCCCTGAAGTGGATTTTAAACGAACCACCGGATGACGCCTTCTTGGGAAAAAGTTTGAGTGCGACTTTGCGTTTGAGCGATTTCTGGTATCCGACGTAGACGGCTCCCATGGCACCACGACCGATCAGCTCAAGCAGGGTAATGTTATTGATTTCTTTTCCTATATGAATTTTAGGATCGAAGGTTGGAGAATGTTCAATGACGCCGGGCATAGTATCCTCGATTCATGGTTGCAACGGTATTCCGGCTCATCTCGCCGGTACTCTAATGTGTTGATTCTAAGTAAAAAATAACTGTTTTTTCAATAAAAACTTTATATTAAAACGTTTTACCCGTATTATTATTATAGTGGATCCGTTGAAAAAGCATCTTTTTTCAGGATCCGTACCTGAACCGGGTGTTTCTTCGGATTCTCAGGCGGACAACAACAGATGCACGGGGCAGAGCAGCTGAATGCCCGTCGAGGTCGCACCTGTCTATCGAATGTCTGAGTGAAACGAGACACTTCCGGTTCAGACCCTGGTTAATTATAGCATACTTTTCCACAGGAGGAAACCATTTATGCAGCTGCAGTTTTGCGGTGGAGCTCAAACGGTTACGGGATCGCAGATTCTTATCACGGTAAACGGTAAAAAAGTTCTTTTTGAGTGCGGACTTTTTCAGGGACGAAGGGAGGAGTCTTATCAGCGAAATCTCAATTTTCTTTTTGATCCGACAGAGCTTGATGCGGTAATTCTGAGTCATGCACATATCGATCACAGCGGTAATCTTCCCAATCTGGTAAAGAAAGGTTTTTCCGGATCGATTTATGCCACACCGGCGACCATTGATCTGTGTAAATTCATGCTTCGCGACAGCGCATATCTGCAGGAGAAGGATCTTGAATGGGTAAATAAAATCAAGCGGCGGAGCCATCAGCCCGAAATTGAACCGCTGTATTCAATACGCGATGTGGAGGCGACACTCGATCTGTTCGTTCCCATTGATTATGACAAACCGTTCACTATTGCACCGCAGGTAGAGGTCATGTTCAGGGATGCGGGGCATATTCTCGGCAGTGCGGGTGTGCATCTTGAAATCACCGAAGAGGGACATGCCTACAAACTTGGGCTCAGCGGAGATGTCGGAAGGCCGAATATACCGCTTATGCACGATCCAAATGTACTTCGGGATCTCGATCTGCTTGTTATCGAAACAACCTACGGAAACCGTAATCATGACCCGTATGATACGGTCGAGGAGACCCTTGCCAACATGATACGGACAACTGCGGCCAATGGCGGGAAGATCATCATTCCCTCATTTGCCGTCGGGAGAACCCAGCATCTGGTCTATGTTCTGCATAAGCTGTTCAACCAGAACCGTATTCCCGACATGCCGGTATTTGTTGACAGTCCGATGGCATGTCATGCCACCGATGTCTTCAGAAGTTACCCGGAGTATCTTGACCGTGAGTCACACCGGGCGTTTGATCATGAGGACCCGTTCGGGTTTCAGCGACTGACGTATATCGAAGATGTCGAAGCATCAAAACGGCTCAACGGACTTTCATATCCGCATGTGATCATCAGCGGGTCGGGGATGGCCGAAGGCGGCAGAATTCTGCACCATCTGCGTAACAATCTTGAGAATCCGAAAAACCTGCTTCTGTTTGTCGGGTATGCGGCTAAAGAGACCCTTGCCAGAAAAATCATGGACGGTCAGCATGTTGTCAAGGTATTCGGAGAAGAGCATACGGTACGATGCAAGGTCGCAATTATAGATGCATTCAGTGCGCATGCCGACCGGCGCACACTCCTTGATTACATTGACCTCAATTCGCCGTCACGACTGAAGCACATATTTCTGGTACATGGTGAACCTGACCAGTCGTTATCGCTGAAAGATGCCCTCCGCAGCAAAGGGTATCAGAATATTCATTATCCCGCACAGGGTGATGTATTCAATTATACAAAGGATCAATGGTAGTACAGACGCCATGGCATGGTGTATCTACCGGGAAAAAAATTCATCCGCAACGGCGATCGCCGTTGCGGTGTCTGCATTGTCAATCCAGTGGACGGGTATGCTGCTGCGCCGTTCCATTCCCCTGAAATATGATTCCTGTCGTTTGGCAAGCCGGAATATTTCATGCTGCAATGTTTCGATCATTGTCTGCAGCTGCAGTTCACCCCTGAGGTATCGGGTTATGTGCCGGTACTCCATTCCCATCATTAAAAGCCGTTCGTCGCTGAGGCCGCCGCGTCGCAGCCGGAACACTTCGCCGATCATGCCTTCGTCAAACCTGCGATAGAGTCGTTCTGTTATGCGCCTGTGAAGATCAGTGCGATCCCATCGGGTACAGAGTATGACGGGCGAAAGTCCGGAGAGTGCTTTGCCAGTATCATCCGGGCAGAGTGACGGCGGTGCACTGGCAATTTCAATGGCCCTGATGATCCGTTTTTTGCTGCTTGTATCGGTCTGCTTCAAACGTTGCGGATCGAGGGTCTCAAGTTGTTTGATGAGCTGTTCAACCGGTTCTGTGCTCAACTGACTGCGCAGTGCTGAATTTTCCGGTACCTCGGGAATCCGGTACCCGCGAAGTACAGCCTCGATATAAAGACCGCTTCCTCCGCAGAGAAGCGCACATGCTCCCCGGGAACGGATCTGTTTGAAAATCCGGTAAAAACCCTTCTGGTAATGGCTGACCGTATAGGTTTCTTCCGGAGAAATGATATCGATAAGATGATGAGGGATTACTTTCGCTGCCGCGCGGTATTCGTGAAGATCCTTACCGCTGCCGATATCGAGCCCCCTGTATACCTGTCGGGAATCCGCACTTATAATTTCGCCGTTATATCGTTGGGCCAGTGTAACCGCCAGTGCTGTTTTTCCTGAGGCGGTTGGTCCGCAAACAACAAGGATTGTATGATTGTTCACTTCAAATTCCTTACAAATGGGGCTGGTGAAGATAAAAAGTCTATCGGAATGGTCATTTTTCGCAGTTCGGCTGCGCAGGGATCGGAGGGACCTGTATGGGTGATTGTGATAAAAAACATGTGCAAGTTCATTTTGTTCAACACTTTATTTTTGTCAGGGGTGCGTAATTTTTTACAAAATGGTATATATTATCAGACATCCACAATGGAGGGCTGTGGATCGACGTTTTAAATAATCTGAACACCATTGGTACTGTTCCTCAACAGATGAGGTACAGTGCTGGTAAAAATAGTTTATTTTAAACTGCTTTTTAAACTTGACTCAAAGGTGGATTCCGAACAGTCGGATTTCAGAGACGAAAGGTTCATCAGGAGGAGAGAGGTATGATTCGTCGCTTCATAGGTATCGCAGTGATAATCGTAACAGCAGCAATTATGGGGTGCAGTCCGGCAGGTCGTTATATGTCGGCATTAAAAAGCAATGATGTGGAGGTCCGCAGAGATGCCGTCTATCAGCTCAACAAGGTAAGTTCCTTCAAGTCGTGTGAAGTTAAGGAGCTTATTGCTGCAGTTGATGACAGCGATCCGATCGTCCGTGAATATGCACTTAAGGCAATCGGCAAGTTGCCTCCCAGAACGGAAGGTGTTTCACGGGTGATTCGTACGGCGCTGACGGATACAAACCTTACGGTGAGAAGAACAGCTGCTGCGGTATTCAGCTTCATGAATCCCGTTCCGTCCGAAATCCTCATCCCTCTTGCGGAAGCGCTCGGAGACAAAGATTCCATATTGTATTCCTATATCAAGAGCACGTTCATGGATCTCGGTCCACTCGGCGTTAATGCACTGGTTCATAGCTGCAAGAGTGAAAATCAGGAACTGCGTTGCAGAGCGGCCACAACGCTTGGATACATTGGCTGTGATGCAAAACGGGCATTGCCGGTTCTCAAAGAGATGCTGAATGATCAAAA
>Ga0316575_10000136_pt1 | contig 18431 bp, 17 predicted proteins | sample J5NA_FD_203072 | JGI IMG/M metagenome (GOLD analysis project Ga0316575, IMG submission 203072) | Rhizosphere microbial communities from salt marsh grasses in Alabama, United States - J5-7_050615r2r3 | ecosystem: Host-associated > Plants > Roots > Rhizosphere | place: USA: Alabama | collected...
GGAAAATCAAGAAGCAGACCCTGTCGCCGTTTGTCCGTGAAATCGAAGAAAATTTGGTTACCCATGAAACGATGGCGCCGTCAAAAAAAACCGAAACCGGCCACCGGCAGTTAAAGCTGTTTTAATAGTTGTATTATGAAAAAGTCAGATTAACGCGGAGCAAAATACCCGCCCGGTGTACCGTGGGGCGAAAGAACGATTTGCCATAACTGGTTGTCCCTTGCGCGAAATGTACCGGCACAGGACAAAAGATAGAATTTCCACATGCGATAGAAACGCTCGCCATATTTATCTTTGAGACGGTGCCAGTTGTCATCGAAATTTTGAAACCAGTTCATCAGCGTTTTGTCGTAATCCTGACCAAAATTATGCCAGTCTTCGAGAACGAATAATTTTTCAATGGCTTCGGTCAGTTGTTTTGCGGATGGTAGAAGGGAATTTGGAAAAATATACCGGCTGATCCAGGGGTCGGTTTTTTTTACGCTGCTATTGCCGCCGATGGTTTGTAAAACAAAAAGACCGTCTTCTTTAATGCTTTGACGCGCCACGTTCATGAATGTTTTATAGTTTTTGTATCCGACATGTTCGATCATACCGACGGAAACAATGCGATCGAAAACCCCTTCTATGCTTCGGTAGTCTTCGAGGCGAATGGTCACCGGAAGCCCTTCACAAAATTTTTCGGCAAAACTGGCTTGTTTTTTTGAAACCGTGACCCCCACGACCTCGACATCATAATTTTCGGCCATATACTTCGCGGTTCCGCCCCACCCGCATCCGATATCGAGAACGCGCATTCCCGGTTTTAAAAACATCTTCCGGCAAATCAGATCCAATTTATTTTCCTGGGCTTCATCGAGAGAAGTTGCGTTTTTCCAGTAAGCGCAGCTATATATCCGAAACTTGTCCAACATAAATCGGTAAAGATCATTGCCGATATCATAGTGATGCTGGCAGTTCAAAAAACATGAATCAGGTTTTTGAAGATTGAAAATTCGGGCTTTAATGTAAGACAAGGCTTCCATTCGGGGATTGACTTTATCATCTATATTTGCTTTTAAGATCCTGCAAATGAACGCGTCGACCTTATCACAATCCCACCATCCGTCCATATACGCTTCGCCGAGACCGAGCGAACCTTCGGCAAGGATGCGCGGGTATAGCTTTTCATGATAAACCTGGATATCCCATGGACGGTCGCCGTTTATTCGAACATCGGCCAAAGATAAAAGGTGCTCAATCTTTTTGTGAAGCTTTGTGCTGACCATAAGCTTATCGTTATTTATATGAAGGTAACATCAGAATGGGTACTCAAGGGGAATGGCTCCATCATAAAATAATTTATTCCAGACACTTATTTTTGTCAACCTGAATTATGCGATAGTTCAATCGATCTTATTTCTCTTTTTTTGTCGATAAGGATCATAACCAATGAGAATGAAGCTTAAATCCGGTTGTGTTCAAACGGCAACCGCTGCGATTGACGGCAACAGCAAATATTCTGAAGCCCGGTATAACAAAAAAGACGCGAGGGACCTTTTAAACGGACCGTCTATTTTGTTTTTGAGTATACTGCTGATACTCGGGATACACTGTAAAGCAATAGCCGCACCCGCTGGTCCGACAACCGGACCGCAGCCTCAGGTCACAGTCGCCAAGGTGATCGAACAGGATGTCAACCCTCCGTCGGAATATGTGGGTCATGTGGAGGCTGTCCAGAGCGTTAATCTAAGAGCCCGGGTGGAGGGTTTTCTGGAAAGGGTCGAATTCAAGGAGGGAAGCGATGTTCACGCCGGGGATCTTCTCTACGTAATCGAACAGGCGCCCTACCTGGCCAAAGTTGATGCGGACAAAGCCTCGCTGGCCCAGGCTGAAGCGATACTCACCAAGGCGCAGCAATACCTCCGGCGGGCGCAAAACGTCCGCTCCGGCGGAATATCCGCAACGGATCTGGATAATGCTGTGGCCGAAGAACTCCGCGCCAAAGCCCAGCTCGAGCAGGCTAAAGCCAATCTTCAAATCGCCCGAATCAATCTGAACTACACATCCATCAAGGCGCCCATCAGCGGTCGCATCGGACGAACCGCTTTTACAATAGGGAATTTGGTCGGGCCCAATTCCGGTACTCTGGCCCGAATCGTTCAACTGGATCCGATTCGAGTGGTATATTCCATCAGCGAAAACGATCTCTCCGCCGTTCATATCGCCCTTAAAGATGCTGATAAGGGTAAAAGAAATCCCATGCTGATGCCGAGAATCAAGCTGGCAGACGGTCAAATTCTCAAAATGAAAGGCCATGTGGATTTCGTGGACAATACCGTGGATGTTTCCACGGGCACCATTGCGGTTCGGGCCTTGTTTAAGAATCTCGACGGCACTTTGCTTCCAGGACAGTATGTCACCATTCTGGTTACTAAAAGCACACCGAAACCCATGCCCGTGGTGCCCCAGACGGCGGTTCTGGAAGATCACGAAGGACGATATGTTCTTCTGGTGGATAATCAAAGCCGCGTTGGCGTGCGACGGATTAAAACCGGCCCCGTGGTCGGGGCCAACTGGGCCGTGGAATCCGGTCTATCCGTCAATGAAAGGGTCATCGTTGAGGGCGTTCAGAAAGTCCGGCCCGGTCAGACTGTGAAAACCATTACCGCCGATGAACACCAAGGGAGATGATCCATGTTTTCACAGATATTCATTGAACGTCCGCGCCTTGCCATGGTGATTTCCATCGTCATCACCCTGGCGGGACTCATTGCACTGTATAACATTCCCGTTTCCCAGTATCCCAACATTACACCGCCGGAGATCCGAGTCACCGCCGTCTATCCGGGCGCTAATGCCCGGGTTGTGGCCGACAATGTCGCCGCGCCCATTGAAAAAGAAGTCAACGGCGTGGAAAAAATGCTCTACATGGCCTCCTCCTGCTCCAACGACGGTCGATATACCCTGGCCGTCACATTTGAAGTGGGCACTGATCCGGACATCGATCAGGTTAATCTGCAGAACCGGGTGCAGCTGGCCACTTCCAAACTGCCCCAATCGGTGGTTGATCAGGGTATCGATGTGCGCAGGCGATCCACAGACATATTGGGGGCAGTAGAATTCTTTTCTCCCAAAGGTACACGAGACAAGCTTTTTTTAAGCAACTATGTCAGCCGAAATATAAAAGATGCCCTGGTGCGGATCAATGGTGTCAGCGATGTTTTTATTTTTGGAGAGTTTGAATACAGCATGCGTATCTGGATGGACCCGAAGCGGCTTACCGCCCGGGGATTGACCGCCGATGACGTGATCACCGCCATAAGACAGCAAAATATCCAGGCCGCAGTGGGGTCCATCGGAACATCGCCGACGGAAAGCGGCCAACAACTCCAGTACACCCTGCGAGCCAGAGGACGGCTTGACAAACCTGAAGAATTTGAAAACATCGTCGTCCGCAGCAATGATCAAGGTGGGTTGGTGAGAATTCGCGACGTGGCCCGTGTTGAACTGGGCGCTAAATCCTACCTCACCCGGTCGATTTTTAACGGCCAGGCGTCCTTGGCGATCGGAATCTACCGGTCTTCCAACGCCAACGCTCTGAATACCATGAAAGCCGTACGGGCCGAACTCAACCATCTTGCACAGCGGCAGCCCAGCGATGTTCAGTACGATGTTTTTTACGATACCACCAAATACGTTTCCGCGGCGATTCACGAGATCGAGCTGACCCTTGTCATTACCTTTCTTCTGGTTTTGTTCGTGAACTTCATTTTTCTGCAAGACTGGCGGGCCACGCTGGTCCCCACGGTCACCATTCCGGTCTCGCTTATCGGTACTTTTGCCGTTTTGCTGGCGCTGGGATACACCGCCAACACCCTTTCCCTGTTCGCCCTTATCATGGCCATCGGCCTGGTGGTGGACGATGCCATCGTGGTCGTTGAAAACGTATACAGGGTCATGGATAAACGAAAGCTCGGCGCAAAGGCGGCAACCATTCACGCCATGGGGCAGGTCACCGGACCCATCGTCGCTACGACCCTGGTGCTTTTGGCCGTGTTCGTGCCGGTGGGGTTCATGCCCGGCATCACCGGCCAGCTTTATAAACAATTCGCCGTGACCATTTGCACGGCCGTGGTCATCTCGGCGATCAATGCTTTAACATTAAGCCCTGCCCTTTGTGCTGTTTTGCTCAAAGCGCCGAAAATTCCGAAACACGGTCCGCTGGCTTGGTTCAACCGGGCGCTGGAAACCTCACGCAATATGTATGTCGCCGGCGCCGCTTGGCTCATTCGCAAGCTGATGGTCGCATTTTTGCTCTTTGCCGGCGTTATCGGCGCCGCCTGGTTTATTTTCAGCCACAGCCCCACCAGCTTTTTGCCCCAGGAAGACCAGGGGGTCTTTTTTATCAATACACAGCTTCCTGAAGGCGCCACTTTGGACAGGACCAACAGGGTTATGGAACGCGCGACAACGGCCTTACGAGACATAGACGGCATTGATGATTTTCTGGGTGTCAGTGGATTCAGCCTGCTCAGCGGCACGGCCGAAAATGTCGGATTCGGTATTGTCGTCCTGAAACCATGGGACCAACGGACCCGTCCGAATCAGAAATTAGAGGCCGTTCTCGGCCAGGCACAGGCCAGACTTGCCGGTATTTCCTCGGCCAATATCTTTGCCTTTGCGCCGCCGCCCATATTCGGTCTGGGAACGACAGGCGGTTTTGACTTTCGGCTTCAGGTACTTGAAAGTCAGCCTCCCCGGGACATCGCCGCGGTGACCCGATCTCTGGTTATCGCTGCCAATCAGGACCCGACATTGATGCGGGTCTTTTCGACGTATACGGCGAACACGCCTCAGATTTTTGTGAATCTGGACCGCACCCGGGCCGAAACGCTCAAAGTGCCGGTCAGCCGGGTTTTTGGCACGCTCAATAAAAATCTCGGTTCAGGTTATGTCAACGATTTCAACCTGTACGGCAGGACCTATCAGGTCAATGTTCAGGCAGAGGCCCGATACCGGGACACGATGGACGATATCAACCGGCTGTATGTCCGAAGCGACGACAATAAAATGGTGCCCATGAAAAGCCTGATCACCCTGTCCACGGTGCTGGCGCCCCAAATCGTCTACCGTTATAACCAGTTCACCAGTGTACAGATCAACGGCAATGCGTCGCCAGGTTTTTCCTCGGGAGAGGCCATGGCTTCCATGGAGCGCCTGGGGACCAAGACGCTACCGCCCGGCTATTCATTTGACTGGTCGTCGATGTCCTTTCAAGAACGCAAGGCTGGCGGGAAAGTTTCATATTTGTTCGCGCTGGCGCTGCTTTTTGGTTATCTTTTCCTGGTGGCACAATACGAGAGTTGGAATATCCCCCTTTCCATTATCCTGTCGATTCCGGTGGCCAGTCTGGGAGCGCTGGCCGGTTTGTGGATCGCCGGACTCAGCTTTAGCATTTACGCGCAGATCGGCCTGGTTTTGTTGGTGGGCCTGGCTGCGAAGAACGCCATTTTGATCGTAGAGTTCGCCAAGGACCGGAGAGAACAGGGATATTCGGTGGAAAAGGCCGCCATTGAAGGCGCGAAGATCCGTTTTCGTCCGGTGTTGATGACCGCTTTTACGTTTATTCTCGGTGTGGCGCCCTTGGTTATCGCGAGCGGTGCGGGCGCCAGCAGTCGACGGGCCATCGGCACCACCGTTTTTTCCGGTATGCTGGCGGCGACGCTGATGGGTATTTTTTTGATTCCGGCCCTCTACTATTCATTTCAAACAGGCCGTGAAAAAGGCCATGCCTGGAAGGTCAAAATAAGGGATAAACATGATGCCGAATAAGGCAAAGATGATGCATGCAAAAAAAGGCAAACCAGCGAAACGTATGGACGGCTCCCGGACAATGAACTGTTGGCAGATAATTCTAACTATGACGGTTTTTATTGTTCTAACTCTGACCGACTGCGCACCCGTTGGACCGGATTATACGCCCGTAACGCCTAATGCCCCGGAAAAATGGCATGCCGAACTTAAAAGCGGACTGAGACCGGGTCCTTTGAATTTCAAAACACTGTCCCATTGGTGGATGACGCTCAATGATCCGGAACTGACCAGTTTGGTCGAACGCGCCGTCAAAGGGAATCTGGCGTTAAAAGATGCTCAATCCAGGCTTCGTGAAGCCAGAGCTTTAAGGGGCATCAGCAAAGCAGGTCTTTTTCCCACTATAGACGCCGGTGCTTCGGTAACAAAGGCGCGCAGCAGTGAAAACGGAGTGGCGAGGACGGACGGCACACTCTATGCGGCCGGTTTTGATGCCAGCTGGGAACTGGATATTTTCGGCGGCATACGGCGTACAGTGGAAGCTGCCCAGGCAAATCTCGAAGCCACCCGGGCGGAGCTGCGCAATGTGCTGGTAAGCTTACTGGCGGAAGTGGCGCTTAACTATATCGACGTACGAACTTATCAGGCTCGCCTTTCAGCCGCCCATGCGAATATCAAAACACAACAGGAAACCTATGAATGGAATCGTTCACGATACGAGGCAGGCATTAGTGACGAGTTGGCGGTACAGCAGGCCCTGTACAGCCTGGAGCGCAGCCGTTCCGCAATACCCACGCTTCAAGTCGCACTGGAAGCGGCTAAAAACCGGCTCGCGGTCCTGTTGGGTGAAAATCCCGGTGTACTACATCAAGAGCTTGAAACGATCACGCCGATTCCCGTACCTCCAATGACGGTTGCGGTGGGCGTACCAGCGGAAACGCTGCGCAACCGGCCCGATATCCTGCGGGCGGAACGAAACCTGGCGGCCCAAACCGCGGTGATCGGCGTGGCTACGGCGGATCTTTATCCTAAATTTCAATTGTTCGGAACCATCGGGCTTGAATCTGTTTCAAGTGAAGATTTTTTAAAATGGTCCAGTCGAGCCTGGAGCTTCGGTCCAAACGTTTCTTGGAATGTTTTTGATGCGGGCGCCATCCGTCAGAACATCAAGGTGCAGACCGCCCGCCAGGAGCGGGCTTTGATTCAATATGAATCCGTCGTACTCAATGCCCAGGAAGAGGTGGAAAACATACTCGTGGCGTTTGCCAAAGAACAACGCCGGCGCGAATTCCTAGCCAGGGCAACGGAGGCGGCCCGCCGGGCCGATCTTTTGGCAAAGGATCGATACCAGGCTGGGCTGGTGGATTTTAACAACGTGCTGAGCGCCCAGCTTTCGCTGTTGTCGTTCCAGGACCAACTGGTTCAAAGTGACGGTGCCGTGACCACGAATCTGGTGCGTCTTTATAAAGCGCTCGGCGGGGGGTGGCAATATTATGAAGCGGCCCGGGAAAACCCGATGAAGACAGCAAAGGAAAAACAGCAGGTCAACTAGGGGGATACATTCCAACATCCTTCAAATCTTATCCTTTTTTCTATAAACGGTCCCAAGGAAGATAGCGACAAGGTCTTTGGTTTCGTCCGTCACCCGAACTTCATACGTGGCCAGTTTCGGATTGAGCGACACTTCGTTGGCTTCGGCAGTGAGGATGGCGCCGGCAACCGATGCTTTCAAGTAAGAGATACTCACGTTAATACTGAGGGCAACGGTCCTGTGAGAATTCGACGCAACGGCAAACGCCAGGTCCGCCAAAGAGAATATGGCACCGCCATGGGCGATATTCACGCCGTTTAAGTGGTGTTCTTTAATTTCCATTCTCGCGGTTGCCCGTCCTTTTGAAACCGCCATCAGTTCGACGCCGACATGATCGGCAAAACGATCGTTTTTAAAAAAATTTTTTATACTTTCCATCGACCTTCTCCTTTTTCTTGATCATTTTCTTCCTGGGATATCTCATAAATACTTTTTACACGTGCATCAAGTTTTTGTTTAAAAATGTCTGCGATCCGGCTAAAAGAGCTTGCTTTTGAATTGATTTTGGTTTAATAAGTAAACAATTACTTATAAAAAACAGGCATTATAACTCGAAATGATCAAAATATCGCTTTATATTTTTTGTAACTGATCCGAATTAATCATCAATAGCAATGATAATAAGCAGGTTATGTTAAAAGGGTTTGTTTGACCACTTTTTAATAAAACGAGGTGTTATTAATAATAAGTCTTAAATATGTCAAGATAATTAGATGAATTATGAGCGATTATTCACCAGCATCCATCCGTACTTATAGCTGGACACTTACCAAGGCGGTGTAATGAAACCCAAAAAAAAACGTATGACCGGAGATGAACGGCGCAGAAAGATCATTCAGGCTGCCATGGATGTTTTTTCGAGAAGCGGCTTCAGCGGCGCCACGACACGAAAGATCGCCCAGAAAGCCGGGATCAGCGAGGCCATGATCTACAGCCATTTCAAAGACAAGGAAGACCTTTATTCCGCGATTATCGATCAAAAAATGCAAGAAAGCGAACCCTTGTACCATCCCCTAGATGCCATGAGGAAAAAAGATGATCAGCGGGTTTTCGAAACAGTTGTATCCAATTTTATGCAGCGATACAGCGAGGACACCACGTTTTTAAGGCTGCTGTTGTTCAGCGCTCTCGAAGGCCACGAGTTGGCCGGCATGTTTGTATCCGGACCCGTCAGAAGGTTTTTCGGATTTCTGGCCGAGTATGTACGAGAAAGAATGGATGAAGGGGCGTTTAAAACGGTCAATCCGGAGATTGCATCCCGGTGTCTGGTGGGCATGGTTCATTATTTTATTCTGCTTAAAAAAATATATGGGGATGAAACACTCCAATCCATCGAACTCAACGAGACCATTGAAACCATGATCAACATATTCTGTCGGGGTATCCTAAAGGAGGGATAAAATGAAAATGCTTGAAAAACGAATTGATCAGGTTCATCAATTGATCAAAAAAATGTCCGAGCATCGGGATCAACTGATTGAAATTGCAGTGAAAGATGCCGGATTTACAGTACGGGAATGTCGCATCGAAGTGGATATGAATCTGGACAACCTGAAAGGGTTCGATGAGATGGTCACGGTATTTTCCGAACGACAGCCCATTTGCAATGCAGACCAGGCGGTTGCCCTGGTGTTGCCATACAACGGCAGCGCCTGGCTGAACACGGCCATCATTTCCATATTTCTTGTGGGCAATCGCGTGAGGGTGAAATTTGCAACACGGGGGTCGGATATTTCCCGCTTTGCGGAATCCCTGTACAAACCGATATTCGGCGACGCCATTTGTTTTGAATACGCCGATGGGAAAAGTTTTCTGGAAAACGCCATGTCCAATCCAAACATACCTGCCGTATGTCTATTCGGTTCCGACGATCATGCGCTTTATTACCAGGATTCGGTTAAAAAATACGGCAAGAAGTTTGTTTTCGAAGGCCCGGGAAAAGACCCTTTTATCGTTCTTGCGGGGGCCGATGTTGAGGCTGCGGCAAAAGAGCTGGCCTATTCCAAATACATTTATGCCGGCCAGACCTGCACGGCCCCGGAACGTATTTATGTGCATGAATCCCTTCATGATGCTTTTGTGGGGCGATTTGTTGAATTAAGCCGTCAAATTAAAACCGGGGATCCTGCAAATCCCGACACCATGATGGGGCCGGTGGCCAGCGATCGCGCCATTGAAAATATCAAAGCCCAGCTAAAGGATGCCGTGGATAAAGGCGCGCGGATTGCCCTTGGCGGCCGCATTGACGACCACATGGTGTATCCGACCGTGGTGGTGGGCGCCACCCAGGACATGCTGGGGGTTCGCGAAGAGACCTTCGGTCCGGTCAGTTTTATCAGTACGTTTAAAGAGTACGACGAAGGGCTGCAACTGGCCCGGGACAACCGGTATGGATTAAGAGCCTCTGTTTACGGCGATGAAGCGGCCGTCAAATTCGGCAATGATCTTTTGGGAGAGCCCTATTGTCACCCGGTGGATAAAATGGTTTTTGGAACCTTCGGCACTGTCGGCGTGAACCAGGGCCGGTCGGAATCATGGAAACTGGCTTTTGTGTCAAAACCGGTGGGGGGTTATGCCTATTCCGGATGGATATGGGAGACGGTCGATGACCAATTTATCCTAAAACAAGGACCGAAGCTGCTCAGTCTGGAGACATCTCAAAAGATACGGTAAAAAGAAAAAATTATGGAACAGGAACAAAAAGAAACGGCAATCGAAAACGATGAGACGATCGACCCGGTGTCTTCGAACAACAACACCGGCCGTAAACGCAGGCAAAAGTGGCTTTTTGGCATTCTTGCCATTGGAATCGTTATCGGGTCTTTTTACGGTATTCGATGGCTCCATTATTATTTTACCCATGCCATTACCGATGATGCCACGGTCGAAGGCGACCTGATTTCGGTGAGCTCAACGGTTTCCGGCAAGATACGACTGCTTCCAATCCAAGAGGGAGAAAAATTAAAACAGGGGCAGTTGATTGCCCAGCTTCGGGAAGAAGACTACCGGGCAAAAGTGGACGTGGCGTCCGGTGTGGTTCAGTCGATCAAGGCATCGCTCAACGAGGCGATGGCCGATGAAGCGCTTGTCAAGCAGACAACGGAAAAAGACGTGCAGCGCGCCGAAGCGGCCTTGTATGCTTCCCAGGCCCGGCTTAAAGAAGCCCAGGCCAATTTGCAACTGGCGACCTTGGATTTTAACCGGGTCAGCAAACTATTCAAAAGCAAAACGGTTTCAGCCAGTGAAATGGATAAGATACGGGCCGCTTATCAGCTGGCCAAAGCCAGGGCGGCAACAGCAGATGAAGAAATTAATGAAAACCGGGCCAAGCTCAATGTTGCTCAGGCAAACACCGGCGAGGTCCGGTTAAAGCAGCGGCGCGTCGAATCATTGAAAGGAAAGCTGAAAGAAGCCGAAGCGGAGCTCGAAGCGGCGCGGCTCAAGCTCGATCACACAACGGTAACCAGTCCCATAGACGGGGTCGTCGCCAGAAAAATCTCACATATCGGGGAAGTCGTCGCTGCCGGACAACCCATTGCCGTTATCGTCAATTTGAACCATATTTGGGTGGAAGCGAATCTGGAAGAGACACAGGTGGAACACGTTCGCTTGGGGCAATCGGTTGATATTCAGGTCGATGCCTATCCAGACACAAAATTTACAGGAAAAGTGATTAACATCGGCGCTGCGGCGGCTTCTCAGTTTGCGCTGATCCCGGATAACCGTTCGGCGGGCAACTTTACCAAAGTCACCCAAAGGATCCCCATAAAAATCGAGCTTGACGATCCGGATAAACCCCTTCGACCCGGCATGATGGTAGAGGTCGGCATCGACATCAGGAAGACCCAAAAATGACACCTGCAATGGCAGAGGCTCGCCAAAGACCTTTTTATAAATGGCTGGTGGTCATCTCGATAATGAGCGGGGCGTTTCTGGTCGTGCTCGATACCACCGTGGTGAATGTGGCGCTGCCGAAGATTATGGCTGCATTCGGCGTCAATGTGGATAAAATCGAATGGATTATTACCGCATATATGATCGCCATGGCGATCATGATGCCGTCCGTGGGTTGGCTCAGTGCGAGAGTCGGCAACAAATCCCTTTTCATTTGGAGCCTTATTGTTTTTACAGGAGCATCATGCCTTAGCGGCGCGGCATGGAATGTGGATGTGCTGATTATTTTCCGAATCTTTCAAGGTTTAGGCGCCGGCGTGCTAATGCCCATTGCGATGGTCATCATATTCGAGGCCTTTCCCCCCGAAGAAAGGGGGCTGGCCATGGGCGTTTACGGTATCGGCGCCACATTCGGTCCGGCCATCGGCCCGACCCTCGGCGGTTATCTGACGGACCAGTTTTCCTGGCACCTTATCTTCTATATCAATGTTCCCGTCGGAATTATCGGTACGGTCCTGGCTGCAGTTATTTTGCCCCCGGACAAACACAAAAAGAAAATATATTTCGACGTCCTGGGATTTTTAAGCATGGCGGTTTTCCTGGGAACCCTGCTGGCCGCCCTCAGTCAGGGACAGAGAGAAGGGTGGGCCTCTTTTTATATTCTTTCAATGTTTTCCGTTGCCGCTATCGGCTTTGTGACATTTTTGTGGGCGGAACGTGTCTCAAAAGAGCCGTTTATCGATTTGAGCGTATATAAGACCTTTCCCCACACCATGTCCACACTGGTATTTATCATCCAGGGTTTCGGTCTGTACGGGTCTACCTTTCTCATTCCGCTTTTTTTTGAAAGTATGCTGGACTATACGGCCCTTCAGACCGGTCTGCTCATGTTGCCCATGGCCATTGTGGTGGCGATCCTCTTGCCCTCGGCAGGACGCATGGCCGACCGAATGGACGGGCGTATTCCCATTGCCTTCGGCGTCGTGTTTTCGTTTCTTTCTCTGTACTGGTTATCTTTCGTCGATCTGAGAACCTCAGAGATAACTGCCTATCTGATGCTGATCACTCGAGGCATAGGGCTTGGATGCATTTTTGCGCCGCTGATGAATCTGTCGCTGAAGTGCCTGCCGCCGGAAAAAACCGCCGTGGGTTCGGGGTTGATGAATGTTTCCCGACAGATCGGCGGTGCGTTCGGTGTAGCGGTTATCGGGGTGCTGCTAGACCGACGGGATATTTTTCACTATTCGCATTACGCTCAGGCTCAAAATCTCAATGCTTTTGCCACCAAACAATATTTGAGCCATTTTCAGGGTGTTTTCCATAAGCTTGGGTCTGTGGAAAGTGCGGCATATCACAAAGCATTGGCCATGTTGCAGCTCGCGGTGGAAAAGCAGGCCCGGGTTGCCTCCTTTGACGATTGTTTCCTGATTGCAGGACTCGCTTTTTTATTGGCGCTCATTCCCACCGTATTAATACGCAGTCATAAAGAATGCGACTAAATTACGGAATGGTTGTAACATTTATTGCAAATTAATTTGGAGTATTGTAAGTTGCTATCTATCATTCCCCCAAGGTCTTAACATCCCCTTCAATCTTTACATTTGTCTAAAAAAGGAGGCGAAATCGTGGAAGATATACTTTCGAGAATCTGGGAATTGTTGTCCATATACGGTCTTAAGGTCGTCGCCGCCGTTGCCGTTTTTATCATCGGTCGATGGATCGCGAAACTGTTGACCACTTTCACAGAAAAAGTGATGAACAAAAGACAGGTTGATCCTACCATCGTCTCATTTGCCGGCAATCTGGTCTACATCGCTTTGCTGGTATTCGTCGTCCTGGCGGCTCTCGCTCAACTTGGGATACAAACAACATCCTTTATTGCGGTGATCGGTGCGGCCGGTCTTGCCATTGGCCTGGCTTTACAGGGATCGCTGTCAAATTTTGCCGCCGGATTTTTAATGATCATTTTCAGGCCCTTTAAAGTCGGTGATTTTATCGAAGGCGCCGGCGTTGCAGGTACTGTTGAAGCCATTCATATTTTTACGACTCGGTTGTCGACCCCCGACAACAAGACCGTGATTATACCCAATGCCGCTTTGACCGCAGGCAACATCACGAATTATTCAGCGAAAGGAACACGCCGGGTTGATCTGGTTTTCGGAATCGGTTACGGAGATGATATCGACCATGCCAAGAAAATTATATGGGAGAATCTGAACAAAGAGACGCGTATTTTAAAAGATCCCGCGCCGGCGGTCATGCTCATCGAACTCGCGGACAGCAGTGTAAATTTTGCGGTACGTCCATGGGTGACGGTCGCGGACTATTGGGAAGTTCATTCCTCACTGACCGAAAATATCAAAAAGAGTTTCGATGCCGAAGGCATCAATATTCCATTTCCCCAGCGCGATGTGCATATATATGAACACAAAGCGCAATAATCATGCGATCTCATATAAAATCCATGAAAATTGTTGCTTCAGATGGGATATACATTACTGAACCGGCAGCAACGAGCGCATTTTCCATCCTTCGCGGCCGGGATTTTCGATATGTGATGCTAGGTGGCTGAAGGCGACGAATCTTTAAGGCGCTCTCTTTCCGTGATGGAAAGGCCGATGATAAAATGCCCTTTAAAAGGTTCGTCCTCTTTTTCCGTGATATGTGCGATGTTTGTTTTGAGGGATTCGGAGTTGCCTGCGGATTCCGGGGGGATATAATGCATTTCCAAGGTATCTCCCACATTCAAATGCTTCAAGACCGCAGAATCTTTATTCACCAAAATGCCCAACCCTTTTGATGACATGTCCCTTAATTTAAACTGATAGACGTTTCCGGTATCTTTCAGACGAAACTCCACGCTATAGTAATGATTCAGCAAGACCCTGGATTCGGGGCGCCTGTCTTTCCGACTGTCATTATATGAATTCGTTTTCATGGTGATCACTGGTAAGGCGAATAATATCCCTAATTTTAATAAAATTTTACAGTAATGTCCATCTTTTTTTGAAAAAAACATCATATGTTATGAAAGGGTTTGATTGAGCTTGCGCTGATGTTGAATAGATGTCATTTAAAAATGAAAGGTGATGAGTCGAACCATGAAAAAGAGACCGAACACGCCCCTGATTCATAGACATCGACGGTTGATAATAGACACATTTCAATTTGACTGTCACGCCGGCGTGAGTTGTTTTACGCGATGCTGCAAAAATGCAGATATGTATCTTTATCCGTATGATGTCATCCGTATAAAAAACAGACTCGGTATTTCATCGAATCGGTTTTTGGATTCGTATACCTATCAGGCCCTAAGAGACAATTCTTATTTTCCGAGCGTAATGTTGAAAATGTCGGAAAATAAGGAGAAAGGGTGTCCCTTCCTATCGGAGAAAGGGTGTACGATCTATGAAGACCGGCCGTTTTCGTGCCGGGCATATCCCTTGGAGCGTGCCGTGTCACGAAGCGGCGATGAAAACAAGCGCACCGTCATATTTTTTATCGCCGAAGATCCTTACTGCATGGGCCACAAAGAGAGTCGCCATTGGACCACAGCCACGTGGGTCGAGGATCAGGCATTAGAGTTATATAACGACATGAACGACTTGTGGGTCGATATCGACACGTTGTTTCGAACAAATCCATGGGGAGACCAAGGCATGGACAGCCCCGCCCTAAAAATGGCATTCATGGCCTGCTTTAATATCGATGAATTCAAAAAATTCATTTTTGAAAGCACCTTTTTAACACGATTCCATGTCCCTCGGGACAAAATCGACCGGTTGAAAGCATCCGATATCGAGTTGATGTCCTTCGGGTTTGACTGGATAAAATATTTTTTAACCGGAAAAGGTCCTTTCCGACCGGGCCCTTCGAAAGGGTGATTTATTCAGTTTTTAAAAACCTGGTCCTTTGGGCCAAGCTTCTCCCGCTTTGCGGGAGTATGAGTTCTTTGGCTCTGCCGAGGGGTTTTGTATTAAAAATCACAAATTTCAAGCACCAAATCGCAAACAAATCTCAAATTCCAATATCCAATGACCAAAACCTTTAAGGGCAAGCCTTTGTTTGGATTTTTGAATTTTGATCATTGGGATTTGTCGCCCCAGGCTGCGCGAAAACTACAGCAGAAACTGGCACCTCTTGTCATCCGGAAATGCGGGGCTGCGGCAGTCAAAACCGTGGCCGGCATCGATGTGGGAATAAAGTCCGGTGTGGCATGCGCCGCCGTTGTATTGCTGACGTTTCCCGGTCTTGAAGTTGTCACTCAGGCCACGGCCGGAAGACGCATTAAATTCCCATATATTCCCGGCCTGTTGACCTTTCGGGAAGGAGCGGTAATTCTCGATGCCCTTGACCGGATTGAGCCTAAACCGGATCTTCTCATTTTCGACGGCCAGGGAATTGCCCATCCATGTCGAATGGGAATTGCCAGCCATATCGGGCTGCTGACCGATATTCCTTCCATCGGATGTGCAAAGTCCCGGTTATGCGGCCGATATCAGGAACCGGAAGCGGAACGCGGCAGCCATATGCCCCTTGTGGATCACGGCGAAACCATCGGTGCCGTTGTGCGAACGCGTGCCAGTGTAAAACCGGTGTTCGTGTCCATCGGGCACCGGGTGGATTTGGCCTTCTCGATTGATGTTGTGTTGTCATGCTGTCGGGGATATCGACTGCCGGAGACCACACGCAAAGCACACCGGCTGGCGGAAGATTGTAAAAACAAACCCGAGTTCTCATCGCTTGTAGCGGAATGACGGGTCAAAGGGTTTTTATTTTATATAGCCCCCGCCCATTTGTGAATATGAGCTTTTGTTTGACTGTCCCACGTATCCGATAGCCGCAGATGAACGAAACGGGAAAAAAGACCGTTTACGAGCACCACCACCTTTTCAATCAGGTAAATCTTCTCGAGAACAACGCCCTCGAGATCTTCCGCAGTTTCAATGGGACCGGTTTCCGGGAGTTTCAGGCTGGAAATGTTGAGACTTTCTCCCTTTAGGCTGAATTCGAAATGTTGAGCGCCGGTTTTATAGGAGAGGTGAAGTTCAGCGACCAATGCCCCTTTTTTTACAGCCAGTCGCCCTTCTTCCAGACCGGCATTGTCACCTTTGATGGTGACGGTTTCTTTGGTGTTGTTGCGGGTATTTTCAAGGACCATTCGGTTGCCGACGGCCATGGATACAAAATCCGCGTCCTCGCGGCGCAGGTTCTCCGTGCCGGTTTCAATGATGAACCACAGCCAGGTTAAGAATTCATTCCCCAAGAACTTGTAACGGTTATATGCGATGGCGATGTCCAGCACCGGTTATTCCTCAGATCGATTTTTTCCCAAATTTCGCAAAAGATCATGTTCGCTGTCCGACAGTTCCGATGTCAGGACCGCTGCAGTGTAAGGAAAAAGACGGATCAACTGGAGGTTGAAAGATTTGACAAAAAGCGTCTCCAGGGCTTCATTCATTGCTTTTAAGTTGGTAAAAAACCACAATGAAGCGCTATGGTAATCCCAGATTAGGTCATATACGTTGGGAACTGCCGGTATACGACGACTAAGGGCGTTGATCACATCTTCTTTGATGGCCTTTTTCTCATTGCCGGACAAGTATTGCCGCCCGGTGTCGGCAAGGTATTTGGCGACGTTCAGGGTATAATATTTTTGAATCAGTTTCGGTGGAATGGATTTTTTGTCGATTCGCAGGGCAAACAGCATGTAGGAACCAAAAACAAATGAATACCCCTCAAAATTCGGTGCATAAGGGGTTTCTATTGATGTCCAGCCGACAATGGATTCCAATCCATCGTCTTCGATTTTCGGAATGGTATGTTTTTTGAGCCCTTGATAGACGGTCTCATGCACCGGTTCGTCCAGTTGGCCCGAAACTTTATAACGTGTGATGGAATTTCGTGATGACAGCAGACCCATAATGTTCAAATTTTTAAAATGTATTCAATGAATCGATACGTCGTGAAAATATTTAGAGACATGCTATAGCGCGTTTGCCGGAGAGTTACAAGACGCAAAGCATGCTTTTTAATCGGCTAATCTTCCCACGAAAATTCGGCAAACAAAGGGAAGTGGTCCGATATGTAAATATTATCAAACGTATCCTGAATAACCCGGCTGTGTTTTACCGTGATGTTGCCTCGAAAGAGAATCCAGTCGATATGATCCCCATCCGTGTGTCCGGTAAACCCGTGATGGGTTCCTGCAAACGGCTGCGAAAACGCATCCTTGAAACAAGGTGCCTGGACAGCCGGTTGGCGGTTACTATCTGTGAGCACATTGTAGCATGCGCTGAAGGGGACGGTATTAAAGTCTCCCATGAGAACTGCGGGAATATCGCCGGGAAGATGCGACAGACGATCCAGGATCAGACGGGCGCTCTTTACCTGAACCGAAGTGTCGAAATCCAAATGTGTGTTGATGCAGATCACCTGTCGGTGGTCTTTTTTAAACATACCCATGGTGCATTGTCTCGGCCAGAGACTTTTTAGATAACGGCTCGGCACCGAAGGGGTCGGGCTCAAGAAAAAATGTTCATGATAAACGCAGGTCCAGTTTTTGCGATAAAAGATTATGTTGTTTTGCCAAAAGGAAGGTGAGGGGCTTCGTTTCCCGATGTAGTGATAGTCTTTCAGTATATTATCGAGAAAATCGATTTGAAAATCGTTGGCTTCCTGAAAGCCGATAAAATCCGTTTGATAAGTATCAAAAAGCACAGGGAAGCTTTTTTTCCGATGTTGCCAGTTGTTGGGACCGTCATCAGCCAGCCCGAAACGCAAATTGAGTGTCAAAACAGAAAACATAGCACCTCGGTAGCGAGATTAAGGATGGGTTTCTAGTGGTGGAATTCTAACTGATGTTCTGAGCATCCGCTTCGATCAGCGGGAGATAATGTGCCATATCAAACCGAATGTTGTTAAAGTTTCCGAATGTGACATCGTAAAACGAAAGATTGAGTTGCCGTTTTAGGATATCAAAGATGGCGAGATAGTTTAAAAGAATCCGTTTTTCCCACGAAAGATCGATTTGGGAAGCCAACTGCCGGATCGATTCTTTGCGGCCTTCGATTTCAAGGAAATCTCCGTAAGGCAGTGTATCCAGACAAAACAGCGTGTCTTCAACGATATAACTTTCTCGCCATTTTTCGTA
>Ga0316575_10000137_pt1 | contig 18328 bp, 15 predicted proteins | sample J5NA_FD_203072 | JGI IMG/M metagenome (GOLD analysis project Ga0316575, IMG submission 203072) | Rhizosphere microbial communities from salt marsh grasses in Alabama, United States - J5-7_050615r2r3 | ecosystem: Host-associated > Plants > Roots > Rhizosphere | place: USA: Alabama | collected...
TCGAAATCAAACTCGGTGTCGGCGGCGGTTCGGTGGTCAAAGACCTGAATGCCGACAAGGTTAGCGAAGGCCTGGCTCTGTTAATCCGGTCTCAAAAGGTCTCATTGAATCATCTGGCTGAATTTCGCGAAGATGTCGAAGGCATTGTCGCCGCCCGTGCAGCTGCTGAAAGTACGGCGGCAGACATCGATAAACTCACCGAACTTTTAGATCAGGCTCGCAAATGCATTGATGAGGGCCCTTCTCAAAGGGATGCCTTTATCGAAATTGACAAAAGCATCCACATGACCCTGGCACAGCTTACGGCAAACCCAATTTATATATCGGTGCTGCATTCTGTCCATGACAATATCCATCGCTATTATGATAAGTTTTTATCCATGGATGAACGCGAATTGCAGGAAAACTTTCAGGATCTCTGTGATCTTGTGCAGGCAGTCGAAAAAGGAAAGGCCGAACACGCCCGCCGGCTGGCTCGCGACCATGTTCACCGGTTTAATCAGTACATGACAAACAGAAAACAGAGAACAGAGGACAGATAGGTCGCCTCGGTTTCCATTTTTCAATCTGTCTTCTGTCTTCTGACCTCTGTCTTCTGAAAAATGAAAGCAAAAAACATGACCCTAAAACGCATCACTAAACACCCCATCCTGCAGATTCCCGAACGAAAAGAAGTCACCTTTAGCTGGAATGGTAAAAAATTGATCGGGTATGCAGGCGAAATGATATCTTCAGCTCTTTTTGCCAACGGCATTCACATATTCGGCCATCATCCCAAGGATAACAGCCCCCAGGGTATATTTTGTGCCAATGGACAGTGCTCCCAATGCATGGTTATTGTCGATGGTATGCCAGTCAAAGCGTGTATGACGCCGCTGGCGGAGGCTATGATCATCCAAAGTGTTGAGGGGCTGCCCCAACTGCCTGAAAATGATGTAGAACCTCGAATCCCATCGGTGGCCACCAAAGAGGTGGACGTTTTGATCATCGGTGCCGGCCCGGCGGGACTGGCGGCGGCGGTGGAGTTGGGCAAGCTTGGCGTTGAAACCTTGATCATCGACGACAAAGATCGGCCCGGGGGCAAACTGGTCCTGCAGACTCATAAGTTTTTCGGCTCAGTTGAAGATTCCTATGCGGGGACCCGCGGCTTCGAGATCGCGACCATTTTAGCAGAAGAAATAAACACGCTGGAGTCGGTGGAAATCTGGCTTAATACCACGGCGGTTGGTGTTTTTTCTGATAAAATTATCGGTGCCGTTAAAGGGGTTAAAAACAGCCTCTACAAGCAAATTAAGCCTAAAAAACTGCTGATCGCCACCGGTGCCAGGGAAAAAATGCTGTCGTTTCCAGGAAATACCCTGCCGGGGGTTTACGGTGCCGGTGCATTTCAAACGCTGGTCAATCGCGATCTCATAAAATCCTCGGATAAAGTGTTCATCGTCGGCGGCGGCAATGTGGGACTCATCGCCGGTTATCATGCCATCCAGGCCGGCATCGAGGTGGTTGCGCTCATTGAAGCCTTGCCGCAAGTTGGTGGCTATAAGGTACATGCCGATAAACTCAAACGGTTGGGAGTGCCGATTTTGACCGGCCACACCGTTGTGGCAGCCAGCGGGCAGGACAAAGTGGAAACGGTCACCGTTGCCCGCCTGGATCGGAATTGGAAGGTGGTGCCAGGTACCCACAAGACATTTGCGGTGGATACCGTCCTGATTGCGGTCGGTCTGGCCGAAGTCAACGAATTTTATCTAAAAGCCAAAAAATGGAAAATGGATGTATTTTGTGCGGGAGACGCCCAGGAAATTGCCGAAGCTTCTGCGGCGATGTTCACCGGTAAGATAGAGGGTTTGAAAATCGCTCAATCCCTCGGATTGCCGGTCGGTGAGATTCCCGGCGAATGGGATCAGAAAGTCATCATTTTAAAATCCAAGCCCGGACCAGTTAAAAGCCGCAAGCAACCTACCCGGCAAAAAGGAGTGTTTCCGATTTTTCACTGTTATCAGGAAGTGCCCTGCAATCCCTGCACGTCGGTTTGTCCGGTCGGCGCCATTCGAACCGAGCAGGATGAAATCACAGGGCTGCCCTATATAACCGATTTGGATGCCTGTACCGGCTGTGGCAGCTGTGTGGCCGTTTGCCCGGGGCTGTCAATGATCCTGGTTGATTACCGAAAGGACCCCGAGCATCCGCTGGTCACCCTGCCCTACGAAATCTGGCGCGAACGCGTTGAAGTCGGCCAGAACGTTCCAATTACCGACGTGGAAGGTGCGATCCTGGGATATTATCCCGTGGAAAAAATATCGACCCGCAAAAAATACCCGGGCACCCTGCTGGTACAGATTAAAGTCGATAAAAAGGTGGCGAAGGCGGCCATGGGAATCTGGGTGCAGGAAAAACAAGCGGAACCCTCTCAAATTTATGAAAAAGAGCTTCCCCCGGATGACGCCATCATCTGTCGGTGTGAACGCATAACTGCCGGTGAAATCAGAGCGGCCATTCGAAAGGGCGTCAGAGATATCAATCAACTAAAAGCCCTGACCCGGGCCGGCATGGGTGCCTGTGGTTCAAAGACCTGCCGGCCGATGATCTGGCGGATCTTTCAGGAAGAAGGCATTGATCTGAAAACGGTAACGGATCGCGTCGATCGGCCCCTGTTTGTAGAGGTTCCGCTCGGGATATTGGCCGGAAAGCGTAAAGGAGGTCGCCGTGCAAACAAGTGATGTCATTCTTGTCGGGGCCGGATCGGTGGGTACACCGACGGCCATGGCGTTAGGTGAGATCGGCATAAAGACCCGGGTGATCGACATGCATCCGTCACCGGGCCAGGGCGAAAACAAACACGCCATCGGCGGCGTACGGGCAACCCATTCGGATCCGGTAAAAATCCTGACCTGTCTTCGGTCGCTGGAAATATTCGCGAGCTGGGAAAAACTATACGGTGACCACATCGAATGGCTCAAAGGCGGTTATGTCTTTCCGGTTTACCGCAAAACCGACGAAACCATGTTAAAAAAGCTGCTGCAGGTTCAGCATAAATACGGGCTTAACATCGATTATCTGGGACCAAAAGAAATCCAGCAGATTATACCGGGTATAAATCCCCAAAGATTGCGGGGCGGCACCTTTTCACCGGATGATGGCTCGATTTCCCCGTTATTAGTGGTGAACGCCTTTTATCGACGGGCCGTCGATCTGGGCGTCGAGTTTCACTTCAAGGAGCGCGTTCGCAAGATACGCGTTAAAGGAGACAGGGTGATCGGCGTGCAAACCGACCAGTCTGAATATAGCGCTGCGATTGTTGTTGATACAGCCGGCCCTTTTTCGGCGGAGCTGGGCCGGACTATCGGCATTGACCTTCCAGTGGCCGCGGATTCCCACGAAGCCGCCGTGACTGAACCGGTCAAGCCGTTTTTTAATTGCATGGTGGTGGACATCCGCCCCGGGCCGGGATCTAAAAATTTTTATTTCTACCAGAATCTGCACGGGCAGGTGATTTTTTGCATCACCCCTGACCCGCCCATCATCGGAACAGACAAAGGAGAAACTTCCATATTTCTGCCCCAGGTAAGTGCCCGCATCGTGCACCTGCTGCCACGGCTAAAAAATTTAAGAGTCCGCCGAACCTGGCGCGGTCTTTACCCGATGACCCCGGACGGCGCTCCGCTGGTGGGATGGAACCGCCGGATTCGGGGTTTGCTGCATGCCACGGGGATGTGCGGTCAGGGGTTGATGCTGGGACCGGGAACCGGGGAAGTGGTCGCCCGCATGATCGCGGATCAAACCACCGATGACGATCAAATGATTTTAGAAGGGTTCTCGCCCTACAGAAAATTCAAGGGGCAGGAAGTGCTCAAATGATTGGTTAAATTGTTAAATGAGACTTGATTGCAAATTGACTTAAATGTATAAAAAAAGTTTTAAGCCATTCCTAATAGCAAATAACGAATAACCCGTAACCCATTGGGCCAGCAAACCCATTAAGGAGTAAAAAATGCCGGATTACACGTTGAAGGAAACCCAAACCCTGGAATACAAAAGGCCCGATGTGGTAAAGGGCTATACCGATCAGACCTTATATATCAATCTGTCGGACCCGCAGATTGAAATTAAACCGGTCGCCGAAAAAACCAAAAAAACGTTTACGGGCGGCAAAGGATATGATCTGTGGCTGCTGTGGAATGCGGTTCAGCCCTCCACCCGCTGGAATGATCCCGAAAATGCCCTGTGTATTGCAGCCGGCCCGCTGGGGGGAACGCCCATCTATCCGGGTTCCGGCAAAAGCATTGTGGCCACCCTCTCACCGACAACCGGATCGGTAATGGATTCAAACGTTGGCGGATATTTCGGCCCCTATCTTAAATTCTCCGGTTTCGATGCCCTGGAAATCCAGGGTAAAAGTTTGAAGGATGTTGTCGTTTTTATCGACGGCGTCAATCAAAAAATTCAGCTATTCGAAACCAGCGGTCTGCCGCAAACCGCCTATGAGCTGTCTGCAATTTTAACCGAGCACTTTGCCCAGGGAAAACCGCGAAACATTTCAGTGGTATCGGCCGGCCCCGGGGCCAAAAACACTTTAATCGGCTGCCTCAATTTTACCTGGTATGACCCCAAACGCAAACGCGCCCGCTACAAGCAAGCCGGCCGCGGCGGCGTCGGGACCGTTTTTGCCAACAAGGGATTGAAAGCAGTGGTCGCCTGCTGGGACAATGTCACCGCCGACACCAACGCTCCGGCGGACAAAGACCGTCTGAAAACGGTGGCCAAAATGCATTCGCGCGAAGTCGTGGAACTGGATCCCAAGCAAAACGAAATGGCCAAAATCGGCACCACCCATATCGTCACCATTATGAATGACCACGACCTGCTGCCGACTCACAATTTTCGTTACGGCCAACACACCCAGGCCCCCAACCTGGGCCAGAAAGTTTACCGGCGCCTGTTTGATCCGGGTTTTGATGGCTGCTGGATGGGCTGCACCGTGGCCTGCTCACATGGCATCAGGGATTTTGTACCCTTAACCGGACCCTATAAAGGAAAAAAAGTTTTTGTCGACGGGCCCGAATACGAAACCATTGCCGGCTGCGGCTCGAATCTGGGAATATTTGATCCGTATACGGTGGTCGAGATGAATTTTTATTGTGATGCCTACGGCCTGGATACGATATCGGTGGGCACCGCCATTGCCTTTGTCATGGAGTGCTGTGAAATGAAGCTGATCAACGAAACCCATACCGGCGGGCTGGACATTCGCTTCGGCAACCGGCTCGCTGCCCTGGAGCTCGTGCATCAAATGGCGGCTGGAGAGGGCTTCGGTAAAATCGTCGGCCAGGGGGTCCGTAATATGAAAGCAATTTTCGCAAAGGATTTCGGGGCGGATCCGGATATCATGCAGGATATCGGTATGGAAGCCAAGGGGCTGGAATTTTCGGAATACATGACCAAAGAATCATTGGCCCAGCAGGGCGGCTACGGACTGGCGCTTAAAGGCCCCCAGCATGACGAGGCCTGGCTCATATTTGTGGATATGGTTCATAACTTTATACCGACTTTCGAGCAAAAAGCCGAAGCATTGCATTGGTTTCCGATGTTTCGAACCTGGTTCGGGCTTTGCGGCCTGTGCAAGCTGCCCTGGAATGATGTTATTCCCGAAGACAACAAAGACACGGTCGAACCGGCCAAGGTCATGAAACACGTCCAGTGGTATGCGGATTATTTCAGTGCCATTACCGGCAATGAAGCCGGTCCCGAGGATCTGATCAAAATGAGCGAAACCGTTTATAACTTTCAGCGAATATTTAACCTGCGAATGGGTTTCGGCCGCCGCCGGCACGATGCGATTCCCTACCGCGCTGTGGGGCCGGTTACACAGGATGAATATGAGTCCCGCGCCGAGCGTTACGATAAACAGCTGACCGAAACTTACAAAGTGAATATTGAAGGCAAAAATACCGCTGAAAAAATAGCTGCGCTGCGCAAACACCGCGAAGAACAATACGAAAAACTCAAGGACGCCGTTTATAAGCGCAGAGGCTGGACGCCGGATGGCATTCCGACCCAAAAAACCGCCAAACGCCTTGGAATCGATTTTGATGAAATCGTGGAATTGCTCAAGGCCAATGGAGTCAATTCATGATTCGGGTGGCCGGCAAGCAGATGGCCTGGCGGGAAGGCATGACGGTTTCAGATCTACTCGATGAGCTTGAGGATCCGCACCCCTATGCCGTGGTCCGGATAAATGAGCAGTATGTTACCCGGCCCAATTTCGAGCATACATCAGTTCCCGATGACGCCGAGGTCTTTTTGATTCCGATGGTTGCCGGCGGATAAGCTGGCGCGCAGCGGGCATAGCGCAAAGCGAAAACGATTACCGCTACACCGCTTTTTTCCTACGCCATGCGCTATGCCCTATGCTCTTTGCATTTCTCTTGGGGCCCCATGCCTTTTTTATCTTGAACACACGCAGTTCCACCAGCCCAGACAAATTCTTGGCCGCTCCCTGATGACTCTACAGGCTCCATAATTTGCAATCCAGTTAAGGATGTGATATTCTTAATAATCATTAACACATGCGCCACAAAGGCCAGAAAAAAACACCAGATATTCGAACTTAAGTTTTCAGGGGTGGCGCCCGATAATAAATAGAGCCCCAAATGTGTTAAAAACCAATTGGGCGTTATTTGTTCTTTGTCATATGATAACCGTATCAGGCGGATAAGCATCACCGGATCTCAAAAGCTGCAGCATTTTTTCTTGGGAGGTTTTGACCAGACCTTCTCACGATAAATTTGCGAATCAACGGGGTTCCCCACAGCCACCCTAGCCAGGGATAGCGGCTTGCCTTTGATCTTCCGTGAAATATCTTGACTTATCTTGGATTATGTAATTAATTTTAAACACCTGCATTGATTTTGATGAAAATTTCAAAGCCAAAATAACCAAGAGGGTTTAAAGTTTACATGTTTGTATTTAGAAATCTGTTAATTGCGGTGGCAACGGTGCTTGACTATGTACTGGTTTTTTTTATGTTCATCACAATTGCCCGCGCAGTTCTGTCATGGGTAAGCCCGGATCCATACAACCCGATCGTGCGTTTTATTCATAATGTAACGGAACCGGTCCTTTATCAAATCCGCAAAAGATTGCCGATGATGTATGGCAGTATCGATTTTTCTCCGATCGTTGTCATTCTGCTCATCATTTTTCTGCGAATCTTTTTGGTTGACAGCTTGCAAGGCTGGGCGGACGCTTTAAGATAAGAGGAAAGGCAGGTGCACACCAATGAAAGTTACCCCCCTTGACATCCAGCAGCAGCAGTTCAAGACCCGATTCCGCGGGTTTGACATTCGAGAGGTTGATGCCTTCCTTGAGCAGATGGCTGAAACTGTCGAAAGTTTGCAGAAAGAAAACCAGAATCTGGGTGACGAAGTCCGGCGGTTGGAACTGGAAATCCAAGGATATCGAAAGCGGGAAGAAACCTTCAAAAGGGCACTACTTAATTCTCAAAAAGTATTGGACCAGATGAAAGACAACGCCCGCAGATCAGCCGAACTGATTATCGCTGAAGCAGAGGTGAAAGCTGAAAAAATTCTGAACAAAGCCCACAATCGTCTGGCGCAGCTGCACGAAGATATTACAGAGCTGAAACGGCAGCGGACACAAATAGAGGTTCAGATCAGTTCGATCATCGAAGCGCATTCCAGATTGCTCGAAATTGGTAAAGAAGGCATGAAAGAATCGGACGAAGAAGATGCCAAAGTCAAATTGTTAAAAAAATCGAATTAACCGTCCGAGTCCCAAAGCAGGAAATACTCAATAAAACCGCCTGAAACGAATGCACCGGAGCAGCCCGCAAATCGGTCAATATGCTCTCGAATTTTGGTTCTGAGAGTTTGCTTTCGTTTCAGGCGGTTTTATCAGAGCCAGAGAACCAGAAGAGATTCAGAACAGAACTTCAAACCAGATTGTTGTGAAACCAGGAGTCGTGAATGGCAAAAATTGATGCATTTTTTAAATTAATGAATGAACAGGGAGCCTCAGACTTACACCTGGCTTCCGGGCAGCCCCCGGCGCTTAGAATCAGAGGGGATATTGAACGGATTAAATACAAAGTTCTCGATAGTGATGACCTCAGGGCCATGCTCTATGAAATCGCTCCTGAGCACAAAGTCAAAGTATTTGAAGAAACGGGGGATATTGATTTTGCTTACGAAATCCCGGGTCTGGCCCGTTATCGCGCCAATTTTTTTATGCAGCGAAACGGAGTGGGCGCCGTCTTCCGGGAAATCCCCAGCACGATCATGACAGCCGAACAGCTGGGTCTGCCGGCAGTCGTAGCAAAACTGGCCACCCTTCCCAGAGGCTTGGTGCTGGTGACCGGACCGACCGGCAGTGGCAAATCCACCACATTGGCATCCATCATCGATGTGGCCAATCGCTCTCGCAAAGATCATATCATTACCGTGGAAGACCCCATCGAATTTGTTCATCAGAGTCACTCCTGTATTGTAAACCACCGCGAGGTTGGCCTCCATACTGAAACCTTTTCGGCCGCATTGCGCGGCGCGTTGCGTGAAGATCCAGATATTATTCTGGTTGGCGAAATGCGCGATCTTGAAACCATTTCCCTGGCGGTTGAAGCCGCCTCAACCGGGCATTTGGTTTTCTCCACCCTGCACACTTCCAGCGCTTATAAAACCGTCGACCGTGTCATCGAGGTCTTCCCGTCCCATGAACAACCCTTGATTCGCTCAACCCTGTCGGACGGACTGAGGGCTGTCATCGCTCAAACCCTTTTTAAACGAATCGATCGTAAGGGGCGAATCGTAGCCCTCGAAATTTTAATCGCCAATCCGGCAGTTCGCAACCTGATCCGAGAAGGCAAAACACACCAGATACCGTCCATGATTCAAACCGGAAAAAAATACGGCATGGTTTTGCTGGATGACTATATTATGCAGTTGTACAAGGGCGGTAAAATCAGTGCCGAAGAAGCCTACGCCAAATCCAATGAAAAGGCAAAATTCAGGCCTTTGCTCAACGCACCACCGGCGGATTTTACAGAGGTCTGATGGAGACAAATTGAAAAGAAGAAATTTTTTAATGATTATGAAACAATAAAGGTTGAACCATGAAAAAACAGGAGATCGACCACATTCTGGTCAAAATGCTTGATTATCATCGGGAGGTTTCGGACCTGAACTTTACGGTGGGCAAACCCATGCAGGTCGAAAGCGCCGGTGAATTGATTCCGGTTGATTTTAAGCCGAACTTTAAGGCCTTGACCCCTTTTCAGACTGAAGTCATTGCCATGAATCTCATCAATCAGGACCGTCGTCTGACAAAGGCACTGCTGACTGCCGGCTCCTGCGACATGTCTTACAGTCTGCCGGGCAAAGCCCGCTTCCGCGTGAACATATTTTCCCAGGGTTCCAACATCTCTATCGTCCTGCGGAAACTGGAATCTAAAATTCCCACCATCGAGGAGCGCGAACTTCCCAAAACCATGTTCCAGATTTCCAAGGAAATCAACGGGATCGTGTTTGTTACCGGTGCCACCGGATCCGGTAAAACCACTACCCTGGCAGCCATCCTCGATGAAATCAACGAAACCAAATCGGTGCATGTCATCACTTTGGAAGATCCGGTTGAATATCAACACCCTCATAAAAAATCCACTTTCAACCAGCGTGAGCTGGGAATGGATTTTGACACCTACGCCCATGGCCTGCGGGCGGCTTTGCGCCAGGCGCCCAAGGTGATTCTGGTCGGCGAAATGCGGGACCGCGAGACGATCGAGATCGGGCTGCGGGCGGCCGAAACCGGCCATCTGGTTTTTACCACATTGCATACCGTGGATGCCGGCTCGACGATAAACCGTATTCTGGGTATGTTCTCCACCGAAGATGCGGAACAGATTCGTATTCGCCTGGCAGATACCATGCGTTGGGTCGTATCCCAGCGACTGCTGCCCAAGGTGGGGGGCGGACGGGTGGCCACATTTGAAATATTGGGGCACAATCTGAGGGTTAAGGACTTGATTCTGAATGGCGAGTCGGAAGGCAAATCATTTTATGAAATCATGGAAAACAGCAATGCGTTTGGCATGATCACTTTCGATCAACACATTGTCGGGCTGTTCGAACAGGGTCTGATTGCCCAGGAAACCGCTCTGGGGTATTGCTCCCACAAAGGGGTGGTGGGCCGTGGTATCGACTCCATCAAGAGTGCCCGCGGTGAAGCCACTACCGATATCGGAAATCTTGAAATCGATCGAAATTATGCTAGATCCGTATAATTAAGGAATAACCACCATGGAAATTATCTGTAATAATTGTCAAAGCAAATTTAGAGTACCCGATAAAAAAATTCCTGCGGGCAAGCGGGCCACCGTTGCCTGCCCCAAATGTAAAGGCAAAATTTCCTTAGGGCCTCAAAAGGGCTCGCCTGGCGGCGGCAGCTTTGATAGCACCAATTCGAACAACGGTTATGATGCCGCCGAGAAGCCGTTTGACTTCATCGAAGAAGAGGGCCTGACCGCCCTGGTATGTGAATCGAATCCCCTGGTACGCAAGACGATTATCAAAGCGCTGGATGTACTCGAGTACCAGATCACCGAGGCTGAAAGCACCCGGGATGCGCTGAAGCGCATGCGCTATCACAATTACGATCTATTTATAATCAATGAAAATTTTGATACGGACAACCCGGAGTCCAATGGTATTTTGCTGTATCTGGAACGCCTGAGTATGCTGGTACGACGCAACATGTTTATCGCTTTGATCAGCGACCGATTCCGGACCATGGATAACATGATGGCCCTGAACAAAAGCGCCAATTTAATTATCAACAGCAAAAATATTGATGATATCGGCAAAATATTGAGCCGTGGAATTACGGACAATGAATTTTTTTACCGAATCTTTAAAGGGACGCTGAAGGAGGTCGGTAAAGCATAGCCAGATGTCCACAGACTTATTTAACACAATGAACACAATCTATATTATTTGAATCGATCGTTTTTACCTCCAACATGGAATAATGGAATCGTGGAATGTTGGAATGTTGGGGGAAAACCGGATGTAAGCCATTTTATTTATCAGCAAATCGAATTTAACCATCAACCCAGCATTACATTATTCCAGACCCCATTTTTCCATTATTCCATCTTTCCATCATTCCAATACGGGTGTGGCACCCCAAACTTCAATTGAATGCCAAGATTCAAAAAATAGCGGACGATCTTTTTTTAATTCCGCTGACACCCCCCCTGACCGGTTTCAGCAATTTCTTCAGCGCCTGGTTATACCAGGGGAAAATCACCTGCTTAATTGATGTGGGTCCCTCGTCAACAGCACCCGATCTTTTGCAGGCACTGCGGGAATTAAACATCGATCAGCTGGATTACATTTTGCTGACTCACATTCATCTGGACCATGCCGGTGCTATCGGTGAAATTGCAGAGGTATTTTCACAACCTCAGATTGTCTGCCATCCGTTGGGTCTCTCTCATCTCACCGAACCGTCACGGCTGTGGGAAGGGACAAAAAAAGTCCTGGGATCGATGGCTTTAGAATACGGGCCGATAAAGTCGATTGCCGCAAATCGGCTTCTGGAAGCGAGCCGGTTTCACAACGAATTCATCACCCCGATCTTCACCCCGGGGCACGCCGCCCATCATGTGAGTTTTCAGACCGAGAAATACCTGTTTGCCGGTGAAGCCGGCGGAGTCCACAGGGCCATGCCTGCAAACAGGTATTATTTGCGCCCGGCCACTCCGCCAAGGTTTTTCCTGGAAGTTGCCGTGCAAAGTTTGGATGCCCTCATTGCCTGCCGGGCCACTACAATCTGCTACGGACATTTCGGCATACAAAAGGATGCTGTCAAAATGTTGCAGGCACACCGCAAACAGCTTTTGCTCTGGGAAAGGCTGATTAAAGATGAGATGGATCATCATAAGAATGGAATTGAGACACAGGATCTCATCGCTGCGTGCTTAACGCGGCTTTTAAAGGAAGATCCGCTGATGGCAACTTTCGGTCAGCTGCCGCAGGACGTTCAGGAACGGGAAACAGATTTCCTGCAAAACAGCATCCGCGGGTTTCTGGGGTGGTTGGATTCAGAGGACAGATGACAGAAGTCAGATGACAGATAAAATTTGCCAGACAAGACCGGCTGAAATCAGATAAACAATGGCTCCCGTTGGTTTCTGTCCTCTGTTCTCTGACTTCTGCCCTCTGAAAACTAGGCCTGATTGGCAATAAACCGCAGCCCCTCCAGCGTCAGTGCAGGCTCAACTGCCTCAATCGTTTCGGAGACATCGAATAAGAGCTCAGCCAGACCGCCGGTCGCAATAACTTTCGGATCAGTTCCCATCTCCCTTTGCATGCGCCGGACAATCCCGTCCACAAGGCCGGCATAGCCAAAAATAATCCCTGACTTAATACTGCCGATCGTATCTTTGCCGATGACATTTTCCGGGGGAACAAAAATTTCAACCCGCGGCAGCTTGGAGGCTTTCCGAAATAGCGCTTCCGAGGCAATCCCGATTCCGGGACTGATGGCGCCACCCATGTATTCTCCTTTTTGCGAAATGGCATCAAATGTCGTCGCCGTGCCGAAATCAACCACAATCAGACTTGTGCGGTATTTATGAAACGCAGCGACGGCGTTAACGATGCGGTCTGCGCCGACTTCCGCCGGATTTTTCAGCAAAATGGGCATTCCGGCACAGTTTTTAGCGTCAACCCATTGCGGCGGGTGGCCCAGATATTTGCGGCAGAAAGCATCCAGAATAGTGACCATGGGTGGGACCACACATGAAATAATGGTTCGGTCAACATCATTCAGGTAGATGTTGTCAGCAGAAAAAAGACTGTTTATTAAAACATTAAACTCATCTTCCGTTGTATCTCGTTCCGTATGAATCCGCCAATCGTTCCGTAACTGGCTGTCTTCATAAACGCCTAAAACCGTATGGGTATTACCGACATCGATTACCAGAAGCATAGTCTTTCCCTTTCGTTCGGTGTCGAAGCGTCAAAGGTTCGGATTTCATTTTTAAGGTTTCAGGCGCAACAACCGTTTAATTGGTTCGATTGGTTGAATTGGTTGTTCTAAATCGAACCAATTGAACCAATTAAACTAATAAAACAAATATAACAAGCCCCTATACCTTGAACCCCTGAACCCTGATCCAATTTTTTACTGTTTCTTACCGAATATCTTCACCGTAAACAATTCAGGCTCGACATTGACAAGTGTGGTTTTCAGCGGCAATGAGATCGCTGCTCGCCGAACATAAACACCGGGTTTAAGGTTATTAAGTTCAACAAACACATGGATGTCTTTTTGCGGTTGAAGATTGTTGATGATGTTGAGCGGCCCTTTGATTTCAAGTGTGAGGGTGCCGGGTGAAATGTTGAATTCATAGATTGTGTTTTTACCCTGAACCAAAATCCCCGCAAATCTTTTGGTGGAAACTTTTTCAGCAAAGTAGACTTCCGCCAGCACAATATTTGATGAAGAACAGATTTCAACGCCTTCCGCCAAATCAACAGCAATTTCCTTTTTAAAGGATTCTGAACGAGCGCTGACATCAATCGGTTTTGTGAAAATTTCATCAACCAAACCGACGGATGTCTCAGGCCCACAAATTAACATCGTTGCCGGTTTCGCCAGGGTGCCATTAATAAAATAACTGCCGTCCGGCTCTCCGGAAACGACAACTTTAACCGGTACTTGCTTTTTCAGCAAACGGTCAACTTTTACGGTTAAATATGCTGGATTGACACGCGTAATTTTCGCCTCTGCCGGCATCTTTATTAAATCAGGATTGATCGCTATAGACTCCATTCCGACGGCAACTCCGGATAGGTCCAATTTGTATCTGGGTTCATTTTGCTTGAGATCATCTAACACCGATACCGGCCCCTTTACGCGCACCTCAATATCTTTAAGCGCCGGACCGACCAATGTTAATCCGTCCGGAAGCTTATAGGGATCAACGGGAATGAGGATCTCAATTTCATTCACGCTGGAAGATTGGCCTGGCTTAAGGGAACACAACAACAACACCAGTAAAATTCCCAATAACCTCAGAGGATAAAAACACGTTCGATAGTTCCGGTTCTGGTGGCTCATCGTCATACAGCACGCACCATGTTGATGTCTATTGTGGAGATTCCAAGGCGTTTAATTTTCTTGGGCGAACTTGATGGCATCTAAAATCCGGATCGTTGCCCGCGTGTTGGCGGCATCGTGCACCCGCACGATATGAGCACCACACAAAACGGCCGCGGCAACAGCTGCCTGGGTGCCGGTTTCCACAATCGGCAGATCCGGTGGGATATCAATATCTTGCCCGTCTTTTAGCAGGTTCCGAATAAATGCCTTACGCGAAGGGCCAATGAGAATGGGAACCTCCAAAGCGGCAAAGGCATACAGGTGGCGGATGAGGAAAAGGTTATGCGATACCGTCTTGCCGAAGCCGATTCCCGGATCAATGATGAGTTTGGATTTTGAAATGCCCTGTTTTTGAGCCCGCTCAATGGCATCTTTTAAAAAATCCGATATATCGGCGATGAGATTATCATAGGTTGGTGAATCCTGCATGGTTTTAGGACTTCCCAACATATGCATGAGAACCACCGGTGTTTCAAATTGCCTGGCCACATCCCCCATGGCGGGATCAAAACGCAGTGCGGAAACGTCATTGATCATAGACGCTCCGGCATCAATCGCCCGTCGGGCAACTTCGGCCTTCATGGTATCAATCGAGATCGGAATGGTCAGTTGATCAGCAAGTTTTTCGATGACCGGAATAACCCGCTCAATTTCCTCATCAGCGGACACCGGATCGGAAAACGGCCGGGTTGATTCTCCACCGATGTCAAGGATATCGGCACCGTCAGCCGCCAGTTTTTGTCCCTGGGCCACTGCCGCGTCACGTGCAAAAAATTTCCCGCCGTCGGAAAACGAATCCGGCGTGACATTGACGACACCCATAATACACGTCCGGCGACCCAGCTCCAGGTCATAACCGGACCATGAAAGTCGATAGGTTTTGGGAAAATCCAGCATTTCAGGATTGACCGGCAGCCGTTTCAGTTGATTCCGCCGGGGTCTCTAAATCTTCCGGGGGTTTTGAAGGCAGTTTGATACCGGGTCTCAAGGATTGAATCAACGCATCGAGTTCTTTTCCCATTACGGTTTCTTTTTCGAGTAAACTTTCCGCCAGTTTGTGAAGAATATCCAAATTTTCTTTTAAAACTGCTTGAGCACTCGCATATGAATTTTTAATCAGCTTGTTGATCTCTTGATCTATTTTTTGAGCTGTCGCTTCTGAGTAGTCCCGGTGCTGGGCAATTTCACGCCCCAGAAATACCTGTTCTTCACCCTTGGCATAGGAAAGGGGGCCGAGGTCATCGCTCATGCCCCAGCTCCTGATCATCCGATTGGCAAGATCGGTTGCTTGCTTGATATCATTGGCGGCTCCGGTACTGATTCGCTTAAAAACAATCTCTTCCGCCACCCGGCCGCCGAATGCAACCGCCAGCTCGCTTTCAAGCTGATCTTTAAATTTGAAATCCCTTTCCTCAGGCAAAAACCAGGTAATGCCGGCCGCTCGCCCCCGGGGTACAATCGTAATTTTATTGACGACATCGGTCTCGGGCAGAAAGCGCGCAACCAGTGCATGCCCGCCCTCATGGTAAGCAGTGACCTTGCGGTCTTCTTCTTTGATGACTTTGGATTTGCGTTCGAGTCCCATATAGACTTTATCTTTGGCATCTTCAAAATCGGCCATACCAATTTTTTCTTTATTACGTTTGGCCGCCAGCAGGGCCGCCTCATTGACCAGATTTTCAAGATCGGCACCGGAAAAACCGGGTGTTCCTTTTGCCAGGATAACCGTATTCACATCCGGGTCGATGGGTGTTTTCTTCATGTGCACACGCAGTATTTTTTCCCGGCCCCGAATATCGGGCATTGAGACAACCACCTGTCGGTCAAAACGGCCGGGACGCAGCAAAGCCGGATCCAGAACATCGGGCCGGTTGGTGGCGGATATCAAAATAACGCCTTCATTGGATTCAAATCCGTCCATTTCAACCAGGAGCTGATTCAGGGTCTGCTCTCTTTCGTCGTGTCCACCACCGAGTCCGGCGCCGCGGTGCCGGCCGACGGCATCAATTTCATCAATAAAAATGATACAGGGTGCATTCTTTTTACCCTGGACAAACAGATCCCTTACGCGGGATGCACCCACCCCGACAAACATCTCGACAAAATCCGAACCGCTGATGCTGAAAAAAGGCACCCCGGCTTCCCCCGCGATAGCCCGCGCCAGAAGGGTTTTGCCGCAGCCGGGGGGGCCCACCAGCAGTACCCCTTTGGGTATTCGACCCCCCAGACGGGTAAACTTCTTCGGATCTCTGAGAAATTCAACAATTTCAATCAATTCTTCCTTGGCTTCATCGATGCCGGCAACATCTTCAAACGTCACCCTTTCAGATTGATCCGACATCAAACGGGCGCGACTTTTGCCAAACGACAGGGCTTTTCCCCCACCCGCTTGCATCTGGCGCATGAAAAAAATCCAGACGCCGATAAGCACAATCATCGGAAACCAGGAGACCAGAACCGACATATACCATGGATTTTCAGACGGTGGCTTGGCGCTGATTGAAACCCCTTTGTCTCTGAGGGTTTTAATCAGATCTGTGTCATTGGGTGCATATACCTTGAAACGATTGCGGTTGGTATCGGTTACAAAGAGCTCCTGGCCCTGGATCACAACATTCGATACCCGCTCATCCTTAACCATTGCCAGAAAATCGGTGTAAGTGATATTCGTTTCAGCAAGATGCTGCTTGCTAAAAAGATTATAGAGCATGACCATCATCAATGTGATGACCAGCCATAATGCCAAATTTTTATAAAACGGATTCAAAGACAATTACCTCCTAGATTATTCCCTAAATCATGGACATTGGTAGCAGCTATCTCATAAATGCGTTACAATGAGTGCGCTAAAGTAATTAAAAGTGACTAAAATGAACTAAAGTTGGGAGTGACTAAAGTTGATGAATTTTGCCATTTTAAAAAAGATTCAGCGCAGCGAAGCCGTAACTTTAGGCACTTTAGGCATTTTAGCTCACTTTAGTCACTTTTTTTTATCAGTATCCTGTATCTTAAGCTAAATATCAAGCATCAAATGCGGACCGGGCCGCAAATGATCTCAGTCACCGCGGCTATAGGTGAAACTAATCATCATCGCGCTTTAGGCAAGCGAAAGCTCTGCCTTAAGTATACTGCGTGTTTGCGAACCAATCTTTACCGCGTTATCCAGCCGGTGCCCCACAACCCAGATAATTTCATTCCGGCTCAGCAGGATCGGACATTTCGTCCGTTCGGTTCTGGATACTTTATGATCGATAAAAAATTTCTTTAGTTTCTGTCGACCCGTCATCCCCAGGGGCGAGAATCGATCTCCGGGGCGAAAATTGCGGATAACCAACGGGAAATGGATCTTATCCATATCAAAATAAGCGACGCCGGTTCCATGTCCAGATGGGGGCCAATCCGATGAGTGCTCCGGAAGGATTTCACTGAAGCGAATCTTCAGGGCCGCCTCTTTAATCGAGATTTGACCCGGTTTGGCAAGCCGGTACTCGTAATCCGGTGTTAAGGATAAAAGCGGGCCATTGGCGAGATGTCTGGGGTTTTGCGGTTCTCTGGACATCATGAGAACATCACTTTGCCTGGAAATTCGAATCCGGTCGGGAAGATCCAGCACCCCTAATTCAGGCCCTTCTTGAGCTAATTTTACTGCCATTTCCACGTGGGCAAAGGCGATTCGTCGCAAATTGCCCTTCACCTTTAAAACTGCCTTACGGATCAAGCGTCTTCTGACGGCGATCGTCTGTTGATTCAGTGCTGAGATATCAAACCCGATCCGGCCCTGCTCTTCAAAGATAATCACCTTTTCAAAAATCAGCTGGATTAGACTTTCAATCCACCGCTCTTCCGCGTCCAGGATAAGCGCCAGCCGATTGAGTGAATCAATGAGGTTCGGATTATATTCTGCCTTCAGCTCGGGGATCAGCCGGTTACGAATCTTGTTGCGCAGGTACTGTGAATCTGTGTTTGATGAATCCTCAATATGATCCAGACCTTTCACAGCGATATAATCCATAATTTCAGCGCGTTTAATATCGATCAAGGGCCTTATGATCTTATCATCGCGCACCGGCGGTATCCCCGACAGACCCAAGGGACCGCTTCCACGCAACAGGTACATCAATATCAGTTCGGCATTGTCATCCGAATG
>Ga0316575_10000138_pt1 | contig 18312 bp, 18 predicted proteins | sample J5NA_FD_203072 | JGI IMG/M metagenome (GOLD analysis project Ga0316575, IMG submission 203072) | Rhizosphere microbial communities from salt marsh grasses in Alabama, United States - J5-7_050615r2r3 | ecosystem: Host-associated > Plants > Roots > Rhizosphere | place: USA: Alabama | collected...
GGATTCATTCTGAGGTATAATTTCAACAATTATCCCACTGGCCGGACTTTTGACTTTTTGAAACACTTTCATGGTTTCAAGCAAAGCGATGACTTGCTTTTTCTTGACGGTTTGACCCACCTCGACATAGGGTGGGTGGTCCGGTGTCGGCTTACGGTAAAATACCCCCGACATGGGGGCTCTGACTTCAACTCTTTTGGGTTGACCGGTTGTCTCCGTCATTCTGCCTCCAAAATTTTTAAATCCCAAATCTTAAATCTCAAATCGCAAACAAATCTTAATGACCAAAATTCAAAATCTCATAGGACATTTCATTAAGTGGGTCCCGTTCCGTGTCTTTTGGCTCTCTTTGGCAATTTTTCATCTTTATTTTTTGTCAGTTCCAGCGCCTCGATAATTTTTTTACGGGTGTCCTGTGGTTCGATGATTTCATCCACCATATGGGCGGTCCAGCTTCTGGCCACTTCAAACACGTCGATGGTTTCTCTGGATCGATTGAGATATCCCTCATAGGCGTCTTCTTCGATGCCTTTGCCGTATAATTTCCGATAGTCAAGCCGGGAGGCCTCCACAGCGAATCGTGCGATCGGCCAGGCGTAGCAAAGATCGACTCCGATTCCTTTTACGCCGCCCATGATTAAGCTGCCTGCATCACCATAGGCTTCCCGCAGAACGATACTGATCTTCGGTATCGTAGCGGTCGCATAGGCATCCAGTATTTTGCCAAAATGCCTCAAAAGGCCCAGGGCTTCCTGGTTTTCGCCCGGCACCACCGGCGGCGTGTCTATCAATGTAACCAGCGGGATATTATAGGCATCGAGGACCTGCAAAAAGCGGTAGTACTTGTCGCAGGAATTGATTTCCATTATGCTGCCCGGTTCTGCGGGATTATTGGCCACCAGACCAACCGCCATTCCGTTAAATCGGCATAAGCAGGTGACCAAATGAGTTGCATATTCATTTTTAATTTCAAAATATTTACCTTCATCGGCCAGTACCTGAATGACGTCATGCATATCGTATTTTTTTTCAGGGTCATCAGGGATAATTTTAACCAGTTCTTGAACGCTTCGATCAGGGTCATCGAATGATGGTATTTCCGGTGGGGTTTCTCGACAGTTATTCGGCAAATAGTCAAGGAGATCACGTGCCTTTGCGATGGTTTCCGCATCATCATCGCCGACGACATCGCAGGTTCCGCTGTAAGCCATGTGGTAGTCCGCCCCGCCGACGTTTTCTCCGATTTTTTCAGACGTGGCCGCCTGGGTCATGCGTGGACCGCCCAGCCAGAGGTTCGATGTTTTCCGGCTCATAAAAAGAAAATCACAAAGGGCGGGGCAATAGGCCTGGCCGGCAATACAGGGCCCCATAAGGACGTTGATCTGGGGGATCAAACCTGAAAAGCGCGATTCCAGGGCGAACCACCAGTCAATACCGGCCATCGGCACATCCTGGTAGCCCAGTCTTCCGCCCGAGGAATCCAGAAGCCAGAACATGGGGATTCCCCATTTAGCGGCCATCTCCATTAATTTCACAAATTTGAGTCCATGCTGGGTGCCGATGGAACCTCCCAGCACGGTGAAATCACTGGCGTAAACGGCGATCAGCCGGCCATTGACTTTAGCCGTGCCGGTCACCGCGCCGTCACACGGTGCCGTTGATTTTTTGCCATCGATGCGCGCGCCGGTGGTGTTTACGCTGGAGCCCAGTTCTTTAAACGTACCGGCATCAACCAGGCATTCGATCCTTTCCCGGGCGGTCAGTTTGCCGCGACCGTGCTGTCGCTCGATGTGTTTTTCACCACCACCCAGACGATTCAGCCGTTGTATTTCGCGCAAACGCTTAATGGCCTGATTCATTGTTTTGCCCATCACTATTTCCTTTGTTGAGCCGGACTTGATAGATTGTCAGATATCCCGTTTCCCCCTCCCTTGATGGGGGGGGATCAAGGGGAGGTTGAATAGCTGAAATAAGGATCTCATTTCCATTTTACCCCCCTCCCTCAATCCCTCCCACCAGGGGAGGGAAGACTTCTCCTTCATCAAAGGAAAGGAATCACTAGTTCTCGGGAGTTATTATATAGAGCTTTAACCCGGCTATGCCGGTTTTATGGAGCGCTTTTTTTCAGGCAGTTCTTCTTGTTTATTTCTAATGGCCTCTAGGGCCTTAATGATTCGAGATCGGGTGTCTCGGGGGTCAATGACTTCGTGAACCGTATAATAGGTCGTCCAATGTTTGGCCAGATTCATTACCGAAAATTGCTCCTTGAGAATACTTAAGAAGAATTGATAAACCTCGTCATAATTTCCTTCTTCTTTGGCCTTGGCCAGCTCCTTGTGAAAAACGGCATGAACCACGGTTTCAGGACCGGTAGGTGCGAATTCTGCCGTTGGCCAGGCGTAAATAAAGTCCGGAAACATTCTGGAGCACCCCAAGACAATGTTGGCGCCGCCATAGGAGCGCCTTAATACCATGGTGATTTTGGGGCAGGTCAGATGCGCATAGGAATGCAGCAGTTTTGCGCCGTGCCGGATTACACCGAGTCTCTCCCATCGGTCACCGGGCGGAAATGCGGTTGTATCGACCAGTGTAACCAGGGGGATGTTGAAGGCATCCAGAAACATCATAAAGCGGTCGTATTTGTCAGAGGCGTCCGGCTCCAGGATGCCGCTTAATTCATCCGGATTATTGGCGACGATTCCGACGACATAACCGCCGAATCGTGCAAATCCAATGACGAGATGCGCTGCGAAATCTTGCTTTAATTCCAGAAATACACCGTCATCCACGATTAAGTCGATGATCTCGTGAATATCATAGGTAAATTTGGGGTCATCGGGCATCACATCGAGCAATTTTTCTTCGCGTCTTGCGAAGTCATCCTCTGTTTCTCTGCGAATCGGTTTTTCCCAGCAATTGAGCGGTATATAGCTTAAAATCGTTTTGGTCATCTGAATGGCATCTTCGTCACTATCGGCAATGAGATCACATTGACCGCTTTTTTCCATGTGGAACTCAGCGCTGCCGGCATCGGCTGAAGCCTTATCACCACCCAGCCAGAGAAAGCCGGTTTTCGCATTGATGATCAAAAAGTCAGATAATACGGGTATGGCGGCCATTAAGCCGGTACAGGGCCCTAAAAGCAAAGTGATTCTGGGAATAACGCCCGAGTAAAGGCAGTAATTTCTGATAAACTGGCTGAATCCATTGAATCCGGAGTCGCCGCTTTTAATTCCAAGTCTTGCACCGGCACAATCGATCATGCCGATAATCGGTATTTGCATCTGTCCGGACATCTTCGTCAGATCAGACAGCTTCCAGGCGGCCTGGTCCCCTAACGAACCTGACATGACCGTAAAGTCCATGGCATACAAGGAGATCGGGGCACCATTCACCCTGGCAACGCCCATGACAATCCCATCGGACGGAGTGGGCCTTGACTTGCCGTCCAGGGGGGGTCGGGAATCAGTCACCAGCGAACCCATTTCGTCAAACGTGCCCGGGTCAACCAGGCGTTCGATTCGCTCTCTGGCAGTCAGTTTGCCGAGTTTGTGTATCTGCTTGATACTGTCTTTTCGACCACCCGTCAGATTTTCCCGGTGAACATCGGCCAATTTGTCCAGATAGCCGTTTATCCATTTTCCCATGCCATCTGCCCCCAGTAAATCCTGAATACCTCAAGAAAAAAAACCTAGATGCTAATTAAAAATAGGGAATTAAGCCCGTTATTCGTGGCTGGAAGCCACTTCCACCCCCTATGGGAAACAGTGGGAGCGGCATCTTGCCGCGATATTCGAGTATTTTTAATCGTTTCTACGAGAGCTTCTAATTTTTGTTGCGATCTATCCCCTTAAAAATGAATTCACATAAATTTTCGGTGATATCATCCGGTGAAATTTCCCGGCCGTATACGACGCCTGAAAGGCAGACCTGCTCTATACTGCCGATGATTCCCAGCCGAATTAATTTGGGATCCAAATCGTCTCGTATCTCCTTGTTGCGAATGCCTTCTTCAATAATACGCAGCACGGTATTGCTGTATATTTTGACCAATTCGTACGTTTCGCTTTTGTAGTAATCCGGATAGTTCCGGACCTCTAACATCAAAATTTTCGCAAAAACCCGGTTGGTGGCATAAACGTTGATGTGAGACCAGATGAGCTTTCGTAACCTGTTGAGGGCGCCCTTTATCCCTTTCAGATCATTTTCAACCTGAACCTGGTATTGCTCCAGGTATTCCCGCAATACCTGATGAAGCAAATCACGTTTATCTTTAAAATATTTGTAAATCAGCGCTTCAGTAACCCCGGCCTGCTTGGCGATTTCGGCGGTGGTCACGGCGCTAAATTCCTTTTTTTCAAGCAGTAATTTCAGCGCTTGCGTAATTTTTATGCGCCCGGGCGGCAGGGATTTTACCTTTGATTTTTTGGCGGCACCATTTAAGGTCAGCGGCATCTGCGCCTGTCCTTTCTTCGTCATTTTTTAAGATGGGTTCTAGTAGCCTTCCATCTGCGCAATATAGTCCAGCATAACTTCTTCAGCCCCACCGGCGATCGGCAAGCCGCGGGCATCTTTGAAATACCTGGATATCAGCATTTCATTCATAAAACCCAAACCACCGTACATCTGCAGGCATCCATCCGCCACTTCATTCAGCAACTGACCGGCCGCGACCTTGCCCATGGAGATCTCTTTGGTCGCATCCAGCCCGGCTTCTTTCATCCTGACGATATGATAAACAAACTGTTTTAAACATTCGATTTCGGTGAGCCAATTTGCCAACCGATGTCGCAGCACCTGCCGGGTGATCAGCGGTTTGCCGAAAACAACCCGTTTCCTGATATGCTCGACGGTCATATCAATAATATCTTTGCTGGCAATGTAAGCGAAGGGCAGCAGCGCAAAGCGCTCGTGCTGAAACTGTCGCATCTGATAGATAAAGCCTTCGCCTTCCTTGCCGACCAGATTTCGAGCGGGAATCCGGACATTGTCAAAAAACAGCTCGGCGGTGTCACTGATATGGGTACCCAGTTTTTCCAGTTTTCTGCTGACCTTGACGCCGGGCAGATTGGCCGGGACAACCAGCAGGCTGAATGAATGGTAGCCGGGTTCTTCGCTGGTTCTTGCCAGCAGGGTGAAAAAATCGGCCTGGGTGCCGTTGGTGATGTATAGTTTGCTCCCATTAACGATATAGTCGTCCCCATCTTTTTTTGCCGTGGTTGCAATGGCGGCCACATCAGACCCGGCATCCGGTTCCGTGACCGCAATGGCACCGATCATTTCACCGGCGATGGCCGCTTTTAAATAGGTTTCCTTGAGATAATCACTGCCGAATTCATCAATGGCCGGTGTGGCCATATGAGTCTGGACGGCGATCGCCACGGATAGCCCCAGGGCCTTGATATGGCCCAGTTCTTCGAGAAAAATGGTGTCATACCAGTAATCCAATCCCTGACCGCCATATTTAGGATCATAGCGAATACCTAAAAAATCCAGTTGCCCCATTTTCCTGAAGAGGTCCTTGAGCGGCGCAATGCCATCTGCCTCCCATTGGTCGACGTTGGGATTAATCTCTTTTTTCACAAAATCGCCAAGCGCTTTTCGAACCATATCGTGATCTTTGGTGAAATAGATTTGATTTGTATTTTTAATTTTACGGGCCATCGGGTGTTGTCCTCGTGCTTTGTTTCTCCTGTTATTTGCAGTTCGGATTTATTTCAGGTGTCCGGTGCCAGCTATCAGATGACAGAGGTCAGATGACAGAAGACAGAAGAAATAAAGCAAGATGAAGTGATTTGTCCGCCTCTGTTCTCTGTTTTCTGTCGTCTGTCATCTGTTTCTAGGAATACCCTTCCATCTTGGCGATAATTTCATTCATAATCTCATCAGCCCCGGCGCCGATGGATATCAGGCGAGCGTCCCGGAAACACCTTGAAATCGGCATTTCCGCCATATATCCTAAACCGCCATACATCTGCAAACATCCATCGGCTATCTTTTGCACCGTTCTGGCGGCGAATAGCTTTCCCATTGAAACCTCACGGGTGACATCCAATCCGGCTTCTTTCATCCTGACGATATGGTAGGTGAGTTGTCGCAGACATTCGATTTCCGTCTGCCAATCCGCCAGGCGGTGTCTCAGCACCTGCCGGGCGATTAAGGGTTTGCCAAAGACGATTCTTTTCTTGATATGCTCAACCGTCATGGCGATCGTCTCTTCGGCTGAGACATATGACATCGGGATCGCAGCAAAGCGTTCATGCTGAAACTGCTGCATCTGGTAGATAAACCCTTGGCCCGCCTGACCGATCAAATTTTTTGCCGGGACTTTTAGATTATCAAAAAACAGCTCAGCCGTGTCACTGCTTCTGAGACCTATCTTATCGAGTTTTCTGCTCACCTTGAATCCGGGCAGATTGGTGGGAACAACAAAAAGACTGAAAGCGCCATAGCCCGGATCATCACTGGTTCTGGCCAACAGGGTTAAAAAATCTGCCTGGGTGCCGTTAGTGATGTAGGTTTTAGATCCGTTGATGACAAAATCATCTCCCTGTCTTTGTGCGGTGGTCTTAATGGCAGCCACATCCGATCCGGCATCCGGTTCCGTTACGGCGATGGCAGTGACGGCATCTCCCGCAATAGCAGGTTTTAAGTAGGTTTCTTTCAAATACTCACTGCCGTATTCGGCAATAGCCGGTGTTGACATATGGGTCTGAACCGCAATTGCAACAGGGATTCCGGATCCGTTAATACGCCCCAGTTCTTCTAAAAATACGGTATCGTACCAGTAATCCAATCCCTGCCCGCCGTATTTGGGATCGTATCGAAGCCCGAGGAATCCGAGATCCCCCATTTTTTTGAAAAGCTCGTGAAGGGGGGCTTGGCCCCGGGCTTCCCATTCCTCCATATTCGGGTTGATCTCTTTTTCGACAAATTCTCTTACGGCCTTGCGGACCATTTCATGGTCTTTGTTGAAATAAATCCGGGTTGCCGATTTGGTTTTAGCAGCCATAGGAAGTTCTCATTTAGTAGTAGTCCTAAAATCCAATCTGAGGTCCAATAGCTGTGTTGTAGACCTCATCAATAAGTGAACTAAAGTTTAAAGTGATCTAAAGTGACTAAAGTTGTGGAATTCTGTCTATTAAGATAAAAAATGGAGCGAAGCGACGCCTTAACTTTAGTCACTTTAGTCATTTTAGCTCACAGTAGGCACTTTTCCCGCTTGAATCTGAACCGACTCTTTGAAATCACATATATCCCGAAATGCTTAAAAAATTTGGTGTTTAGGAGTCAGTCCTTGCCGCGGGATTTTAAAAATCCTGCCACGATTTCTTTAAGCTCGGGCGTTTGAATCCGGATGGCCTGATGGGCAGCTTCCCAATCCAGTATATCTTTCAAACGCTTGTCAAAGCTTTCATTGAGCCCGGCCTTTATTAATCCCATTGCCGCCAGGGGTTTTGAAGTCAGGTTGCCGACCAGGGCGGCGACTTCATCATCCAGTTTTTCGCCCGGAACCGATTTGTAGATCAGGCCGATCGAGGCGGCGGTTTTCCCGTCTATTTCGTTGCCCAGCAGCGCCAATTCTCTGGCTTTGGCCAAACCCACCAGTCTGGGGAGGAAATAGGTACCGCCCGCATCAAGAACGGCTCCGATATGGACAAAAATCTCACAGAATTTTGCATCATCGGCGGCAACGACAAAATCGCCGGCCAGCGCCAGATTGGCACCCGCACCATATGCCACGCCCCGCAAAGCGGTAACTACGGGCTGCGGTATTTCGCGCAGCCCTGTTATGATCTGATTCATATAGCGTATGGCCTCCAGCGTTTGATGGGAAGAAGCAACTGCAGCAAGCCGAGACATATCCGCGCCTGAGCAAAAATTTTTACCGGCGCCTTTTAGCACCACCACCCTGACGTCATCTTCAGCTGCAATCTGTTTCACCGCATCTTTTAATTCAAGGATCAGGGCTTCATTCATGGCGTTCATTACTTCGGGGCGGTTGAGCACCAGGGTGCATATCGTGTCTTTTTTTTGGATGAGAACCGTCTTAGCCGACATCATCAATCCCCCTTCGATTGGTTAAGATGACTTATCTGCGAAAGCCAGTTAAAACTTAGTCGGGTTAGTGATAGTCACTCACCAATCGATTAAATATATAAAACAGCTGATATTAAATTAATAATCAAGGTTAGTGAATATCACTCACTCTATTTTGTCAAGCGGTTTTTAATAAAAATTTTTCCATGGGGATTCAGGATGGCGTGCACCCGACGGCAAAACCCGGCGCCGGATGGCGGGGAATCGAAAAAAAGTAGATGGGAATTGCAGCGGCAGTCTGAGGCGCCGAAGCCCGAAATGGGGACCGTTGCGCCCCTCAAGCCGGCCAGCACCTCAACCCACTGATGCTCACGGTGTCTGGAATCATGTGTGAACCATATCTCGCTTAGATCCAATGCCGGGCGCAAGTAATCAATGTGCCAGTGGGGTCGTTCGGAAATTTTCACATGATGGGCGATGCGGGCTTTGAGGCCGCCGGGACCGAAGGCGCTGCCGACATACACGTAGAAACCGCTATGAAGCCGAAGCGCGCCGAGTTTACCGACCTCAACCTTCAGATCGGAAGAACAGGCCATGACTAAAGCATAGGTGCCGGGCTGTGGTTTCATCTCTTAGTAGCTTATAGATCGAAAATAAAAATAAAATTATTTATTTACAGAATTATATGTCAGTAAATTCGAAATCCGAAATCCGAAATCCGAAACAAATCCGAATTTCAAATGATCAAAGTCCTAAACGTTTTGAACATTTATATTTTTTATTTTTTGATATTGTTTCGACCAATTTTATTAAATCAGGCGAAATTCGTGCTTCGGATTTTGTGTTTGATTAAAACAATATGGTTCACTCAGATTCGCTCAATCTTAAGAATTATTTGCGATCTGAAATTAATTCGCCGTATAGCCGCTCCGTATTATCCGAAACGGCGGCAATAACCGCTTCTTCAGAGATACCTTTGAGCGCTGCAATGGCTTTGACACAGTGCCGGATATTTGCCGGTTCATTGCGCTCTTCGGGCGAAGGCCCCAGAACCGGGCTGTCGGTTTCGATCAGCAGACAGGAAAGGGGTAGCTGTTTAACCAGTTTTTGTTTCTGGCGCGAACGGACCACAGATGGCGGGATTGAAAAAAAATATCCGGCTTCAACCGCCGGAAGGGCCGCGCCGGCTTTACCGTCAAAGGCATGCATTTGAACGCGGACGGCATTGTTTTCAAGCAAAAGGGCAACCGCATGGCGACCGGCGGATCTGGAGTGGACGTTCAACGGCAGATTCAACGCCTTTGCCAATTCAATGAATCGTTTGAATATTTCTTTCTGCAACGCCTTATCCGGCTCTTTTTTGACCACCCAGTAATCCAGCCCCACTTCACCGATTGCGGCTAAAACAGATCTGTTTTTGCGAATAAAATCTTCCATCTCACCTGCCTGATCTAAATCGAGGTGAGCTGGATAAAGCCCGGCCGCCGGCTTCAGGATCGGATACATTTTGGTCAGCTCGAGGTTTTTGCCGGCATCCGAAAGATTTTCGCCAACAGCAATAACCGCACCCACACCGGCCCTGCGGGCCCTTGCGAGCACCTCGGCCCTATCCCTGTCAAAGTCGGAGTCGCAAATGTGGGCATGGGTGTCAACTAGTCTGAATTTTGGAGGTGCCAATGGCGCATATCCTCAAGTTTGAATGGTTGCTGACAAATATCCGGAGTATTGGAGTACTGGAGTGCTGGAGTAATGGATAGATTTAAAGATGACGAATTTCCTTATTTGAAATCCCATCACTCCAATACGCCATCACTCCATTGCGCCTGATGGCTGCGGCGCTGCCTTCTCAAGAGTTGCTCAGACCGCAAAATATCCTTCAGGGTTTGACAGTTGTAAAGATTTTATCGTGTTTCTCTTTTACAATTCCGCGTTTGCGAAAATCCTGCATGATGACTTCATATTTTGCCCGGTATTCACCGTTGAAATACAGGTCAACAGTTTCCCTATACCAATGGGTTTGCATCAGGTCATCGAAAAATGAACCATTGTCCACGGTTTTGCGCATCATCAATGTATAAATCATAATTTTTTTCAACAAGTCGAGCCCGAGCTGATCGCGATGTTTCAAAAAGTGATTTAGCCGTTTTCTGGCTTTGGCCAGGGCTTTTGGCATATCCTTGAAAGGCGGGCCGTGACCCGGATAAACCATTTGAACATTCAGTGATTCCAGCTTTTCAAGCGATTCGAGCATTTGAAAAGGCGCTGCACTGCCTTCAACCCGCAGATTCATTACGGCCATGTCATTTTTCCAGAGGGTGTCGGAAGAGATCAAAAGCCTTTCGCTGCGGTTATAAAGTACAATTCCCTCTGCGGCATGGCCCGGTGTATGAATGACTTCGAATTCATGCGGGCCGATCAAAAGAACATCGCCGTCATTTAACGCCCGGGTGCAGTCAAAGAATTCAGCTTCCTGGTTAAAATATTTCCACCAGGTTGCCCAATTGTTGCGGGTATCAATAAAATATTTACCGATCTTGTGCAGCGCAATATCACAGCCGGATTGATCTTGAATCCGTTTATTGCCCCCGATATGGTCACAGTGACAGTGGGTGCTGATAATCAACTGCACATTTGACAAATTGACATCCAGTTGTGCAATCAAGCCGCTGGTTTCAGCGAAGTCGGCAATGTAGGCCGTATCGATCAGGATCGGGTTTTGGGAGCGGTAGACAAAGTGGTTGGCGTTAAGAAAACCGCGTTCGATAAAAAACAGGTCTTTTAGGATTTCAATAGGTTTCATTCTTTCAATGGATTGCACGCCTTGATTTTAGCAAATTAAGGTGTGCATTAAGGGCTAAAAGTGCCTAAAGTGAACTAAAGTGCCTAAAGTGACTAAAGTTAAGGCGTCGCTGCGCTCCATTATTGATATTAAATAGACAGAATTCCACAACTTTAGTCACTTTAGATCACTTTAAACTTTAGCTCACTTATTTATTGTGAGCATTTCGATGCGCGGGACAAAGCAGCCATTGGGCCTTAGATGCGGTTTTGACACCACTTCTATCGATGGGCTTCCAGACAGGCAACCCCCTGATGCCCGACAACGGCATTATGGGTAACCCCTGCCGGCAATTCCAATCGATCACCGTGGTTCAGGGTGATCTCATCGCCTGAATCGGGCAGACCGAAGGTGATGGAGCCGCGAACCACATAAATGACTTTGTGATACGAATGACTGTGGGTGCTATAGACATCGCCTGGGCCATTGGACCAGACATAGGGGTGCAGGTCTTCATCGGCCAAAATACTGCGCAGCAATGCTTCATCCGGTGAGTTGTCGGCCGACCAGCGTCTGACCTCTAATTTGTCTGTTTTCATGTCTGTATTTTGCACAAGGGTAATTCTTAATTATTACGCTTCCGCTTTTCAGATCGATCCGGGTAAATCTTGTAAAGCGGATTTTTGTAAAATCCCGGAATGCGGTAGATCGTGTTTCTTTCAGGGTCCAGATCCACCTCCAGGACCTGCCATTGGCTGTCGTGGTTTACGTTAACCCACATGTGTCCGTTGGAAATGGCGGCATATGTATCATAGCCGGCGGCTGCCAAGCATGACATCAACAGCAGGGATAAACTTTTACAATCGCCTTTTTTGGCTCTGATGGTTTCTTCAACCGATTGCCATTTGAGAGGGTCTAACCTGTAATCGTAATGGTTGATGATGTGGTGGTAGATGCGCATCAACAGGTCTGAAGGGCCCGGATTGGCAACATTCGGCAATCCGGTGTTAATTGCTTTTGCAGAATCAGGATCAAGCAGGTTTTGTATCACGGTGCTGCCGTAATCGGTATCGACGATAAAATTATAGGGGACATACACGGTTGAATAATTCGCATTGATTTCGGTCATATTTTCTTTCACAAATTCAGCATAGCTTTCCAGATTCCATTTCAGATCCGGGAGCATGCTTTCATCAGCTATTTTTTCCCTGGGGATGGCGGCACAACCCGATAATAAAAATACCCCAAACAGGGCGGCTGTGATGATTCTATTTATCATCTAATGACACTAATTTTCCTCTCCGCTTTCAGTAAGATCTTTCGATTCATAGGTTATTCAGGGAATTTAAGGGTAACCTTTTCCCCCTCGTCTTTAGATTTCATTTTGATCTTGAGTTCGATGCTGTCATTGCGGATACCCAAGGCCAGAGGGGATTTGCCTTTAGCGCCCTCGATATGAGTGATTTCACGCACTGCGCTCATGATTTTTTCACCGATTGCAGGGCCCGGCGATGGCAGTTCGGCTTCCCGGTATTTGGCGGTTACCCTGATGTTTCCGTCCGGTGAGCGCGTAATGGAAACCTCTTTGGCGTTATCGTTTACGCCGTGCAGCGCAGCCAGGGCGAGCCATTTTGCCGCGGCTTCTTCTTGATCGCTGTCTCCTTTGATTTCTGACATTTCTTTCAACGGATCGTTGGTGGCATAGCAATCACATAATTCCTGAACCTTCAGGTGTATATTCCGCTTTTCTTTCATAATTTTGTCCTCCTTCGGTTATAACCGGAAAAATAATTTTTGGGTTAACGCTAAGCTATACACTTTTTGGTAAAATTCAAGACGGCTCTTGAGACGATACATGCGGTGTGGCTGAAGGCAGTCCTTTTTAATTTCTTGTTCTATCCAAATATTTCCTGATAGGCCACGGCCAAAATACAGATCTGAATCGGGACGGTTAGAACGATACCAATACCGAAAGCAAGAGCGCCGATGCTGCCAATGATGCTGGCAATCGCCGCCAGACCGAAAAATGGCCAGAAATTGGTTTTGACGGTATGGATGCTTTTCTGAGAAGCCGGCCAGAAATCCATCTGTTTGTCGACGATCAAATAAAGACCGAACATCAAGAAGGCCTGGGCAGCATAGACGAAGAACAGAGAAAGCAATTGCCCGATGATGGGAAACCATCCCAACAGCAGGGACCCAACCAGGATGGCGATTCCCCAGATGATGATAAAGAGAAACGCATTTAGAAAATAGCGAAACCCTCTGAAAACCACACTGGCTTCCGGTTTGGGATCCGCTTTGCGCAAGAGCTGCAGCGTAATAATGATCAAACCGGCGATCATTGGGCCGGTCAGAATGCCGATGGTGACCGTGCTCAATACCAGTGCAATAAGCGCGGCCAGGACCAGTGTTGTGAAATTGTTCTTATATAGATTGAATCCTTCTTCAATCCACTTTCCAATTTTTACGTCGCCTTTTTGCATAATGAGGTTCCTTTTGGAAATCATAAAAAAACCGAATTCATTCAGCAAAATCTCCCAGGGTCAGTTCGAACTTCTGCTCTTTTATCTGTTGACCCCACTGATCCACGTTGTGGGTTTCAATTAATCGAAAATTTTGGCGCTCATAAAGCCGGCGGGCGGCATCCAGGCCCTCGAAAGTCCACAGAAATACTTTGGGATATTTTTTGCCCTTACAAAATTGAACCGCCCGGGAAATCAAGCGGTTGCCCAGGCCGGCATTTTGAAATTCAGGATCGACAATAAACCAGCGTAGCCGGGCCCCGTCAGCCATAGCATGATGACCGTCGATGGCAACGGCGCCCGCAAATTTGCCGTTGGCGGTTGCGACCCAGAAGCCGTCCCGCGCTTCATCAAATTCGCTGACAAAAATCGAAAGTTCCCTGCCCACCTGGGTTTCAAATGAAACATCAAATCCCCAGTGCTCATGGTAATAGACGGCATGGATTTCAGTAATCTTGCCCACCACCCCCGGGTAATAACCGTGAATTTTTATCTCTGTCATGGCATATTCCTTAGATCAGACGCTGTTTGCCGATTATCCTCATTTGTATTCCGGCCCACAGGATATGGGGCAGACTATATCGGGTTACCGATCGCTTAGCAAACCGGCGTCCGGTGGAAATTGAATTGGCGGCCAAAATACCGCTTTCGATCGCCGGACCGATCCCTTCACCAAGATCCAGGGTCGCCAGGCCGGCTGCATCGCCAATAATGTATGCATTGTTCAACCGCCCGGCCGGCGCCGATTGGCTGAGGTAGTAATTGTGCCCGCGCGGCCGATAGGTATGGCCTTTTACCAGTGAAAGTTTTTCCAATTTGGCAATAAAAGAATCCCAATGCCGGCCAATCGTCTGCCCCCTGTTTTTAAGCGCCAAAAATTTACCGCCGATACCCACGTTTAGATAGCCGTCCGCCTTGGGAACATACCAGGCATATCCGGGCAAATTATTTTCAAAAAACCAGAGGTGACAATTGGCGTCATGATAATCGTATTTGAATTCTTCTTCGATGGTGACAATCAACCGCTGCTGCGATCGGGAGTTGACGCCCTTGAAAAAGGACCGGTAAACCGGGCAATACGTTCCCCCGGCGCCAACCAGGTATTTGCTGCGATACAAATTGTCAATGAGGTAATAACCGTTTTCTGTTCTGACCTTTTGCACGGCGTGGCGCTGCAGGGGGACCGAAGCCTTTTTTAGCAGCCAGTGATCAAATTCGATTCTGCGGATGGAATACTGACAGGTCGGGACCCGCAGCTTCCGGCCGCGAACATGAAAAAAAATCCGTTTGAAGGTCAAAATACCGTGCGGGTATTCCCCACTTTTAACTTCTAGATTTTTCAGCACTCCGGGCGTTATCCAACCGGCACACAGTTTGCGGCGTGGAAAGGTCTTTTTGTCGAGTAAAACGGCTTGAATGCCGTTTTGTTTCAATTTCCAGGCACAGGCAGAACCGGCCGGCCCCGCCCCCACAATAATGACTTCGGCTTCAAGCATTCATGTTCACCGTCAGCTGATCCGGCAATCCGGGCAATCCCTGCCGGGTTTGGTCATTACAATCTGCCACAGTTGAATGCTGCGGGCCCGAAACGCTCCCGCACTACTCAACAGATAAAAGCGAAACATCCGGTAAAAACGTTCACCATATTTATCTTTGAGTTCAGGCCAGGCGGCTTCAAGGTTGGTGTGCCAGGCCATTAAGGTCTTATCATAGTGCTGACCGAAATTGTGCCAGTCCTCCATCACAAACAAACCTTCCATGGCGCGCGCGATTTGGGCAATGGAGGGCAGCATGCCGTTGGGGAAAATATATTTTGTTATCCACGGGTTGCTTGTGGTTGTGCTGAAATTGTTGCCGATGGTGTGGATAAAAGCGATGCCGTCGTCTTTCAGGCATTGACTGGCCTTTTGCATATAGGTGCGGTAATTTTTGTAGCCGACATGTTCCATGATGCCGATGGAAATCACACGATCATATAACCCGTCAACGGCGCGGTAATCATCCCGTATGATTTCCACCGGCAGCCCGCGGCACAATTCGGTACCCAGATCTACCTGTTCTTTGGAAACATTCACCCCGGTCACGCGCGCGCCGAATTTTTCCGCCGCGTATTTCGCAAAAGACCCGTATCCGCAACCCAAATCCAGGACGCTCATCCCCGGTTGCAAATTGATCTTGCGGCACACCAGCTCCAGTTTGGCCTCCTGGGCTGCATCCAGATTGTCGGCTTCTGCCCAGTAGCCGCAGGTGTACAGCATTCTTTTATCCAGCATGGCGCCGTAAAGATCGTTGCCGATATCGTAATGTTTTTCGCCGACCTGATCGGCGCGGCTGGCTTTTTGGAGGTTGAACAGCCTGGATTTGAGGGCATGGATGGCCATCCGGAAACTTTTTTTGATTTGATGATCAAGATTAGCTCGCAGAATTTTATCAAAAAACTGATCCAGGGCCTCACAATCCCACCAGCCGTCCATGTAGGATTCACCCAGCGCAAGTGCACCGCCGCTCAAAAGTCGTTGAAATAGATCATCGTTGTGTACCCGGATATCCCAAACACTGTCGCCGTTGATTTTAATGCCGGCCTGCGCCAGCAATTCTGCAATAACTGCTTGAGCGCCGTTTTTTGCCATTTTGATTACCCCCCGGAGATAGGTTTTTTATATTACCTTACCCCTAAAAATCCTCCGACTATTCTGTGCAAAGCTGGAACAAGGCTGTTTACTTTTTTACTTTTGGGTTATGGCGTTTGCGGCACTGGAAGCCGCCTGCGCCGGAACGTGTCCAGCCACTGCCCCGCCCCGACGAGGGCGATCAAAGCGTCGTCTAAGGCGCCGATAATCGGGATACTGTCAGGAAACAAATCAATCGGTGAAATCAACCAGACAATTACCAGTCCTGTCAAAATGATTTTGCGGATCCATACGGCAATTTCATCAAAGATCGAATCAATTTTGAAAATGCCGGCGTAGGGGATCAGAAAAAATCCGCGTTCATCACCGTGCAATTCCAGGATGCGGTGTTCCCTGACCAGACGGTGGGATATCGTCTGGGCAATTTCGCGGATGGTCAGCGGGTCGAATTCAATCGTTTTGCCATATTCGCGCTGAACAACCGCAAGAACCCCGTCCTCGGTGATAAAGCCCTCTTCGGCGGCGCGTTTTGATATTCGCAAACTGCATGTGAGCTCTGAACGATCATCAACCGCGTGCAGGCGATTGAGGATATTTTGCTGCCCCACGATATGTCCGTACCGGCTGTATTGAAGCGCAATTCCGATGATCATTGCCAGACAACCGATGCCGAATGATATCGAGGGCCGTGGGTCATGCGACAGGGTTTGCATGGATGGGATGAGAAATGCCACCACGATCAGCGCGAATCGACGGCTGCTCTTTTGCTGGGTAAACGCGATGGCCGTGAAGAAAATAAGCAGCAAAATTCCGGGGTTTCGGAAAACATCCTGGATCCAGAGCGGCACGATACTGCCGAATCCAATTTCGTCCTTTAGCTGAGACACGTAATCCTTAAGCTGGCCCAAAAATCCGTAGGAAGCTTCCGGGGCCGGCGGCAGCCCGGCAATTCGCCCGATCAGCAACGTCAGCGGGATAATCAGCAGAAACTGTAAAATAAGATTGACGCCGGCAGGGCGTCCTAAAAGATAGCTTTCCCAGCAAAATCCGGACACGATAAGGAATGCCAGAATTCCGACAAAGATTCCCTGGTTGTAGGTAAATTGCTTGTCACCATACCAGGGATCCTGCCCCATCAAAGCAATAGCGGCAACGTAGCACAGGGCCACAATAATCCACCTGGGGTCATAAAGGCCGGCGACCCCGGATTTCGGATTGCTCTTTGCCGCCGATGCAAGCCCGGGGTTGTCTGAATTTATTTGGGATTCTGTCATGATGTCTCTGCGTTTTTAAGCTCTTTTTGCAGCACCTTGAGTTCTTTGACCATTGATTTGCGATTTCGCTTGATGCCCTCTATGACCTGCTGGCCCTCAAACCAGTGCCAGCGGTCCAGGATATTGCTATAGATGGATATTTTGAGCGCTTTGGCTTCTTTGAGATCGGCAAGTTCATCACGATTCAAGATATCCAGGGCTCTATCGCGATAAACGACGTCGGGGTGGCGGTCTTCTTTATAGCCCCCCAGCCGCCAGATCAGCACTAACAACTTTGCCTGCTGAAGGCGCAGCTTTTGATAAAGGTTCTGTAATAAGACCTTTTTTTCTTTAGCTCCTTCCGCTTTTTGCCGGGCCTTGAGCGCCTTGCCGGCGCGATCAATTTGCTGGACGAGCGCTTCGGCTTCCAGCCGGTAAGCCTGGCGCGTATCCCGATTAAAGGACCGGATGGGATTTACAGCCGCAAGGAAGGCCTGGGCCGCATAATAATTGGCAAACGGATCTTCCGGCATGATTTGCAGATAGGATTTGGTGGCGGCCTTGAGTGAAAGTGTTCTGCCGGCGTCGGACAGCAATTCCCAGTAACGATAGTGAACTTTTTTCCAGCTTTCCCAGTTTTTTTCAGGCACCCGCTCGAGATTTGTTTCCGCCACCTGAATGGCTTCGCTCAATTTTCCCTCGCGAAAGTACAACCGGTCCATTTCCAGTAGAACCTTCATCCACGGCTTGTTGAAATCTAAAAGGAGTGCCGGGTCGTTTTTGCTGATTGGATCGCCGATGGTCATGGTCCCGAGGTCCCGGGTTTGGGGCTTGAAAAAGCGATTGACCGGGAAGAGCAAAACCACCAGAGCGGCGGCGATAATGGCAAGGCCGAACAGAAGAAGTTTATGCGCGGCGGAAGTTTCATAGGAGCCGATGGCCAGTTCAATCGCCAGGGGATTGAAGCCTTCATGTCGAGCGATGGCTATTTTTTCATCAATCCGGATCGAATCGCTGCGGGGCAAAAATCCCGCAGCACGCTGAATCTCTGATCCACTCCGTACGGGAGCCGGCGATGAATCCGA
>Ga0316575_10000139_pt1 | contig 18219 bp, 11 predicted proteins | sample J5NA_FD_203072 | JGI IMG/M metagenome (GOLD analysis project Ga0316575, IMG submission 203072) | Rhizosphere microbial communities from salt marsh grasses in Alabama, United States - J5-7_050615r2r3 | ecosystem: Host-associated > Plants > Roots > Rhizosphere | place: USA: Alabama | collected...
TACCGAGAATATTGTATCGTGCACAGTCGGCATCTCCGCCGCTGGTCAGTACCACGGTACCTGCCTTTTCTGAAAATCGGGCGGCAATTTCTAAAAACGGGAGCGGGGGGTCAAGACGGGATGAAATGATCCCGTCAATCTTTTCCGGTAGAAAATGCAATGGTGATGTGAAGGGTTGTTGCATCATGCCAACTGCTCCTGCAGCGGGCCGAGACGCAGAAAATTCTCGATCATGGTGAACCCCTGTTCGGTAAGAAAACTTTCGGGATGAAACTGTACGCCGTGAAGCAGTCCTTCGCGGTGCGCGAGTCCCATGACGACGCCGTCATCGGTTTTCGCGGTTACTTCGAGCTCATTACTGAGTCCCTCGACTGCGAGCGAATGATATCGTGCGACAACGGCAGGGTGCGCGACGTTTTTAAAAAGGCCTTTTCCCGTATGCGTGATTACACTGGTTTTACCGTGCATCGGCAGCGGTGCGCGCACGGTTCTGCCGCCGAATGCCTCATTGATGCACTGCATACCGAGGCATACCCCCAGAACGGGGATGCTGTTGTAAAGCTTTCTGATCAGTTCGACCGAAATGCCTGCGGCAGCCGGGTCTTTTGGTCCCGGGCTGATGACGATGTAATCGGGAGCGTGCGCTTCAACTTCCGCTACGGTGATGCGGTCCGCTCTGAAAACTGAAATGTCAAGATCATACCTTCGGAACATCTGTACCAGGTTGAAGGTAAACGAATCGTAATTGTCGATAACGAGAAGTGTCGGTTTCATGAAATTCTCCCCGTTACAGCATCGTGTATCCGCCGTCAACGGGCAGATACGTTCCGGTCATGAATTGTGACATGTCGCTTGCCAGAAACAGGATCGCGCCTGCGACATCGCGCGGAAGACCGTTGCGGCGCAGCGGACAGCGGGCGGAGGCGGTATCGCGAATCGTCTGCGGCATTGCAGCTGTAGCATCGGTCAAAGTCAAACCGGGGGCGACCGTATTGATGCGGATACCTTCCGGACCGAGCTCGATCGCGAGCGATCTGACGAATGCATCAAGAGCCGCTTTCGCCGCACCATGTGCCGAATATCCGGGCTGGGCGAGTTTCGACATCGTGCTCGAAACCGCGATGATGCTGCCGCTGTGCCTTTCCATCATTCCCGGAACCACTTCCTGACAGAGCAGGTACAGCGATTTGAGCTCATCGGTGAGTTTCCGTTCGAAATCATTCCAGGTGCCGCTGATGAATGGAGTGATTTTGAAACCTATAGCGGCATTGGCAACCACGACATCGATTTTGCCGAATTTTTTCTCGATACTGCCGACCAGATCCTTGACCTGTTGCGGATCAGTGGTATCGGCCTTGAAAATATCAGAGACGCCGCCGTCTTCAATGATGATGTCATTGACCATGCGCGCATGGTCATCACTCCTGAGGTAATTGATGGCAACTGATGCACCATGCCGGGCAAGCAGCCTGACAGCTGCACGGCCGATGCCCCTGCTTCCGCCGGTGACGAGGACGACCTTGTCTTCGAGAAGACCGTGCGTGATGGCCGCACGATGTCGCACCACCGGTCGGGCCATGGACAGGAAGAGAACATCATCATCCGCATCGGCCGGTTTGGCTGCAGCGCTGATGATTTCGGCAAGTTCATCAAGACGATGGTGTTCGAAAAACTGTGAAAGACCGATCTCGACACCGAATCGTTCCTTGACTCGTGCTATAAGGCGTGTAGCCGACAGCGAGTGGCCGCCAAGTTCGAAAAACTGCGCGTGGCGTCCGATCCGGTCCTCGGGAAAATCAAGTACTTCAGACCAGAGTTCCGCGAGACGACGCTCGGTATCGGTTTCGAGGGGAATGAATTCACTGCTTTGCCTTAGGGTCCCCGCAGATACCGTCAGTGCACGACGGTTGAGTTTTCCATTGGGAAGTTTCGGCATTTCGGGAAGCCCGATATAGGCTGTGGGAACCATGTAGGGCGGCAGACGTTGTTCAAGAAAACGTCTGAGATGCTCAACGTCGACGGGTGAACCCGGTTGCTCGACGTAAAAGGCAAGAAGCTGACCGTGTTCTCCTACAACGGCGCGAACCCCCATACCGTCGTATTCACCCATAATCTTTTCTACATGACGGACATCAACTCTGAAGCCGCGGATTTTTACCTGAAAATCCCATCGCCCCAGAAATTCGAGGTTACCATCGGATAGATAGCGTACCACATCACCGGTATTGTATAAAAGACCTCCGTGATCGCTGCTGAATGGGTTTGCAATGAATCGTTCACGGTTAAGATCATCGAGATGAAGGTACCCGAGTGCCATGCCGGCAGTTGCCACATGCGCTTCTCCGGGAACCCCTTCGGGCACCAGGCGACCGCGACGGTCGAGGATGTACAGCTTCGTGTTCTGAATCGGACGACCGATCGGAACAAACCCCTGTGTACCGTCAAACTGATCGGTGTCGTAGTAGGCGATATCATTGAGTTCGGTGCAGCCCCAGTTATTGACGAGGCGCGTATGCGGAAACCGGGCCGTGAAGGACGTGACCAGTTCCGCAGTGAGCGGTTCTCCTGCGGTTATGCATATACGGAGTTTGGGGAGCGAAATGTTTTCCCTGGTACAATGTGCCAGCACGCTCTGCAGATGCGACGGGACGAGATTGACACGGGTAGCTTCGCATGAGCGAAGCGCTTTGACGAACAGCGTCGGATCTTTGACGGTATCCGTCGGAATGAAGGTAAGAGGAGTGCCGTTGAGAAGACCGGCGAAAATTTCCTTTACCGATACGGCAAAGGCGATTGTGGTTTTCTGGGCAATCATCTCGCCAGGCTGAAACGGCCAGGTGGCCTCGATGCCGCCGAGCCAGTTGATAAGTTGACTATGTGGAATAAGAACTCCCTTCGGAGTTCCCGTCGAGCCTGAGGTATACATGATGTAGGCTGCATCTTCAGGGCTTCTTCGCTGTGGCGAGACCACCGGTGTATCCGCAATGTCAGGCAGTTTCGCCGGGATGATACAGCAGCTATCCTCGCTCAGTTCGAGTTTCTTCCGTTCGACTTCTGTGCATATGACAAGACGCGGCTGCGCATCGTCCATGATAAGGTGCAGGTATGACTGTGGATATCCCGGATCGAGCGGAACATATGCCGCACCGGTTTTCCACACTGCAAGAAAAGCAGAGAGCAGGGGAGCACTCCGTTCGAGACAGACACCGACAATATCACCTTTTCCGATTGTATGCGAAGCAAGTGTTGCTGCGAGTGAATCGGCCGCTGCGGCAATCTGACGATAGCTCCATGAACCGAAGGTATCGATACAGGCAACAGCGTCGGGAGTTGTGCGGGCCTGCAGGTTGAAACGGTCGACGAAATCGGGCTGCAGATCAATTGGGCGATCGGTACGGTTATACCCGATGGTAAGCCGCCGGCGGTCCGCATCGGTGAGCATCGATAAGGCGGAAAGCTGACGGCTGTCGTCAGCCATCATTTCCCGCAGAAGCTGTTCATGATGACTCAGAAACCGTTCGATGGTTGATTGACGATAGAGGTCCGAGGCGTACGTGATCTCGACGTCGAGATCATCCCGGTTACCGGTATAGGAAAGTTCGATTTCACAACGGGAGGCAACACCTTTTCCGGTTGCAGTACGGTATCCTTCATACCCTGGATACGGCCCGAACTTTACTCCGCCGGGAAGAGTCTCCTCAAGACGGGTACGGGGGAAATTCTGATGACGAATGACAAGCGGCACCAGCGAGCTTCCCGGACTGCTTCGTTCGACAGCCGATGAATAAACGATCCGCTCGAAAGGTACGGTCTGATGTTCAAATCCGGCAAGAGCAGTTGTTTTAACTGCATTCATGAAATCGGCAACGGTCATCTCTTCGTCAACCGCAATCCGAAGAGGAAGTATGTTGATGAAAAAACCGATGAGTCCTTCGAGTTCCGGATAAAGCCTTCCTGAGGTTGTCGTGCCGATGCACAGATCCTTTTTTCCGCAGTAGCGCTGTACGGTGAGTGCAAATCCCGCGAGGAGTGCCATAAACAGGGTACATCCGTGAGCCTGGGCAAATGTGTCAAGAGCCTGCGAAAACCCGGGTGTATAGGAATGATCATACCGTTCACTGGTACTTCCCGAGTGCGGGGTTCTCAGATAATCGGCGGGAAGCTCAAGCGAAGCTTCATAATTCTCAAGATACCTGCGCCAGAAATCAAGCCCTGCCGTCAGATCGAGCTGTCGTTGCCAGCGGGCAAAATCGGTATACTGTATCGGAAGGTGTGTAAGGGACGGAATACGACCCTGGGAATATGCTGCGTAATTTTCCTGAAGTTCCGAAAAAAGGATGCTCTCGACGGACCAGCCGTCCGCGGATATATGATGAACATTAAGGAGTAAAAGATGACGATTTTGACCAACAGTCAGCAGTCTCCCGGTAAAAACCGGTCCCTGCAGCAGATCGAAGACGTGTCGTGCATTTTCATCGATATGGCGGGGAATGTCATGTTCATCAACATCGATGACCGGCAGATGGAACGGAACATGAGAATATATTTCCTGTATCGGTTCACCATTGGCGGTAGTGGAAAAACGGGTCCGCAACGTCTCATGCCGCTGCAGGATATCATTGATGCTTTTATTGAGGGCATCGATTGAAAGTGCTCCCTCAAGGTAGAAGACTACAGGAATGTTGTAACTGAGATCATCCGGATTTTTTTTGTTCAGCAGCCACATTCTCTCCTGAAACCAGGAAAGCGGATGATCTTTCGTTACCCGTCTGACAGGTGTTATGGTAGCCTGGTACATAAGTAGTGTCATACCTCCGGTGCGTGTTCACATGAATCTGATGGAAGAAGTTCTGCAGTATGGCAACGGACCTCTGATGGTAAAAAAACCTTTTAGTTCCGGATCTCGAGATGGTCCACATGCAGTGGGGGTATCGTCAAGTATGTGTGCATAAAGCAGATACAGCTATACTATTCCATTTTCCGGCTGCAAAATAGCTGATTGGAAGCATAAAATGCAAAGAGTGTCAAAAATGTACTAAAACGGTATGACGCCATAGGTTACATCGAAAAGACCTGACCCCTCACAGTTTGGCAGGCGAATGACTTTTTACACGGAAAACACAGCTTGCAGGATGAATGTTTTTTTCTTCTGGATTTTTTCCGGGATGAAGCGTATATTTACAAGCATGAATCACTCTACCTGTAAACAGTCAATGCTCAAGCGCCCAGTGGCAGGTGCCGTACGTCGTCATATGATTATGGCCGCAGCATCATATCGTCGCAAATCCGGGGAGCAGACTTGTACGTAAAGTAAGAACAAAAACGCTGAAATCAACAAGACCTGCTCCCGAAAGAGCGGGTCTTTTTTTTGTCGCTGCCCCCGATTGCAGACGACGAACAATAAAACCAGGAGGATGTATGAGGTTGAAAAAGGAAAAAGTGGAGGTTTACAGGGATACGGCGCTCCGTATCCTGCCGGCCATGATGGTACGCATTCAGAAACACTGCATTCGCGCATGTACCGTTCCGGACACAGAAACAGACACTTTTTTGAAAAGGAAATTACGATGGTTAACAACGACACAATAGCGTGTGAAGATACGTACCTGATACCGTTTGCACATAAGCTTCCCGTAGTGATCGAAAGCGGGTCGGGGGTTGATGTATGGGATACTGCCGGTAAACATTATATCGATTTCACCGCGGGATGGGCCGTTACGTCGCTTGGACATTCCGATCCGGTCATCATCGAGGCACTTTGCGAACAGGCGAGAAAGATACTGCACAATCCCGAAAGCGGGTTGACGTATTCACCGCCACGTGCACGACTGCTGCGGCAACTTGCGGCGATACTGCCGAAGGAACTCCATCATTTCTATCTTGTCAACAGCGGCGCGGAAGCCAACGATTCGGCACTCAAGCTTGCCCGGAAAATAACCGGGAGAAAGAAGATCGTCTCCACGCAGCGAAGCTTTCACGGCAGGACGACGGCGACCACCTCGGTAACCGGACAGCCTGAAAAACGGGACCGGTTCGACGTTCAGGTACCGCATACGACATTCATACCGTTCAATGATCTTGACGCCGCATTTGCAGCCGTTGATCATCGGACCGCTGCGGTTATCGTCGAACCGATACAGGGGGAAGGTGGTATCTATGTCCCTGATGAAGGATATCTTGACGGATTGAAAAGAATCTGCAGGGCCGGCGGCGCGCTCCTGATCGTTGACGAAGTCCAGACCGGATTCTGGCGGACCGGGCCGGCATTCAGTTCGATTGCGCAGGGGGTCATACCTGACTTTCTCACGCTTGCCAAGGGTATTGCAGGCGGGTTTCCCTTTGCTGCGGTTGCCGTGGCGGCGGAATGCGCCGCGAAAATCGAACCCGGCGATCACGGTGGTACCTATAACGGCAATCCGCTCGGTTGTGCGGTGGCGGAAGCGACCATCAGGCACTGCGTTGATATAGACATCGGAAAAAAGGTTGAACGGACCGGAGCCTGCGTCAGGGAGCATCTTGAAACGCTCGCACGGCTCTACCCTTCGGTAATCACGGAGGTACGGGGCAGGGGACTGCTCTGGGCAATCGAGTTTCACGAACCGGAGACGGCGCAACGCGTCAGGGATGAGGCTCTGGCAAGCGGACTGATTCTCAATGTCACTCATGGAAAGATCGTGAGGATTTTTCCCGCACTCACCATCGACGACGCGGCGCTCGAAGACGGCTGTGCGATCCTTTATGCGGTTGTTAAACAGGTCGCCTGTGAAACCGCTGAAGTGTTCGCATGGGCTGCGGGAATATGATATTGGTGGCGATAAAAGTCAGTTGTCTTCTGATCTTAATAGTGGTGTCCCCTGCGGGGGAACCTGAAAGGAGGGGGCGTCAAACAAATGGGAAGGAATAATTTCAACTGTATGAATAGACCGGTAATCACTCTGCAGTATGCCGTTTGGCAAGCAGTTCGGCGGCATGCTGCAATGCAATGGTTGAATCCCCGCCAAGCATGCGGGCGATTTCATTGATGCGTTCTTCGGAGGAAAGTTCGATGATTCTGGTAATCGTTCGCTTTCCTGCAGAATCCTTGAAAACCCTGATATGGTGGTCTGCCATGGCTGCAATCTGATGCAGATGCGAGATGCAGAGCACCTGATGCGTCGTACCGAGGTCAAGCAGTGACACACCGACATGACGTGCAATCGTACCGCCGATTCCGGTGTCAATTTCATCGAAAATCAGTACGGGAACGTGATCGTTGCGGGCAAGTATCGACTTGATTGCCAGCATCAGGCGCGAAATCTCTCCGCCGGAGGCGGTGGCTGCCAGAGGAAGTTCCGGTTCTCCGGGATTGGTTCTGACGAAGAACCGTATTTTTTCAAGCCCGGTATCTGATGGCTCGTCAAGCGGTTCGAAAACGGTTCTCCAGCTCCCGCCGTTGAACCCGAGATGTTTCATCCGGTCGATGATCGCCTTGTCGAACGGCTGTGCCGCTTTTTTCCTGCTTGCGGTGAGCGCCTCTCCGGTCTTGATACATGCAGCTTTGGCTGCGGCAACCTTCTTTTCATGTTCACGCTGTTCACTGTCGCGGTTTTCGAGAGACCGCAGCTCCTCCTTGACCGTTCTGCATTTTTCGATGAGTTCTTCCACGGAGCTGTGATATTTCTTTTTAAGACGCTGCAGTTTCGCCAGCCGCGCATTGATTGTTTCGATCCGCCGGGGAGCAGACTCTTCGCCGATCGAACTGAGGTAACTGTCGCAGAATGTTTCCAGTTCGCTGAACAGACGCAGGGCATTGTCGATATCGTCAAGCCACGGCGTGGCGGAAGAGTCGTATCTGGCAAGTTGTTCAAGCTGCTTTTTTATGGCGGATACCTGTTTTTCAACCGAACTGCCGCCGTCAGACGAAAGTTTCTCGAGAATCGCCGATACCGAGGCGATACGTTGTGCCGAAGTGGTAAGCAGCGTGAGCTCGGATTCGAGTTCCGCCTCTTCGCCATCCTTCAGATGCGCCTGCTCAAGTTCCGTAAGCTGAAATTCGAGCATTTCGCGTTTTTCGGCAAGCAGGTTCGCGGATTTTGAGAATGCCGACAAAGCGGCGAGCGCTTCTCCGTACCGTGCAAATGCCGAAAGGTATTCGTCACGCACTGGTCGTACCGTATCAAGGCGGTCGATGAAGGTCCGGTGCGTTTCTTCGTCGAGCAGTGACTGGTGCTCATGCTGACCGTGCATGTCGACAAGCAGTGTTCCGAGACGGCGCAATGCGGCAAGGGAGAGTGCCGTATCATTGACATGAATGCGCGAACGGTCACTGCGTGAAACGCGTCGCCTGATGATCAGCTCGTCATCGGTGTGATCGATTGACAGTTCGTCAAGAAGGTCCCCGAGAATGTCGGGCAGTGACGAAAACGAAAAAGTGCCGCTGATGTCGGCTTCGTCGCAGCCGCTTCGTATGTTTTCCGATGATGCACGGTCACCAAGCAGCAGGCCGATTGCACCGATGAGAATCGATTTGCCGGCACCGGTTTCTCCGGTGAAAACCGTCAGACCGCGGTTGAACTCGAGATGCATCGATTCGATGAGTGCAAGATTTTTAATGCTCAGTTCCCTGATCATGTGCTCCCCTTGCGCTGTTTGAGACCGCGTCCCCAGTCAAGCTTGCGCCTCAGCTGCGAAAAATACGATCGTTCGGCGAGCTGTATGAGATTGCATGACGCACCGCCGTATGAGATGACGACACGGTCTCCGGTCTGCAGCTGTATTGATTCCATTCCGTCAATGCTCAATAACAGTTCGGGATTACGGTCGTTGATGACAAGGGTAATGGCACTGGAAGACGGCAGTACGAGCGGACGTTCGGTAAGCGAATGCGGACAGATGGGAGTGAGAATGAACGCCTGTACCGTCGGTTCCACGATGGGACCGCCAGCGGAAAGGGAATAGGCGGTCGATCCGTTCGGGGTTGCTACAATGATGCCGTCGGCATAGAAGTCTGCAATGAAGTCATCTCCGCTCCAGGCGGAGATCGATGTGAGCTTGGGAGTGTGAATACGGTTGATGAAGACATCGTTGAGAGCATGGTAGGTATGCAGGGTGGCGGCATCGCGCACCAGACGGGCTTCGAGCACCATTCGGCTTATCGTCCGGTACTTTCCGGAGCGTATCTTCATGAGATTTTCTTCAAGCGCATCGGCGCCGATATCGGTCAGGAATCCAAGATCCCCCAGGTTGACACCGATGATCGGCTTTTCGGTGAATCTGCACAGATGGGCGACCGAAAGAAACGTGCCGTCTCCGCCCAGGGAAATTATAGCTTCGGAATTGTCAAGAAACGCCTGTTCGTCGGCTGCTGCGGGGACATCGACGAATCTGCACAAAAACGGATGAAATACAACCGGTATGCCCGACTGCTGGGCCCATGCCGCGATTCTGAGAACCGCTTCGCATACGGTATCGGTATCCTTGAATGCCACCAGTCCGAACGAATCAATTTTTTTCATTCGATGTCCTGTATTCGAAAAACTGTTCGAGATACGATGGAAACGAGGGATAAAAGGCGGTAAGTGTTTCGTCATTGACGGTGGAGTCACCCGAGCAGCGTGTAGCGGCTACGGCGAACACTGCGGCGATTGCCGGTGAATGCGGTTGTGAGAGGTCGAAGCCGTCGAAATCCGATCCTCCCTGCAGAACGATCCCGTCGGGCATTTCTCCGTGACGTGCCCCGAGCGTCCTGATGCATGACTCAAGTTCGTCAATGCCGTCGGGCGTGTCGCAGCGCAGGTCGTCAAGGTCACGGAAGACACTTTCGCCCTTGGCAAACGAGGCGATGACCACCATTGATGGAAGTGATGTGACGAAGCGGCCTGAGGGTCTGCATTCACATTTGCGACCGACAAGATCACCTGACTGCACATGCACAATGCCGGTGGAGCCGAACGAGGTGCGGCCCGTTTCCTGAACAGAAACTTTGCCTCCCATTTTACGGATGAGCGGAAAGACGGGGGATGCCCATGATTCAAGCGGCATGTTTCCGATGACGAAGGAACTTTTCGGATAGAGGCATTTTGCGGCGGTAAAGACAGTGCCGAGCAGGGCGTCTCCCGGAAGCGTCAGGCTGACGGGTTCGGCCGGCGGGGTTGCAACAGGTGAAAAATCGGCGACGACCGTGAACTGCTGGGTACCTGAAGACTGTCTGCGGTTCTTGTTCTGCATGAACTGAATTCGGCGTGCAAGCGGATCGCGCTCTCTCGGGACGGCGCTCTTTACGTCAAGCGTATACTGCAGAAGTGATGCGAGAGAGCGTAACGGAGAAAGAAATGCGGTCGTAGCCGGGAATGAGCGGGCTGATTGCGTGCCGAGCAGTAACCCTGAAAATCCGTCAAGATCGGTTTCGTCAAGGTCGGGATCGTCGGGGATGGCGATGTCCCCTTCAATGCTGAGACACATCGATTGTTCCCACGGCGCGGCTTCGAGTCTGCATCCGAAGCGTGCAAGCTGTTGCCGCCAGGCAATGATCCGTTTTTCATCAATCCGTTTGAATACCACGGTTTTTCGCATACCCAGAAGTGCGAATACCGTCAGATCACGCCACGGAAGATGCGGTGTATCAAATGAGATCATTAATGACGGATCGTCGATTACGGGATGAATACCGAGTGCGTCGTCATTACGCACAAACGTACCGTGACCCGAAAAAACGGCTTTCCATGCATCAATGACGGGTGCTTCGGGAGCAGGGGATATGCTGACCGGTATCCGGCGACAGATTGCAGTGACAGCTGCAAGAAAGAAAAGATTGATATCCGGCGGCAGTTCGAATTTACCGTGGAGATTTTTTGCCGTATGGATGGTCAGCACGTTGATTCCTCCCTGTTTCAATTACCATTTGAAGGAGTATTCGTAATCATCCCGCCGCGATGACGAATTGTCGCCAGTGCGTATCCTGTTGAAGAGATAGGCAACCTCGCCCTGCTTTGTAAGCGGTATCACGGTATCCCGGTAGAATTGTACCAGAAGATCAGGGTTGACGACGTTTCTGACATCAGTGTTTACGTTCTTCTGCATTTCGGCCGTCTTCTGCCTGACTCTGCTTATGATATTCTCCTCAACCTCTTTACGGGTAATGAGGTCGATGATGCCCGTGGTATTGCGCGCGTCGATGAGCGGATCGAACGCTTCGGGGTTGCCGAGGTACTTGCATTCTGCAACATAGAAGGCTCCGTAGTGGATACGGCGCGAAATCGCCTGTATGGCATAGACGTCATGTTCGACGCTCGATCCGTATTGCGCATCGTCTCCCGGACGGCATATTTCCTTGACAAGCTTCATATAATCGGTACGGATCGGACCGGCGAAGTTCACTACTTCGAAATCGTCGATCTGCAGCCCCGATTCGGGAATGGTAACCTGTCGGCGCGGTTCGGGCAGGTTACGGGTGAAAGGCCGCTCCTCGGGGACGATGAATCTGCCGAATGCGGCATCCATCTGTTCGTGGTAATGCATTCGTAAATCGAAAAGACAGCGCTGGTCTTCTCCGGCAAATCCGCTTTTACCGATCTGGTAGATGGTTTCATTGACACAGAACTGCGCCCGGTCGATGATTTTGGTGATGATCGTCTCTTCGAGTCCTTCAAGACGCGATGCGATGTAATTGAGATCGAGCTGATAGTTATGTATCATAATGTATCATTACCCCTTGACCGGCCATCGGGTCGCTTTTTTGTAGCTGCGTATCTGCCGGGCGATTTTCGCAAGCAGTGCGGATGTATCGCCGTGCCCCGACTCGATAAGCTTAACCAGTGCACTTCCGACGATCGCTCCGTCAGCTCCCGCGGATATCACTTCGCGCACATGGTCGGGGCTCGAAATGCCGAAACCGACGGCGAGCGGTTTCGATGTCACCGTTTTAAGACGTTCAATAAGCGGTGCGACTCCGTCTGAAAGTGTTTTCCCCGTTCCCGTGATGCCGAGACGGCTGACGACGTAGACGAAGGCATCGACGTTGTCACAGATCATACGCATACGATCGGGAGGAGTGAGCTCTGAGACGATGAACACACGCAAGAGACCGGTTTCCTTCATGGCTTCACCAAGTGCAGCATATTCTTCGGGAGGCATGTCGGCCACCAGCAGGCTGTCAACTCCCGCATCGGCAGCGGCACTACAGAAGGCGTCGTATCCGGGATGGTGCACCGTATTGGCATAAAGCAACAAACCTATAGGAATCGACTTGTCGTAGGTCCGGATTTTTTTCATCAGCCTGAAAAAACGTGCCGGATCAAGTCCGGCGGCGATTGCCCGCTGTGCTCCCCGTTGATTGACAGGACCGTCGGCGACCGGATCACTGAACGGATACCCGATTTCGAGAATGTCGGCGCCGCTGTCGATGTAGGTTTTGAGGATCGATTCACTGACCGCGATGTCGGGGTCACCCGCAACGGTAAACGGAATGAATGCCGCTTCATGGCGGGTCCTGAGTGCTGAAAATGTTGAATGATACCGGTTCATATCTTTGTTCCCATGTAATTGGCGACCGAATAGATATCCTTGTCGCCTCGTCCAGAAAGATTGATGATCATGATGCTGTCTGCGGAGCGCTTTGGCGCTTCCTTGACGGCATACGCGACAGCATGCGACGATTCAAGTGCAGGAATGATGCCTTCACATCTGCAGAGCAGCAGAAAGGCGTCGACCGCCTCACGATCGGTTGCAAAAGTATAGGTAACCCGGCCGGATTCATGCAGGAAGGAGTGTTCGGGACCGACGCCGCTATAGTCAAGTCCGGCACTGATCGAATGCGTATCGGCAATCTGTCCATGACGGTCCTGCAGAACGTATGAATAAGAGCCATGAAGTATTCCCGTTCGTGCCATCGGTGACACCGTGAGCCGGGATGCATGTTTACCGGTTTTTATCCCTTTTCCGCCGGCTTCCACACCAACCAGTGCAACCGGCTGGTCGTCAAGAAATGCATCGAAGATTCCGATGGCATTTGAACCGCCACCCACGCAGGCGACCACCTGATCGGGCAGACGTCTTTCTGCGGCGAGAATCTGTTTTTTCGTTTCACGGCCGATGACCGACTGGAAGGTACGCACGATGGTCGGAAAGGGGTGTGCGCCGAGTGCCGAACCGAACACATAGTGCGTGTTTCTAACCGAGCCTGTCCAGTCGCGCAGTGCCTCATTGACGGCGTCCTTGAGTGTTTTACCTCCGCTGTCGACCGGTATGACGCGGGTACCGAGAAGGTTCATCCTGAAGACATTGGGCTGCTGACGCGCCATGTCGACTGTTCCCATGTAAATGTCGCACTCCATACCGAGAAGCGCGGCTGCAGTTGCAGTGGCAACGCCATGCTGGCCGGCACCGGTCTCGGCGATCAGCCGTGTTTTTCCCATGTACCGGGCAAGAAGGGCCTGTCCCAATGCGTTGGTGATTTTATGGGCTCCCGTATGGTTGAGATCCTCGCGTTTGAGATAGATTCGACATCCTTTGAGATGCTTTGTGAGGCCGCGGGCGAAATAGAGCGGCGTCGGCCTGCCATTAAAGGTTGCAAGCAGCTCGTTATATTCCTTCTGGCAGGCACGATCCTTCATGAAAGATGCAAATGATTTTTCCACTTCATTGAGTGCCGGCATCAGCGTTTCGGGGACATACATGCCGCCGAAACGGCCGAAGTATCCTTTTTTTACTTTTTTTTCCCTGTTCATGGTATGAATCTTCCCAGACGGTTGAATCTGAAATGCCATTTTCCGTTTTCATCGCGTCCGTGTGACCACAGCACCATGGTGATGCGACCCAGGCAGCGCGAACGACGTACCGGACCGATATATCGTGAGTCAAGACCGTTTTTCCGGTTGTCGGCAATGAGAAAATAGTATGTGCTCTTAACCCGGTACTCTTCGATATCGACTCCGTCAAGCTGAACCGTGAAGTAGAGTGAAACCTTACGGTCAGAAAACTTCTGATAGAGATATTCTTCCAGCCGGTTCCAGAAAAACCAGTTGTTGCGCAGAGTGTCGGGAACGGTATCGATGCTTCCGTTGTAAAACATGAAATCGGTAAGATGGTACTGTTCGTACAGGGAATCATCAAGCATGAGGTATGGTTTCACGCGAACACTGTCGTCAGGGTGTTCCTGACGGATTATATCCGCCGCAAAAAAGAGGTCCCGGAGAGAGAGACGATTCATGATGAGCATTGTTCCCTTGTCGGGGACACGGTACGTATCGAAAAAATCACGTGGAGCATAGTCTTCCGGTATTACTCCGTCGGCTGCAGGAAATGATCCGCTCGAAAGCGGCAACAGGGCTGTTGAAGCGATTTTTCCACTGTCGATGGCGATAGTGTCGCCACTGGCGGCAACGACACGAAGTACATTGAGACCATGACCGTTTCGGTACACGACGGCACGGTCGTACGGTGGTTTGAAAAACCGGTTGAAGAGCGGGATAAACGGAAAACGGTACACCAGAAGCCGGTCACCGGGTAGAATCGTGGGCGTCATCTGCGAACCTGACATACGAACCGTATCGACAAGTAGGTACTTGACAGAAAATGCTATGACCGTGGCGACGATGAGAAGACGTACCGCCTGATACATCGCAATCCGCAGGTCGAAGCCGGTACTCTGAAAACGTTTCAATCGGTTCATACCTTTCAAAATAACTTATGGTGACGCCGGTTCATGTACGCCGGTTACTCCCTGCTGAGCACTGCCAGGAATGCTTCCTGCGGAATTTCGACATTACCGACCTGCTTCATCCGCTTTTTACCCTCTTTCTGTTTTTCGAGTAGTTTGCGTTTGCGGGTAATGTCGCCTCCGTAACATTTGGAAGTGACATCCTTGCGGTATGCCTTCACCGTGGAACGGGCGATTACCTTGGTGCCGATTGCAGCCTGAATCGCCACTTCGTATTGCTGGCGGGGGATAAGTTCCTTGAGCTTTGATGTGATTGCCTGACCGAAGTGGAACGTGTTGTCCCGATGTACGATCGATGAGAATGCATCAACAGGGGAACCGTTGATGAGAATGTCGAGTTTGACGAGATTCTCCCGTTCATACCCTTCAAACTCATAATCCATGGATGCATATCCTTTGGTGCAGCTCTTCATCTTATCGAAAAAATCGATGATGATTTCGGAGAGCGGAATACGATAGTGGATACAGACCCGTGTAGTTTCAAGGTATTCCATGGTTCCCAGTTTGCCACGTTTCTCCTCGCAGAGTTTCATGATGGCGCCGACATAGTCGGTCGGGGTTATGATCTGCAGTTTGCTGATCGGTTCACTGATGTATTCGATTTCCTGCTGCACAGGCATCTTGGCCGGACTGTCGATGTAGACGTCGTCACCGTTTTTAAGTGTCACCAGGTACTTGACGTTGGGAACCGTCGTTATGATGTTGACATTGAATTCCCTGAAAAGTCGTTCCTGAACAATTTCCATGTGCAGCAGTCCGAGAAAACCGGCACGAAAACCGAAGCCGAGTGCTGTTGATGTTTCGGGTTCGTACGTGATCGATGAATCATTGAGCTTTAACTTCTCGAGTGCGCTGCGGAGGTCCTCGTAATCTGCCTTGTCGACAGGGTAAATGCCGCTGAAAACCATGGGTTTGACTTCACGGTAGCCTGCTACGGGTTCTTCTGTGCCACCCAGCCGGGTGGTGATGGTATCTCCTGTATTGATATCCGAAACGGTGCGGATATTGGCAATCATGTACCCGACTTCACCCGCCTGGAGTGTTTCTGAGGCGACGCGTCCCATCTTGAAAAAACCGATCTCATCAACATCGTAATTGATTCCGGTCGAAAAAAAACGGATCGAATCACGCGGGCGCATGGTTCCTTCAAAAACTCGTACATAAGCGACTGCACCCCTGAAATTATCGAACTTCGAATCGAAAATAAGTGCCTTAAGCGGAGCGTTGACATTGCCTTTTGGTGGCGGAATATCGGTAAGAACCCGTTCGAGGATGGGTGCAACCCCTTCACCGGTTTTGGCACTGCAACAGAGAATCGTGTCAGGATCGATTCCAAGCAGGTCGGAAACCTGCCGTTTAACCTCTTCGGGATGTGCCGAAGGCAGATCAACCTTGTTGAGAACGGGAATGATCGAAAGATCGTTGTCAAGCGCAAGAAAAATGTTGGTCAGAGTCTGCGCTTCGATTCCCTGGGTTGCATCAACCACAAGAATTGCACCTTCACATGCAGCAAGAGAACGGGAGACTTCATATGAAAAATCAACATGTCCGGGAGTGTCGATCAGGTTGTACTCGTAGCGTTTTCCGTCGTACGCATTGTATTGCATACGTATCGGGTGCGATTTGATGGTGATGCCGCGCTCACGCTCAAGATCCATGTCGTCGAGTACCTGTGCCTGCATTTTCTCCTTGCTGACAGTTCCGGTGATTTCCAGAAACCGGTCGGCGAGGGTTGATTTTCCATGATCGATATGGGCAATAATACAGAAATTTCTGATGTGCTCGAGATTCACAAAACTCCCAATACGAATTCGGTGGTCAGAGAATAGAAGCCGAATATGGCAAATGGATCAAAATATACAATATGCCTTATATAAGGGGGAATGCAAAAAGGGAACTACCGTTGTGTCAGCACCAGTCGGTGTGTGACGGTTGTTCCGTCTTCAAAGGTGAAGGTAACGAAATGAACGCCTGCCGAACAACCCGGGAATGTGCCGGCAACTCCTGAACGGGTTTTGAACGATCGTCCGAGAAGGTCGGAAATGGTAATGGTGGACGGCATTCTTTGATGCGCGGAGGGAAAATCGAAACGTTTATCACCGATGGTTATAGAAATAGTGCGGAAATTTTGTTTCGGGCCGCCCAAGGTACGATTGATGGTGACATTATTATCGTACTGGTTGCATATGCGCAGTGTATCGACGCCGGGTAATGCAATGAAAAGTGTGTCGTCCCTGACCCACTCGGCATTTTTTATAACTGTTGATTTCTGCCATTTCCAGAATTGACATCCTGCATCATAGGCGCTTTTTCTGACAGGAACCGAAATACCGATTGATTTATAGTCAATGCTTACAATGATTGCCGATTCGGTAAGCAACGTTTGTTGTGTCGTGCAGATTGCAGCCGGATTCTGCCGGGACACAAGTATTGAGTCGATGATCGGATTGCTTGTGGATTCGTGTTTCTGCCAGACAACGGGGTTTCTGCGGTTATTATCTGCATCACTGAGTTCTATGGATATCTTCTGTGTGTTATATCCTTCAAAGAGATATGTTTTTCCATGTTGTCCATCGGTTTTGACTTCTGCAGGCTGTACGGTTCCGAACGATTCCGGCATGTCGTAGAGTGTCTGTGCGGAATAATTCCACTTGTCATCGATCAGTTCCGCCATGGTGCCGCTGCTGCTGCCCGAAAGTATTGCGTAACGGTAATTACCGGTTCCTTTTGTATATTTCTGCCAGGCATTGCCGACGAATACTGCAATTGAACCGTTGTCACCCACCGCGATCGAACCCGAGATATAACGAAGAGGTTGTCCTGCCGTTTCGGCGACGGAAGAAAAACTGCCGGCATTACGCTTGTAGATTTTCCCCGTTGAAGTGCCGGCCATAGTACCGTCTGTGCAGAGAAACGTTTCGCTGCCGCCGGTTTCAACCTTCGATGCGGATACCGGGACCCCGTTTTTAAGGGATGCTTTCGCAACAAGTCCGCTGGTACCGGTAATCCACAGAACGGAATCGGTAACGGCACCCGATTCATGCCATATGCCGTTTATCGTACTGTTTTCGGGAAGCGAAAATTGAAGGGTATCAATTCTTCCGATTTCAGTTGCCGTACTGCTGAAATGTATGGTGTATACCTTGTCGTCAGACGCGGCGACAAGACAGGCTGAGTCTTTCGGCATCGCTGATGTGCGTACAACAACGAAGTGATTCGTTGTATTGAGATTCAGGGACGACGGTATGTTGAGTACCGCTGGAGAACCGAATATCACTTGTGGCAGACAACAGAGGCACTGGTCGTTGATGAGAGGGGCGACGGTTGTGAACCATTTTCCGTCTTCGGTGGAAAAAACCGTTATACCGCTTGAAGGATCAGGGGTAACGGCGAACTGCACGATGGACTTGTCGCACAGTGATTCGGAAGCATCAATTGTCGAAGTGAATATCGAGGCTTCCCAGTTGGCAGCATTGAAAAACGGGTGCAGGAATATGTAGCCGCTTGTCTTGTACGTGCATTGC
>Ga0316575_10000140_pt1 | contig 18131 bp, 20 predicted proteins | sample J5NA_FD_203072 | JGI IMG/M metagenome (GOLD analysis project Ga0316575, IMG submission 203072) | Rhizosphere microbial communities from salt marsh grasses in Alabama, United States - J5-7_050615r2r3 | ecosystem: Host-associated > Plants > Roots > Rhizosphere | place: USA: Alabama | collected...
GCGCGGCTCCGGCCACCGGCGCCGATGGCGTCACCGCGGCGCATCCGGCAAGCAGCGCTGCCGAGACGAAAATTACAGCGTAGATGTTTTTCAATTGAATAACCTCTGGAACCAGTTTTTCTTGCCCTTGTCCTGCTTGCCCGCCGCGGCTTTCGCATCGGCCTTGGCAGCCGTTACGTCGGCAGCCGAGGTATCGCAGGGCGAAATTTCCGTCGGTGCGGAACCCTTGATGAACGGCAGCATCATGCCCGACTTGCAACCTATATCATAACGCAGGCCGGTGACCGGTCCGACATTCACCATCTCGACATTGTCCGGCATCTCGGGGTTCAGCGGTACGGGCTGGATGTTCTTCATCATTTCGCCCCAGACCGTCATCGCGCCAGAGGAGCCGGTCAGGCCGGTGGAGGTGTTGTCGTCGCGGCCGACCCAGACCACCGCGACGCGGTCGCCGGTGTATCCGGCGAACCAGCTGTCGCGCAGGTCGTCTGTGGTGCCGGTCTTGCCAGCCACATTCAGGTCCGCCGGCAGCCAGTTGCTCAGCGATTGCGCGGTGCCTTCGCGCACCACGCCCTGCAGCGCAGCGGTCAGCAGATACACCGGTCCCGGCGGTGCAACCGGCTCTACATTCAGCGGAAAGCGCTGCAGCGTCTTGCCGTCGGCGGTCACGATGGTGCGGATCGCGCGCAGCGGCGTGCGGAAGCCGCCGTCGGCAAAGGTCTGGTAGAGCTGCGACACTTCGACCGGCGACAGACCGAATGCACCGAGCAGCGACGACGCGAACGGCGGGGGTTGCTGCTGGATGCCGAACAGCGGCAGCTTGTCGAGTATGCCCTGTACGCCGAGTGAAATACCGAGACGCGCGGTCGCGACATTGTAGGATTCGGCCAGCGCGGTGCGCAGCTGGACCTGGCCGTGGAACTTGCGGTCATAGTTGTTCGGCTTCCAGTCCGGCGTGCCCGGCTGGCTCCACACCAGCGGGCTGTCGTCCAGCGGCGTGATCAGCGTGTAGTGCTGGGGATCTTCCAGCGCAGTCAGGTAGATGATGGGTTTGATCAGCGAACCGATCTGGCGCTGTGCATCGATCGCGCGGTTGAATCCGGCGTAGCGCGCATCGCGACCGCCAACCATCGCCTGAATCTCGCCGGTCTGCGTAGTGCTGACCACCACCGCGCCCTCCAGCGAATTCGCGGGCAGCCGGTGCGACCTCTCGAGCGCGGTGAGGCGTGACGCCAGGGCATGTTCGGCTTCATGCTGCACGAACGGATCCAGCGTGGTGAAGATGCGCAACCCTTCGCTGCGCAGATCCTCTTCGCGATAATCGCGCTGCAGCTGCAGATGGACGAACTGCAGGAAGGCAGGGTAAGGCGAGGTGCCGGACGGCGCGCGCTTCACGACGCCGAGCGGCTTGCGGCGCGCCTCGACGAACTGCGCCTGGGTGATCACGCTCTGGCCAGCCATTTCCTTCAGCACCACGTTGCGCCGCTTCAGCGCCAGTTCCGGATGCCTGCGCGGGTCATACACCGTCGGCCCCTTGACCATGCCAACCAGCATCGCGATCTCCTGTGGCTCCAGCCGGTTCAGCGGGCGGTCGAAATAGAAATAGCTGGCCAGCCCGAAACCGTGGATCGCGCGGTTGGCATCCTGGCCGAGAAACACCTCGTTGAGGTAGGTCTCGAGTATCTCGTCCTTGCTGTAGTGCAATTCGAGCAGCAGTGCCATCAGCACCTCGTTCGCCTTGCGCGTCAGCGTGCGTTCCGGAGTCAGGAAAAAATTCTTGACCAGCTGCTGGGTCAGCGTGCTGCCGCCCTCGATGCGCTGGCCGGTCACGGTCTTGTACAGCGCCCGCGCGATGCCGCGAGGATCGATGCCCCAGTGCGTATAGAATTTCCGGTCTTCGGTCGCGATCAGCGCGGCGGTCAGCATCTTCGGCACCTGGTCGAGCCTGACCAACTCGCGGTCCTCGTTATGGCCTGGATAGATGCCGCCGATCAGCGGCGGCTCCATGCGCAGCAGCGGCAGGTCGGTGTCGGTGCTGCCGCGCACCTGCAGCAGTGACACCTTGCCGTCGGCGAATTCGACGCGCAGGTGCTGCGAAGGCTGCGGCCCATCGCCGAATACAAAGTCGCGCGTCGTGAAGTCGAAGCCGTTCAGCGTGTTCTTGTAGGTTGCCGGCCGGTCCGGCTCCGGATTCTCGTGATAACCGAGGGTCTTGATCTCGCCAAGGAACTGCGCGCGCGTCAGATTGAGTCCAGGGTACACCTCCAGGTCACGGCCATAGACGCGCGCCGGCAATGCGAACTTGCGGCCGTCGAACGCATCGCGGATGGTTACGTCCAGATAGTAGATGTAGCCGGAGAACACCAGCAACAGCAGCAACGCAACCAGGCGCAGCGGCCCGCGGAACCTGGACTGGGTGAGCGGTTTATTCCGGAACAGGGATGGCAGCTTCATTTATTATGTCGTGCGAGGAAAGCGGTCATGCTGGATTATATCTTGGCTGGTGTGCTGAATCGTCAATCTTGCCATTCTTGCCTTAATTATGTTTCAGCGGTGAGACAAGCGCTTTCAGCGATCCGTTCCAGCACCATTAACCAGTGCGACGATTTTCCATGGCCTTGCCAGATCAACGAGGATGATGGACATGGCGTTCATCCGGTGGAACGATGCCCGATCAGCCTTCGCTAGGCGCGGACAACCTGTCTGCATCATGCCCGGATGTTGCAAGGCGGGGGGTCATGTAGACGATGTACAGCGAGAGCACCGCTGCGAAGAAGCACCAGACCGAAACATAGGCATAGCCGTAGAAATCGGATGCGAATACCATCGAGAACACGACCAGCACCCCGAAGATCCGGATCAAAATGTGGCTGGAGATGAAAAGCGGCACCAGGATGGTCAGCGCATACAGCGCGGCCGGCGTGACCGGCAGGTGGAAGGGGCTGGGAAAGGGGACGGAAATATCGTAGACGATGGAATGCAGCTTAACCGAAACCGACATCCATTCGGGATGGAAGAGTAATGTGGAATAGACCAGCGTGCCGGCGAAAGCACCGAACATCGCACAGCCGGCCATCACCTTCCTGCGAAGCATGGCTGCCGTACCGGCCAGCCGGGGCTCGACCAGATAGCAGCACAGCGGAATCCACCACAGCCACAGGAAATGCGAGAAGAAATGGAATCCGAGCGCATAAGGCACCGCCGCGCCGGCATGTCCGGCATCGAGTTCCTGCCATACCCGCCCCTCGAATGCCTGCTGCAAACCGAAGAAAACAGGAATCAGCGCCCACATAAGATATGCGGGAGGCATACGCCTGCCCTGCTGGACGGCATACATGCCGGTGGTAACCAGCACGGCGGTGGCACCATAGCTGACTGTTGCGGAAAAACACATCGTTCTTGGAACCGCAGTGCTTGATCGACATTGATCTGCGCCCATTCTACCGGGATTCAATGCAACCGCTGCCAGATCAGCGCGCCATCCTTCCACACCTCCTTGACGCGATGGTAGGGCACGCTGTGCGCGATACCCTCTTCATCGGTAACATCGAAACAGAAGTGGCTGTCCGGATCGTGGCGTACTTCCTTCAGCGGAACATGCACCAGCTCACCGCGCGCATGGTCGAGATAACCTATCCAGAATTCGCCGCGCCCGAACTCGGTGTCCCACTGGATGCGGCTCAGCAATTCGTGCAGCGGGATCATGTTTTCCTCCCGTGAGCGACCCTGGCAGATACATTACCTGGCCGTCAGTCCTGCGCAGCGCTCAGCAAGCGATCGTCACGCCGCGCCCGGTTTTGCAGCCCTGCCGGCGCAATTCTATTTCCAGCGATATCCCATGCTGAGACGGAAAGCGGCCAATTTGACGTCCTGAAAACCTGAGAATCTTATCGTTGCGGAATCAACCTGCCCCATGAAATACATTCCGCCATCCGGCTTTTCCCAGCCTGCCACCAGCCCCGCGCCGCCGCCGTTGCCGGTCAGCGAGACACCTCCGCTCGAGAACACCTCAGAATATGAGCCCAGGTGACCACCAAAGAACGCATCGCCGACCCAGTACCTGAGTTCCGCGCCAACAATGCCGTGATTTACCGCAATCCCGGAGACATTGCTGCTGGTTTCCCCCGAGGTCATCAGGAACGGGCTGATCGAAAATTTATTCGATAGCGCGAACTGGTAATCCAGACCGATACTCAAGCCGGTGGTGCTCGATCCGATACAACCCCCGCAATCCCGGTTGTGGCTGGCCAGACCCGCATTCAGGCCGAAACCGTTCCTGGGTTCCGCCAAAGCGGTACCGGTAAGCAGCACGAACAGCGCGGCTGCACTCAAAAGCAGGTTCCCTGTTTTCATGGTTTTCCCCTTTAATAAAAAATCAAATATTTATCAGTGCAACCTCGGTCGCCGCGGTTGTCTTGTCGATGTCCAACAGCACTTCGCAGTATTCGTTGTTTTCGCTGGCGGGCGTTGGGTCGTCTGTGCAACTGCAGCCGGCGATGATCCCATGATAGAAAATTCCGGCCCTGATGCGGATCGCATTTTCCGTTTCGGCAACGCGGTGGATCATTATCGTGATCGGGCTTTCGGCGACATGGCTGCTGACCGACAATCCCTGTTGCAGCGGCAAATGGTCCGCGCCGAGTTCCTCGACCTCGCGTTTGAGTATGGCCTTGAAGTCGGCGCTGCCCCAGGCGCGCAACGATTTAGCGAGACGGATCACGGAATCGTCAATAGCGTCCCTGGGTTTTGTTGATGTAATTGGAAAGCTGCTGGGTTTCCTGGTTCATCCGCATCAGGTTTGAGTGGGTGACGCGGAACAAAGCGCGCATCACTTTATAGGCCAGACGCGGGTGGGCATCCACTACCGTGTCGAAGGCTTCCGGAGTAAGCATGTAGACCGTCGCATCTCCGAGCGCACGCAAGGTTGCCTTGCGCGGCGAGCGGTCGACAAACGCGCGGGTGCCGGCGCATTCGCCCGCCGTCATGGTGTGCACCAGATTCTGCTTGCCGTCAGCCGTAGCGCTGATCACGCCAAGCTTGCCGTCGGCGAGTATGTACAGCGTGTGATCGGCTTCGCCCTCGTTGACGAGCAACTCGCCGTCCTTCAGCTCGCGCACCCCCATGATCCCCGCCAGGATTTTGGCTTCGTCCTCGGTGATTTCCGAGCACACCGATGATCTGCCGATTTTCCTGAAGTCTGCCTTGTTGCTCATTTCCAGATGCTCCTTTCCATGTATGCCATCGAATCAGAAGTGCCAAATATAACCATTATAGGTTAAGGGCATCATCTCTGGCACGATATCGGAAATGTCTCGCAGGGCGGTCGAGAGATGCAGGCTTGCGGCAATGTGCGCAGCCTATGGTTGTAATTATCTCGGATGTGTTGCTCAAAGTTGAGCGTTAGGGCGTGGTTACTGCACGGCTAATTGCCTGGATTCAAAAAATCGCGGACCGTGCCCGATTAATCTCAACTTTTACTGTGCAGTAAAACCATGTGGTGTAGCACTGATCGAAAAAGTGAAATTGCTGCCGGTCGCCGCATTGGCGATTTGGGGGCCCATTTGGCAAGTATCTATCGTCGCGCTATAACTACCGGCAACCAATGTATTCGGCGGGACCATGATGCTCGTGCCACTCGTCGGTGGAGTCGAATACACGATTGCATTTGATGAGTCATCTATTCGCAAATCGTAATTCATGCTACTGCCTGTTAATGTCGCCGCGGCTGGAGACCATGAGATCGCATTTTTTTGATTTGCAGTGAATGGAGATTGCACGGTGAGATTTGAAGTCCAGGAAAATGGGCTTTCAGTGGCTGTAATCGTTGTTCCATTTGCCGTTACGGAAAGAGTGAAGTTTCCCGAACCATCCGGCGCAATTGAGGTATTTCCGTAATAGTTAAGACCTGAGTTATAGGTCAGTAGCACGTTATTTATCGTTACCGTTGCATTCGAAATCGGCGCGCCGCTGGGATTGTCGACATTTAGAGAGACCACGCCGCTATATGATGTGCTGGGCGCTGGCATCGGGCTTACGCCTGCACTGATGTATACCCCGCCAACGGTAGCTGCAGGTCCTCCGCCCCCACCCCCGCAACCGACCAGCAAGGTACCGGTGACAGCGCCGAATGCAAGCAGCTTGCCAATCATTAATTTGCATTCTTGTATACTTGTTCATCCCCGTCGTCCCTTGCGTGAATAACTTCCTGAAAGAATACGATTCAGTACCCAGGAATCGTGGCCTGCCCACGATTATATTACCCGCTTTTGATCCTGAAATATCAGAATCAACCTGCTATCATTTGGCGAAAGCTATCATACAGTGAAACCGGGCAACGCAATTTCACAGGCGCCCTTCATAAATCAAATACAGACAATCACATGACCGAAGAAATTATCAACGTAGGTTCGCTGGTCAAGGCCGCGAAGGACGGACTTACTGCCGAGGAGAAACTCGGGCTGAAAATACAGCTGTCGGAAAAAATACAGCAGCTAACCGCTCTGGAGGAATCCGACCCGGTGCTGCGCGCCCGGCTGCAGATGGATATCGCCGAAATCCTTATTGCTCTGGAACGCAGGAAAGAAGCGTGGGATATTGCGCACGAGGCATTTTTGTTGTCCTTGCAGCAGGAATCCTGGCAGGATGCAGTAGAGGCGTGCAACGTGCTTTACCAGGCCGACCAGGAAGAATCGATCGCGGTGCTGGGCATGGGCATCTGGCTTGCCATCACCTTTCCGGTCGATCCGGAACTGACGGTGGCCATGCTGGTCCACGCGATAGACGAAATGCCGGATGACGCAGACGGTGCCGCAGTGGCGGCGATCACCGGGCGCTATGTGGTCGACCTGCGTGCCGGGGACGACAAGCACGAGAGCCTTTGCTTCCTCGTCGATAACCTCATTGCAATGGTGGCCAAGCGCCATGGCCAGGTGCAGGACCAGGATGAAATGAACCTGTGGCTGGACAAGCTGGAGCTGCGTGATCCGCAGGTGTTTCTGCCGCGTATGGCAATGGTGGTGGACGCCATCGTCGGCAACAAATGGTGGTTTGACCGGGATGTGCTGCGAAGCAGATTGCCTGATTAGCATTGGCCCGATCTTGAGCCGGCACAATCTCTCCTGAAAAACCACGCGAGCAATAAATACCGACTCTGGTGTTTACTGAAAGCTGAATCTGGTTAAGCCGACCAGCTTTCTGAAAACGATTTCGATGTCCACGCCATTAGTGGAGTAATTACTTGGTGGTTTTCCTGGCCGCCGCTTTGCTGGCTGAAGGCTTTGCCTTCTCGGGCATCGTGTGCCGGGCTGCCGCCTTTATATTTTCTCCCGCTTTATTGGCCGCCGCCATTATTTGCGCCCCAGCCTTCTTGGCAGCTTCCTCCAGCGAGATACCCGCCTTTTTTGCTGCAGCCTCAATCTGGCGCTCGGCATTCATGACGGCCGGTTTTATAGTGGCTCCCGCCTTTTTTGCTGCCGGTTTTATCTTGGCTGCTTCCTTTCGGGTTGCAGACATGATTTCGGCTCCTGCCTTCTGGGCTACCGGCTTGAACTCCGCACCGGCCTTTCTGGCAACGGCCATGATCTCGGCAACCGCCTTCTTCGCCGCTGCCATGATATCGGCTCCCGCTTTATGGTCTGCTGTTTTCCTGACTGCCGTTTTCCTGGCCGCCGTTTTTTTGGCGGCCGGTTTTCCGGCGGCAGTTTTTCCAGCCGCAGTTTTTCCGGCGGCTGGTTTTCTGGCTGCAGGCTTTTTGGCGGCTGGTTTCCTGGTTGCTGCTTTTTTGACTGTTTCCATTTCAGTCTCCTCGGTTAGAAAGTGAAGTTAAAGAGAAGCGCTAATCCTGCTACCGGAACAATAACATGCGGATGATATTTATTCGGCGCTGCTTCCATATTACCAGTTATATAATTTTCCTTCGGCGCCGATTGGCGCCACCCGGGGTTTGGATTCGTAATTGTGGTCTGCCCCAAATCGCTGAATTGGTCATATAATTCCATCATAATCACTTTGAATTGGCAGCCATACAGATATGCAATCTGCGCTCAAACAGGTATCAAACGTTTTTCTCCTTGCTGCTGCCTTCGGCCTTGGCTCGATGTCTTATGCAGCAGGCCTGCCGGTCGTGAAAGATCTCAGGGTGGAAGCGAGGGATGCAAAAAGCAAGGGGGTTCCCATCCTTGTCCTGTTTATGGATGAAGACTGCGGGTACTGCAAAACCGTTTCGGAAGATTTTTTGCAACCCATGCAGCGCGACCCGGAATTTGACAACAAGGTGATCCTGCGCCAGATCGAAAGCAGCAGCGAAGGCAAGCTCATCGATTTCGACGGCACGCCCACGACCTACCGAAAATTCTCCGGCAAGCACAATGTCAGTGGCGTGCCCAATGTGATGCTGTTCGACAGCAACGGGCAAATGCTGACCTTCCTGGAAGGACTGACGACCGTCGATTTTTATTATGCCTTCCTGCTGGACGCGATCGACGAATCACTTGCAAAGGTCAAAGCAGCGAGCCATTGAAAGTCTGCTCTTTCGCGCCGAAGTCGATTTCTGTTTCACTCATTCCAGGCGCGTGCATGAACGATTCCATGCAGCTTCATTGAACCCTTCCATTAAGGCCACAATATCGCATGCCGAAGATCCCGCCCCGTTTTATCCTGCTGATCGTTGCGCTGGCACTGCTCGTCACGGCGATCCAGTACGGTCTGCTGACGGTGGCATTCGAAAAGCTCAACCTTTCCGCCGACTCCGCTTATCTGCTGTTCATCACCATATTGGGCGGCAGCCTGATCAACCTGCCGCTGTTCAGCATGAAAAGCGAACCGCCGAATCTGGAGGAAATCCCGCCGCAATTGCGCGAGCTGTATCGCAATATGCCGTACAACGGCAAGACCGTCGTGATGGCCAACGTCGGCGGCTGTGTGGTGCCGGCCGCATTCTGCCTTTACCTGCTGGTGCACCACCCTCTGAATATTTTCTACGTGGCGCTGGCGGTTGCCGCCGTCACACTGTTGAGCTTCAAGACCAGCCGCAGCGTGCCCGGCATCGGCATGGGCATGCCGATACTGTTTGCCCCTGTGCTGGCAGCGCTGGTTTCCGTCGCGCTCGATCCGGCCAATGCCCCATCCATGGCCTTCATCAGCGGCACACTGGGTGTGCTGATTGGCGCCGACCTGATGCACCTCAAGGACATCCGGAAGATGGGCACGCCGTTCGCATCGATCGGCGGCGCAGGCAGCTTCGACGGGATATTCATCAGCGGAATAGTGGCGGTGTTGCTGGCTTAGTGCAACGCCAGCGCCGGTGCCGATAACGATAGCTTCAGTCCTTTATGTGACTGTCAGAACGAATGGTGGCCGATCGCAACGGCGGTGCCCGGCACCTGGAAGAATTTCAGCGCAGTGCGGCTGGCGCGGGCGGATTCACTGTTTCGGTCATCGCTGAACAAGGAGCTATCCAGCAGCTCGGACAGATTCAGAGAGATTCCGACATAGACATTGCGGCTGGGTTGCACGGCTGCGCCCTCGCCGTAGCCGCGCGTTCCATAGCCCACAGCCAGCTCCAGATAGCGCAATGCTGAATGGCTGCGCAAGGAAGGTACGCCGGAAGCCTTTGCGACCAGCAGGAAGGTCTGGCCCGAATGGTCGCCGATAGGGTCAAACGACTTCTGCTGCCCGGCCCGGCTCGACGGCAAGTACAACAGGCGAAAATCGAATATCGCGTCAAGTCTGGGAGATTTCTCGAGATACACGCCCAGAGCAGTACCCGCAATATTCATGATCATATCCCCATAACTGAAACGCCATCTTGGGGAAAATCCGTCCAGGGTCTCGATGGCCGTCAGGGTGCCGAGTGTGGTTGCAGCACCCAGCCAGAGCGCATCGTCGGGCGAATTGCCCAGCCGCTCGAAGCCGCGCGCGAGAAGGCGCGTGCCCGCATAACCGGTGAAAAGATGACCCAACTTGTCCGCGCCCCCGGTATAGGTGTCGGGTCCGAACCAGCCTTCGTTGACGGTCTGGAAATCCCCGCTCAGGCCATCCTTCCACCAGTGGGTGGCGCCATACCAGCCCACCAGCAGCTCGCCGCTGACGAGCGCAATGCGGTTCCGCTGGGCTAACTCCTCTTTCGTCGGAGTAGCCCCTTCATCTGCCTTGGCCTGGAAGCAAACCAGCAGGGAAACCACCAGGATGGCTACAGATTTGAGCAACAGATATTTCATGCGATGAAATATTCGAGCCTGGCTCCTTTGGTTAGGATTCGCTGTTCAGTAATGCGGGGCTGGCCCCTTTAGTATGATTGCGTTCGCGTCGGGAAACGCTTTGTAGATGTGCTCCGGTTTTGTCTTGGGCACGCGATGAAGCCGGATGATGCCTGTAGCCTTGGTTCATCTGCTCTGTATACGCCGCGAGGCCGGATAATACAACACCGATCCCATTGGCTTGTCAGTAACGCACGACACAGCCTTCGCAGGGTCGGGTGCGATTTGTCAGGGGTGTGTTCGGGCGGGAGTTAATCACTGCGCGACGGGATGCGCAAAGGAAGAGCGACTAGAGGACAGATTGATTTAAAAGGGTGGTCTGCCCCCTAATTGTTCTATTGCATTTGCTTTCATTTATTCCGGTACGCCCTGCCAGAGCATGTCATACCCCAGTTCCTTGCTGTCCGTGCATAGCTTGCCGAGGGCTTCGAACTTGTCCTTGAATGCCTTATCGGCATGGGATTTCTCGTGCTGTTCAAACGATTGCCAGAAAGTGACGATTGCGACATGACTTTCCGCCTTCTTCGAGTCGCTCAACGAACCTTCGTCAGAAATGAACCCCGAAAACTGGTACACCTGCCCGGCGATGAATCCACCCTTTTCGTCACCGTAATGATCCTTCACAACATTGCACATCTCGCCCAAGGCCATTTCGACATCTTCCATCTCCACGCCAGGTTTGAGTTTCACGGTATTGAAAAGCATCTTCGCGCCAAAAGGAATCGTGATGGGTGTAAACATGATCAGCCTCCGTATCTATTCAAATGGATTTGCCAGTGCAGAACCAGCATGCTTGATCATTTAGGTAAACTTTTGCCGATTAGGTTCAACTGCGCGGCTCGACTCATGCAGCATGAGTTGACGCGTAATTGATTTAATGGACGACCTCTCCAGAATTGCCTCTGCGAGCGCAGCCCCGACGGAGCCTTCGGCGGGGCAGGGCGCGATTTGTTGGGTGTATTGCGAACGGAGCGACGCAGCGCGACGGGATGCGCAGGGGGAAGATGAAGATTAACGAGATTGTTGCTGGCCTTTGTCCTTCACTCGCCCAGAAGTGTAGGCCAGGCATTTCTCGATCTCGGATTTGTCGATGACCTTGCCGTCCTTCGACTTGAGGCGCAACTGAATGCCTTCTTCATCCTGTGCAACCTCAAGCGAAGCCAGCTTCTTGTATTCATCCGTCGGGCAGGAACAACGTCCCTCCTGGCACTCGCGGAACGCATCCAGCAATTTCTGCTTGTCGTTCTTTGCATCGGTGACTGAAATATCGATGCCGTTTTCGTTCTGATTGATTTTGTATTTCATGAGTTCACCTTTCGAGTGTGAATCACAGCAAACTATCCGTCCTGCGCAAACGCGTCGCGATCACGCGCATCACGTGGACCGCGAAATTGGGCGTCTGCTGGACCAGGAAGTCGAAGCGCTTTTTATCGATCGGCAACAGTTTGCAGTCGCTCTTCGCAATGATGGTCGCGGAACGCGGCCCTTCGTCTATCATCGCCATCTCGCCGACGATGGCGCCCGGCTCAATGGTTTCGACCACCTGGTTGCGCACGATGATGTCGGCAGTGCCGGACATCAGTACATACATCACCTTGCCGGGGTCGCCTTCCTTGAAGAGGGTCTCGCATGAAGGAAGGTCAAGCAAACCGGTTTCATGTTGGAACAATTCAGCAAGATTCATGGTGCGGACTCCTTGATGATTTTGGAATAGCGCAACTCTGGCCTGTTGTTTGTGTTTATCGCCCGGCTGCGTGTGGCGATTGAAATGGCTACGCGTTCGCGCCGCCGAAACATACTACCTTGTTGCGGCCGGATTGTTTTGCATCATAGAGCGCGGCATCGGCTTCTGCCAGCATATCTTTCAGTTCGCGATTGGCAGTGGCGGCACAATTCGATATGCCGATGCTCACCGCCAAAGGGATAATCCCTTTGGCGGTGACCAGTGGAGTGGAGTCGATGATCTTGCGCAGCGATTCGGCCAGTGTCAGTGCGCCTTCGACACCGGTTTCCGGCGCGATCACCATGAACTCTTCGCCGCCGAAGCGTCCGATCAGGTCATGTCCGCGCAGCCTTGCCGAAAGCAGAGAGGCTAGCTTGCATAGTACTTCGTCGCCGACCTGATGGCCGTGGGTATCGTTGATGAGCTTGAAGTGGTCCGCGTCTATCATCAGCAGCGCCATCGGCAAGCCGGTGCGCCGGGCAAGCGAGCGCTCGGCATATTCTGACAGCGCGCGGCGGTTGGGAATCTGGGTAAGGCTGTCGGTCATTGCCAGGTGCATGAATTCCCGGTCGGTGCGTTCCTTGACCAGTAGCAGGAAGCCGAAAGAACCGAGCAGCGCAGTCGACATGGCTGCGATATACGCGATGAGCTGGATCGGCTGGATCTCCAGGGTGTTTTGCGGCTGGGCCAACTGGATTTCGCCGAACAATCCGAAACCGGCCCGCGATATCAGAATCAGCAGGAGTATCACGATGCCGCCGAACAGCAGCCGCCAGGCATTCCCGGAGCGGGTATCCGTGTCGGATATCAGCGCGCGCCCGATCAGCACGATCTGGAAGCCGTAGATCAGGCCTTCCCAGACGAAGCGGCTGCGGATGTGTTCCTGCAGTACGGCCGCCATCAGCACCGTCAGCGCGACCGGCACCAGATATTGCCAGCGCGGCAATCGGCGCTGCTGGAATTCATAAACCGCGGCCAGTATCAATGCCAGTGCAGCGGACAGGAAGCCGTTGGCGACAACCACCGAAAAGAAATCGGGAATCTTGCCGCGGGCCGCAATCAGCGCCCAGGACAGCGTTTCCAGGAACATCGCCGCCGCCCATTTCCTCATTCCGTCCGGTTTTCTGCTCTTGCGGCCGGCTGAGGCAACGTATATGCCCATCATCGACAAGCCGTAGGTCAGGATCAACGAGAACAGCAGGGTGCGGGGGTCCAGGCTCATGTATTCAGGCTGATCTGGAGCAGATGAAGGTTCTGATCGTTGTCATCGGGCGATCGGCTTGTAGCGTATCCGCTTCGGCTTCGCACCTTCTTCGCCCAGACGCTTGCGCTTGTCCGCTTCGTATTCCTGGTAGTTGCCGTCGAAGAAGTTCCAGTGCGAATCGCCTTCGGCCGCGAGGATATGGGTCGCGATGCGGTCGAGGAACCAGCGGTCGTGCGAGATCACCAGCACGCAGCCGGCAAATTCGAGCAGTGCATCTTCCAGCGCGCGCAATGTTTCAACGTCGAGGTCGTTGGACGGCTCGTCGAGCAGCAGCACGTTGCCGCCCGAGATCAGCGTCTGAGCGAGGTGCAGCCGCCCGCGTTCGCCGCCGGAGAGCTGGCCGACGATCTTCTGCTGGTCGCCGCCCTTGAAGTTGAAGCGGCCGATGTAGGCGCGCGCCGACGTTTCGTATTTGCCAACGGTCAGGATGTCGTTGCCGCCGGAGATCGCATCAAACACGGTTTTGTCGTTCTGCAGTGAATCGCGCGCCTGGTCGACGTGCGCGATCTTCACGGTGCTTCCGATCTTCACGTCGCCGGAGTCCGGGTTTTCCTTGCCGGTGATCAGCTTGAACAGCGTGGATTTACCGGCGCCGTTCGGGCCGATGATGCCGACGATCGCGCCGGGCGGAATTTTGAAGCTGAGGTTGTCGATCAGCAGCCGGTCGCCGTAGGACTTGCTCACGCCGTCGAATTCGATGACTTCGTTGCCGAGCCGCTCGCCGACCGGGATGAAAATCTCCTGGGTCTCGTTGCGCTTCTGGTGTTCCTGCGAATTCAGTTCCTCGAAGCGGGCGATACGCGCCTTGGATTTTGCCTGGCGTCCTTTCGGATTCTGCCGCACCCATTCCAGTTCCTGCTTCATCGCCTTCATGTGCGCGTCGACCTGCTTGTTTTCCTGTTCGAGGCGCGCTTCTTTCTGCTCCAGCCAGCTTGAGTAGTTGCCCTTCCACGGGATGCCGTGGCCGCGGTCGAGTTCGAGTATCCATTCGGCGGCGTTGTCCAGGAAGTAGCGGTCGTGGGTGACTGCGACCACGGTGCCGGGGAAGCGCACCAGGAATTGTTCCAGCCAGTCCACCGATTCCGCGTCGAGGTGGTTGGTCGGCTCGTCCAGCAGCAGCATGTCCGGTTTTTCGAGCAGCAGCTTGCACAATGCGACGCGGCGCTTCTCGCCGCCGGAAAGATTCTTGATCACCGCGTCCCAGGGCGGCAGGCGCAGCGCATCGGCTGCGATCTCGAGCTGGTGTTCCGAATCCGCACCGCCCGCGGCAATGATGTTTTCCAGTCGCGCCTGCTCGGCGGCCAGCGCGTCGAAGTCGGCATCCTCTTCGGCGTACGCGGCATACACCTCGTCGAGTTTCTTTTGCGCCTGCATGATCTCGCCCAATGCAGACTCGACTTCCTGGCGCACGGTCTTGTCCGGGTCGAGCTGCGGTTCCTGCGGCAGGTAGCCGATGCTGATGTTCGGCAGGTGCTGTACTTCGCCGTCGTATTCCTTGTCGACGCCGGCCATGATGCGCAGCACCGTGGACTTTCCGGAACCGTTCAGGCCGAGCAGGCCGATCTTGGCGCCGGGGAAGAAGCTGAGAGAGATGTCCTTGATGATCTGGCGCTTGGGCGGAACGATCTTGCTCACGCGGAGCATCGACATTACATATTGAGCCATGGCTGTATATCTGGGTTGCGGTTGGAAGATGGGCGAGTTTAACCCATTCCCCTCCCACTTTTAACTGGCTACCTTTCTTTCTTCGAAGTCAGGCTGACGATCAGCACGCCGGCCAGCACCAGCGCCGATCCGATGATTTTCAGCAGCGAGAGCTGTTCGCCGAGGAAGAAATAAGCCATGGCTATGGTGCTGACCGGACCGATCGAACCGATCAACGAAGCGCTGCCTGAACCGATGCGGCGGATCGCATAGGACAGCAGGAATACCGGCAGCACCGTGGAAAACAGCGCCATTGCGATCGAGTAACCGTACACCGTCAACGGCAAGTCGAGCGCGCTCATCGGACGCGTCACGGCGAACTGCATCAGGCTGGCCGCGCAAGCCACCACCATCGCATAGGCGGTGAAACGCGCCGCGCCGATCCGCGCGATCGCATGGCCGGCACCGACCAGGTAGGTCGAGTAAGACAGGGTGCTGAGGAACACCAGAAACCCGCCCAGCACCACGCTGCCGCCTTCCCGCACGCCCGCAGCGTGCAGGAACACCAGCGCGATGCCCGCATAGCTCAGTCCCATCGCGATGAGTACCTTGCCGCCGATCGGGCGCCTGTAAATCAGCGCGGTGAGCAGCACCGTCATGGTCGGGTACAGGAACAGGATCAGCCGCTCGAGGCCCGCGGTGATGTATTGCAGCCCGAGAAAATCCAGCAGGCTGGACAGGTAATAGCCGATCAGGCCCAGCGCCAGAACCAGCAGCTTGTCCTGTTTGCCAAGCGGCTCGGCGTGGCGGATTTTCGACCAGATCGCGATACCGATGAAGAACGGCACCGAGAATGCCATACGCAGTGCCAGCAGCGTGATCGCGTCCACATGGTCGCGATAGGCCAGCTTGACCAGGATCGCCTTGGCCGAGAAGCCGATTGCCGCGAGCAGCGCAAAGATCACGCCGAATATCACATCGCGATTGATTGAAACGCCGGTTGCCGAAGTTGCTGAAGTTTGCATGAGCCAGACCCTGAAGTTGTGCGGTGCGGGTCCTGGGTTGACGTGGGGCAGTGAGGCCTAACGAATCCTTGTAATCAGACCCGCAGTTGCCCGGTTAAAAATTATTGCGTCAGAACGTGAGCGTGCTGCGGAAACGGGATAGCTTCCCGCGCCACAGTCGTTTGGAGAGGATGGATGTTGATACGATGAGTTGTTGCGTGTTCATGGGACGGGAATATACGATGGCAGAATCGGATAGTCAATTCGGACAGGGTGCCCGGAAAAAATTCGGCGCCGGGCAAATGAACTTATTCCGCCAGCGTCGGATACAACCGCACCGCAACGAACAGCAGGAAAGCGAACACGCCGAGCATCACCGAGAAATCGACGGCGTAGCCGTGCACGCTTACACCGCCCTTGATCATCAGTCCGCGCAACGCGTCAATCAGGTAGGTGAGCGGGTTGATCTGCGCGATCACGCGCAGCCAGGGCGGCATGATGTCCAGCGGGTAGATCGCGTTGCTCGCGAAAAACATCGGCATGGTCAGCAGCTGGCCGATGCCCATGAAGCGTTCCCGGGTTCGCACGATGCAGGCAATGATCAGCGAGAAGGTTGCGAATATGCCCGATCCCAGCATCACGCTGGCCAGCACCGCGAGGATTGCGAACGGATCGGCATTCAGCGAAACGTGCATCACGATCGCGAGCAGGAAAATGACCACGGCCTGCAGGATGCCGCGAAATCCTGCCGCGACAGCCTTGCCGAACACCAGCGAGAAACGCAGGGCAGGGCTCACCAGCAGTTTGTGCACCACGCCGAGATCGCGCTCCCAGATCACCGCGATGCCGTAGAAGATCGCGCTGAACAGCACGCTCTGCGCGAGTATGCCGGGGGTGATGAACGCGAGGTAGCTCAGCTGGCCTGTGTGGATGCCGCGCACCTGCGCGAGCACCTGCCCGAACACCACCAGCCACAGCACCGGCTGTATTGCGCGGGAGATGACTTCGGTCGGGTCGCGGACGAGCTTGACCATTTCCACCTGCACAATCGCCGCACTTTCGAGGATCAGCCGTTTCATCCGTCGTCCTCAGCCCAGGCGCTGGGCGGTTCTGCGGGTCTGGGCGACCCCGCTGAATGTGCCGCCTTCGTGTATCAGGCCGCCCGCATAATGCACGAACACGTCGTCCATCGTTGCCTCGGTGCCCTGTTCGGCGCTGAGGCCCGCGCGCAATTCATCCGGTTTGCCGATCACGCTGATACGTCCCGCATGCATGATCGCAAGCTGGTCGGAAAGCATCTCGGCTTCTTCCATGTCGTGCGTGGTGATCAGCACCGTCATGCCCAGGTCGCGCCTGAGGTTCAGCAGCCGGTCCCACACCAGGCGGCGCGCAACCGGATCGAGTCCGATCGTCGGCTCGTCGAGAAACAGGATGGAAGGGCGGTGCAGCATGGCCTGGGCGAGTTCCAGCCTGCGGATCATGCCGCCCGAATAGGTGCGCACCAGCCGGCGCGAAGAGTCGGCGAGACCCATGAATTCCAGCGCATTCGCGATGCGGTTTTCCCGTTCCGCAGCCGGCAGCCCGTAGAGCTTGGCCGACAGGCGCAGGTTTTCGTAGCCGTTCAGCGCGCCATCGGCCGACACCAACTGCGACACATAGCCGATGCGCCGCCGGACTTCTCCCGGCGACCTGATGATGTCGTATCCGCCGACCTCGGCCGTGCCGGAGGTCGGCGACAGCAGCGTGGTCAGCATCTTGATCAGCGTGCTCTTGCCGGCGCCGTTCGCGCCGAGCAGGCCGAAGATTTCCCCATATGGAATGCGCAGCTCGATGCAGTCAGCGGCGGTCAGTTTTCCGTATCGCCGCGTCAGCGCGGACGTGTTGATCGCAAATCCGTCGAGTGTTTCGGGTTGGGTTGAATTCATCTGGAGGCGAATATCGGGCAGGGCAATAAGAGCAGGTCATTTTAGCGGGTTGAAGCTTGCCGGAACAACCGGGATAATTTGTTGTAACAAATCAGGGGCACATCATGCGCGCAATGGTACTGGAAGCATCCGGATCGGCGCTGCGGCAAGTCGAGCTGCCGCTGCCGGTATGCGGCGCCGACGACATCCTGCTCAGGGTGCGCGCCTGCGGCGTGTGCCGCACCGACCTGCACATACTGGACGGCGAGCTGTCCGCGCCGAAGCTGCCGCTGATACCCGGACACGAAATCGTCGGCACCGTGGTCGCGAAGGGCG
>Ga0316575_10000141_pt1 | contig 18049 bp, 17 predicted proteins | sample J5NA_FD_203072 | JGI IMG/M metagenome (GOLD analysis project Ga0316575, IMG submission 203072) | Rhizosphere microbial communities from salt marsh grasses in Alabama, United States - J5-7_050615r2r3 | ecosystem: Host-associated > Plants > Roots > Rhizosphere | place: USA: Alabama | collected...
ACCCCTGACAATAAAACGTTGCAAGGTCATACCACCATTCCTTGGAAATGTTATATAATTCCGATACGCGCAGGAACTGCCTGCTATACGCATGAACCGTTCCCCTCCCCGAGAGCGGTTTTCTTAATATAGTAAAAAGGGGGGTGTTGTGCAGGGACGTTTTTGTTACTGTAACCCCAGAAGTCGTCCCCCCTGAAATACGGCAAATGCGGTGATCCATGCGAAGATAATCTGGTATGCCACCGAAAAAATGCTCCATTTTATGCTGTGCAATTCGCGTATTGACGTGATAAGCGCGACGATGCAGGGTGTGTAGAGCAGAACGAACATCATGAAGGCAAAACCCTTGAGCGGTGTAAAGTGGGATCTGATTTCAGTCGCGAGCGATTCATTGTCCGATGCGGAGTTTCCGTTGGCATACAATACTCCCATCGAGCTGACCACAATTTCTTTAGCGATAAATCCGGTAAGCAGTGCCACTGCTTCGCGCCATTCGAAACCGATCGGTTTGAACACCGGGGCAATCGTCGTCCCGATCCGCCCGATGCAGGAGTATTTGATTTGTGCGGTGGTCCTTTGTGCATCAAGTCGCCTGATTCGAAGCGTCTTCTCCGCAGGTTCGAGCGTACTGTCGGCAGTTATTGACTGCTGCTCCTCTGAAAAACGGGCTTCTGCACGATGGTCGACCGGAAATTTTCCGAGTATCCATATGATTACTGAGAAAACGAGTACCACTCCTCCCATTTTTTTAAGGAAGTGTTCGGCTCTAAGCCACATGTGAATGACGAGGCTTTTAAACGTCGGGAGGCGGTAGGGTGGAAGTTCCATCACGAACGGATGTTCTTCTCCGCGAAAGAGCGTCTTTTTGAATATGTATGCCATTACGAAGAATGCGACGGTTCCGAAAACAAACTGAAAACAGAAAACGATGTTTCCGGCATGTTTCGGAAAGAGGGATCCGGCAAAAAGCACATATACCGGTAAACGTGCGGAACATGAAATGAGAGGAGCGAGCAGTATCGTTTTTCTGCGTTCGATTTCAGATTCCAGCGTCCGGGCGGCCATGATCGCAGGGACATTGCAGCCAAGACCCATGATCATCGGAATAAAACTCTTTCCGTGCAATCCGACCTTGTGCATGATTTTATCGGTGATGAACGCTGCACGTGCCATGTAGCCTGTGTCTTCCATGATGGCGATGCCGAAAAAGAGAATCAGGATATTGGGAAGAAATATGGCGACACCGCCGACTCCGCTGATAACTCCGTCTATGATAAGGCTGCGCAGAAGATTGTCGGGCAGGTAGTGCATCACCGCAGCAGACAGCTGACCGATTATCCACGAGAGAAACTCCTTGGGATATTCGCCGAGAACGAAGGTCGACTGAAAAAGCAGCCACATGAAAAAAAAGAAGATCGGAAATGCAAGCACCGGATGGGTAAGAAATGAATCGATCTTTTCGGTATGTTCAATGCGGTTGACTGCAGGTCGCGTGACGCACTCCTTGAGCGCACCGGCAATGAATCCGTACCGTGATTCGGCGATCAGATTGTTTGCATCCTCGCCAAGACGTGTATGCAGCGCGTCGCTTTCCGCCTTTACAATAAGTGAAACCGCACCGCTCCTGTTCTCCTGCTCAAATGCTTCCCGTACCATGCGGTCGTTTTCGAGCAGCTTGAGTGCCGTCCATCGGGAGGGAAACGGTGCGGCCGCGATGGTGTCGTTTGACGCCAGACGGTTGACGGCAGCTTCAAGCTCCTCAGGGAACCATGTGCCGTGCCGCTGGTAGTGGCTTGTTCCTTTGGCAATGCTGTCAAGTGCGTTTTCGAGTACTTTCCTGATGTTTTTTCCGGTCTTTCCGACGGTGGTCACGACCGGAACATCGAGCAGTTCCCCGAGCCGGATGCAGTCGATGATGATGCCCTTGTCCTCGACTTCGTCCCACATGTTAAGTACCAGTACCGGCCTGATTCCGAGCTCGAAAAGTTGTACGGTAAGATAGAGGTTACGTTCGAGATTGGTGGCATCAACGATGTTGATTACCGCATCCGGATGTTCTTTCATGAGAAAATCGGCCACCACCCGTTCTTCGTAGGTGTAGGCGCTCAGTGAGTACGTGCCCGGCAGATCGACAAGCCTGCAGTGCCGGTTATTTACCGATGCACTTCCTTCGGAGATGTCGACCGTGACCCCGCCCCAGTTTCCGACGTGCTGGTGTGCACCGGTGAGAGCATTGAACAACGACGTTTTTCCGCAGTTGGGGTTGCCCACAAGGGCGAATACCGGTTCTTTGGCCGGTGGGGTGCGTCCGGCCGCGGCGGCTTCAGGAGGTGGCGGTGTGTCATGTATCCGCATGTACGCCTGCCTCCTTTACGGAAATCACATCGATGCCTGCGGCTTCGCCGATCCGAAGACTGATGAGGGCGTCGCCGAGCCTCACTTCCATCGGATCGCGCAGCGGCGCATATCTGACGATCAGCAGTTTTTTACCCTTGAGAAACCCCATTTCGAGGAGCCGTTTACGCAACATGGAAGAACCGTGAATTCGCTGGATGATGACGGTTTCTCCCTGAATACAGGCATTGAGCGGTTTCATGAAGGGCCTCCTGCCGATTCATTGTCTGGTGCACCCTTTTTTCTGCAGGCCGCGCAGATACCGAATATCTGTACCGTATGGCGGGTCATTTCCATATTCTTGCACGCGGCGATCGCTTCGATGGCCTTTTCGAGCTGCGGATCGGTGAACTCAATAATTATTCCGCATGATTCACAGACGAGATGTTCGTGGTGTCTGACATTGGCAACAAAATCATAATAGACCTGTGTTGAATTGAGAGCGACTTCACGCAGGAAACCGGCCTGATGAAGATGCGAGATAGTGCGGTAAACCGTTGCCCTGCTTACCTGATTACCATCGGCACGCAGTTCGGTGACGAGCTCTTCGGTACTGAAGTGGTGGTTTTTCTTGTTGATGATGAACTGTGCGATAGCGAGACGCTGCGGAGTGAAGAAAAGCCCCTCCTTTTTAAGATACTGCCTGAACTGTTCTGCTATTGCCACTGATGTCGGCATGGCCGGTTACCCCTTAAGATTGAGACTCAATCTCAATTATACGTTCTGCCCTTTAAAAAGACAAGGGGCAATGGCAGTATGGTGGTGAGGAGAACTATTTTAGCACTTATGAGCAATAAACTGGTGAGTGTGGGAAAAATCATACTGCTGTCTGCTTTAGGGGCAGTTGCCGCACCTGGTATCGATCCGTTATTTACGTCGCAGCAGCTTTTTTCAAGTGCTGCTCTGGAAGGATCGGGAAGTGCGGGTATCGCTCTTCCTGCCGGACTTGACTATGGCTGGATCAATCCGGCACTTATATATTCATCCACAAAAGGTGCACGGGCGGCTTTTTCGACGGGGTATGGCAGGGATTCGCTTTTTGACCGTCATATCGTGCCTGTTACCGCTGCCAGGGTGGAAGGCAAAGGGGCAATCGGCGGGATGTACCGCTATCTCTCGGGAAACAGCGGGTATACACAACATGAAGCTGCACTTAACTTCTCGGGCGAACTGTTTGACAAAGTCGATGTCCAGGGTGCGGTGGATTTCGGCGTTACCCTGCGGTATGTCTGGAGTTTTGACAAACGGTTCGAAACACAGCGGTTTGCGGTTGAACGGTATATAATCGATTCGGCCGGTGCCGAAACTATGCTCGGTGTCGTCGATTCAATCTCGCTGCAGTATCGTGGTGATGCATCGTCGCGTATTTTCAGCACCGATATCGGTTTCTATCAACCCGACATCATGCCGCATCTCGATTTCGGATTGACCGTTACCAACCTGGCCGGATACCGCTGGGATAACCGCCGGCCCGTCATTGACGGTGTCGACAGTGCCGCAGGGGACACTGTTGTCGGCGGTGATACATCGTCGCTTGTCGTTCGACACTACCGGTATCTTGACGAAACGAAGAAGGGCAGCGGCGGACTTGCGTCGCGGTACCGTACGCTCACCATCGGTGTCGCCTACCGGACGGGATCCGAGGCACTGCGTATTACCCTGCCGGTTGATCTGGTGCTGCTCGGGCTCTTCGACAGGAAAATGGAAAATACGTTTGTGTTCAGGGGCGGAGTCGTGGCGGCGCTGGGAGATGCCTTAACGGTTCGAATCGGCTATGCGCGCGAACCGAAAACGATTCTCGAAGGTATCACCACGTTCAGGAATGTCAATATCATCTCCGGAGGGGCGGGACTCAATCTGGGAGGCGGGGTGTTCGATTTCTTTTTTTCGAACAGCGGGTTCGGCGTTTCTGCATCATACCGGTTGTAGCGGAGAGCACAGATATGCACGCACCGTCATCTGCCGCGCTTCGGTGATGCCGCATGAACGGAGGTAGTCACCGACGGAACCGAATTCTTTCTCTATGGTGTCAAATGCAGCTTCAAGATAATCGCCGTAGACTGTCAGTGCGCTTTCCCATGTGCGTACGGGAATAAGTCCGAAGGAGATGCGGCCGAGCGGCCGGGTAACGGCGCGCACCCGCGGAAGGATCGAATCGTTTGACAGTAGATAGTCTGCACGAATGTCCCGGAATGAAACTCCCGCCATGCATGACAGAATCGCTGCGGCATAGCCTGTTCGGTCCTTGCCTGCGCTGCAGTGGATGCACACCGGGTATGACTCCCGTTTTTCAAGTACCGTGAAAAGATCGTCAAGCAGCGAACCGCAGAGCAGCGGAATTTCGCGATAGACCTGCGCTACCACGTCGTGTATCCGCTCTGCGCCGTTGCGACGGAAGAGAAACGGTGCAATTCGTTTTTTCACGGTACGATGGATGTCGAAAGGAAGCGTCATTCGCCGCATCCCGGGAACGGCACACGGGCGGGAGGACTGTTCCCGCGGTGAACGCAGGTCGATGGCGGTGGCGATATGAAGGCCGGTTATCACCTGTTTTTCATTACGCGACAGATGGTCAAGCGAGCCTGCGCGGTAGAGCCGTCCGGGCATGATCGTGGTGCCTGCAGCGTTCGGCATTGCTGCGCAATCACGAAAGTTAAGCCGTTTGATCAGGAAACGGTTCATACCTGTCATTCAATGGAGTTGAGGGTGAATCGAATCCGGTAGAGATAGTTCACGCTGGTCTTTTTTCCTTTGATCCGTGGCGGCGGAAAACGCCACTTCGGCAGTACTTTCGCGGTTTCCGTTCCGAATGCGGGATGCCCCTTTACCGATACGATCGAGAATGACCTGACCGTGCCGTTGTCGTTTATGACAAGGTCGACGTCGACATACCCTGAAATACCGGCCTGCTGTGCGACAACCGGGTAGTCGGGCCGGGGATTGAAGATCGGTTCGAAACTTACATTGTCAAGTTCCTGCGTCGACACGATGCGCTGAGGAACGTTTTCTGCAGAAGCGACGGGTGCGGGAGACGCCGATGGAGGAGCCGGGACATCGACGGGTGCTTCGGAGACCGGTGCGGTTTCGAGCGGCGGCGATTCGGGAATCGCAACCTGTTCGACCGGCTGCGGCTCGGGCGTTTTCTCTTCTGTCGGTTTAGTTGCTGCACGGGGTGGCGGCGGGGGGGGAGGTTTTTCGCGTTGCGGTTCTTCAACGGTAACGTAATCGACTTCGAGCAGCGGCCCGAGATCGGGAAGAACACCCTTCGGTATGATGCCGAGAGTGATGAGCATGAAAAGCAGCATGAACGCTGCGGCAACCGAACCGGCGATGCCAAGCCGAAGCATCGATCCGTCGTCACGGTACACGCCGGAAATCTGCTCGACGGAGTGCCGAGGTATGCGGTTCACCGCTCGCTCTCTTTTTTGGTACCGATTGAAAAATGCGAAATTCCCTGAACGCGAAGGGCGTCCATTAATTTGACAAGCGGTTCCACCCGGCCGTTTTTGTCGGGAAGAAGAATGACGTTCGTGGCGGCCCGCTCCGCGAGATCCTGCTTCACCGATGAAACAATCTCCGCAAGAGGATGCCGTTTTCCGTCGTACCAGTATGCACCTTCGGTATCGATGGAGACAAGCACCAGGTCACGGTTGAGGATGCGCGCGGTGACGGCGCTCGCCTTGTCGACGGTGATGCCGGTCTCTTTGGTGAAGTTCGTGGTAACCGCGAAAAAGATGAGCAGCAGAAAGACCATGTCGATGAGCGGGGTCATCGAGAGTTCGGCCCGGCTGATCTGCTCCTGCGCCTCGTTAAATACTTTGTCAAACATTGCGGTCCCGCAGCCAGGTGATGTATTTGACACACGCTTCACGGGTCTTGTCGGTGATTTTTCTGAGTCGCGACGTAAGCAGCACATGACCGAGCATGATGGGGGCCGCAGCTACCAGTCCCGCCTGCGTGGTGATGAGCGCTTCCGCGATTCCCGATGCCATGGCCTGTGCATCTCCCGTACCGTGCAGCGAGATTACCCGAAAGGTGAGGATCATTCCCGACACTGTTCCGAGCAGACCGAAGATCGGCATGAGGCCGGCAAGCGATGCGAGCAGGTTGAGGTAGCGGGAGTAGCCGGGGAGCTGTTCGGTAAGAATAACCTCCATTTTTTCGGCGACACGCTCCGGCGGCTGCGATGTCTGTTCCAGCGCGACGGAAATGACATTCCTGATGATGCCCCGTTGACCGATAAGATAGGAGCGGCACTGCTCGGTATCGTTTCTCCCGAGATGGGAGAATACCGTGTGGATCTGTCGAGAGAGGTTCGCTCCGGTCTGAAGGTAGAAAATGGAGCGTTCGATGAGCAGGGTGAGGGCCCAGAGTGTTCCGATGATGATCGGATACATGAAGATGCCGCCCTGACGGATGTACTCAATCACTGCCTGCATGCGTTCTCCTCAGAAGGTGTAATCGATGCCGATGAACGGAATCGTTACGGGAAAGTTGGTGATGAAGTTCTTGATCGCTTTCGTTTTGCCGTCGATACCGAAAATATTCGGTGCATTCATGGAATTCCATAGTTCGGTGTAAAAATGACCCTTACCGCCGTGGAGGGTGAAACCCTTCGAGAACCGCAGATCGAGCCGCTGATAGGCGGCATAACGACGGTCGTTGTAATCCCCGATGCGCATGGTGGAAGACATGTCGTCAGCTGACCCCGTAAACGACATCATGTTGCCGAGTGTTACGGATGTGTAGGGAATACCGCTGCAGTAGCGGTATCTGACGCCGATTTCATACTGCTTAGGCAGACGGTAGTAATTGCTGATCGAAAAAAGTATCGGCTTTTCAAGCGGGAAGGGATGGGCGCGCCATCCGGGACGGCGTTCCCTGTATGATCGTCCGTACGAAAAGCTGATCCAGCCGTGCCAGAAATCAGACGGCGTGAACCGCAACTGGTAGTCGATGCCCCAGGCACGTCCCCGCCCGTCATTGACATAAGATGACTGGTAGACGCCTTCGTTGAGCATCAGGGTTTGCAGGTACTGATTGTACTGGGCTTCGCCGGAGAAATCGGCGGAGTCGGCATCGTCGGGTATTTTGATAAAACCGCTTTTAATCAGATCGTCGAGGGTAAATCCGACGGCCGGAGAGATGACTTCCGAGAGAAGGTCGAAGTAGTATTTACCGTAAACATCGACAGTCTGTTCGAGCCAGGGAAGAAGGCGGGTTGTGATGCCGGTGCCGCCGTGCCACACTTTTTCGGGCTTGAGGTCCTGCGAGAGTGCAATGGCCGAAATGTCGTAATTGTTCTGGGTGTAGAGCCCGGCGGTTGCGGTGAGTTCGTTGCCGTCATTTACAGTATACCGGAGATTGAGGCGGGGAGAGAGCCATGTTTCGTGATCGGTTCTGCCGTATTCCGCCCGCAGTCCGAAGTCGCCGTGCAGCCGGGGTGTGATGTCCCATGCATCCTGCAGATACGTGGAGGCATTGTACCATGAGCGTTTGCCCTTGAACGAAACGAGCAGATGTCCGCTGAACGAATAGAGGTCCTCACCCTGAGAAAAGCCGTCAACCGGATCGTACAGCACCATTGCGGTGTCGCCGTTTATCGGGCCCCAGAAATCGGTGATGTTGGTGCTGCCGCTGACGATCATCTCATGGAGGAATCTGGTGAGAAAGACATTATATCTTGCGTGGGTGAAATCGAGCTGAAGACCGGCCTTGACGGTATGGTGATCGAGTCCCGACCATATCCATCCGAGGTTTGCGTTTATCTGATTGAGGCTGACGTCATAAATCGATTCGCTGAAAAAATCCGAAGCGCTCGGAAAGTCAAGATCCCATCCCCGGCTCTGCCAGGCAACGGTAGCATTGACGATCTGGTCGTCGGTCGGAAGGTACTGTGCGGTGCTGTAGAGTATGTTGTAATGCGAGCGGTACTCCATCAGAGTGTCGATATCGAAGTAGGTTTTTCCGACTTCCGGCGGACCTTCATAATAGCTTTCTGCGGGGGAGTTATTCGATTCCCATGGAATTGAATACACGTTCTGGCTGTTTTTTGAAACCGTTGCAGTGATGGTGGTATCGGGCAGCAGCTTTTGTCCGGGTGCAGGTGTACGATAGGTATAGGTGACATCAATGATGGAATCGGTGCGGGGAATGTCGGGATTTTCCCATCGCGGGTCGGTGTTCGTGACTGAGTCATAGATCGGATAGGGATTTACATAAGGCTTTCCGATGATCGGGTTGCCGTCGTCACGTTTCGAAATGCTGATGCCGGCCGTGCCGACCCAAATGTAGTGAACAAGTGATGATGTATCAATTGGATAGGACGTCTTCAGAGTTACCTGGGTGTCGATCGGAATTTCCTCTCCCGGTTTGGCCCTGTAATAGTTGTATGATACGTCAACCACCGAATCGCCGCTGCAGAAGCGGGTACGGTCGGTATTGTACAGTTCATTGACGAACAGCTTGAATTTCGCGCTCGGCGCGAAGGAGAATCCTGCGGAAAAGTCACGGTAGTCGGGCAGGGTGATGAGTTTCGAGAGATTCGCCACCTGCTGGTTTCCGGATGATGCACCGATGATTTTATATGCGGCTTTGCTCACGGCGTCATAATATGATCCCTGGCTCGATGCATTGATACCGGCTTTACCGCCGAAAAGCGGTACTCCGGCATAAACGCAGTACTGCAGATAGTTGATGTCCGTCTCGATGGAGAGCTTCTTGTCGTCTGAGGGAATCCTGCTGTGCGCATCGATGATGGCGGATTGTGCATTGTGCAGGTCTGCCGGAAATCCCGATTTGTAGAAGGTAAGTCCGCTGAGTGCAGCCTGATTGAAGGTGGAGCGTACTCCGCCGAAATGGTACGGCTGAAGAAGCGGAATTCCGTCAAGAAAGACGCGGGCTTCGAGTTCATCACCCCCGCGCACGAGGGGGCGTGCGGAAACATCGGATTCCGAGGTAACGCCGGGAAGCGTCTGCAGGGCGCGAATCGGATCGTTCATTGTCGCGGTTGAACGTTTCAGTTCCTTGCGCGAAAGTTCGATTTTCGACGGCTGCGCGGTACGGTGAAGCGGCAAGGCATCGGCTGAAACGGTTATTTCCCGTCTGGCAATGGCTTCGGAAAGAATCGTGGTGGGAATGATGATGTAGAGCTGTTTCACCTTTTCGTCGAGGACGGTGTCAATGCTTACCGGATGATACCCGGAAATGGTGAGGTGAAACGTATGTCGTCCCGAAATGAATGTTTTAACTTCATAATTGCCTTTTGATGAGATGGGCACCGAATCGTCGTCAAGGAGCAGCCTCGCTTCACTGTTCTGAATGGGAAGTTCATATCGTGAGTCGACGATGGAACCCGAAATCGTCCATGCGATGTACGACGTTTCGGGTGCTGTGAAAGTACTGACGGCTCCGGATTCCTCAGGTGCCGGTTTGTTCTCAAGAACGATGGTGACGAAGTAGTTGGTCTTTCCTTCATTATGAGGAACGGATTGGTGAATGTCGGCAAATCGCGGAGAGTGGACGGCAACGGAATAATATGCTGATGGAGAACAGAGTGCCGAGAATTCGCCTTCCGGTAAAAGCTGTGTCGGCATTGAATCGACGAAGACCGTGACCGAATCGGTCGGCAGCGGCGCCCGGCCGGTCTCCTTTACAATAATAATTCCGTCGATGACTGTAGCCTCCGTTGTAACGGATGTATCTGCCGATGTATCGACAATCTGATTGCCATCTGATGCGACTGGGGAGTATTGACATATGGTATCGGCGGCGGGAGGATTATCGGCTGCAGTATCGCCGGAACGCTGCTGTTGAATTTCCACACTGCCGGATCCGGCGGTCTGCGGCATGGCTTCAGGTACAAACGGCAGGAGAATGAACAAGGTTTGCAATGTAAAGACTATAGATGAATGCATTGTGTGAGTCGTTTTCATCTATTGCCCCAGAAGCCAGCGTATACCGACGGCTGCGGTGAAACCGGCGGATTGAAAGTTCGCATAATGCGGAAATATGAGCGAACACTCGGGAGTGATATATTCCGGCAGCAGCGAATAATTGAACGGAAGTTGCCACGAGGCCCCTGCGGAGATGCGGCAGACAAGGGTACGGTCATGATCACGGAAAAACGTGCTGTCATCGAGTACCGGTTTGTTGACGATGTCGGTGGCGGTTTCGGTCAGTGTCGTGTTGATGAACGGGGTGATTTTCGCGAATTCCCATCCTGCGGCATATCCGATGAACCATCCGTTGTCAACGTATTCGCCGGTCAGCCAGCCGATTGACATGTTGTGGTGGAAGATGCTTCGTTCGAGGGTGACGTCGGGGAAGCCGAAACGGGTTTCGATCGCGAGTAAGGGCGGGCTGAAAGCTTCGATCTGAAGGCGCTTTCCGGTTTCGGGGCTGTAATATCCGCGGAGTGCGGTTTCGATATGATAACCGATTTCGAGGCCCCTGCCGAACGGGTACTTTCTGAGTACGCCGGCTCGGTAGTCAAGAATGATGTTAAACCAGTTGCATCGTGTGGAATCAGGAATGTAAATGGATGTGTCTCTGAGGGATACGGTATCGAACGCATCTTCGTAGCGTTTGAAATAATGCGTTGCATTTTTCCAGCCGAAACCTGTGCTGAGCATCCGCTCGCCGGGATTGAGCAGTTTACCGTGGTTGAAAGACTGCGTCGCGATGAGGCAGCCGTCGAACAGGAACGGCATGATAACGGCAACTGCGAACGTGACGAATGATCGATGGATCATGATAGTGATTAATGGTTAAAGTGAATGCGGTTTCAACGTATCGGTAATGAATTAATATACGATCAGGAAATTGATTTGTTTAAAAAAAGTGAGATGCGATGGCACATTGCAGGATGTTGGCAGGCAAACCTTTATGCAGTGGTAAATACCCCTTCGGGTTTTAACGGGGAGATCGTTTTCAGAACATCGCAGTGTCAAGAAGCATTGTGAGAGCATCATTGTGTTTGTGCTTTGCGATCTGCAGGTTGGGGATGCCGGTCGACAACATGTAGGTATCGATGTCGTCAGGAACGATGGCCTCGACCGATACCACTTCATCGACAATGATACCGACGGAAGTGCCTTTATGGTCGAGAATGATCACGGTTTCCTGTCTGCCGTGCGCGTATGCCTTTTTAACCGAATCAAAGAGTTTGATCATTTCAGACAGCTGGCGGTTTCTTGTTTTTTCGATAACGGCTGTCGCCTCGGTGAATTTTTCTTTCGATTCAAACTCCCTGACGGTAATCGCGATACGGTGGATTTTTTTATGCGGTGCTTCGAAGCGGGTCAGCAGCGACTTAAGCACCACATTGTCGGTGGTAAACGAATCGTACCATTTGCCGAAGGCGCAGGCATGCGGGTCGGTCGTGAGCGTGAAATCACGGTGCTCTTTGACCGATGTTTCAAGTTCCGAAAGCCAGTTGACGTGGTCCTGTTTTCGTTTGTCCATCATCGATTCGAAGTCATGAATTTCATCGACGATCGACGGCAGGCCGAGCATCCTTCGAAGGTCAATGCATTTGACAACGCCTTCCCGCACGTTCATCATCCCGCGGATGTAATCCGGCGTACCTGGAACCGTTACCGTTTTGGTAAGGTACACCATGGACTGCACTTCCTCCGAAGAAATGCCGTACAGGCTGTCATAGAGTTTGAAGTGAACCCAGGGATAGTCGATTGCAGTTGTGCTCATTCGGAACCTCTCTGCCTGATGGGGACCGGATGCCGAAGTCCTGATGGTAAGCTCTATGTATAATTGTATGATTCAGCGAAGGCGCATGCAACGGTTCGGATGAATCCGGTTTGTGGGCGGGTGCAGGAACAGCGGGCTGAACTGTCGGGTGCGGGGTGCCGGTTGTTATATGAAGAAATGGATTCAATCTGAAGAGTTGTAAACAGTTTAACCATGGTCAGGATGTATTTCTTTATACACCCGGTATACGCATCGTATATTGGTTCAGAGGCACGAGACCTTTGCAGCACAGCGGGTTCGACCCGGTTCAATCCTCCTTGTCTCGAAATGGTGAGAGTCCGGGTTCTTGCCGCGAGAGGGAGACGGGCAGGGTGAGAGGGTATCATCAGGTATAGGTAATGAATAACCAACGTGAGAATAAGCTTGTCATGAATCAGCACGGAAAAAAGATGGTCGCTCCGATTGTCATCGTTGCGATAATCATTTGTTATTACCTGGCCGGCGGGTTCGTTTTCCTTCATTTACAACTGCCGGTTTTTATTAGGATTACCATTGTGGCAGTATCCGTTGCGGTTACTGTGTTGTTGCTGTCGGTACTCATCGGACGAATCAGGGAGATTCAGAAAGGAGAAGAGGATGATCTTGGTAAATACTGATTATATCAGCGGCAGGGAGCTCGAAACGCTCGGGCTCGTCAAGGGAAGTACCATACAGTCGAGAAACGTCGGGCGGGATATAACGCAGGCGTTTAAATCACTCGTGGGCGGAGAACTGAAATCATACAACGACATGATGAATGAAGCCCGGGCTCTTGCCACGAAGAGAATGGTCGAAGAGGCGGAGAAACTCGGCGCCGACGGAATCGTCGCTATCCGCTATGCCTCGTCTGCAGTCATGCAGAATGCTGCGGAGGTCATTGCGTACGGAACTGCGGTGAAGTTTAAATAGCGTCTGTTCAGTAATGGAGACCAGAAACAGCGTCATTCCCGCGCTGGCGGGGATCCGCTTTGTTTTTTCCGGCATTACTTCGACAAATGTCACGGCAGACATTATGGCAGTAAGGAAGTGTACGGGACTGTGGAATGACTGTGGAATAGTGGACAGGCGTTCGTTTATATTGATAATGTCATTAATGAGGTACCTGATGTCAGGTTCTCATTGTCTCTGAAATTATGTGATGCAGCGGCCTGAAAGGAGATCCCGGTTATGTCGCATAAATTCTCTGTTGTCACCATTTCAACGGTAAAGGGTACGGTGCAGACCAGACCGCTGAAATCTTCAGGGTGGATTCCGGCAAGAATCAAACAGCCTGTAATGTCCGGTCAGATGATACAAACGTCTGATGGTGCGGGAGCAACTCTTCAATGTCCGGATAAGAGTATTGTTACAGTCGGGAGGATTCCGGAATGACGATGGTACTGTCACGGATCAGTGTAAGGGCATTGTGGACATTAACCTGTTCCTGATCGATCCGGTTGCGGGAATACTTAAAAAAACGATTCATGTGACTGAATCGGTCATGGGTGACGACAAATCGTCCAATGACTGGAAAATTCTTGGCCGATACGTTTATTCGGATTCGACGGATGTCGACCAGAGCTCGACCAGTACGCTTGGGAGGGCACTTGACCTGTCGATTAAAAATGCAGGCAGGGAGATCGTTGATTTCCAGTCCTATTGATGAAGATCGTGTTTTATTACAAATGTGCAATTGACTTTTTCCGGGTGACTGAACCGGGGGTATTTTTTCGATGTTTTTTGACAAGATTCCCGACTTTCACCCACATTCCCCGAATAACCCCACCCGCATTCAGGTACATAATCTATTTTTACCTTTCCCGCGCCCGCACGGGCGTATCACAGGGGCGACTGATCTGCACATTGCGGCGTCATATAACAGCATCCTGATACCATAACCGAAACGTGTAACATTTCAGCCGAATATCCGGAGGATCCATGGCAAAAACGTCTGCCGGCTCGTACAGCAATCCATTACTTGAACGGTATGCATCCGAGGCAATGTCGTACATTTTCTCATCCCAGAACAAATTTTCCACCTGGCGAAAACTCTGGATTGCACTCGCCGAAGGGGAGAAGGATCTCGGTCTTGCCATCAGTGCCGAGCAGATCGCCGAAATGAAGGCGCATATCGAAGACATCGACTTTGAAAAAGCGGCAGAGTATGAATTCAGGTTCCGCCATGATGTGATGGCGCATATTCATACCTTCGGTGAGTGCTGCCCGAAGGCGAAGCCGATCATTCATCTGGGGGCAACCAGTGCATTTGTAGGGGACAATACCGACCTCGTGCAACTTCGCGAGGGGTTTCTGCTTCTGCTTGCACGGCTTTCGGTACTTATCGAACATCTTAAAAAATTCGCCCTTGATCATGCCTCGCAGGCAACTCTCGGATTCACCCATTTTCAGGCGGCGCAGCTTACCACGGTCGGAAAACGGGCGACGCTCTGGATGTATGAACTGCTCATGGATTTCGAGGCGATGGAGGCATTTGTTGACAATATGCACTTCCGAGGCGTGAAGGGGACCACCGGTACGCAGGCGAGTTTTCTTGCGCTCTTCGGCGGAGATCACGAAAAAGTAAAGCTGCTCGACCGCGACGTGTCGCTCCGTATGGGGTTTACAAAGGTGCTTCCCGTAACCGGGCAGACCTACACGCGGAAAATTGATGCCCAGGCTGCAGCCGTATTGTGCGGGCTGGCGCAGTCACTTCATAAAATGGCCAATGACATCAGGCTTCTCATGAATCTCAGGGAGATCGAGGAACCGTTTGAAAAGGGTCAGGTGGGTTCTTCGGCCATGGCATACAAGCGCAATCCGATGCGCTCCGAACGGTTGACCAGCCTTTGCAGATACATCATGTCGCTTGCGACGTCGCCGGCCATGACCGCAGCCGAACAGTGGTTCGAGCGTACACTTGACGATTCGGCCAACAAGCGTCTTTCGATTCCCGAGATGTTTCTTGCCGCCGATGCGTCGCTTCTCATCGCCGCCAATGTCTGCAGCAACCTTGTCGTGTACGACAAGATGATCGAGCGGCATGTGCGTGAGGAACTGCCGTTCATGGCGACGGAAAACATCATCATGGCGGGCGTGCAGAACGGCGGCGACCGTCAGGAGCTGCACGAGAGGATCCGTACCCATTCGATGGATGCCGGACGTCAGGTGAAGGTGGAAGGCAGACCGAACGATCTGCTCGACCGCATCGTCAATGATCCGGCCTTCGGTCTTACCCGTGAAGCTGTTGACGAACTGCTCGACGTAAAGGCGTTTATCGGCCGTGCGCCGGAGCAGGTCGCGGAGTTTGTTGAGGCGTATATCAATCCGCTGCTTGCGCGTGCAGAGAAGTACGGCGCTGCCGGGCACGTGGATCTGAAAGTGTAATACCGACGCATGTTGTTTCGGGGAATGCAGGGGCGTTCAGTGGAACGTCCTTACCGGCATCAATCAGCAGATGCCATTTTTAATTCAACAGGATACACCCGTGATCATCGATTATCACATACATACCCCGTATTGCGGTCATGCCCACGGAAAAACGATCGAATACGTCGAACGGGCGATTGCGCTCGGCTTCTCCGAAATCTGTTTTTCCGATCATCTCGGCAGGTATTACCTCACGCATGTTCAGCGGAGGCGCTACTGGGACTGGGGAATGGATGAGCGTGCCATCAACCGGTATATCTGCGAACTTGAAGATCTGCAAACCGTTTTCGAAGACCGTATCAGGATAAAGATCGGACTTGAAATCGACTACATCGAAGGGGCCGACGAACTGCTTGCCCCGTTTCTCTCCTGCTACCCGTTCGACTTTCTCCTCTGTTCGATCCATTGTCTTCCCCGCTTCGGATGGAAGCATCTCGCCGACTACAAGGACAAGGCGGGAATGGATGTTTACAGGGAATATTTCAGGTATGCGCGCGCGGCCATTGCATCGGGACATTTTCACTCGCTTGCGCATTGCGATTTCGTCTGGCGGTACCTCGAATGGCCCGGGGAGGGCGCCGAAGACATGCTTGACGAGGAGATCGCATCAACCGTTGCCGCGGCCAAAAAACATGACCGCTGTATCGAAATCAATGCCAACGGGTATCTCTGGTCATACACCCATATCAGTCACGGGTTCGATCCGTTTCTCGCGCTGGTCGGGGAGTGTGCACGTCAGGAGGTACCGGTGACCCTCGGCTCCGATGCGCACGATCCGTCTCTTATCGGAAAAACCTACCATGACCTGCTTCCCGTGCTGCGCAGCTGGGGAATTAAAGAAGTGGCGCTTTTTGACAGGGGCGTGCGGACGATGGCCCCACTGGGATAACACTCTCAATCGAAAAAGGCAGGTGTGTATGAGACTTGTCGCTCTTGATGTGGCTCGGTTCATTGCCGCGATGATGGTGGTTATGTTTCATTTCGGTGCATTGCAGATGCCCGTTAACGGTTCTTTCTTCTTTGAAGTGGCGAAATTCGGGTATCTTGGAGCTCCGATTTTTTTCATCATCAGCGGCTTCGTGATCCTCGTTTCTGCCGCCGGGCGTTCGGCGGGTGAATTCGCCGTTGCACGATTTGTCCGATTGTATCCCACCTTCTGGTTCTGCCTTGCCGTTACGATAACGCTTATGTTCCTGTCTGGTCTTGCGCGATATACGGCTTCCGGCATTTTAGCCAATATGACCATGCTGAACAATTTTCTGCATGTCAAGGATATCGACGGCGTGTACTGGACTCTTCACAGTGAAATGAAATTTTACGGCGTGATATTCCTGCTGCTTGCCGTCGGGTTTCTGAAAAAATACCGGGTATGGGTAGGTGTGTGGGCCGGCTTTACTGTAGCGAAACTGGTTGTCGGGCACGTGCTTCATGTCGGCAGGGCACTGGACATGGGGTGCTCACCTTTTTTCATGAGCGGTGTGGTCATGTATCTCATCATGAAAGATGGAATGAACCGCTTTAACGGTATCATGCTTGCTGTGTCGGTTCTTCTGACCGGTATCAAAGGCTTCGAACAGGCTTCGGACTATATGATCGGAGTATCGACCCTCGATCGGGTTCTGTCGGTGGCCATTGTACTGGCGTTTCAGCTGTTTCTGTATCTACTTGCACGGGGAAAATTCCGGCCGCCAGAAATGCAGGGTCTCGTCATTCTCGGAGGAATGACCTATCCGTTGTATCTGCTGCACAACAGGGCGGGAAACGCCGTTCGGTTTGTTTTACAGCGATACCTGCCTGCCGGAGCGGCCGTTGCTGCGGCGATTGCCGTTGTTCTGGGAGTGTCGTTTGTCATTCACGTTCTGTTCGAACGAAATGTTGTACGGTTGATGAAGGCGTTTTTGTTGAAGAAGTATGGAGATGTTGCAGGGCGGCTGAGGAGGGGGTGAGGATCTGCGGCGGAGGGATGTAAACAGGCGCTGTTCTGAATAGCCGACATACAGGAAAAGGTCATTCCCGCGCAGGCGGGAATCCACCGTTTCTTCTGTTTGCAGTTATTCTGAAGAGATATTGAGTATCCTTTACGGGCCTAACCTTTAAAACTTTTACGTTAACGCTCCCTCCTTCGGTTCTCCCACTTCTGGGACGTAGCCCGGCAGGGGAAACCAGAATTGTCAAGTAGGTTTACATCGGCAGCGGGACTTTGTTGCTCATCATGAGCAGCTCGAATATCTTCAGTTTGTGGGTCTCGTGTTGCTTTTTTGCCCAGTTTTTCAGATCGAATTCGGTTTCGAAGTTGATGCCGAGCAGGCTTAGAAGGGGTAAGCCGAGTTTGAGCTTCATCTTCACATCGTCGGTCTTTTTCAGGTCGGTGTAGAGGTCCGTGAGTCTGTCGTCGATGCGGGTGTCAAATGTTGCAAAGGTATCCTCGATGCGCTGGAGAACGATTGCGGCGATCGTGGTCGACTGATCACCGGTAATCTCGTACAGTGCTGGAAGTATCCCG
>Ga0316575_10000142_pt1 | contig 18036 bp, 15 predicted proteins | sample J5NA_FD_203072 | JGI IMG/M metagenome (GOLD analysis project Ga0316575, IMG submission 203072) | Rhizosphere microbial communities from salt marsh grasses in Alabama, United States - J5-7_050615r2r3 | ecosystem: Host-associated > Plants > Roots > Rhizosphere | place: USA: Alabama | collected...
GCTGCTCAGAATTTTTTTATATCCTTCCTTTAAGCGCCCCGGGTCCATGATGGTTTTGAAATTGATGGTCATGTTGTGGGTGTTGTTGCCGATGGAAGCCTTTAAAATTCTCCCTTCGGCCATCAGTCGCCGGTAAAGACGGGTCCCGGGAAGCGCGTTCAAGAAACCGATCATGGCCTTGGGAATGGCATTTCGCTGGATAAAAGCAATCTGACGGTCGAAAATATCTTCTTTGTCATTATCAAACCCGAGGATGAACCCTGCCATCACTTCCATTCCGTGTCGCTGAATTGTCCGAATCGACGCCTCCATATCCGAATTTAAGTTCTGAATCTTGCCGGTTTCTTTGAGACCTTCGGGATCGGGCGTTTCAATCCCGATAAACACCTGATTGAATCCGGCCTCCCGCATGGCCGCCAGCAGGTCTTCATCAGAGGCCATATTGATGCTGGCTTCGGTAAAAAAATGAAATGGATAATCATGCGCGGCTTGCCAGGCTTTCAGTGCCGGCAGAAGGTCGGCTTTGACCTTTCTCTTGTTCCCGATGAAATTATCGTCAACCATAAACACCGGTCCTCGCCATCCCAGATCAAACAGGGTATCCAGTTCCTGCAAAATTGTGCCGACAGATTTCAACCGGGGTTTGTTGCCGTAAATAGACCAAATATCGCAGAATTCGCAGTGGAAGGGACATCCCCTGGAATACTGAATGGCCATGGAACCATAGGCGGTGATATCCAGAAGATCAAATCTCGGAACCGGCAAATTGGAAATATCCGGGTATGGCGGTTTGGCATAGACCGGTTTCGCCACCCCTTTTTCCAGGTCCTGTAAAAAATGCGTCAAGGTTTGATCCACCTCTCCGGTGAGAAAATGGTCCACTCCCGCAATGTCCTCGTGATTTGATGTGGGGAAGGGGCCGCCAGCGACAATGGTTTTGCCGAATTGCCGGCAGCGTCGAATCACGTCCTCCATGGAGCCTTGCTGAACGATCATTGCGGAAATAAACACGGCATCCGCCCACGCGATGTCGTTGTCGCTTAAGGACGTAATATTCATATCGACCAGCTTGAGATGATAAGTGTCCGGGAAAAGAGCGGCAATGGTCATCAATCCCAGCGGCGGCATGGCGCTTTTTTTTCGGATGATTTTCAGTGTATGTTTGAAACTCCAGTAGGTATTGCTCGGAACTTTCGGATAAATAAGAAGAATGTTTTGATACTTCATCATGGCGGCAGATCCTCCTTTATCACCGATACGGTTATTCATTGGTGTCTATAGGAAATGATCGTTTTTCCCTTATCATTTTTTTCGCTGACAATCCAGACTAAAAATGTCGATTGTTTACAATCTCTTCAAAAAAGACTATTGTAACATGCTGTTTATAAATCAGCAAATTGACGATTTATGTCCCATGTGATGATGGAAAAATCGAATCATGAACTACAGAGAGCTGATTATATCCCTTAAAAGGGAGGATCCGGATCTTTTTGCCGCAGTGAACACCTCGCTGGAGAACAGGGGCGTTGACGTGTTTAAAGAAGATGTGGCTGTTTTGGTAGAAGAAACCCTTTGGGCATTATCCCTGGAGAGATCCTTTGCTCATTCCGTGGCCAGAGGGTATGCGAACCTTATCGGAGAAGTTTGTTCCAGAGATTTCCATCGCTACCGGGAACTCGTCCGTTCTTTTGGGACGCAAGGGCCGACGCTGGGGAGAATTATCGCCGAACATCTTGTACCGGTATTCATGCACGGCGACGACGGGTTGTTAGAGCGTTTTTTACAAACACTAAAGATCATGCTGAAAAAAGGGATCTATACCCTAAAGGATCCTATTGCAGGACTTTCCGGCATATTGAACGAAAAGGACCTTGACGCCGCAAACGCTTATTTGGATCTTTTAAGTGCAACTTTCGCCGAGGACATGTCATATGTTCAGTGCCAGATGTTCGCCCATGATCTCCCGCGTGCCGTACGATCCTTTGCCGTTTCAAAGCGAACCTGGCAAATCAAACAGCTTCATCGGGTGATAAAGGCCGATTATCATCTGTTCGATCATTTTTTAAGCGGCATGGAAAAAGGTCTGCACCTGCTTTCCCAAGACGCTTTGGCGGATTTTGTATCTTTAGCCCTGGACAAAGCAAAGCGAAACATCAAGTTCGCTTCAAAATTTTTATCGCTGGAATCGAAGCTCGGCCTCGATGTATACGCAGATATGCAGGTGGCGGTCGGGCTCTCCGAGATTCGTCACCCGTTAAACCGCTATCTTCGCGCCCGAACGGGCCTTCCCATATCCATACGGTCGCTGTCTGATTTGCCGGATTCGGTGGTGAACCGGAATGATGGAAAAACATTTATTTGTTCGGACGGAGAAACCATTTATCTGGCCGACGAAATCAATCGATTCGACTCAAAAAGCGAAAACGCAAAACTGTTTAAATGCTTGACCAGACTTGAAGCCGGGCACTTTGAATTCGGCACGTTCGATTTCGACCTGGAAAAGGCGCAGCAAAAATATCCGTTTTCAACCCATATCCGCGATCGGCATATCGAAACCGGTGCCGGCTTCGATCCGGACGAAATGTCCGACCTCGAACGGTTTTTCCTGACATTTCCGACGCCGGATTTGGCAGCCGATCTTTTTACCGTATTTGAACACGGCCGCATCCGGTTATTGCTCGAAACGCGCTACCCGGGCCTTATCCGCCGGTCGCTCCCTTTACTGCACCAGGAAGCTTTACATATGACAGCCTCGAAGGTGCGTCCGGATGCTGTTTTCCGGTTATACGTTCATATAGGCCTTGGTATGGGTCAATCCGATCACGTTGATGAAACCATTTCCTCTGCTCTCATTAAAATCGAAAGACAATTCAAAACCGCAATGGCCGCCGACAGCAGCGTTGAGGCCTGTGCCGGGCTGGTAAATACGGCCTATCCGCTGTTCGATGCGCTGTCTCCAATTTCCAAACATCACAACGGCGCGAAAATAACCTACAAACCACTACGGACCCCGTTTGCAAGAAGGTTGCGCCCCGATCTGTTTTATATGACCCACCGCAGTATTGAAAAAACTGCGTCAACATTGACGGCTCAATTGACGGTCAAAGGGTACAAGGTATACAAGTCGGACATTCGCCGGAAATTGATCTCGAACAAAGGGATGATTTCCCATGACGATATTCACTCGATACTTCTCAGGGAGCGAAACAAAAACCGTGCGCACAGGACCATCGATGAAACCACCGTGGACTTATCATGGCTTGATCTATCGCATTTGAAGGATAACAGGGCGCTTATGCCGGCATACGGCGACAACGATATCGGATCTGTTTTCTGGTATAAAGAATGGGATTGCCATCTTATGGATTATCTCTTTTCTCATGTCAGGGTGGTGGATCGATCCATTCCTTCATCTTCGGGCGACTTTTATATCCGAACATTGAAAAAGCATATAGGGCTTGTTCAGCGCATTCGTTATGCATTCGAATTGTTAAAGCCCGAAGGGCTGATGCGATTGAGACAGTGGGTGGAGGGGGACGCGTTTGATTATCGGGCGCTTTTGGATTTTGTATTGGACAAAAAAGCAGGCAAAATACCTTCCGATCGACTGTATATCAAACATATCAAACAGACAAGAGACGTGACGGCCTTGTTGCTGGTGGACCTCTCCCGGTCTACCGCCAACGCGGTTTACAACTCCAAAGCAACCATACTTGAGGTTGAAAAAGAAGCCATCGTACTATTTTGCGAAGCGCTTCAGGTCGTGGGGGATGAATTTGCCGTCGCGGGTTTTTCCAGTACCGGGCGGTTGGGGGTTGATTATTTCAGAATCAAAGACTTCGGGGAAAACATAAACGATGCGGTGAAACAGCGTATCAATGCGTTGTCACCCAAACGGAATACCCGCATCGGCGCCGCCATTCGGCATGCCGCGTGCCAATTGGAGGCGGTCCCTTCAAAGGTCCGGTTGCTGATCGTACTCAGTGACGGATTTCCGAATGATGTGGACTACAAACATCAATACGCCATTGAAGATACAAGAAAATCCATACAGGAAGCCCGTTCAAAAGATATATTCACCCATGCCATTACCGTCAATTTTGCCGGCGATCCCAATCTGGATGATCTTTACGGAAACGTTCATTACAATGTCATATCCGATGTTCGCGAACTTCCGGATAAGTTATTGCGTATTTACGGCAGCTTGACACGGCATTAAATATTGCGTTATGTGTTTCGTTTCCGCATTCGCCTTTATTGACAACGCTTTGATCAGGCATTAATGTCATGGGTGCTTGCGGTAATTTTTAAAGGCTCTAGAAGCCATCTCAAAATAAAGATTTTGGTTCAAAATCAAGGCGAAGCCGAGTTTGGGCCAAAAGATTATTTTGAGATAGCTTCTAATAAAAGTATTTTTATCGAGTCGCTTTTTACGGGAATCAAAATGAAACGCGTTCATCATCGGGAAAAAGAACAATTTCAAAAACTGTTCCAGCAGGAAAATATCGATGAATTCGAAGATCGATTCAAGATCCTTGAAGTTTTTCTTCAAACCGAACGTCACATTACCGTGAGCGAACTGGTTCTACTCCTTAGTGATAACGGATACTTATTATCGGCCGATTTTGTCAGGGACACCTTGAAGCTGATGTGTCGCTTCGGGTTTGCCCGGAAAAACAGATTCGACAATGGAGAAGTGCGTTACGAGCACCGGCATTTGGGTCATCATCACGATCACATGATCTGTACGAAATGTCGAAACATTTATGAGTTCAAAGACGAACATATCGAAAAAATGCAGGGCCGAATCGCCGCGGCCCATAATTTTCATATGCTTCAGCACAAAATGGAAATCTACGGCATCTGTTCCAATTGCCTCAAAGATCACATTCGTCCCATGCCCCTGATTCATGCCAAACAGGGAGAACAGGTGGAAATCAGGGAGTTTACCGGGGGCGCCAGCGCCCGTATGCGGCTTTTGTCCATGGGGCTGAGGATCGGAGACCGAATCGACATTGTGACCAACCTCCATAAAGGACAAATGGTCATCGCCGCGGATTACAATCGCTATGTTCTGGGACGCGGACTCGCGGAGAAAATATTGGTTGAACCGGTGAGAACCTGAATACGGAGATAAGCGGATGTTGTTGAGTGAAATGAAAGAAAAGCAAACGGCGACCGTCGTTCGTGTGGGCGGAAATGGGGCGATCCGAAGAAGGATCCTCGAAATGGGCATTTTAAAAGGAACCAAAATTTATGTTGAAAAGTATGCGCCGTTAAAAGATCCCGTGGAATTGATCGTCAAGGGCTATCATGTATCACTCCGCGTTGAAGAAGCCGCGCAAATAACCGTAGAAATATGACCCCGAAACAACTTACCATAGCCCTCGCAGGCAACCCGAATTCAGGCAAAACCACCATATTCAACAACTTGACCGGAACGCGCCAGAAGGTCGGAAACTGGCCCGGCGTTACGGTTGAAAAAAAGGAAGGTAACGTCAAACACGCCGGTTACGATCTGAAAATCGTCGATCTCCCCGGAACATACAGCTTAACCCCCTTTTCCATAGAAGAAATCGTTGCCCGGGATTATATCCTGGAAGAACGGCCGGATGTGGTGATCGACATCATCGATGCATCCAATCTCGAGCGAAGCCTTTATCTGGCAACGCAGTTAAGGGAAATCGATTGCAGCGTATTGTTCGCTCTGAACATGGCCGATGTTGCCCGAAGCCGGGGCCTCAAAATCGACGACCGAAAGCTTTCCGAACTTTTGGCCGTGCCCGTTGTCTTTACCGTCGGCAATAAAAACAAGGGCATGGAAACGCTTTTGGAGCAGGCCATTGCATTGGCAGAGTCGGACCGATCTGCTGTCCAAAAACGAAAGGTAAAGTACAGTAAAGACATCGAGGATGCCATCTCGAAAGTTGAAAAGATCATCGGCAACCACAACGCCGGCGTCATCCCATACAACATTCGTTGGACAGCCATCAAACTTCTTGAAAACGATAAAATCGTAACAAGCCGCATCCTGGAAAAGACCGGCAACATCGGCGAAAAAATTCTTGAAGATATCGATAATCAACGTAATTTTCTCATCGATCGGTTTGATGATGATCCGGAAATCGTCATGACCGACGAGCGGTATGGTTTTATCGCCGGGATCATCATGGAGGTCCTGGCCAGCTCCACAAAACAACGCGTCGATATATCTCGAAACATCGATCTTGTCCTGACCAACCGGTTTGTCGGGTTTCCGATTTTTATATTTTTTATCTGGGCCATGTTCCAATTGACGTTTTCCCTGGGCGCCTATCCAATGAACTGGATCGACAGTGGAATAAAACTCCTTTCGTCATTTTTAGCCCAGGCGCTTCCCAACAATATATTCAAGGACTTTCTGATCCAGGGCGTGATCGCAGGCGTCGGAAGCGTCATTATCTTTTTGCCGAATATTCTGATTCTTTTCTTTTGCATCGCTTTGTTTGAAGATACGGGCTATATGGCCAGAGCCGCATTTCTGATGGACAAGATCATGCACCTGATCGGTCTTCACGGCAAATCTTTTATCCCCATGTTGATGGGGTTCGGGTGCAATGTTCCGGCCATTATGGCCAGCCGGACTTTGGAGAGCGAAAAAGATCGAACCCTGACCATTCTCATTACGCCCTTTATGTCCTGTTCGGCCCGGCTTCCGGTTTACATTATTCTGGCGGGGGCTTTTTTCGGCGCCAAAGCCGGAACCGTGATCTTTTGCATCTACCTGTTGGGCATCGTGCTTTCCATCATCACCGGCCGGCTTTTCAGATCAACCCTTTTAAGGGGCGCTGATGCCCCCTTTGTCATGGAATTGCCGCCATACCGAATCCCCATGATCAAAAGCCTGATGATACACATGTGGGATCGAAGCAAAATCTTTTTAAAAAAAATGGGCGGTTATATTCTTATCGGTTCCATCGTGGTTTGGACGCTTTCGGCATTTCCGCTGCATATATCATATTCCAAGGATTATGCATCGGAAATCGAACAGGTCCAAAGATCCTATCACGCGCAGATGATTGCCGCCACGGATGCCGAAAAAAGTGTCCTGCAACAGAAGATGGATCTGGCCGTTGACAGGATTATAAGATCACAAGCGGCTGAAAGGGCTGAAAAATCGTATATGGGCCGCATCGGCAAGATTATCGAACCTGTTTTTGCGCCCATCGGCATCGACTGGCGTGGCAGCGTGGCCCTCTTGACCGGTTTTGTCGCCAAGGAGATCGTCGTGAGCACCATGGGAATTCTTTATGCCGCCGACCAGAAGAAGGATTCGAAAGCCCTTGAAAACGCGCTTGTCTCTTCCGGCATGACATCGATTGCAGCACTGGCCATGATGGTTTTTGTCTTGTTGTACATGCCGTGTCTTGCGACATTGTCTGCCATCCGGCGGGAGACGGCTTCTTTGAAATGGATGATTTTCAGCATTTCCTACAGTACGATGCTTGCATGGATAATGGCTTTTCTGGTATATCAGGGGGGAAATATAATCGGCGCCTGATATTCCGTGTGAAATAGCTTTTCAAACCTGACAGTGAACCTTAAGTTTAAATATCAATAGCATGGCAAATTTTGAACCCGCATATATTGAAACGTTTAAAAAAGGATTTCTCGCCCCAAAAATCCAACAGGCCCGCGAAATCATAAAATGCTGCACCCTTTGCCCCAGGCAGTGCAAGGTGGACCGAACATCCGGTGAGACCGGTTTGTGCAAAACCGGTGAAAGGGCTTATGTTTCAAGCTTTAACGCGCACTTCGGAGAAGAAGACCCACTGGTCGGAACCTATGGGTCGGGAACGATTTTTTTTACCCACTGCAACCTCAGGTGCATTTTCTGTCAGAACTATGACATCAGTCATCTGGGTCAAGGCGAGGAAATATCCGACGAACAACTGGCCGACATCATGCTTTGGCTGCAAAACAAACGATGTCACAACATTAATTTTGTTACCCCGTCCCATGTGGTGCCCCAGATCCTTTCCGCCCTGGCGGTTGCCGTTCCCAAGGGACTCTCGCTTCCCTTGGTTTACAACACCGGCGGATATGATTCAGTTGACACACTGAAGCTTCTCGATGGCGTATTCGACATCTATATGCCGGATTTTAAATTCTGGGATCCGGCGATTGCAAAGGCAACCTGTAACGCCGAAAACTACCCTGAAGTGGCCCAACAGGCCCTGCTGGAGATGCACCGGCAAACGGGTGATTTGGTCATGGATGATACGGGAATTGCGCAACGCGGCATATTGCTCCGGCATTTGGTGCTGCCTTCCGGGCTTTCGGGAACCAGGGAAATTATGAGATTTATCGCCCGACGGGTTTCCAAAAACACCTATGTCAACATCATGCCGCAGTACCGACCCTGCGGCCGGGCCGGTGAGATCAAAGCGCTCTCTGTCCATCCGTCGAACACGGATTTTGAAACCGCGCTGCAGGCAGCAGAAGAAGAAGGGATAAAACGGCTCGATAGACGAAGACGCCGTTTTATGGTATTTTGACAACATAATACTTTTTCTGATAATTAACAGCGGATGTCTACATGCGTCCCTCGTGTGGTAAACGATGAAATTTGAACAAATCGACCGGAAGAAAAAATTGATAACCGGTATCGGTTCTCCTTTGATCGACATCCTGGCTTATGAGAATGAAGAATTTTTGGAAAAAACCGGTGCCGTGAAAGGTGGAATGAAGTACGTTGACAGGGAGTTCATCGAACAGACCTTGTCATTTACCACCCAACAACCCGTCCTCGTTCCGGGGGGATCGGCCTGCAATACCGTTGTGGGTATCGGCAAACTCGGGGGACCGGCACGATTTGTCGGAAAAAGCGGCTGTGGTGATATGGCCCGGTTGTTTGAAACCGATCTTAAAAAAAACAATGTCGATCCGGCCCTGTTAAAATCATCATCACCCACCGGAAGGGTCTTGTCCATTATTACACCCGACGCCCAGCGTTCCATGTTTACATTCCTCGGCGCGTCGTCGGAAGCACAACCACATGAAATAACGGAGAAATGTTTTGAAGATGCCGCCATTGTCCATATCGAAGGGTATCTTCTCTTTAATGAGGCGCTTATTATGGCGGCATTAAAAGCGGCAAAATCCGCAGGCGCATTGGTATCCCTTGATCTTGCCAGTTTTACGGTGGTCGAGGCGTCGAAAAAAATTCTTGACGGCATCGTCAATGATTTTGTCGATATTTTGATCGCCAACGAGGATGAAGCGCAGGCATTCACCGGCTATTCCGATGACGTCAAAGCCATCACAGCCATGGCTCAAAACACGACGATTGCCGCCCTGAAGGTCGGAAAAAGGGGAAGCTATATTTCCCATAATGGAAGCACATTAAAAATAGAACCCATTGGGGAAGGAGATGTTAAGGACACCACGGGAGCAGGCGACCTGTGGGCATCCGGCTTTTTATTTGGACTGGTAAACGGATATAGTTTTGAAAAATGCGGAAAACTCGGCTCGGCTTGCGGCTATGAAGTGACCCGGGTAACGGGGGCGAACATTCCGGAAGCGGGCTGGGAGAGAATTAAAATATTACTGGAGGAATAATGGCGCGAAAATCGGTATCCCGGTCTCGAAAAAGAGACCTCAACAACCCCGACGAATTCATCTCATTTTGGACAAAGCTTTTTGAGTTTGTCACAGCTCATAAGGTGCAGGTTTCATGTGCCGTTGGCGCTTTTTTGATACTGCTGATTATCGGGGCCGGTTTTTTTTATTATCAGAAAAAATCCGAAAACAAGGCTTTTTCAATGCTTCAAGAAGGCATCGTCAAATATCAGGCATTACTGAAAGCCGATGGCCCGGAAAAAGCGTTAAAAGGCACCGAAAAGGATTTTGAACGGATTATCAATAACTACTCACAAAGGCAGGGAGGCATTCTGGCACGTCTTTATTATGCCGATATGTGTTATGCCGCCAAGGATTATGATAAAGCAATAACTCTTTATAATCAGCTGCTTGCAAAGTTTACCGATGAACCGTTTCTGAAAAATCTCGTTTTAAACGGCCTGGGGTATTGTTATGAAGCCAAAAAAGATTACAACACCGCTTCGGGTTATTTTGAAATGGTGGCCACGTCTCAGGATTACCCAGTCAAAGACGAAGCCCTTTTCAATCTGGGCGAGATGTATGCCGCTGCTGGAAATAAAGAAAAAAGCATAACTGCATTCAAGAAAATTTTATCCGATTACCCCGAGTCGATATATACCGAGATTGTCAGGGAAAAACTAGCGAAAATTTCGTAGTTGTCCGGATGTCTGAAAAAAATCAAAAAAAATGACCAATGAACTTTTGTCATTGGTCATTAAGGAGGAAAACAGATAAAGAAATTATTAGGTTTGAAAATGTTTTATGCAATTTTCTTGCCAAAAACCTTAACGGGTTCTGATATTTTTTTTATCAATTCATATTTTCTGTAATTATAGAGAGATAAAACATATACCCCGAAAATGGTTTCTTTCTATTTCCTCCGGGATTTTTGACGCCGAGTTCAAAAAAGTTCAAAATTTTGAACGCCGTCCCTGGCCAAATGACATAACATATTCATTTTGCTAATATTTGGCATCTGTTCCATCCTGTTCAAAATTTTGAACCCTCACCCCCAATTAGCAACACAACCATCCGAAATAATTAACTATGATTCCGCCACTATTATCGTTCAAGTTTTTGAACCAATCTCCAGTTTGAATTTTTTTATTTTCCAGTTCAGCCCGCTTTTTCCGATTCCCAGCAATTCCGCTGCCTGGGATTGCACATTGTTTGTTAACTTCAGCGCTCTTTCGAGCATCATTTTTTCTATCATCGCCAGCGTTTCATCCAGTTTTGCATCTGCGGGAATACTTTCAACATCCAGAGAATTATCAATACTGTTTTTAAATTCTTTCGGAAGATCCGACACTTTTATCGTGCTGCCCTGGCACAGTACCATCGCCCTTTCGATAACGTTTTCCAGCTCACGGACATTCCCGGGCCAATTGTATGCGTAAAACAGACGTTTGACTTCCGGATCGATACCGCTAATCAAAATATCGGACTTTCGTTCATCTTTATATTTTCCGATAAAATGATCGACCAAAAGGCCTAAATCTTCTTTGCGTTCTTTTAATACCGGCAGAACGATGTGCACCACGTTCAAACGATAAAAAAGGTCTTCTCTGAACCGTCCGTTCAGCATTTCATCTTTGAGCCGTTTATTGGTAGCGGCAATAATTCTAATATCCACCGACATCGGCTTAACGCCACCGACTCTTTCAATAATTTTGTCTTGGAGTACCCTTAAAAGCTTGACCTGAAGATTGGGTGAAAGTTCGCCGATTTCGTCCAGAAAAAGCGTTCCGCTGTCCGCCAACTCAAATCGGCCTTTTTTCATGGTTACAGCGCCGGTAAACGCGCCTTTTTCATGACCGAAGAGTTCGCTTTCAAGCAAATTTTCGGCGAGCGCGCTGCAGTTCACCGCAACAAACGGTTTATCACGTCGCGAGCTGTTAAAATGAATTGATTTTGCGACCAATTCCTTGCCGGTGCCGCTTTCGCCTTCGATCAACACCGTGGCGCTGGCGGTTGCAACTTTTTTTATGGTCTCAAAGACATCCTGCATCACCTTACTTTTTCCGATGATATTTCCGAGACGGTATTTCGACTCCACGGCATCCCTAAGCTGTCGGTTCTCTTTGACAACCCGATACATACCCACCGCCTTGTTGACATATATAATCAGTCGATCATTATCAAAAGGCTTGAGAATATAGCTGTAAGCTCCTTTTTGCATGGCTTCAACAGCCTTATCCACCGTGCCGTGGGCGGTCATCATAATGACGGGGAGATCATGATCTTTGGCCTTGATTTTTTCTAAAAGTTCGATACCGTCCATGGACGGCATCTTCATATCGGTCAGCACCAGGTCGATATCTGTATTTGAAAGAATATCAAGCGCTTCACCGCCACTGTTCGCGGTGAATGTTTCGAATCCTTCCTCTTCGAGGATCGCGCTTAATATCAACGGATAATTTTTTTCATCATCTACGATCAGGATGGTTTCCATTACGATGCTCTTTGATTGACCGGCAAAGCGATCGTGACGCGGGATCCGGCATTCGGTTTATTGATGATGCTGACTTTTCCCTCATGGGATTCAATAATGTTTTTCACGATGCCCAGCCCCAGGCCGGTTCCTTTGGCTTTTGTTGTAAAAAAAGGGTCCCATATCTTTTCCAGCAGATCTTTAGGAATGCCTTCACCTTCGTCTTCAATGACGATCTTTACAGTATGATCAGCCGAATGAATGCTTACCTGAATGATGCCGCCGCCCGGCATTGCCTGCATTGCGTTGATCAGGATGTTCAAAAACGCCTGGTAAAGCATATCCGCATCGGCGGCAATTTCCGGAAGATTTTCATCATAATGCTTCTCGACGGAGTACCCTTCCTGTTTGATCTGCGATGTCAAAAAAGTGATGTTTTTTTCAAGAATGTCCTCTATCTTACAGGCTGAAAGGTTCGGACTTTTGGGTTTTGCAAAATTTAAAAAATCGGTAATAATATTATTCAGTCTAATGGATTCTTCAATAATGATATCCGGAATGGAATTGGAAGGATCGAATTTGACCATTTTTTTCTTTAACAGTTCGGACGAGCTTTTTATGATACCCAACGGATTTCGAATTTCATGGGAAATTCCCGCCACCATTTCACCCAATGTGGATAAGTGCTCGGCGCGGTTTAACCGCTCGATGAGTTTGAGTCTCTCCTGAGCCCGCTTTTCAATGATGCCTTCCCCCCGTTTCACCACTAAAAGCAGCACCAAAAAAAGGCCGCCCATTACAACCGAAGCGGTAATGATAACCCGAATCTGAAAATCGAAAATTTCTTTATAATCCTGGGTCAAGTCCTGCACAATTTCTACCACTCCGAGAACCGGACCGGAAATCCGGGATAGCGGCTGCTCCGCGCGCAAAGGGGCGAATGTAACTAATCTGCTGTCTTGGGGGAATCCGAGCAAAATCTCAAACCAATTGCCGTTTTGTATGAGAGTTGATGTGTACTTCCCCTTAAGCGCATCTGTATATCCTTTGCCCCCGGCATTTTCTTTGCCGATAATCGAATGGTTGAAGCTGTATGAAATCGTGTTGTCCATGTCGTAGATATTGACCATATCGATCTTAAAACTGTGAAGCGTGCTTTTAACGACTTTATCCATCCGTTCAAACTGATTTTCGTTGCTCAGTTGAATCTTTCCAAATTTTAACGCAACCGGTATGATGAACTGTAAGAACACCTGATGGTTGAGATTTTCGATCAGAACGCGGGCGTACTCTTCGCTTTTTTTTTCCTGCATGGTCTTTGCCCAGTGCGTGTTGAGCAAAGAAAAAATCAACGTGCCGATAAATATGAGGATCAGGCTCGTAAAGGTAAAGTATTTGACCAACCTGAACGGCTTTACCTTTTCTTCTGTGGCGTGGTGTTTCATAAACTTCGGTTAAAGTTCCGATGGGGTGATGCCGATAGGGTATATATCGTTCATCCCAAAAGTAAAACGAATAACAAATTGAAATTAAGCGATTGACCTTTAATCATATACGTTAAATCGGCATTTAAAGTCAAGGTAATGCTTTATTTTCACGGGCACCGGAATGCTCCATTTCAGCGGTAGAGGGCGTTAGCGAAAAGTCGCGGTGGATTTATTTTTTGGTGCTTATGGAACCGTTGATCATACAATACCATATATGGTATTTTTATTAGAAATATTACCAAATAAAGTAATTAATTAAAATTTGTCTATAATTATGCATAAAACTCTTGAGCTCGTTGATAATATAAGGTACAATAGCAATCACACTGTAAATAACGCTTTCTTTATTCATTCATTGATGATAACGGTATTTCTGCCTGCGGGATAAATAAGGATTCTGGATGAAAGGCAACCGCCTGAAAAAAATCAGAGAGTCTTTGCTGATGAGCAAAACCGAACTTGCAAGAAAAGCCAACGTGTCTCCTATCACGATTGCGCGCATTGAAAAAGGAATGCCCTGCCGCCTGGAAACTCAGCGAAAAATAATTCTGGCGCTCGGGTTCGATCTTGCTGACAAGAACAAGATTTTTGGTGATTAAAACGAATGAACTTGTTTTCGAAAAAGAGCCGGCCGGCCGGCCTTGACATCGGATCCAGAACCATAAAACTCGCCGAAATTATCGACGGGAAATCCGGATTGGCCCTAAAAACCTTCAACACCGTCAACATTGAACCCGGTCTTATTGAAGAAGGCTCTATCAAAGAACCCGAGACCGTAGCCGGTTACATCCGCGAACTTTTCAAAACTTCAAAACTCAAAGAAAAAAATGTTGCGATCTCCATAGGCGGGTATTCGGTTATCGTTAAAAAAATCAATGTCCAGACCATGACGGAAGATGAATTGCAGGAATCCATCCATTTTGAAGCAGAACAATATATCCCGTTCGACATCAGCGAAGTTAATCTGGACTTCCAGATACTTGGAGAAAGCGAACACAACCCCAATCAGATGAATGTGCTTCTGGTCGCCGCCAAAAAGGAGATGATTAACGAATATATCGATCTCGTGCAATCGGCGAAACTCCGGCCACGAATCATCGATGTCGATGCCTTTGCGCTCCAAAATATTTTTGAGTCGTACTCCACTTCTGAAAACGAAAACATTGCCTTGATAGACATCGGGGCCAGCAAAACCTCTTTAAATATTTTAAAAAATAATATCAGCGAATTTATGCGCGATGTTTCTTTGGGATGCGATCAGATTAATGATAAAATCGCGTCCACCATCGGTTGCACAATTGAGGAATCGGAAGCGATCAAGCTGGGTCGCGTATCAGATGCAATGTCTGCCGATGATTTAAAAGATATCGTTTCAACTGTGGTGTCGGATTGGTGTGTCGAAATCAAACGCGCCCTCGACTTTTTTTTATCGACCTATCCTGCAGAACAAATAACCAGGATTGTGCTCAGCGGTGGCGGAGCCAAAATTAAAGCATTCAGGAAACTTCTGGCTGCCGAAACATCCGCCGAAGTCGAAGTTGTTAATCCGTTTCAAGCAATTGAAATCGACAGCCAGCGGTTTGATGCTGCATATCTTGAAAAAATCGGTCCTCAATCCGCGATCTGTATGGGACTTGCAACACGAAAATTGGGTGACAAATGATACGAATCAATCTGCTGCCTTACCGTGAAGAACGGAAAAAAGAAAATATTCTCAGACAGATCAATGTTTTTCTTTTTGTGTTTTTTGTGGTTTTGGCGATTTTGATTGTGATTAATGTCCGATTCTCCCATACAGTTACGACCCTAAATACCAAAATAAAAAATACAAAAACATTATTGGCCCAGGCTGAAACAAAATCCAAAAAAGTGGATCAAATAAAAAAGGCCCTCGAAAAATTAAAGCAAAAAACAGAAGTGATCCGGAACATCGAAAAAAATCGAAGGGCTTCGGTAATGCTTCTTGAAAATATGTCGAAACTAGTGGCCGAAAAGACTCCCGGTTCACCGTCAGGAGCATCGGCAAGCAGCGAAAACAAGCCGGTTAAACGGTTGTGGTTCACCAGTTTTGAGGCCAATGGCGACAATATCAGTATCCACGGGATTGCCTTGGATAATAAAACCATTGCTGATTTTATGAGCCGGCTGGAAGATTCCAAACTATACCAAAATGTGACCCTAAAAAACATAAAACAACAAATTGTCAATCACCTCAACCTCAAAAACTTTGATATCGGATGTAACAGGGTTTCTTTGAACGAATCAAAGGATAAAAATGATGCCGGCAAAAAACCGGGCAAGATATAATGGATAAAATCGATACATCAAAAATATCAAACTGGATTTTTCAAACCACCGATAAGATCGGAAAGCTATCCAAACTTTACCGGATTTTATTGTGCTTGGGAGTCTTTGTATTGCTTGTGGGGCCTTTCCTTTATTTTTCCTTTTTACCGAAACTCAGTCAAATCGATTCGCTGAAGAAGCAAAGCAATTCGTTGGAAAAGAAATTGAGTGTGGCACAGCAGAAAGCCAGCCAGCTTAAATCGTATCAGGAAAAACTGGAAAATGCCAAATTGGAATTTAAAGTTGTTACGAAAAAGCTGCCTGAAAAACAAGAAATTCCCTCTTTACTGTCCAGTATTTCACAATCCGGACGGGACGCCGGACTGGACATTTTACTGTTCAGGCCGTTGCCCGAACGCGACAAAGACTTTTATGCTGAAATTCCCGTATCGATCACGGTGAAAGGAAGCTATCAAAATGTTGCCCTGTTTTTCGATAAAGTGTCACGGTTGAACAGAATCGTAAATATAGACGATATCAAAATGCGCGCCGCAAAAGGGGCCGAAGAATTAACGACATCCTGTACAGCCATTACGTACCGGTTCATTGAAGCAAAGCCCAAAAAACAAACAAAGCAAAAGAAGCGTAAATAAGCTTCATGATTAAAGACATTCAATCAAAACCTTGGATCATGAATAAACATCTTATATTTAGCCGCGGCATCCTTTGTATTATCTTATCATTGCTTTTGATGGGCGGATGCAAAAAATCCGAACCCCCAACAGCCTCAAAACAAATTACAAAAAAAATCACCACTGCAGAAAAAAAAGCCCCCATAAAACCCCCTGTACCCAAACTACAAAAAAGAGCCGATCTTTCAAAACAAGCCGCCAAAGCTTCAGTGTCGGTCAATGCGCAGCCATTTGAAACGATCCCCTTATATAATCCCGAAGGGCAGCTGGATCCTTTTGAACCCCTTTTCAAAAAAGAAAACGTCTCGGTTACCTCAAAAACGAAAATAAAGCGACGAAAACCCCTTACACCGCTTGAAAAGCTGAATCTCAGCCAGTTGACGCTCGTGGGCATCATACGCGCACCGAGCGGAAACCGTGCTTTGGTCCAGGAAGCGTCGGGGAAAGGATATATTGTTAAAAAAGGGACCTATATCGGAACACAATCCGGTAAAGTCGAACGTATATTAGATGACAGGATCATTATCGAAGAAAAGAGCGAAGATATTTACGGCAAAGCTGTCACCATAAAGAAAACACTTAAACTTCAGAAACCTCCTGGAGAATAGTATGAATCGTAAGATCAATACACTGTTAAAAATGAACGCCGTCACGCTTTTTGGGGTGATACTGTTGCTCATGTTTACCGGGTGCGCATCCAACACCAAGTCCGTTAAAGAAGTTAAGGAACCTGCTGTTGAATCTTCCCAGCCAAAACTTATCACCCAAATCAGCACGAGCGAGGATCCGAATGCAAGCGTCGTGCGGATCAGCGGGAATCAAATGCTGACCTATACGTCCGTCAAGCAGCCATCTCCGCCGGGTGTGATGCTCTATTTCCCCGAAACAGCCATTGGTGACATCGACGAAAACTATCGTCCTGAAAGTGATATTATCGCTTCAATTCATACATCCGCATTAAAAACCAAAAAAGAGACCAGCCGTGTCGAAATTTTATTGAAAAAAGATGTTTCGTATGAAGTGAATCGCAACGATGAGGGCCTTGTTGTATCTTTTAAAAAACCCGATGTTGACCAACCGGCACTGAAAATTGCCCAAAACTCAAGTGCCAAAATGCAAAGCAATCCAACGTCGTCGGTTTCTTCCGAAAATAAGAGCTTGCCGGTCAAATCATCACCCACCGCGTCCTCTCAATTACAGGCCGGCGGCGATAAATCGGGGTGGGTGAACCGTATTGACTTTTCCAGCGAAAAAGGCGGTAAATCGACCATTATTATCGGAACCACCATTCCCGCAAAATACAAACTTGAAAAAATCAATGACAAAAAATTGTTGCTTTATCTTTATCATTCAAAGCTTCCAGATTACCGGCAGCGGCCCTTGATCACAACGCGCTTTCGAAGCGCCATCAACCGAATCATACCGTTTCAGACATCCGCCATGAAGGACAAGGCGGGATTTATTATCGAGCTCCGACAGTCGGTCCCATATTATATCG
>Ga0316575_10000143_pt1 | contig 18028 bp, 18 predicted proteins | sample J5NA_FD_203072 | JGI IMG/M metagenome (GOLD analysis project Ga0316575, IMG submission 203072) | Rhizosphere microbial communities from salt marsh grasses in Alabama, United States - J5-7_050615r2r3 | ecosystem: Host-associated > Plants > Roots > Rhizosphere | place: USA: Alabama | collected...
TCATTTCAGATTTCGTTTTCAAAAGCAGTCCTGGGAATATAAAGTTAACTGTCTATAATAATTGGATTATATGATTTTGCCAAATTGACTTTAAATACTGGCATCAACTTTGCAAACATTTATGCAGACAGAAAAGAAAATAATTAGGGTGAAAAATTGGAAACAGAAATAAAACATAAATTTGATCTTAGAGAAGCCATTGCCCCCTTTGCTTTTTTAAAAGTCACTCAGGCATTCAGGGATATGAAACCCGGAGATATCTTGCAGCTTACAGGAGACGACCCCAAAACCCGATCAGAGATTTTTAAGGTCTTACATACCGTTCATTACACCGTGGTCGACACCCAAGAAGAGGGAAATTATTATTGTATCAGTATTAAAAAAGAAAATTAAAAGTCGCTTTGCGCGGCTAAAATAAAACACGGTAAAAAGGAGGAAATGATGTCGGATTTAGATTTAAGCTCCATTTCAGCGGCAGGTACGGCGGATGCCCGGGGAAGCGCCTGTCCCGGACCCCTTCTGGAAGCCAAGAAAGGCATCGGCAAGGTAAAAGTGGGGGAAATTCTGGAAATATTTTCCAATGATTCGGGCACCCGGATCGATGTCCCTGCCTGGGCCAAAAAAGTAGGGCATGAATATCTTGGTTATTTGGAAGTCGACGGATACGACAAACATTATGTCCGTAGAAAAAAATAGGTAAAATATGACATCCATGGGGATTTCCAAAGGTAAGATTTTAATTCTGGCCACGGAGACCTGCGCGTATCCCGGCGCAAATTCGGTCGGTCAGGCACACTCCAGTTATCCAACCAACACTTTCATTTTAAGGGTTCGTGCGCCGGTGCTCTTTCCGGAATATTTCTATTTGGACTGTTTCAAAAAAGGGATCAGCGGAATCATCATTATGTCGTGCGGTGAAGAATGTCCTTATGAAGGCGCCTATCATGCTTTGGCAAAACGAATCGATCGGGTTTATAAAATGATGAGGGAAAAAAATCTGGATATTCGGCGGCTGCGCCTGACATCCATCTGTACGGTATGCAACCGGGCATTTCTCAAGGAAGTCAATGATATGAGCGTGCTCATCGAAGAAATAGGGCCGCCTGAAGTCAATGCGCCAACTTCCGGGTAAACACGTGCTTAAAATTTGGAAGAGATGCCGAAGTCGGCGGACCAAAACCAGAAGCTAAGAAGGTGAGGAGATTAGCCTCCGGCCCGTATGGCCGACGGCCCGGAGGGAAGTTCGGAAATTCTCAAAATGGCCAACCTTCTCACCTTTAAGGACCAATGATGATCGACAATTGGGAGTAATGAATGGAATCGAACCCAGTATTGAATGTTGACGCCCTCGTCGTGGGCGGCGGTATCGCCGGATTGCAGGCCGCCATCGACCTGGCGGACCAAAACTTCAAAGTGGCCGTGGTGGAAAAGGATGCCTCCATCGGAGGTAAAATGATCCGCCTTTCCAAGGTCTTCCCGACCCTCGATTGTTCAAGCTGTATCACGACGCCGAAAATGGCGGCTGCCGCACATCATGAAAACATTACGATATTGACCTATTGCAATTTAAATTCCTTAAAACGCGACGGGAATCATTTAATGGCATCCATCATCCAAAAACCGAGATATGTGGATCCGGAAAAATGCATCGGCTGCCGTCGCTGCGAATATGATTGTCCCGTATATGTGAGCGATGAAGAACAGGGGGGATTTTCCGCACGCAAAGCCGTCTACATTCCATTTTCAAATGCCATTCCTCAAATCGCCATTGTAGATACCGAGCATTGCATGTTGTGTGGAAAATGCGAAAAAGCTTGTCCCACGTCGGCCATCGATTATTTTCAGAAGCCCATCTATTTTACGATAAAGGCAAAAACCGCCGTTCTGGCAACCGGCTTTGAATTGACGACGCTTGAGGACAAACCCCAATATGGCTTGGGAAAAATACCCAACGTCATCGACGCTCTGCAAATGGAACGACTTCTGGCGCCGCACGGTCCTTATAACCGTGTCCTGAGACCGTTGGACGGCATGGAACCGGATTCCGTTGCTTACGTACAATGTGCCGGATCCCGTGACAAAAGCATGGGGGTTTCATACTGTTCGCGAGTCTGCTGCATGTACGCTATCAAACAGGCCATGCTCCTGTCCGGATCGCTGCCGCTGGCGGATATTACCATCTATTATATGGACATTCGCGCCTTTGGCAAAGGCTATGAACAATTTTATCAAAATGCCAAAGCCATGGGGATCGAATTTGTTAAAGCAAAAGTGGCTGCTTTAGATGCCGGTGAAAATGGCAGTGTCACGGTGCGTTACGAAGCTCAGGATGGCGTGGGTGTGACCATGGCGAATCATGATCTGGTTGTTCTTTCCCTCGGAATGATACCGGGTTGGAACCCGAAAGGTGTTTGTCCGGTTTCGTCCGCTTCCGATAAATTTATTAAAACCATCCAGCCTAAAATTTCACCTACCTTGACGGACATGGACGGTGTTTTTACTGCCGGTGCGGCCGCCGGCCCCAAAGATATTGTGGATACGATTACCGAAGCCGGTGCGGCGGCCATGGAAGCGTCGAAATATCTGATAGAATTGCAGAAGGGTCACGCGGCGTAAGGAAACCGCAGATGAACACGAATAAACACAAATCTTTTGAAAGAAAGAAAGTAAGAAAGTGAAGCGCAGAAAGTGAGAAGGTGGGAAGGTAAGATTCAACCGTCGTAACCCTAACCTAATATGGCGAAGTCGGCAGGTTCGCATGTCCAATAGCCTCCGACCTTCCGATAGAATCAGGAGATAAGTGCATGTCGTCTGAAACGAAACCGGAAGAAAAAGAAGAAAAAGTCGGTGTATATATCTGTTACTGCGGGGGCAACATATCCGACCATGTGGATGTTGAGGCCGTTCGTGATCGGGTGGAAAAAATACCCGGGGTTGCCGTGGCCAGGACCAACATGTTTATGTGTTCGGATCCCGGGCAGGAACTGATCATGGAGGATTTGAGAGACGGCATCGTCGACCGGGTGGTCGTGGCTTCCTGTGCACCCAGCCTGCATGAAATGACCTTTCGAAGCGCTATATCCAGAGCCGGTGAAAACCCGTATATATACGAACATGCGAACATCAGGGAGCAGGTCAGTTGGGTGCACCACGGTGAACAAGCCACGGATAAAGCAACATTACTGGTTTCAGCGGCAACAGCAAAAGCAGTCCGTCTCAAACCGCTTGAACCGATCCGCGTTAATGCCATGTCTCATGCAACCATCATCGGCGGAGGCATTGCCGGAATGCGGGCGGCAGTAGATCTGGCGGATCGCGGGATTGAAGTTGCCCTTATCGAAAAATCACCCTTTCTCGGCGGGCAACTGGCCCTTTTGGATAAACTTGCCCCTACAAGGGAAAAGGCGTCGGAACTTGTTTCACATCTTGCGAGCCGAGTGATAAATCATGCGTCCATTAAGGTTCATTCCTGTACGACGGTAGAACACTTTGAGGGATATGTGGGTAATTTCAAGGTGGGGATCAAGAAACATCCTCTGGAATCGAACGCATATAAAGAAAAAATGAAAATGCTCAATCCCGTCCATAAAAGCGCTGAAGCATTTATTCCATTTGCAGGGGTTTATTCGGGACCCGTCCCATCGGCAGCAGAGGAATTGGTTATCGACACCGGTGTCATTATTCTGGCAACAGGAATTAAATCCTATACGCCGTATCAGGGAGAGTATGGTTATGGTGAATTCCCTGAAGTCATTACTCTTTCCGATTTGATCCGAAATTTGGCTGAAAATAACAACGGTGGAAGTTTGCTCGAGATCAACGGCCGAAAAATAAAAAGCATGGCCATGATTCACTGTGTGGGCAGCCGCCAGATCCCGGGTATTCATCCAGAGGATGCGTCAGGTCATCTGAACGAATATTGTTCGCGGACCTGTTGCAGTGCCCTTCTCAACGCATCAAACGTTATTCGTGAAACCTATCCGAAAACCCGTGTTTATGAATTTTATCGGGATATCCGCACATACGGTCGGGGGCAGGAAGAACTCTACGAACAGGCGTCTAAAAACAGGGTCGTTTTTATCCGATTCGAATCCCAGGAGGCGCCGGAGGTGTCGAAAAACGGCTATTCTGATGAGTTTCCCCTTCTGATCAAGGCAAAAGACATTTTGACATTCGGCGAAGAAGTTGAAGTGCCTGTGGATTTGGTGGTTCTCGCCACGGGAGTGGAACCAAACGAAATATCTAAGATTGTGGATATGATGAAACTTCCGGTGGGCCCGGACCGGTTTTTGCTGGAAGTTCATCCAAAATTGCGGCCGGTGGAATTGCCTGTTTCGGGGATTTTTCTGGCAGGGACCTGCCAGGCACCCATGGATGCGGGCGAAGCTTGCAGCGGCGCATCCGGCGCTGCGGTCAAAGCCGCCGCGCTGCTGAGCCGTGGCTATGTGGAACTCGATCCTTTTGTGGCCGATGTCGATATTCAAAAATGCAACGGCACGGGCGCGTGTGTCGAAGCTTGTTTGAGTGACGGCGCACTAGAATTAGTTGAAATGGAAATTGACGGGCAAAAAGTTCAGCGCGCCAAGGTGACGCCTGCCTTTTGCTTGGGATGCGGTGCCTGTGTTGCGGTTTGCCCTGAAAATGCCATTGATGTGAATGGATGGACGCTGAAGCAATATGAAGCCATGGTGAATGCCATTGTCGCAGAATAATTTCAAACCAATTCTAATAAAACGCTTTATGAGGCGCAACATACAAGAGGTTTTCGATGAACCGTGAAGATGAAATAATGAATAAGAAAAAAGAGGCCATGAAACAGCTGCGCGGTGATCGAAAGGAATGGATCACCATGGCGTCCACTATGGTGAAAGAGCAGAGAAAAGAACGAAAGGCCATAAAAAAATATCTCGAAAACCAGCCGGCTACCGTGCCGGAAATAGCCGACGCTACCGGGATACCCTCGGACAAGGTGTTATGGTATCTGGCGACATTGAAAAAATACGGAGACATTGTAGAAGGAGAAAAAGACGGTAGTTTTTTTCGGTATGTGCTGACAGAAAGCGCGCCTGAATAGGCTGATGAATAATCAGAAATGCGACCGATTTGATTGAATCGTTACTAATAAAGAAACCTCTCAAAAATTTTTATGAAATATTCAGGTTAGAACCCTCTTAGAAAGGTATCAATATGACATTAATTCACCACGATTTTGCGGACCAGATGGATCGCTTTGGGGGAAATACAGCCCTGGAATGTTTCAATTGTGGGACCTGCGCGGCTATTTGTCCGTTGATTTACGAGCACTTTCCCCGAAAGATGATCCGTTACCTCCAACTGGGAGCGAAAGACCGGATTCTCGAAAATGCCAAGGAGCTCTGGCGCTGCCTTCATTGCGGACTTTGCAGCCGTACATGTCCCCGGGAGGCGGATCCGGGGGAAGTTATTTTGGGGCTGAAGCGATATGTCGTGGCCAATTGGAGGAAATCCTGAAATGTACAACCCGAAAGATATCATAGACTTGATCGCTGATAATGTCAAAAAAACCAGGAGCCCTTTCGGAATTCCGAAATTCATGGCCAATACCTGGTGGAAAAATGCATCCGTGGCAAGAGACGGTGAAGCGCTACTCTTTACCGGACTGATGTATCAGTTTGTCCCGTATATCGACACGACAACGCACTATTTGGAACGATATGAAGACACCGGATGGGCGAATTATTTGCATTACACCAAATATCTGCCCAAATTAATTTCGGGAACCGGACTGGCCTTGATGACATCGGGAAAAGAGAAGAAAAGATCCGGCCGGATTCTACAGGACATTGTTAAAATATTAACAAAATCGAACGTCGACTTTGGTTATAAACCGGAGTTGGATGATTACAGCGGCATTCTTCTTTATGACCTGGGCGATCAGGACGGTTTTGTCCGGCATGCCGAAAATGTTGCCGCTAACCTAAAAAGCGCCGGCATCCAAAAGGTTATCACGGTGGACCCGCATACCACCTATGCGCTGAAAGTGCTTTACCCGAAATATACCGGCAAAAGTTTCGAAGTGAAAACCTATTTCGAGCTCATCGATTTCAGCTCACATAACGGTTCGCGGCGGGTTACGCTTCATGATCCCTGTTTTTACGGCAGGTATCTGGAATTGTCGGATGTACCTCAAAAAATCTTGGGAAAACTGGATATCGAATGTGTCAACGTGAGAAATTCAGGAGAATTTACGAATTGCTGCGGGGGACCCGCAGAATCCATATCTCCCAAACTGTCTAAAGAAGTGCTGGGCCGGCGGGTTGAAGAATTGCAATCCACCGGATATCCCATTATTGCCATGTGTCCCATTTGTTTGGCGAATTTAAGAAAAGCCGGCGCACAGGTCGAAGATTTATCATCACTGATCGGAAGATATATATAGAGCGATTAAACCGGAAACAAAATGAAAAAGGAGGTAAGACGAATCATGACCGAAAAACAGGAAAAAATCTTGTATTTTTGCACGCATGCCAGCGGAAATCCCGAAAAAGCAGCCATGCCCTTTGTAATGGCCAATGCCGCACTGGCCATGGACGTTAAGGCGATGGTCGTATTACAGGGCGAAGGCGTATATCTGGCTAAAAAAGGATATGCGGAAAACATGCTGCCGCCCGGGGGCTTCCCACCATTGAGCAAACTCGTTAAAGACTTCATGGAGCTTGGAGGGGAGTTGAAGGTATGTGTGCCCTGCATCAAGGAGCGGAACATTAACGAATCGACCGACCTGATTGAAGGCGCCGAGACAACGGCCGCGGGCGCTTTGACGGTTGAGGCCATCGAGGCTGATGCGGTTTTTGTTTACTAATTAAAAATTGCGAGTGCCCTAGTGATGCCTATAAATACGGAACGGACACGAGAACGGCACTCGCAAACTTAAACATATTGAACGAGGTGGGACGTGCAACCATTGGCAATGAACAATCCCCCGAAACGAGTCACCGACCTTATCGAACTCAAACAAAGAGGGGAAAAGATAACATGTCGTACCGACTTTGAAATACTTCCAGTCGATTTTTCACATGGTGCCAATCCGTTTCAGGCCTATATTTTTCTGTGTTGTTATACCGGTACCATTGACGGAAAAGAATTTACTTTCAGGAAATGCTATTCTCGAGGCTGTCCACATAATTTGTGTCCTCATGTATCTCAGGCGGTAATGATTGCCAATCGATATTTACAAAGAGATTATCGGCGGCTGGAGGAATGTGGTATTGACATTGAAAGAAGAATGTTCACACTCGAAGATATGATCGTTAAATTTAACGGTTATCATGAGGCGCATGGACCGACCCTTACGATTCATGATTATATTAATATTGCCAAAGAAGGAAATGATGTTTCTGTCGATATTACTATAGAATATGTACCGGCAGTGGAGCATTTTGCACATTTTGAAAACAAACAGACCTTTCTGATGGTTGATTTTACCGTCACAACTTTAGGGAGGAGCGGCCGTTATGAGCGGTGCCTGGCCTGTTATCCCACTGGGGAAGAAAAAGAGGAGAGGCGGATAGCGATAGGCGTGGCCAATGAACGGTTAAGACTTCTTTATCAGGAATTTGATGACGCTTCGATAATTTATAAGAAATGTTTTTTTGAGTAAAAACCGGAAGAACAAAATAAGAACATATATTCCGCGCCGATTTAATTTAAAGAATATAGAAGCTATATCAAAATTAGGATTTTCGGTCGAGATCAAGGCGAGGCTGAGGATCAACCCGCAGGCATACTCAAGTATGTCGAGGATTTGAGACGAGGGCTCAACGCCGATATCGGGCGAAAAGACTTTTTTGAGATGGCTTCTAGCCTTTCTTTTCGAATACTGTATAACGATAATTTCAATTGAGCATTTTTTTTACTGCATTGAGATTGCAGCAGTCTCTGAAAAGCTTACCTGAACAACCCCATTCATAAAGGAGGTGTGCCTATGAAAGAACTTAAAATAGGATGCGGGAAACCCACCGGTGCGACAGTGGGTGAAAAAACTGAAAAAGTGAAGCTCCCCGATCAAGCACAAGGGAGAAAGGAGATGGATATGTCTGTTGTCAGAGTCGGTCAAAAAGCCCCGGATTTTGAAGCACCCGCCTACCAGGACGGGAAGTTCGGTCAAGTCAAGCTGTCTGACTATTTGGGTAAATGGGTTATCCTTTGTTTCTACCCGGGAGATTTTACCTTTGTCTGAGCCACGGAGTTGGCCGCAGTTGCGTCTAAATACAAAGACATCAAAGAATTGGGAGCTGAAATTTTATCCGTGAGTGTCGACAGTCATTTCGTTCACAAGATGTGGCAGGACAATGAGCTTTCAAAAATGGTAAAAGGCGGTGTTCCATTTCCCATGCTTTCCGACGGGCCGGGAAACATCGGCAAAGTGTATGGCGTCTATGACGAAAATGCGGGCGTGGAAATGCGGGGCCGGTTCATTATCGATCCGGACGGTGTGGTTCAAGCCATTGAAATAATGACACCGCCGGTAGGCCGCAATGTTGTTGAAATGGTTCGGCAGCTTCAGGCGTTTCAACATGTCCGAAATACCAATGGCGCCGAAGCAACGCCCAGCGGATGGCGACCGGGAAAAGGAACTCTTAATCCAGGTCCCGATCTTGTCGGGAAAGTTTGGGAAGTTTGGAATGTTGAAAATGCTTTTGATTGATTTTATCATTTGGTTTGGAAGAAAAACTCTCCGAGGGCTCAATTATCTTCAAAGACAAAAGACAATACAGGTTTTTAAAACGTCTGGATATAAAGAGCCCTCCTTATCTGATGATTGGAGCTATTTTTTTGCCTTTATTTGTGATATGGAACCTATTTTTTAATGCGTTTAGATTTAAAAAGGGAGCGTTTTTCTAAATGAGGGGTAAACATGTTCTGATCGTCGGCGGGGGCGTTGCCGGTCTTTCCGCAGCCATTGAACTCGCCGATTTGGACATCCGGGTTGAATTGAATGAAAAATCGAATTTTCTGGGCGGACATGCCATCGGCTATGCCTGCAAGGCCATTGATAATACCTGCGTAAAATGCGGCGCATGCATGGTTGAAGAAAAATTACAGCGCGCGGTGTCCCACCCGAACATCAACATATCGGTTGGCAGTCAGACACAGGGCATATCGAAAAACGGTCGATTTTCAGCAAGTGTCCGACGGCAGGCGTTGTGTATCGATCCCGAAAAATGTACCAACTGCGGGCTGTGTTCGAACCGATGCCCTGTCAACGGAGCCATTATAAAGAGTTTTTCAAAGAACAACCATCCCTTTTATGCGATAAACATAGCAAAATGCCTTTATTTCAAAGATCGATCCTGCTCCATATGCTGCGATGAATGCCCTGAAGCGGCTATTGATCTCGACAATAGCCCTTCGGAATATACCATTGAAGCTGACGCCGTATTGATTGCCGCCGGTTTTCTGCCCTTCAATCCCAGGAACAAACCATACGGGTACGGTCGTTTTAAAAATGTTGTTACCGCTCTGGAATTGGAAAACATGTTGAAACGGACCGGCAGGGTCAAGAAGCCGAGTGATGATTTACTTCCCCAAAACGTGGCCTTTATCCAGTGCGTGGGCTCCAGGGATGCAAAGCTGAATCACCTGTGGTGTTCAAAGGTATGCTGCGGTTCGGCACTGCGCATGGCACGACTGATCAAAGACAGACAGCCGGAGACCGAAGTCACTTTTTTCTACATCGATGTTCAGACCTTCGGAAAGGATTTCGAACAATTCTATCGGGAAGCTCGAGAGGACATCCGAATGATTCGGGCTATTCCCGCTGATATTTATGAGACCGAAAATAAGGCGCTGAAGGTGAATTTCGTGAATCACCCGCTCCATCAAACCAGGGAAGAAATTTTTGATCTCGTGGTGTTGTCTGTCGGCATTACCCCCGGCGAGGATATTGGAAACCTGTCTCGGATATTTAAGTTAGATACCGATCAATTCGGATTTTTGAAAAGCGCCGGCGAGGACGCGACGGTTTCCAGTAATGGCGTATTTACGGCCGGAGCCGTCCGGGGGCCCATGAGCATTGCAGAGTCTATCGCCTCTGCCGGAAGTGCGGCGTGGAAAATCGTCAAATATATGGGTGGACGCGATTTAAAATTTGACTAACACGGTTAAAAAAACAATCATGAAAGCACGAAATAATAAATATTCTTTTTCGTGTTTTTAAAATTTCGTGATTTCATGATAAAATTTTTAGGTGACAGCTTGAACCATCAAACACTCATTTTAGGAAATGGGCCGTGTGCCGTTGCGGCTGCTGAAAGTCTTCTGGCAGCGGGAGAGAATATCATCATTGCAACCAAAGATGATACCTGCAATTTGAACGGATCCGTCGATTCCGCTTCATTGCAGATTCTGAGGCAAATGCGGTGCCTTTCATGCAAGGGTTCTGTGGGAAATTTTAAAATTCATGGGATACAGAAGAATAAGCCGGTTGCCATTGATGCCGGCTGCATCATTATTGCCGAGGAAGATCAAAGAACGCCCAATTTTTCCCTGTACGGATTGAATGCATCTTCCAACGTTAAGACATTGTCTGAAATGAAAACCCTCCTGAGCAGTCCGTCGAATGAAAAAAACATCCTTTCGGAAATAAAAAAGGTGATTTTTCTCACGGGCCTCGTAAAGGAAAGCACACCGATTATCGCCAAAGAAGTGATGTTATCTTCTCTTTTGCTTCAAAAAGACTTTGGGCTTCAGACATATATTCTGACCAAGAACTTAAAGGTTGCCGGAGACGGTCTCGAGTCCCTATACAGAGACACCAAAAATGCCGGCACAATTTATACTAAATTTACGGATGACGTCCCAGATATCCATCAGGGAGAAGAAGATAATATCCGAATCGATTTTTACGATGAAATCACATCCAAAAATTTCAGACTGACACCGGACATGACAGTGGTTGACGAGACCGTTGTTCCGTCTCGATATGCAGCCGATCTTGTAAAAATATTTAATATCGAAAAAGATGTCGGCGGGTTTGTCCAGGCGGACAATGTTCATAGATATCCTGTTTTGACCAACAGAAAAGGGATCTTGGTTGCGGGGCCGTCAAAAAGCGTGATGGATGTTGACACCCAAAGAATCGATGCGGGAAATGCTGCACTCGCGGTTAAGGGGCTTTCAGCAGAAAAAACAAACGCAAAAGCCGAAAAGGCGTACGTTCATGAAGAACGGTGCATACGATGTCTGACCTGCTATCGTCTTTGTCCCTATGATGCGATAACATTGAATACACGGGTGGCGGTGGTACCGGATGCCTGCGAGAGATGCGGCATATGCGCGGCACACTGTCCGATGTATGCGGTTCGCATGGCAGATCTTGAGCCCGAAGTCATATCAGAGCTGATGGGAACCGGTGGGGGTATTGACAGACAACAAAGCTTCGTGCCGTTTATCGTGGCGTTTTGCTGCCGCCGTTCGGCGGCTCAAGCCCGGGATTTGGCGGTATGCATGGGATACCATCTGCCCCAGGGATTGAAGATGGTGGAAGTGCCGTGTTCGGGCGGCCTGTCCTACGACCATATTTTTAAAGCGCTGGAGAACAACGCCGACGGCGTGATGGTGTTGACCTGCCATAAAGGAAACTGCCATTCGGAGCAGGGAAATATTTATGCAGACCAAACGGTGGCGCAAATACGGGATATGTTTTCCCGGATCGGTTTTGAAAAAGAGCGCCTTTTAATACAGACCCTTGCATCCAACATGGGAACGGAATTTGCCCGGATAGCAGGCGGTTTTGAAGAGACCATTGCAACGCTAGGCCCCAGCAAACTCAGGAAGAATTGCAAAAAACCAATCACGAAAGCACGAAAGGACGAAAGCGCGAAATAATAAATATTCTTTTTCGTGTTTTTAAAATTTCGTGATTTCGTGATAAAAATTTTTTGTGTTTCCCAAATAAATCAATGAGGCGTCTTATGACATCACCGTCTGAAATCATCGATATGGATCGGCTCGATCATACCCGATGCAGAACCTGGCCGTTTTTGCAGGATTTTTGTGTGACGTGCGGCCTGTGTTCAAGTTCCTGTCCGGCCTCGGGCGTCGATGATAGTGATCCGCGCATGCTGGTTCGAATGGCTTCTTTGGGACTGGTGGAGGATTTGGTCGATGCCCGGTGGCCGTGGATCTGCACGATGTGCGGCAAATGCGAAAATGTTTGTCCCATGCAGATCGAAATCCCGGATCTGGTTCGAAGCATTCGATCCAAAAGGGACCGTGAAAAAGTTCCGGGGATTTTACACAAGGGCCTTGTCGCGGCACTGGAGACCGGCAATAATCTTCGCCTGCCAAAGGAAGATTTCATGTTCATCATCGAGGATGTGGCCGAAGAAGTCGCAGAAGAGCCCGATTTTGAAGGGTTTCAAGCGCCCATCGACAAAGAGGGGGCAAACATACTCACCACCATACACAACAAGCTGGTCAATACCCATACCGAGGATTTAAAACACTGGTGGAAGATTTTTCATGCAGCCGGGGAAGACTGGACCGTCATTTCGGAAAACTGGGAGGGAACCAGTTGGGGATATTTTACCGGCGACGATGACGCCATGAAAGTGATGACCGGCCGTATCGTGGAGCAAATGGAGCGGCTGGAAGTCAAAACTCTTCTCTGGCCCGAATGAGGGCATGCCTATCTCGCGACCCGGTCGGGTCTTGAAACATATTATCCCGAGGCTTTAAATAAATTTCGATTTGTGACGGTTTTTGATTTGCTGATAAAGTATATCAAAGAAGGCCGCATCCGGCTGGACAAATCGAGATTTACGGAACGTGCCACCTATCATGATCCTTGCAACTACGGAAGAAGGGCTCAAAAACGCTTCGGCCACGGCTATTTCGAAGAACCCCGCTGGATTCTGGATCAATGCATCGAAAACTGGGTCGATCTTTATCCCGATAAATTGGATCAAATCTGCTGCGGCGGGGGCGGCGGCGCCCTGACCACCGGATACAATGACGAGCGTATTTTCTATGCCCGGAAAAAGTTCGAACAGATCAAGGCCACCGGTGCAACGATGATCGTGGTACCATGCCATAGCTGTCACGGGCAGCTTAATAATGTCAAAGGCGAACACGATATGGAAGATCTGGAAGTAAAATACCTTTGGGAACTGGTGGCCGATTGTTTAATCTTACATTGATATTTGGAATTTCAATCCGTCAAAGAACTTTCACCCAATTGATCGGCAAAGCCGCGTTTTATAAAATCGTCACACGATTTTATCGAACAATGGCAAATCCGAGACGCAACGCATCGGTTCGGTCTCTGTAATAGAGCAAACTTTCCGCCAAAGCATTGACATACTGGATCTGAAAATACAGGTTGAGGTTTTTAAATATGAATTGACTCAGCGGATAGGTGAGATCCAGTTCCATTCCCCCCCCTTCTTTTGCATACCGAAAATGCGAATCCAGAACAAAGCCGTCTGCTTGTCCCGCTTTTATCTCCAGGTCGAAATACCCCCGGTAGTCGTTTAAGTCGAGATTGTTTACGTCGTCATTGATGAGATAAGTCCAGATTTTTGGTGAAACGAGAAGTCCCAGTTTGTGTTTCGGCCAATAGCGAATATAGATCGGCTTGATATACAGGAAATTGGTGCTGCGTGAAAATTCTCCCCCCCGGCCGTTGGATTCGTGTTGAAAGCCGGTTTGAATAAATAGGCCGGTGGCCCAGGGAACCTTGAGATTGGGTGATAGAAAAAAAAATTCCGGTTTGTAGCTGGTGTCTTCAAAGGGTTGGGAGGCGGATCTCAGATCCCAATAAGATGTCTGGGTATAGGCCAAATGAAACCCTTCGGCCCAAGGGTGGTTCCGTACCAATTTGCTGTTGGTATCAAAAAGCCGGTATTTGAAGCTGATTTGAAATTTGCTTTGTTTGGGATCGGTTCCCACGAGAAAATACATGGGATTATACGCCGAGAGATTCTTGATGTACGGCTGATACAGTTCAAACAGTGAATCCAGGGTGGGGAATTTTTCAGATTCGCTTTTTGCCTCCGTCGATTTTTTTAAGGGGCTGCCGCTCCGCACTGCAAACATGACTTGAGCCGTCTTAAAATGCGGTATCTCCATGGAGACCGTGCCTTCAATAAGAAAGGGAATCACCAGCGAGTATTGAATTTTTTTAAAACATCCGGGGCATACGATCATGGTTTTTTTAGAAGTTTCGCGGATCCTATACGCCGGCACCTCAACGGTTTTATCTCCGGCGCTCAAACGACATGTCATGCTTTTCGGGAGTTCTATCGTCAAAGGGGTGTCTTCAGGATTAGAAAAATACACGGAAAACACCATAGACTGCCCGGCCAGGGGTGATTCGGCCGGCGGCACAATCAGCGCCTCAATACCGCCGGCATATGCGACGGCGCCGAAGAGCAGCACGAATAAGACGATTGGCGCTTTCATGGGTAGATCCTTTATCCCAGAAACAGGAAATAGGAAAGAGAAAAAAGAAAAGAGGATAAAGAAAACCGCGGATGAACACGAATAAACATGAATATAATCGTGCTCAGGTTAAGCGGTTCAGGGTTCACGGTTCAAAAATGAGCTGTAACTGAATGTCTTGACAGCCTTGAACCCCGCCATCGGCGGGGGTGAACCCGGAACCAATGAGTTTTCCTAATATTTATGTCCATCCGCGTTCATCTGCGGTTAGTTATTCAATTTTTGCGTCTTTTGAATCGCCGCGCCAGGAAGGACTGAAACTCGTCCATGTAAACATAGAAAACCGGGGTTACCACAAGGGTCAGGAATTGGGAGAAGAGCAGTCCGCCGACAACCGCCAGACCCAGGGGACGGCGGGATTCGGCGCCCGCGCCGAATCCCAGTGCAATGGGCAGCGTCCCCATGAGGGCCGCCATGGTGGTCATCATGATGGGTCGAAATCGGACGATGCAAGCCTCGTGGATGGCATCCACCGGCCCTTTGCCCTCTTTTCGTTCCGTGTCCAATGCAAAGTCGATCATAATGATGCCGTTTTTCTTGACGAGTCCCACCAGCATAATAATGCCGACGAAGGCATAGATGCTGAGATCGACCCGGAACAAAAGGAGTGTGACCAGTGCGCCGAAGCCTGCAAACGGCAGGGCCGAAAGTATGGTAATGGGATGAATGAAGCTCTCGTAAAGTATTCCGAGCACCATATAGATCACCAGTATGGCCATCAGCAGAAGCAGTCCGAGACCGGTGATGGAAGACCGGAATGCTTCCGCGGTCCCCTGAAAGCTCGTGCTGATGTCGGCCGGAAGTGTCTCGCGAGCCAGATTTTGCACCTGTTTGATCGCCTTGCTCAGCGGGAAGTCGGGATTGAGATTGAAAGACAGGGTCACCGAAGGGGCCTGTCCGGTGTGGTTGATGGAAAGGGGACCCAAATCCTGGGTAATGTTCGCCACAGCCTTCAGCGGGACCAGCTGCCCGTCCCGCGAATGAACGTAAAGCAGAGACAGGGCCGAGGGATCTTGCTGAAAGTGCGTCCCCACTTCCATGATGACCTGATAGGTATTGTTTCGCGTGTAAATGGTCGAGACCTGCCGGGACCCGTAGGCGTAGTACAGTGTGTTTTCGATGGCCTCCGCGGTCACACCCATAGTAGCGGCCTTGTTTCGATCGATGTCCACGGTGACTTGGGGGTTTTTTATTTCAAGATCGCTGACGATATCGTGCAGGCCTTGAAGGGTATGCATTTTCTCTTCCATAATTTGGGCGTATTTGTAAAGCTTTTCAGTGTCCGCGCCTTGGAGGGTGACCTGGTACTGGGCTTTGGTCAGGTGACCGCCGATTTGGATGGGTGGAAGATTTTGCAGAAAGCACATAATCCCCGGGATCTTGGCCAGCTTGGGCCGGAGCCGCTCGATGATCTGATCGGCTGAATATTTTCGCTGGGAGCGGGGTTTAAGATGCATGAAGATGATACCGGTATTGCTGGATCTGGAACCCCTGGCGCCTGCGGTGGAGAAGAAACTTTTGACACCGGGGTCTTTCCGGACCACCGCCGCCACAGCCTGTTGATGCCTCATCATGGCATCGACGGAAATACCCTCCGCAGCCTGGGTAAAGGCGAAGATGGCCGACCGGTCTTCACTGGGAATGAAACCTTTGGGAATGACAATAAAAAGGTAGATGGTTGCCAGCAGGTTGATTGCCGATAAGATTATGACCAAACGGCGATGGTTGAGGCTCCACCTCAATGCTTTGTCGTAAATGCCGAGCATTTTATTGAAGATCCGCTCGGATGCGTCATAAATCGCACTGTGGCGCTCTTGAGAAGGGGGATTCAAGAAGCGGCTGCACAGCATGGGGGTCAGCGTCAGCGAGACAAAGCCTGATATGAGGATGGCCGCTGCGATGGTTACGGCAAATTCGTGGAAAAGCCGGCCGATGATCCCGCCCATGAACAATACCGGGATGAAAACAGCCGCCAAAGAGAGGGTCATGGAAAGGATGGTAAAGCCGATCTCTCGGGATCCTTTAAGAGCGGCGCTGAAGGTTCCCTCTCCCTTTTCCATATGACGGACAATGTTTTCCAGCATGACAATAGCATCGTCCACCACAAATCCAACCGAGAGCGTGAGTGCCATGAGGGAGAGATTGTCGAGGCTGTAACCCAGATAGTACATCACGATAAAGGTGCCGATGATGGACATGGGGAGCGCCAGGCTGGGGATGACAGTGGCCGACAGATTTCTCAAAAAGATAAAGATAACCAGGATCACCAGGACCAGGGCCAGCATCAAGGTTAGTTTGACGTCATTCACTGAGTCCCGGATAGGCCCTGAGCGGTCATACAGCACATGGAGCGAAACAGAGGCTGGAATCTGCTTCTGGAGCGTGGCAACGAGATTGCGCACGTCATCGGCGACTTTGACCGTATTGGTGCCGGGCTGTCTTTGAATCGCCAGCACCACGGAGCGGTCATTATGGGCGGCATCCACGTACCAGGCAGCGGTTTTGTCGTTTTCCACACTGTCCAGCACCACTCCCAAATCCTGAAGGCGAACAGGACTCCCGTTTCGATAGGCGACAATCAGGGGTTTGTAAGCGGTGGCATTTTTAAGCTGTCCTGTGGCCTGGACGGTGTAGGCCACGTGCTGCCCATCCAGTATTCCCGTGGGCAGGTTCACGTTCCCCTGTTCTACCGCCGATGCCACATCGTCCAGTCCGATGCCTTTGTTGGCCAGCTTGTTGGGATCGAGCCGGATGCGGACCGCATACTTCTGGGAGCCGTAAACCACCACCTGGGCCACCCCGCTCACCATGGAGATGCGTTGCGCCAGAAGTGTCTCCCCGTATTCGTCAAGGTCGGAGAGGGGCAGGGTCGGCGACGTGAGCGCGAAATAAATGATGGGTTTATCCGCCGGATTGACTTTTCGGTAGGAGGGCGGATTCGGCATGTCATTGGGCAGATTGCCTTGGGCCACGGAGATGGCGGATTGGACATCCTGGGCTGCGGCGTCGATGCTCCGGCTCAGGTTAAACTGGAGAACGATCTGGGTGGTGCCGAGTTGGCTCGCGGAAGTCATGGAATCCAGGCCCGAAATGGTCGAGAATTGTTTTTCCAGAGGTGTTGCTACGGCCGACGCCATGGTCTCCGGACTGGCCCCCGGTAATTCAGCCGTCACCTGAATCGTGGGAAAGTCCACGTTGGGCAGATCGCTCACCGGCAGCAAACGGTAGCCGGTGATACCGAAAAGAAGCACTCCGAACATGACCAGCGTCGTCATGACCGGGCGATGAATGAATATGTCGGATATTCCTTTCATGGATTGTTCGCCCCTTTTGATGCCGGCTGATTCATCAACGCCACCTTGGCGCCGGGGAAGAGACGAAGCTGGCCGTCCGTCACCACTTGCTCGCCGGCCTCGATTCCCTTCCGTATCACTGTTTCTCCGTCAAGCCTCTGTCCTAATTTTACCGTGCGCGAGTCCACACTCATGTCGCCTTTGACCACGTAAACGTAATCCCCTTGCTGACCTCGCTGAACCGCCTGGGA
>Ga0316575_10000144_pt1 | contig 18022 bp, 17 predicted proteins | sample J5NA_FD_203072 | JGI IMG/M metagenome (GOLD analysis project Ga0316575, IMG submission 203072) | Rhizosphere microbial communities from salt marsh grasses in Alabama, United States - J5-7_050615r2r3 | ecosystem: Host-associated > Plants > Roots > Rhizosphere | place: USA: Alabama | collected...
ACAAAAATCAATTTTTAATTCTTTTTTTGAAAAATAACGGGACTGACGAATCTTTACTGAAGTTTTTCAAGGCCGTGGCTGAGCTTAACAGGATAGACCACCACGTCGCTAATCGACTTGTATTTTTTATCGAGACTGGAAAAATTCAGCGCAAATCTTTTTCGGATCTCTTCAAGCGAGGGGTGCGCACGCAACACGATCCCATTTTCCATTACTTTTTCCAGCAGCGGCTCGCTTCCCAAAATAGACTCATCTCTCACGCCGATAATATCCTCGACGAAATATCCATTCGTTTTTTTATTCCTGAAGACCTGTTTTTCTCCGGCCAGCGTCACCTTTCCGGGACTCAATTTGCGAACCTCACGGTCTTTGAAGTGGACCATCTTGTAAACGACATCGACGAACGGCGCATCCGAAGAAACCCCCACTTTGGTGCCGACCCCGAAGGCATCGATCCTGGCCCCATCGGACAAGACCTTTGCGATCTTAAACTCATCAAACCCGCTGCTGGCAAAAATTTTGACATCATAAAACCCGGCATCGTCTAAAATCCTGCGAACCCCTTGACTCAGACTCACCGTGTCTCCGCTGTCAAGCCGGACACCGATAAGCGTATGTCCCTTTTTTTTCATTTCATTGGCGACGGCAACGGCATTCTTAGCGCCTTCAAGCGTATCATAGGTATCGATTAGAAATATACATTGTTCGGGAAACGTTTCGGAATACGCTAAAAATGCATCTTTTTCGCCGTCAAAGGCGCCCACATACGAATGCGCCATGGTTCCGGAAACCGGGATGCCGTATGTTTTACCGGCCAGTACGTTGCTTGTTGCCGTGAATCCGGCAATGAAAGTGCTGCGGGCGACGTTGAGTCCGGCATCCTGCCCCTGAGTCCGTCGCAGGGAAAAGTCGATCAGGGGCCGGCCGGCGGCGGCATGAATGCACCGCGCCGCTTTTGAAGCGATCATGGTCTGAAAACCGACGGTATTGAGTAAGAAGGTCTCCAGCAATTGGGCTTCAATGATGGGTGCGGTCACTTCCAGAACCGGCTCGTTGGCAAAAAAAACCGTGCCCTCGGGCATGGCATAAACATCACCGCTAAAGCGAAGCTGCTTAAGAAAAAAAAGAAAATCGGCCGAAAATCGGCCGGTGGTTTTCAAATAATCGATCTCTTCATCGGAAAACCGGAAACCAGCCAGTTCATCCAGAACCTGTTCGAGACCGGCGGCCACAAAAAAATTTCTGGTGGAATAGGCATCTCTGATATACAGGGAAAAGGTCGCCGTATCCAATACCCGGTGTGCAAAATAACCGGCCGTCATGGTCAATTCATAAAGGTCGGTAAACAGCGGCCCCGCTCGGTGGTGTTGCGTCATGAGAATTCAGCTCCGCAAATCGTACCCGGTAAGCCGGCTTCATTGTTAAGGGTCAATATCAAACAGGTGTCTTAATGAATCCGTTGAACGACATATATGCATTCCTGCATCGACAAATCGTCGAAAAGCGGCATCCCCCTGGTCCGTATAGTCCACCACACCGGGGATGACCACCGGAGATGTGCAATCTTCCAAAAGATATACCTTTTCGGCCAGTGCCTTATTCGAGGAAGCTATCTCTCGTAACAGGTCGTCGATGGTCCAGGCCACACAGTGGCTTTTTGCCTGTCCGGCAATGATAACCGCATCAAAGTCTAAAAGCCTGGCGATAAACCCGGTGTTTTTTTGCGCGATTGGGTTGCCGTCGCCGTCATCCAGAACTTCGGGGCTAAGCACCGAATAATTCTCCGTAAACGGATTGCTTCCTTTGACCTGGAAATCAGGCAGCGCGTATCGCGTGATGCCATGAAAAAAAACAGCCTCCTCAACCGCTGAAACCAGCGCATGGCCGATCCCCCCCAGCATGGCGTGATACGGCCAGATGGTGAGATCGTATTTGCCGCCTTCTTTCAGTCTCCGGGTATAGTGACGTAAAAACTCCTGACCGTAAGCTTTATCGATGTTCAGGCTTTCAGCGACATTGGGATTGAATTTCCAGATCCCCTTTTCGACGTCCTGCGCGGAAATAAGCGTAAACGGCTCGGGATGCTCACCCTTTTCATCGATCAGAAAGAGGCTATGAAAGATCTGTACGGCTTGATGGGTATCCATGGTGGGGCAAATCCGGGTGATCACATCCAGATTGCGATAGATGAACTCGCACAATCGTGTATTGTCATCCACCGCAGCGCTTCCCGAACGACCGCCGACAAAGAGTTCAAACCCCGGTATACAAAATGTATTCTGCACATCCACGAGCAAAAGACAGATTTTGAAAAGATCTTTTGAAGCAGCCTTTATTTTATGCTGTTTTGCCCATTTTTTTGCGCCTTCGCTGCGCTCCTGATATGGAACTCTCCATACCCGCCCCACCTTGTCGGCATCAAAATGAGCGGGAGTCGGCAGATCCTTTGACGACATGGCCGCCTCCTTTAGGTTGGATGATAAGGTTATAAGATAAGAATCCGGATCTGAAATTTCAAGTAAATTTTAAAAATCCCGGACAATTATTGACTATGGGCTCGATTTAGGGGTACACATGTCCCTAGCGCATTTGGCTGAATACGATCTCACGATTGCAAAAATACAACCACGGCAAAACGATTAACGGAGGATATCCTCCCTGTGCATCTGAACGAATGGAGAAAGCACAATGAAGATCAGAAAATCCGAAATATGCCATGCGATGTGTTGTCGTGATTTTATTCCATTGCTCTTTTTTTTATTGATCCAGATCCCCGCTGTTTCATGCCTTGGGGAAAAAATTCCGGTGATCGCCAGCATTTATCCGGTCGCTGACATGGTTCGGCAGGTCGGTGGGGATTATGTAACGGTGACCTGCGTGCTGCCGCCCGGAGCGAGCCCCCATACTTTTGAACCAAAGCCGAGTCTGGTGAGAGCCTTTTCATCGGCACGAATATTTTTTATGATCGGTGTCGGCCTGGAATTCTGGGCCGGTAAATTCATTCAGCTGTCGGGACCGGACCTTATGACCGTGGTGTTATCCCGCGGCGTCCATCTGATTGCTTCAACCGAGCATGGTCATGAAATTCATCCCCATAACAAAGCTGCGTCGACATTAAAAAACGAACCGGCGGTTGCCAATCCCCACATATGGCTGGACCCTGTCATCGCTAAATCCATGGTCGATAAAATCACCGCCGCACTGTGCAAGGTTGATCCGGCACACATGCCGTATTATAATGAGAAGAATCGGCGTTATCAGAAAACACTGGACAGACTCGACATTCTGATTGCGACGACGACCGCCCGTTTTAAAAACAAAAAATATATCGCTTTTCACGCGTCGTGGGATTATTTTGCGCGGCGGTACGGTCTTGATTCCGCCGGCGTCATTGAAGCGGCCCCGGGAAGGAATCCGACGCCGCTGCAGATTAAGAACATCATCGAGGCCATCAAACGCTATCATATCCGTGCCGTATTCGCCGAGCCTCAGCTCAATCCCCGCGCAGCCGAGATCATTGCAAAAGAAGCCCGAGTCCGGGTTCTTTTGCTCGACCCCATCGGCGGTCCCGGACAACCTTACGGAAATACTTACGTGGATCTCATGACACACGATCTAAAGATATTAAAGGAGGCCATGGAATGAAACAAACGGCCATTGATTCGGAAACCACCCAAGAATCCATCGTCGAACTGAACGACGTGTGGGTGGCTTACGACGGCAAATGGGTTTTAAAGTCCATCTATTTTAATTGCTATGCCGGCGAGATATTCGGTATTGTCGGCCCCAACGGCGGGGGAAAAACCACGTTGCTCAATGTCATTCTCGGTCTGGTGCAGCCGCAAAAGGGGTCGGTCCGATTGTTTGGGAACAAACCCGACAAAAACAGCCGGCTGGAAATCGGATACCTTCCTCAGATTTCCCATGCGGATCGATCGTTTCCGGTCAGCGTCCTCGATGTGGTTCTCATGGGTCTTTACAATCGCATCGGTCTGTTCCACAAGCCGGATCGTCGCAGCAAAGACATCGCCATGGATCTTCTGTCCCGTGTCAACATGGCCGGCCATGCCAAAAAACCTTTTGCGATACTGTCCGGCGGACAGCAGCAGCGGGTCAATATTGCCCGCGCAATGGCCTCACGGCCGAAACTGTTGATATTGGATGAACCTTCCACCGGCATCGACAGTGTCGCCCAAGAAGACTTCTACGAGCTTTTGGCAAAATTCAGAAACGAACAGGGCATCTCCGTCATCATGGTGTCCCACGACATCGGAGTCATTACATCCCATGCCAACCGGGTGGCATGTTTGAACGTCCAGCTTCACTATCACGATGAGCCGGATTCCTGTTTTTCAACCGATGTTGCCAAAAAAGTATTTGGAGAAGACCTCAAGGTCATTGTCCATGACTCGAAATGCGCAACCTGTTTTCGCAGCCATCAAGACCATGATTGATATGTTCAGCTTTGAATTTATGAGAAATGCCTTTTTGGCCGGCATGATGCTCGGCTTTGTTCTGGCGGTGGTGTCTTTCTTTGTGGTGCTGCGTCGTCTTTCCTTTATCGGCGTGGGAGTGGCCCATTCGGCTTTCGGCGGCGTGGCATTGGGCGCCCTGCTGGGCGTATCCCCCACGTGGACCGCCATCGGTTTTGCGGTGGTGGTCTCCAATGCCATCGGCTATATCGGAAAAGAAGAACGGATCAGCACGGATACCGCCATCGGAATATTTTTCCCCCTGGCAATGGCGCTGGGAGTTATTTTTATCGGCATGTCGGCCCATTACAATGTCGACCTTTTCGGATATCTTTTTGGAAATATTCTGGCAATTACCCGGCAGGACTTGATTGTCATCGCCGTTCTCGGCGGGTTGGTACTGCTTTCAACAAAGATATTTTTCAAGGAATTGCTGTTTGTGGCCTATGATCGGGAAGTGGCTTTTGTCAGTGGGATGCCGGTGGCCTTTCTGGATCATTTCCTCCTCACCATCCTCGCCTTGTCCGTGGTCATCAGCATGAAAATTATCGGCATTATCCTTGTTTCCGCACTTCTGGTGATCCCCGGAGCAGCCGCATCCCAAGTCACGCGGCGCTACAATACCATGATCGCGCTTTCCATATTCTTTGCGCTGGTATCCACCGCCGGTGGTTTGATCATCTCATATTTTGCAAACCTGCCGTCGGGCGCAACCATTGTGGCACTGGCCTCCATCATCTTTTTTATTGCATTCGGGGTGGGGCAGGTACGTCGTTAGTTAACCGGTGTTCAGGGTTCAGAGTTCAGGGCTAAATGGTTAGATGTTCTATCACCACGAATGAATCGTATCTGTATGTTTTTTTTACAACATCGAACGTTTAACGGTGAACCCGGAACCCATTATTCCAATTGTTAGCGAACGAAGCGAGCCAGTTCGAGGGTTAGAAGTGGTTTCAAGACCTTCAATCGGGCTCAAGGTCAAGGCGGACTGAGACGTCCAACGCAAAGATTGAGTCCGAGGGGAGGTTTTGAAACCGCTTCTATGAGTTTTCGGCGAACAGGAACGAAATGGTATTTCGCCCTTTTTCTTTGGAAAGATACATGGCCTGATCCGCTCTTTTGATAAATGTGGACAATGGTTCTTTATTGGTATATTCCGTAACACCGGTACTGACGGTAATGCGGATGGGGTTTCCGGGTTCCGGAAGAAAGTGTTCGTATTCCACGACGGTTTTAATCCTGTGGGCAACATTTTTGGCTTCTTCGGCCGTTGTTTCCGGAAGAATTATCGTAAATTCCTCGCCGCCGTATCTGAAAGCGCTATCCATTGTTCTAAGACACGACGTAATGATCTGCCCCAGGCGGATCAGAACTTTGTCGCCCTCCAGATGACCGTAAGTGTCATTGTAAATTTTGAAGTTGTCGATATCCATCAGTAAAAGAGCCAGGGGATGGCCATAGCGAGAGCATCGGTCAATCTCTATTTCCAGCAAATGATAGAAATGTCTTAAATTATATAATTTAGTCAGACCATCTGTAATGGCCAGATTTTCAAGTTTGCTGAGGATGCGGTTGCGCTCCTTGGTAAGTCGCCTTTCTTTTAAAACTCTCTTCAATCTCAGCACCAATTCCTCGAAACGAAACGGCTTAAAAACAAAATCGCTGGCGCCTTTATGAATGGCCTCTTCATAGGAATAATTTTCGCTGTAACCGGTCATCACGATAACATCGATATCGTAATCCTTTTTGATTTCGTGGGTCAGTTGAAGGCCGTTCTTGCCGGGGAGCATGATATCGGTGATCAAAATATGAATATCTTTTGATTTTATGATTTCAATGGCCTCTTCGGCGCTGGCGACGCTTGAAACAGGGAATCCTTGCCGTTCAAAGCATTCATGAATGGAATCTCTAATAGCGGTATCATCCTCAACAACTAAAATGTGTTCATGCATTTTTTCTATCTTATTTTTTTTCATCAGAATGAAATATCGGCCGTTATTGTCTCACGCTTGACATGTTTCATATTAATTTGATAAAAATCCTTCTTTACCTTTGCCCTTGACGCTTCTGAATGGATAAAGGAATACAGGAAAAAGGATGGTGCTTGCTCTTTGGCTAAAAGATCGAAGCATATATCAAAATTTAGGATTTTGAGCATAACGTGAAAGAAAGATGGTGTCAACAGGCTTTTGGCCTATCACATGCCCCAGGAGAATACGTTGCCGATCGAAATGAAGAGAATTAGAAATTTCAGCATCATCGCTCATATTGATCACGGGAAATCGACACTTTCCGACCGCCTGATACAGATGACCCATGTGGTCCTCGATAGGGATTTTAAAGATCAGATTCTAGACAATATGGATATTGAACGTGAGCGCGGCATCACCATAAAAAGTCAGACCATTTGTCTTCCTTATCAGGCCAAGGACAAGCAATCTTATATTTTAAACCTGATCGACACTCCCGGCCATGTGGATTTTACCTATGAAGTGTCACGGGCGCTGGCTTCGTGCGAAGGCGCATTGCTTCTCATCGACGCCAGTCAGGGGGTCGAAGCCCAAACCCTTGCAAATCTTTATATGGCCCTTGAACACGATCTTGAAATTATCCCGATCATCAACAAAATCGATCTTCCTTCGGCCGATGTCGACCGGGTCAAACAGCAGATTAAAGATGATCTGGGTCTTGATCCCGAAACCGCCATCCTCATCTCCGCAAAGGAAGGGACCGGCGTCGAAGCGGTGCCGGAAGCCATCGTAAATTATCTTCCCCCGCCTTCCGGTGATCAGGAATCGCCGCTCCAGGCCTTGATATTCGATTCCCATTACGACGCGTTTCGGGGAACGATCGTTCACATCCGGGTTTTTCAGGGAACTGTAAAACCAAAAGATACGATTATGTTCATGTCCAATAATGCCGTCTATAGGGTGGAAGAGGTCGGGGTATTCCAGATCAAGCGCATCCCGAGAAATGCGCTTTCAGCAGGAGAGGTCGGTTATATCATCGCAGGGATAAAGACCGTCAGCGATACCCGTTGCGGGGATACCGTCACGATGAAGCATCGTCCCTGCGAAAGCCCTATGCCGGGTTTCAAGGAGACAAAACCGGTGGTTTTTTCTTCAATCTATCCGGTAGCTTCGGACGGTTACGAAGACCTGTCCTCCGGCCTGGAAAAACTGAAACTCAATGATGCGTCCCTGATTTACGAAAAAGACACCTCGGTGGCATTGGGATTCGGGTTCCGCTGCGGCTTTTTAGGTCTCCTCCATCTCGAAGTCGTCCAGGAGCGGCTCGAGCGTGAGTACGATCTTTCATTGATATTAACGGCGCCCTCGGTGCGATATGAGCTGACGATGAATGACGGCACCATAAAAATCATCGACAACCCGGCACTGTATCCGGATCCGACCACCATTGAACGCACAAAAGAACCGTTTATTCGAGCGGCAATCATCATTCCGGACCGCTATATGGGCTTAGTCATGAAGCTGTGCCTGGATCACAGGGGGATTAACAAAACATATCAATACTTAACCAGTAACCGACTGGAAATGATATTCGAGCTTCCTCTGGCGGAAGTGATTTATGATTTTTACGACAAGCTCAAATCGGTCACTCAGGGGTTCGGCTCCTTTGACTACGATATTATCGATTTCAGAGAAACGGATCTGGTCAAACTGGACATCCTCATCAACGGCGAGCGCGTGGATGCGCTTTCTCAGCTTGTCCACCGGGACCGGGCGGTGGATCGCGCAAGACGCGCCTGTGAAAAACTTCGTGAGGAAATTCCAAGGCAGATGTTTAAAATCGCGATTCAGGGCGCTATCGGCGGTAACATTATTGCACGAAAGACCATTTCGCCGTTTAGAAAGGATGTTACCGCAAAATGCTACGGCGGGGACGTCACTCGAAAACGAAAGCTTCTGGAAAAACAAAAAAAGGGGAAAAAACGGATGAAAATGGTGGGACAGGTTATGATTCCACAGTCCGCTTTTCTCTCGGTTTTAAAATCAGACAAAGAATAGTAGGGATTGATGGGGTGTTTTATGGGAAAAACCATTGCAGAAAAGATATTTGACGCGCACAGGGTGGACAACCCTTCAGAAGACGTTCATGTCATCCGGCTGGATGCCGTGTTCTGCCATGAAATCACAACGCCGATCGCCATCAATGACCTTGTCGATCGGGGCAAGGACAGGGTGTTCGATCCCGGCAAGATCAAAGTCGTCATCGACCACGTGACACCGGCAAAAGATTCTAAAACCGCCATGCAGGGCAAAATTTTAAGGGACTGGGCTCGGAGACACAATATTCCGGATTTTTTCGATATCGGCAGAAACGGCATCTGTCATGCGCTCTTTCCGGAGATGGGTTTCGTCAGGCCCGGATTCACGGTCATTATGGGGGATTCTCATACCTGCACCCATGGCGCTTTCGGCGCTTTTGCCGCGGGCGTCGGAACGACCGACCTCGAAGTGGGAATCCTAAAGGGTGTCTGCGCCTTTCATTATCCATCGACCATCAGAATCGACATCACCGGCAGGATGCCGGAAGGTGTTTTCGCCAAAGATGTGATCCTTTTCATCATCCATCAACTGGGGGTCAACGGGGCCACCAATAAAGTGTTGGAATTTACCGGGCCGGTGGTCGATGCCATGAGCATGGAATCGAGAATGACCCTTTGCAATATGGCGGTCGAGGCCGGAGGAACATCGGGAATTTGCTATCCCGACATGACCACCGTCGAATACCTTTGGAAATTCACCAAAGATGACTATGCGGATAAAGCATCGGCGCTGGATCATTTCAAGACGTTTCATTCGGACCCCGGCGCCCGGTACGACCGTGTCCTCGAATTCGATGTGAGCCGTCTCGAACCGATGGTGACCTTCGGATTTAAACCCGACCAGGTCATGCCCGTAAGAGAAATGGCATCCACCAGAATCGACCAGGTCTATATCGGTTCCTGCACCAATGGCAGAATCGAAGACCTAAGGGTAGCGGCCCAAGTGCTCAGCGGAAAAAAGATCAGCGATTCAATAAGGGGCATCGTATCCCCGGCCACCCCCGAGGCGTTCCGTCTAGCCATGGAGGAAGGGCTTTTGAAAATATTTCTGGATGCGGGGTTCTGTGTAACGAATCCAACCTGCGGGGCCTGCCTGGGTATGAGCAACGGGGTGCTGGCCGAAGGGGAAGTCTGTGCCGCCACGACAAATCGAAACTTTAACGGCCGCATGGGAAAGGGCGGGATGGTTCACCTGGTCAGCCCTGCCACAGCCGCCGCATCGGCCATTGCCGGCACCATTGTCAATTCCGAACTCTACAAAGGATCATCATGAAAAATTTCAGCGGAAACATCCTATTTCTCGACCGGTCCGATATCAATACCGATGAAATCATTCCGGCAAAATACCTCACCGAGATCTCCAAGCAGGCATTAAAACCGTATCTTTTGGAAGATCTCAAGCTGGTTGGATTCGACCCACAGCGAGATATTGACGGAAAACAGGTCATTCTCACCCGGGCGAATTTCGGATGCGGATCTTCCAGAGAGCATGCACCGTGGGCCCTGGAGGTCAACGGCATACATCTGGTCATTGGCGAAAACTTTGCCCGGATTTTCAGGCAGAATATGTTCAACTGCGGTATGATGGCCGTGGAGCTGCCGGACTCGATCATCGACAGTATTTTCAGAAAATTTGCCGGCCAAAATACGTATCTTGAAACGGATCTCGACAAGAATACGTTTATCCTAACCGCCCAAGGCCTCAGCCAGGAAGTGCCGTTTAGCATCTCCGAATTTGATCGCAGCCTGGTCGCAAGCGGCGGATGGGTGGAATATGCGGACAGAAAGTATTAGTCTATCACCTTATTAACGATGGTGCCGATGTTTTCGACATAGCATTCCACCACGTTGCCCGGCTTCAGGACCACCGGCGGATCCCTGAATATCCCCACGCCTGCCGGCGTGCCGGTGGAGATGATGTCGCCGGGGATCAGGGTGATATCTTCGCTGATATCCTCTATAATGGTATAGACATCAAAAATCATATCCCGCGTATTCCCATCCTGCATGATCTTTCCGTCAACCGTGGCGGTAATTCTTAAATTATTCACATCGCCGATTTCGTCGGGCGTCACCATGAGCGGTCCGGCAGGGGCAAAACCGTCAAAAGACTTTCCCCTGAACCACTGGGAATCGGAAAACTGCGCTTCCCGCCCGGAAACATCGTTCATGACGGTAAACCCTGCGATGTAATCCCTGGCCTGCGCCTTGGATATTCTTTTTCCTTCCTTTCCGATGATGATCGCCAATTCCACTTCCCAGTCGATTTTGCCGCTGCTTTTGGGCAGTATAATGGAATCGAAGGGGCCGTTCAGCGTATTGACCGTTTTGCAGAATATCAGCGGCCTGTCCGGATTTTCAAACCCCCCTTCCTTGGCATGTTCGGCATAATTTTTTCCAAGACAAATGATTTTGGACGGCTGATGGATGGGGCAGCCGATGCGGTCTTTGATTTTTTGTCCCGGTTCCTCGACGCCGGCTATTTTTTCGAGCCAGTTTTCCCTGAAGAATCTTTCACCGATATCCGGAATTTCAGGAAATAGCTTTCTGAGATCCACAACGTTGCCGTCCTTGTACAGGCCGGGTTTTTCTTTTCCTTTTTCGCCAAATCGAACGAGTTTCATCTGCTTTTTGTCCTTTCATTTTTACCGTCATCATAACATTTTTTCCCATACCAATCCACCTGGCGGCAAAGGCCCCGGATAATATTCACTTCTTTTGCCCGCAGCTGCAATCTCGTGAAAAAACGGCGAAAATGATTCAGCCAGTAATCCGGATTTTCAGAATTGATATAGCTGATTCGGACCAGGATGTCCTTCAGTTGATCATACATCCCGTCGAGTTCGTGCCGGTTGGCCAGACGCGGTGTGAATTCCTTCTTCTCTTTGCCTCCGGCAGTAAAAATCTCATAGCACAGAATCATCACCGCCTGGGCCAGATTCAAAGAAGAAAACGCTGTTGTCGGGATGTTGACAAGCGCATGACAATAACGGACCGCTTCATTGGAAAGTCCCCTGTCCTCGGGGCCGAAGAGTAAGGCGATGCGATTCTCTACAGAAATGGGAATCAACTTTTCGGCCAGTTTTAACGGCGTATACACCACCTGCCGCTCCCCTCCGAGTCGCGCAGTCGTCCCCACAACATAATTAAAGGTTGCGAGTGCTTCTTTCAGATCCGGGTAGAATTTGCTCTTTTCAATAATATCCGAAGCAAAATGAGTGGCCAGTTTCAGCGCTTTATGGAGGTCGAAATTTTGAGGGTCGACGATGATTAAATTCGTAATGCCCATATTCCGCATGGCCCGTGCGGCGGACCCGATATTTTCGGGATATCGGGGCTTATTCAATACGATGCTGATGTTGTCTAAATTGACACGGCCGGACATTAGTGGATCAGTTCAAACCTGTTAAAAAAGTAAGCGATTTCAATAACTGCCGTCTCAGGGGAATCCGAACCATGGACCACATTTTTCTCGATGTCGGTTGCAAAATCTTTTCTGATAGTTCCCTCGTCCGCCTGTCTGTAATCTGTTGCGCCCATGATCTCCCGGTATTTGGCAATGGCGTTTTCACCTTCGAGAACCATGACGACAATGGGTCCGGAGGACATAAAATACGTCAGACTATCAAAAAACGGCCGTTCTTCGTGCACGGCATAAAACCCTTTGGCCTGCTCCTGGTTCATTTTCACCATTTTCATGGCCGTTATTTTGAGTTTGTTGCTTTCCAGCCGTTGAATCACCTCACCGATAATGCCCCGGGCAACACCGTCGGGCTTGATAATCGCTAATGTTCTTTCCATAATGTTTAGTTTCCTCATTCGGATGCCACATGTTAATTTTGCTTTATGTATGGAGCGATACCAGAAGGCAGCCGGTAAGTCAACAACGGAGACCAGCTCCAGGAAGATGTGTTTTTATTCGCCAAGTAGTGTGGTAAAAACAGGCTTTACCTTATCGCGGTGTTCGGGCGGCACCATTAATACTGGGATGGGCATATTTAAAATAAAATCGGCTTCTAAATGAATAACGCTGCCTCAACAATTCATACGGATCTTCGGATTGAATATCAAGCAAAATCGATAAATGCTTCGTTCTGTTGACAGGGTCGGCCATTCGGACTTATTTTAATAAGTATTATGTGCTTAAATGTCGCATCCTTAATTTCTATCAACGCCGATACCTTATGGCAGGCCGGAGTGATTATTAAAACGAATGGGTTCAGGGTTCCCCGTTCAACGTTCAAAGTTGTAAAAACCATACAGATTCAATTCATAAGGACACGGCAATGACATATAAAACCACCGCAACATATGCATGTGCTGCGCTGCTTTTCCTCACCGGATGTATTCATTTGCAAAACAACACCGGATCGTCGACCAATAATATCGTGTCACTTGTAAAAAAAATTCAGCCGGCGGTTGTCACCGTCGTCGCCTATGATGCCGACAAGAACGTGACCAATCTGGGAAGCGGCTTTTTCGTCGACAGCCATGGAAGTCTCATTACGAATTATCACGTCCTCGACGGCGCCTATACGGCGCAAATTAAAACATATGACAAGAAACTGTATCCCATCGAGTGGGTGGTGGCTGAAAATAAACACGCCGATCTCATCAAAGTCCGGGCTAAAATTCCGGAATCATCCATTCACTGGATTGGCGTCACTGAAACAGAACCTTCCGTGGCGGATCGCGTACTGGTGGTGGGAAGCCCCATGGGACTTGAACAGACGGTCAGCGAAGGCATTGTTTCCGCCTTTCGGGAAATGCCGGTTATCGGAAAAGTATTTCAGCTTTCGGCGCCCATTTCTCCGGGGTCCAGCGGAAGTCCGGTAATCAATATGAAAGGGAAAGTGGTCGGGGTCGTCTCATTTCAGGCGGTTAAAGGGCAAAACCTTAATTTTGCGGTTTCCAGCTCAGGTATACTGCATTTGAAATCAAACGCGGCCATCAAAACATTGCCAGAGTGGACTTACGATATCAAGATGAAAACACCCAAACTGGTGGAGAAGCTCTGCAAAGAAGGATTTAAGTTTTCCATCCGGGGACGATTTAAAGATGCGTTGAATTACTTTAAGGAAGCGACGAACACAAGCCCCGATGACACGCTGGCATGGTACGGGCTGGGCAGCTGTTACGATGGACTGGACCGGCCGGAAGAAGCCATCGCGGCCTTTAAGCAGGTCATCCGAATCGATCCGGAAAATGCCGTGGCGTATTTTAACATTGCGCGTTATTACCGCAAAATAGGCCGTTACCAGGATGCCGTTGAAGCCTACAACCGGGCCGTGAGTATTGATCCGGATAATACGCCTTCATATTACGATCTGGGTGTGGTATACGAAAAGCTCAAAGACCTTGAAAGCTCTGAGAGGGCATTCAAACAGGTTCTGCGAATCCAGCCGAATCACATGCCCGCGCTTTTTCAACTCGGCATGGTTTATTCCCGGCAGGGGCGTTACAACGAAGCTGTTGAATCATATCAGAAAGCATTGAGAGTCAATCCGGATTCAGCCCAGGTGTTATATCATTTAGGGGTTGCCTACGGCGGCCTGGGTCAAAACGAACAACAGGTTGACGCCTTCAAACGGGCCATTCGGGCTGACCCGGATTTCGCCCTTGCGCATTACAATATGGGCATTTTTTATCTCAATAACGGCGACAAAAGGGCTGCGCTGGAAGAATATAAAATATTAAAGGAACTCGATCCGAACATGGCTGAAAGGCTCTTTGAAAAAATTTACTGATGGTTTTGACAGTGTCGGAACCAAAACCGTGATTTTTCGTTCAGGTAAGAAATTAGGAGGAGTTATGAAAAGCAGCGTCTATTTTATCGATTTAAGGGCTTCGGCAAAAGAGAACCTTGTGAATAAACTGGCACGGCTGACCGATACGGCAGGCCTTTCCGATATCGTTAAGAAAAGGGACCTTGTGGCGGTAAAGCTCCATTTTGGAGAAAAAGGAAATACCGCGTTTATCCGGCCCGTATTTGTCCGTAAGATCGTCCAGTCCATCAAAGCCGTGGGCGGTTATCCCTTTTTGACGGATGCCAATACCGTATATGCCGGAACCCGAAGCGATTCCCCCCATCATCTCAGCACGGCCATCCAAAATGGTTTTGCATATGCAGTGGTCGATGCGCCCCTTATCATCGCCGACGGACTCAGAGGTAAGAGCGAATCAGCCGTTACCGTCAACCAAAAGAATTTTAAAAAGGTGTATATCGGATCGGACATCGTAGAAGCCGACGCATTGATATCGGTGGCCCATTTCAAAGGGCATGAACTTTCTGGCTTCGGCGGCGCCATTAAAAATCTGGGAATGGGCTGCGCTTCCAGGAAGGGTAAACTCGCCCAACACTCCACTGTTTCGCCGAAAGTGATCGAAGAAAAATGCGTCGGGTGCGGGGACTGCGTGCCTCACTGCTCCCAAAATGCCCTTTCAGTGGAATTTGAAAAGGCGGTGCTGAACGCCAAAAAGTGCATCGGGTGCGGGGAATGTATCCTGATTTGCCCCAACAGCGCCATTGAGATTCAATGGAATCAGGCCATACCGACCTTTTTGGAAAACATGGTGGAATACACTATGGGGGTGCTGAAAAATAAAACAGACAAGCTCTTGTCCGTGAATTTTATCACCCAGGTATCCCCGGCATGCGACTGTTACGGACACAATGATGCGCCTATTGTGAGGGATATCGGCATTGTCGCATCCAAAGATCCGGTGGCCGCCGACCAAGCGAGCGTGGATCTTGTGAACCAGGAAAAAGCCCTTCCGGAATCCTGCCTTGATGTCAATCTCGAAAAAGGCGAAGATAAGTTCAGAGGGGTTTACCCGAACGTAGACTGGCAGATCCAACTCGACTATGCCGAAAAACTCGGTCTCGGAAGCCGAAGCTACGAATTGACAAAAATATAATCATTTTAGGGTGCTATTTCATAGGCAATACTGACCTGGACACGGATACGGCTCTCGCCCATCTCCATGGGCGGGGCCGCAGCCAGCGCGTCCGACTTCATTTCAGCCGCTCCCAACATCCGGGGTTGGGGGGGCATATAAGCCGGCTGGCTCCGAAGAGAAGCGATGCATTTTAGTTTTACACCGGCGGCTTCGGCCAATATTTTCGCCCGTTCAATGGCTTCGTGGGTGGCCTGCTGCAATGCTTGTTTTTCCAACATTGATTTGTTCTTAAGATAAAACTGAATCTGTTGAATCGTGTTGGCGCCGCTTTCAAGGGAAACTTCGATAACCCTTGAAACATATTTGGATAACATCCCGGGTTCAAACCCTTCCATGGTGACCAACACCGCATTTTCGACCTCATAGCCTTTGATCTTCGGTGGCCGGGATTTATAATCTTTTTGGGGCGTCACCCGATAATTGGATGTTCGAAGTTTAAGATTTTTGATGGTCAACCCTTTGACGGCCGTCAGCACTGCTTTGGTTTTAACCGCATTTTCCGCACTGGCCCGTTCCAGTTTTCGATCCTCTGTTACAACGGCGATAAAAATCTTGGCGCTGTCATTCTGCCCGGTAACTTCGGCCGTACCGTTGGTAAATATCAGATTTCGATTCGATACTTCCTGAGAACGGGCAGGTACGGGATGAACGGCAAACATGACACACGCAGTTAAAATAGCACTCAATGCTCTTTTCATAATGGCCTCGATACCCTTAGAGTTCAGAGTTCGGTGTTCAGAGTTCCCCGGTGAAATGGGCATTGCCCTTCACTTTCGTGAATTTCACCGGGCAAGCAGTGTTTAAGGGATTTTTCTCATTTTATGAATATTAAGTCAAGTTGGGTAGCGTTTTTTTTAAATTGCGTTCCATCCAATTCGTTCATATGATTTGTATTGGAAAGCAGCAACGGTGGATTCGTTGACGGCCATCGCTTTTTCATGGAGACAAATTCATGCGCCGCAAAATAATGATTGGTGTTGGTATCCTGGCCGGCATTGTTCTGATCGGTTTTTTAATCATCATTATTGTCGTATCGACTTATGATTACAATAAGTTTAAGCCTGAGATTATAGACATCACCCAAAAATATACCGGCAGAAAACTCACCCTGGCCGGCGATATAAAAGTAAAAGCAAGTTTGTACCCCACCCTTCAGGTCAACAATGTCTCTTTTCAAAATGCGTCGTGGAGCAAGTATCCGGATATGATTCATGCAAAGCGCGTTGAAGTTCAACTATCACTGATTTCGCTCTTCAAGGGCAACATCGACATCGAGCGTTTAATACTGATCAACCCTGATGTGATCCTGGAAATCAACAATTCCGGTCAAACCAATTTGCAATTTAATATGCCGGGGCAACAAAAAACAAAAACAGCGCCTGTAAAAAAAACCATGGCAGAAGCCGCGCCCTTTGCTTTTAAGGGAATCATTATACGAGACGGCAAATTGACGGTTGACAATCACCAAAAGAATCAAACCTTTGTCTTGATCATCCATCGATTGGAGGAAAAACCAGAAAAGTCCATGGATAGGTCTGACATTAACTTAGAAGGTTCTTTCAACGACATTCCATTGCACGTGTCCGGCAAGGTCGGGTCATTTGCAGGCATCACCAACCCTAATGTCCCCTTTCCCGTGAATCTTACGGCAAAGGTCGGTCCAATGGAAATTAATATTGCCGGCAAGATCCAGAACCCGCTGGCGGCTAAAGGGATTGATGTCAAATTGACGGTAAAAGGCAAGGACCTGTCAAAGATAGAAGCCGTCACCAAAGAACCCCTGCCACTGGCGGTTAAAGGTCCGTTTGATCTTTCCGGTCATCTTGTTGCCGCTGTTCCTTCAAAACTTCAAGTGTCCGACATCAAGATCCAACTGGCAGACAGCCGGCTCAACGGCTCCGCAACATTTGATCTCACCGCCGACACTCCGCGAATATCGGCACATATTGTTTCCGAAACCCTGGATTTGCGTCCGCTGTTGATGACATCGAAAAATACAAGCACCGGCGGCAAAGAAAAGTCAGCGGCACCCAAAAGCAAATCAAAGAAACTCTTTGAAGACAAGCCGTTGAAGCTGGATTTTATGCATCGAATCAACGGGGCCTTAGATCTTCACATCAAACAATTGCTGTTGCCCAGGATTGCCCTCGATAATATCGAAACCAGGATAAGGCTCCGGGATGGAAATCTCACCGTCGATCCGCTGACGGCCGGTATCGGCGGCGGGCAATTGAGCAGCCGTTTAATTTTCAAGACACAAGGAAATAGGACAGATGTCGATCTGAACATGGATATCAAACAAATGGACATCGGGACAATGCTCAAAAAATTGGAGATTACCAAAGCCGTGGAAGGCATTCTCGACCTTGACGTTCATTTTATGGGTCATGGCCATTCAGTGGCTGAGATCATGGCCGGTTCCAACGGTAGGGTGGTGGCGACGCTGGGGCAAGGGAAAATACCCATGGGTTACCTTGTATATAAAAATTAAAGATTTAAAAAACAAGCTGCTGAGAATAGA
>Ga0316575_10000145_pt1 | contig 18001 bp, 16 predicted proteins | sample J5NA_FD_203072 | JGI IMG/M metagenome (GOLD analysis project Ga0316575, IMG submission 203072) | Rhizosphere microbial communities from salt marsh grasses in Alabama, United States - J5-7_050615r2r3 | ecosystem: Host-associated > Plants > Roots > Rhizosphere | place: USA: Alabama | collected...
AGCCCGCGAGCGGCAGGGCGGGCCACGCCAGCCATGGCAGGTTTTCCAGATAGTAGAGGGAATCCTTGCCGGGACCGGATTTCGCGTGCTTGATCCAGTTGCCGATGTTGTGTGCCCATGCCCAGTCGGCGAACAATTGCGGTGAATGTCGATACAGCAGCAGCGGCCAGACGGTCAGCCACGGCAACGCGAACAGCAAGGCGACACCGAGGCTGAGATAAAATTGCCGCGTGCGCCAGTTCCGGAAAAACAGCGGCAGGCAAGCCGCAGTCAGCACAAACACGATCGGTGAGATAAAGCCCTTGGACATGAAGCCGATGCCCATGCCGGTCCCGGTCAATATGCCGGCGCGCCAGAATTGCTCCCTGCTGAGCGAGAAACCGAACAGCATCATTGCGCAGCCGGTCAGCAGCACGAGATCGGTGACCATCTGGTGTGCGCGTACCAGCATGCCCAGGCAGCCGATCAGGATGATCGCCGCAGCCCAGCCGCGATTTTCTCCGTACAGCCTGCGGCCGGCGAGGCCGATGAACAGCAGGGTCAGCGCAGTATAGAATCCGCTGGCAATGCGCGCGCCGTCGTGCAGCGGAAACAGCGGAGAAAACAGTTTGGCAAAAAGCGCAGCTGTCCAGTAGTACAGCGGCGGTTTGTCCATGAAAGGCTCGCCAGCCAGGGTGGGCACCAGCCAATCGCCGTTATGCAGCATCGAATAGATAACGCCGAAGCTGAATGCATCATCCGGCTTCCAAGGATCGTGCCCGACCAGCCCGGTACCCAGCCAGATCAGGCACAGCAACCCGAGCAGCACCGCTTTGCCGGGAGTGATCGGATGGGGGTCGGTGGGTTTGATGAAGTACATGCGATTTTTAGAGACACCCTAAACTGTTACGGCATTGTCGTCGCAAAGAAAAAAGGCAGCTGACGCTGCCTTTTGATGGAACCGCCGCGCAAAGTTCCTCTTGGGTATATTGCCATTCCTTTGGGCAGCCAGCAAAGGCTGCCCGCGGATAACGGCTAGGCTGAAGCCTTGCTGCCGTATTTCTGACGGAACTTGTCGATGCGGCCTGCGGTATCGACTATCTTCTGAGTGCCGGTGTAGAAGGGATGGCATTCGGAACAGACCTCGACGTGCAAGGCTGGCTTGCCCATCACGGATTTGGTCTTGAAGCTGTTGCCGCAACTGCATGTCACGGTGATTTCATTGTAATCCGGGTGAATATTTGCTTTCATGATCTTTCCTTGCGTATGGTTTAGTGCGGCGGGTGTACGCACTCGGGTTTTGCATAAGGGCGCGCATTATCCATGAAAATGGGGGGCTGCGCAAATTGTCGTCCCCGGCGGTTATCCGGATAAATGGCAGCCGGATTTCGGTTCGAAATCCGGCAAGGATCAGCGCCTTCAGGTATTCCTTCAGCACGCACTGGTAGTGACTGCATGAATCAAATAAACTCCGCCCCTTGTGCTTGAATCAATCGGGGAATGAAAAATATGCCTGCACTGAGCCGGAATGAATACAGGACACTGGTGCTCGCCGCGCTGGGCGGGGCGCTGGAGTTCTACGATTTCGTGATCTTCGTGTTTTTTGCTGTCGCGATCGGTCAGCTATTCTTCCCGCACGACATGCCGGACTGGTTGCGCCAGTTGCAGACTTTCGGCATTTTCGCGGCCGGCTATCTGGCCCGTCCGCTCGGCGGTGTGGTGATGGCTCACTTCGGCGATCTGCTGGGGCGCAAGAGGATGTTCATGCTGAGCATATTTCTGATGGCGATTCCGACGATGGCGATCGGTTTGCTGCCGACCTATACGGCGATCGGCATCTGGGCACCGCTGCTGCTGCTCGCGATGCGCGTGCTTCAGGGCGCGGCGGTCGGCGGGGAAGTGCCGGGAGCATGGGTGTTTGTTTCCGAGCACGTGCCTGCACGCCATGTCGGCTTTGCATGTGGAACCCTGACGGCCGGACTTACTGGCGGCATCCTGCTCGGTTCACTCGTGGCGACCGCGATCCACAAGATTTACGCTCCCGCCGAATTGCTCAGCCAGGGCTGGCGTGTGCCTTTTATCATCGGCGGGCTGTTTGGCCTGATGGCGGCATGGCTGCGCCAATGGCTGCAGGAAACGCCTGTGTTCAGGGAGATGCAGGCGCGCAAGGCATTGGCGGACGAGTTGCCGCTGAAGAGGGTGGTGCGTGAACATCGACCAGCCGTAATCTTGACCATGATGATGACCTGGCTGCTGTCCGCCGCAATCGTGGTGATGATACTGATGACCCCGACGCTGGTACAGAAGCTGTATGCGATTCCCGCGGCCGTCGCGTTGCAGGCGAACAGTATCGCGACGCTATTCCTGAGTCTGGGCTGCGTGGTGTTCGGTGCGCTGGCCGATCGGTATGGCCCGGGGCGGGTGTTGCTGGTCGGTTGTGCGATGCTGGGCATCACTTCGGGACTGTTCTATCATCAGATGTCGGTCGCGCCCCAGAACATCGATGGCCTGTATGCCTTGTGCGGATTCTTTGTCGGCGTGATCGGCGTGGTGCCGAGTGTTGCTGTCAAGGCATTCCCGCCGGCAGTGCGTTTTTCCGGATTGTCCTTTTCATATAATGTCGCTTACGCGGTGTTTGGCGGGCTGACACCGGTGGCCGTCAGCATGCTGATGCCGCTCGACCCGCTGGCACCCGCGCATTACGTGGAAGTGCTGAGCGTCGTGGGCATGCTGATTGGATTGTATTTGTGGCGCGGGGACAAAGCGCTCAGGTCCGGATAAGACTTTTATGCGAAAATACGCGCCGCGAAAATTGCATGCGTGAATAATCTGCAGCTTGCCGGCATGCGCCCTCTGCTCAGGAAATAATGTGCTAAAAGAAAATCCGACATTTTTAGAAGACCTCCGGCAATTGCTTGCGGCGGATATGGCCGCGGTGGATCAGGTGATACGCACACGGTTGCATTCAGAAGTAGTGCTGGTCAATCAGGTAGGTGAATACATCATCAACGGCGGCGGCAAGCGCTTGCGCCCCGCGCTGGTGGTGCTGTCAGCCGAAGCTTTCGGTTACCAGGGCAAACATCACCACGATCTGGCAGCGGTGGTCGAATTCATACATACCGCGACACTGCTGCACGACGATGTGGTGGACGAATCCAAACTGCGCCGCGGCCGGGCGACTGCCAGCGCGCTGTTCGGCAATGCGGCCAGCGTGCTGGTTGGCGATTTCCTGTATTCGCGCGCTTTCCAGATGATGGTCGAGGTGGGCGAGATGCGCGTGATGCAGACGCTGGCCGATGCGACCAATGTCATCGCCGAGGGCGAAGTGCTTCAGCTGCTCAACTGCCATGATGCAGATGTCGATGCAGCCAGTTACATGCGCGTGATCCATTGCAAGACCGCCAAGCTATTCGAGGCGGCAATGCGCCTTGGCGCGATACTGGGCAAGGTTGGCGAGAAGGAAGAACATGCCATGGCCAAGTATGGCATGCATCTCGGTACCGCATTCCAGCTGGTGGACGATGTACTGGACTATTCCGCCGACGAGCAGCAGACCGGCAAGCATCTCGGCGACGATCTCGCCGAAGGCAAGCCGACCCTGCCGCTGATCTATGCGATGCAGCACGGCTCGGCTGAGCAGGCTGCCGTTGTGCGCAACGCGATCGAACAGGGAGATGTGGAAAAATTCGCCGATGTGCTGCAGATCATCCGTGCCACTGGTGCGCTGGATTTCACCCGACAGCAAGCGATGCGTGAAGCCGACGCGGCATGTGCCGCAATCGCCGGTTTGGCGGATTCTAAATACAAGCGTTGTTTGCTAGAATTGGCGGGGTTTTCCGCAACACGGCAGTTCTAGTGTTATAAGGCTTATCGGTGTCGCTGAAAACCGCTGTTGGTATCAGTGGCATCGAAACGGGGTGTAGCTCAGCCTGGTAGAGTACTGCGTTCGGGACGCAGGAGTCGGAGGTTCGAATCCTCTCACCCCGACCAGGCAAAGTCAGTTCTTCAAAGCGGTGCAAGGATCAGCAGCACCCGGTACGGGCCATGTGCGCCCAGTGTGACGGTCTGTTCGATATCGGCGGTGCGCGACGGGCCCGAAATGAAGTTGACCGCGCGCGGCGGTTGTTCGCATTCCTTGCGCATCTGATCCCAGGCTTCTTCCATCGTCGCGACGATACGGCCCGGGTTTACAACGGCCACATGGGTTTCCGGCAACAGGCTGGTGGTGGCCGGTGTTTCAACTCCCGACAGCATCATCAGCGTACCCGTTTCTGCAATCGCGCAGAATGCGCCGGTCACACCCACCGGGTCGTCGTCCCTGGCCGGGCGCGACTGCATTTCCAGTCCGGCCGCTCCCCATTGCAATCCGGCAAGAGAGGGCCAGCATACGCCACGCATCGGCAACTGGCGTTCGTTCAGATAGCGCGCCAGCAACTGCGGTACTTCCGCCAGATGGTCTGCCTTCAGTACATCGCTGGAAAGTTTCAGTGCACGTTCGCTGAAACATGCGACCAGATCATCCGGAGGAGGTGGAAGCGGCCCGCGCGGGTGCTGCTCAAGGTGGCTGGCGATTGCATCCATTTGGTTCCCGGCACGCGCATGATTTTGAGCATCGCGTATCCTGCCGAGAATCTTGTCGCGCGCGTTCATTTGCGCTTTCCCTGTTGGTACATTTCACGGAAAGTCTGACCCGCCGGAGCCGGTAAATCACGCCCATCGGTCCAGCCCGATGCACCGGGCAGGATGTGCAGCAGTTTGTCCCTGCCGCCGAGCAGCCTCAGCAAGCGCGCGGTTGCCCTGGTCGCCAGCGCATATATCGCCGGGTGCAGCGACAGCCAGGCCCACGCTCTGAGCATGAAAGTTTCCTGGCGTGACTTCATGCCGTTTTCCAATTGTTTCACGCGCAATTTTCGCAACAGGTCCGGCAAAGGAATTTTCACCGGGCATACTGCCGAGCAGGCGCCGCAAAATGTCGACGCATTGGGCAGGTCCGGTGATTTTTCGATGCCGCCTAACAATGGAGTGAGTATCGAGCCCATCGGGCCGGGATAAACCCAGCCATAGGCGTGGCCGCCGATATTCTGGTACACCGGGCAATGGTTCATGCATGCGCCGCAGCGGATGCAGCGCAGCATCTCCTGCATTTCTCCACCGATGAGCTTGCTGCGGCCGTTGTCGAGCAGGATGATATGGAAGTGTTCCGGACCTTCGTGATCTTCCTTGGCCTTGTTTCCGGTCAGTACCGATACATAATTGGTGATCGACTGCCCGGTTGCAGAGCGCGGCAGCAGGCGCAGCAGCGTGGACACGTCTTCCAGCGTAGGCACCACCTTTTCGATTCCGGTGATCGCGACATGCACGCGCGGCAGTGTCGTCACCAGCCGCCCGTTGCCTTCGTTGGTCACGATCAGCACCGAACCGGTTTCCGCGACCAGGAAATTGCCGCCCGAGATGCCCATTTCCGCATTCAGGAAGGCCGGGCGCAGCACTTCGCGTGCCTCGCGGCACAGCTCGGCGATACCGGTCTTGCGCGGCAACTGGTGCTTCTCCGCGAACAGATCAGAGATTTCCTCCTTGTTCTTGTGCACCACCGGCGCGACGATGTGCGAAGGCGCTTCGTGGGCGAGTTGCAGGATATATTCGCCCAGGTCGGTCTCCATCACCTTGACGCCGGCCTGTTCCAGCGCGTCGTTCAGCCCGCACTCTTCGCTGACCATGGACTTGGATTTGGATGCCGTTTTTACGCCGTGCTGTGCGGCGATCCCGGCAACGATGCGGTTGACGTCCTCGCCGCTTTCCGCCCAGTGCACGATCGCACCTCTTGCCGTGGCCTGCTGCTCGAATTGCAGCAGCCAGTGTTCGAGATCGTTCAGTACCCGGTCGCGAATCCCGGCAGCAGCGTCGCGCGTTTCCTGCAGGTCATGTATCTCGCTGATGACCGCCGAGCGCCCTTCGACAAAGCGTGACTGAAGACGCGACAGAGCATCCTGGAGTTTTGCATCGGCCAGTTTTATGGTGACCTGATTTTTGAAATCGACAGAAGTGTTTTTCATCCGGTCGCATCCGGTTCGACGTCGGCCAGCACCTCGGCTACATGCAGCACGCGGGTGCGATGGTCTCCTTTGCGGCGCAACCGGCCCTCGATATTCAGCAAACAACCGAGGTCACCGCCGACAATGGTGTTTGCGTGGGCCTCGGTGATGTGTTTGCACTTGTTGTCGGCCATGCGTGTCGACAGTTCGCCGTACTTGACCGAGAAGGTGCCGCCGAAGCCGCAACAGGTGGTCGATTCCACCATCTCGTTCAGGGTGACGCCGGGCATCGTCGCCAGCAATGCGCGCGGTTGTTTGTAGACATCGAGTTCGCGCAGACCCGAGCAGGAATCGTGATAGGTCAGCGTACCCCTGAAATTGCCGGGCGCCTTCCCCAGTCTGGCGACATTGACCAGGAAGTCGGTCAGTTCGTGGGTGCGTTGCGCCAATGCGGCGAATCTCTGATGCAGTGCAGGATCGTCGCGAAACAGGTCGGGGTAATGAACGCGTATCATCCCGGCGCAGGACCCGGACGGCAGCACCACATAATCGAATGCCTCGAACTCGGCGAGAAACTTCAGCGCCATCGTCCTCGCGGATTTGCGGTCGCCCGAGTTGAATCCGGGTTGGCCGCAACAGGTTTGCCGTGCGGGCACGACAACTTCGCAGCCGGCTGTTTCCAGCAGCCTGATCGCGGCAAAGCCGATGCGGGGACGCATGGTGTCCACCAGGCAAGTGACAAAAAATCCGACGCGCATTTGCATATTTCCGGAAGTGGGTGCGGCAATGTTTAACTATACGCTCGTGGAGCGGTATCCATAAAAATCGGGCGGAGCAATACGTCGGCGATTATTCGGCGCGCCTTCTTTCGCGCCTGAATATGCGTTGCTGCCCGGGCATGCGAGCGGTATCCGCCTTCCCGCGCTGTCTTGCGCCCAAGTGCCGGTACCGGCGCGTTTCGCTGCGCCGTTCGGCTCCCTGTCCGGAGCGGCGGCCCCGCATCTGACGGAATTGCCTGATGCGCTGTTCGCGCATTTGTTCGAGCCGGCCGCGCAGGAATTCCTTGCGCTTCAGAATGCGCTGTTCGATTCTGAGTTTTCGAAATGCGAGGAAGCGCGGCCGATGCGCGAGAAAAAACGGTGCCGCGGCGCGGTTACGAGGCGTAAACGCGAATTTCCCCGGGGTTACGTCGACTTCTCCGCGCGCAGTCTTCAATACAGTCGATCCGGTATTGACCGTGTCATAGGTTCCCGGCTGGTCGCCATTGCCATTGTCAATAACGGTTGTCTCGTGGTCCGTGCCGCGTATCCCGATGGTGGCAGTGGGTGTCGTGATTCGATATGCGGCGTAATCGTGCTTGCCTATCCAGCCGGTGATGGAACGAACACTCCCCTTGAGCAGCGACATGAATATCCTGTCTAGCGAGCTGCCCTCGGCTTTGTATTGATCCACGCGGAACACGGTATTCGGACGAATGGCGATGATGCCTCCATCCTCCGTGACGATGTGCACCTCGCCATCTGCCCCGGAAGTGATGGTCTGCTGTTCGTATATCTTCTGGCCGACAGTGATTGCGACCTGTACACCCGACTGCCCGGATACACTGGCGCTTCCCGAAAGGTCATCGACAGTACCAAACAGCGCGGCCGCATAAGCGATACGACAGACTGAAAGCAGTATCAGAAGGGTTATCAGTTGTTTCAGAAGCGTGTTCATATATATATTCGTGCAGAAACTTTCGCGACTCTTTCCGGAGAAGCCGGTGTCAGGATGAAAAATAATCCGTGATGCCAGGCAAATAGCTACTCATGGTTCGGATGATGACGCTTGAGCTCCGGATATTTACAGGTCCGGAATTACCCATCTGACCGGTTCAACTGTTCAATGAACGCGCTGATGCCATAACGGGCGATTTGCGCATCTTCTCCAGATTTAACTCCTGATACCCCTACGGCGCCGACGCATTCGCCATCGATCACGATGGGCTCGCCGCCTTCCAGGAAGGTCAGTCCGCCAGGCATGGACAACACCGAGGTTTCGCCGCCTGCGATTCTGTCAGCAAAGGATTTTGAAGGCCTGCGTCCCATAGCGGAAGTGTGAGCCTTGCCGGTGGCGATGTCCATGCTGATCAAAGGTGCGCCATCCAGTCGTTGCAGCCACAGCAAGTGACCGCCTTCGTCGGCGATCGCAATGGTGACCGCCCAATTCTGGCGTACCGCCTCGCTTTCGCAGCCCGCAGCGATGATTTTCACATCCGCCAGCGTCAAATGCTTTTTACTTTTCACGTAATTCCCCCTTGAGATTTAATTGAACGATACCGAATGGCGGGTATTTTACGCAGAGTGATAGCCGAGCTGTCTGGAAATCTGCAAGCCAGTCTCCATGACTTGCTCAATCCATTCATCACGTCGCCGTTCTATGGGTGCCGACACGGACAAACCTGCGGCCACATGGCCGTTGGCATCATGTATTAGTGTTCCGATGCATCCTACACCCAGTTCGGCCTCTTCATTATCAAGGGCGTAGCCGCGTTTGGCTGCGGTGATGCAGTCATGCAACAAGGTGGTGACGCGGGTGTGGGTGTGTGTTGTATAAGGGGGCAATTTGCTGCGCTTGGCATAGCTGCGGCATGCTGCCTCGCCCTGGGCGCCCATCATCAGTTTCCCTACCGCGGTAACATGCAGGGGTGCGCGGCTACCGATCACCTGTTCCACCCGTATCATACGTTTCGCAAGAGAGCGCTCTATGTATACGACCTCGTCATCCTCGCGCACGACCAGATTGACCGTCTCGCCCAATCGGTCGCGGAGTTTTTCCATCAGCGGAAGCGCAATTTTCCTGATGTCCACCCCGGCGCTGACCCGGCCGCCCAGTTGCATCAGCTTGACTCCCAATTGATAGTTTCCTCTCGTGGTGCGCTCTACGAAACCCTGTTCGGCGAGCGACGAAAGTATGCGGAAGGCGGTAGAAGGATGTAATCCAGTTTCAGCCGAGAGTATTTTCAAACTTACAGGATCTTCGTGCCCGGCTATGACGTCCAGCAGTCGTGCCAACCGTTCGATGACTTGTATGGAGTGCGGTTCTTTTAGCATTTTTCGTATTATGAAAACGATTGTGTATTGCGAAATTGTACAGCAGCAGGTATCCTGTTTACAAATAATTTTTGAAATATCCATTTCGGTGACTGACTTCAGGGTCAGCCACACTTTCTGACTTCGCAATAACGGATTCTAAGGAGCAATGACCATGTCGACCAGCGCAGCAATTACCCCAGAGTTTTGTCAGGGCATTCAACATTTCGGTGCGGCCTGGGAAGACTTTTCCCGGCACGCCCAATCGGCTGTCATCAAGGAAGGCAAGTCTGCGATCAGCGACCCGCATGCCCCCGATGCGGTGTACCAGACATTGCTGATGGCCGATGCGTTGCGTTATCTGACTCTGCAAACCTGCGGTTCGAAGGGATCGGGCCATCCGGGCGGCTTTGCCAGCAGCGCGGATGCCTATGCCTCGCTGGTGATGCTCGGCCACACCAATATCGTGACCGAGGTCGGCCACCATGCCCCGGGATTCTACAGCGCGATGTTCCTCGACACTTCGCTGGAAGAGATGGGGATCAAGACAGTGACGGAGCTGATGGCGCGCTTTCGCGAGAAGCATGGTCTGCTCGGCCATCTGTCAGGCGCGATTCCGGGCCTGCTGGCACCCGCCGGCCCGCTGGGTCAGGGCCAGCACTTTGCGATGGCCGGCGCGATGCTGCATCCGGGCAAATTGTTCCCGGTCACGATCGGAGACGGCGGCATGGGCGAGCCGTACGTGCTCAATTCGATGATGCACTTCAATACCGCGTACCCGAAAGTGACCAATTTCCTGCCGACCCTGATCTGGAACGGCTACAGCCAGGAACATCACTCGATGGTGTCGCGCTTCAGCAACGCCGAAATGATCGCCTACTGGAAAGGACACGGCTTCAAGGAAGTGATCCTGGTCGACGCCAAGGATTTCGACGACAGCAATCAGGCCAGCGCCTACGCAGACAGTTCCTATTTCTCGCACAAACAGCGTCTGGCTTTTGCCGCCGCAGTGCTGGCCGGTGTGGACAAGGCGGCCAAGTCTGCGCTGGGCGGCACGCTGACCGCATTCATCATCAAGCAGATGAAGGGTACCGGCGTGCATACCGTCGGCGCGAAATCGCACAATCTTTACCCGGTCGACAGCCTGGACAAGCCGCACATGATCGAAGGGTTGAAGCGCCGCGCGCTGAATCCCGAAGCATGGACAATCGTGCGCGAGAATTTCGTTCGCGCCGGCGGCGGACCTGCCGCAAAAACCGCCGTAACCGAGCATGTGCTGGAGCTGGCCCCGCTGGGCAAGATGCCGCTGCACGAATTTGCGAAGAGCGAAAAGGCGGTGCCATCGACCGCGATGGGCGCGCTGGTTGCCCATGTGGGCACCAAAGACAAGCGTTTCGTCGTGACCAATGCCGACGGCAACGAGGCATCGGCGATGAAGAACATCAACGACGCGCTGAAGATCCGTCATCCGACCGTCGATCCGCTGTACAACCAGGAGCCGGAAGGACAGGTCTACGAACCGCTGAACGAGGATGCGTGCGCCGGATTGGCAGCAGGCCTCGCGCTGTTCGGATCACGCGCATTGTGGCTGTCCTACGAGAGCTTTGCGATCAACGGCTGGCCGATCGTGCAGACGGTCGCGCAGGCAATGGCCGAACTGCGCCGAAAGACACCGTCGATCGTGACGATGTTTACTGCCGGCGCGCTGGAACAGGGCCGCAACGGCTGGACGCACCAGCGTCCGGAAATCGAGAACTACTTCGCCGCGCAGATGCGCAACGGCAACACGTTCCCGCTGTTTCCGTGCGATGCGAATGCGATCCAGGCATCGTACGAATATGCGACCAACAGCTTCAACAAGTGCATGGTGATCATCGCTTCCAAGAGTTCGCTGCCGGTGTACATGAGCGTGGATGAGGCCAGGCACGCGGTCGAAGAAGGCGCGGCGGTCATCTACGAAAGCAAGACCGGCAGCAAGGGTACCGTGGTGTTCGCGGTGACCGGCGATATGGTGTTCCTGCCGGTGTTCGAAGCCAAGGACAAGCTGGAAGCGGATGGCTACAAGGTGCGCATCGTTGCGGTCGTGAATCCGCGCCGTCTGTACCGCCCCACCGACATTTCATGGGACACCGTATCCGAGCCGGACAACAAGTTCATGGATGACGCGCATTTCAATGCGCTGTTCGACGGAGACGTACTGCTGGCTGTGAGCGGCGGCCCGAGCGCGGTACTTGAGCCGGTGCTGCTGCGCACCCGCGCAGCCAATCGCGACACCTTTGCGTGGAAGCGCGGCGAGACCACCGCCAGCCCGGCCGAGATCATGGACTTCAACGGCCTGACAGCCGACGCGATGTTCACGCGCGTCAAGGCGCTGAAGGGATGATTTTCAATGCACCGCCGGGGCACCCAGCCCCGGAATTTTGTGTAGGTGATACATGACTGAAACCAAAATCATCGTGCTGGACGATGATCCGACCGGCTCGCAAACGGTGCACGGCTGCCTGTTGCTGACGCGCTGGGACAAGGACACGCTGCGCGAGGCGATCATGGATGCGTCGCCGCTGTTTTTCGTGCTGACCAATACCCGCGGCATGGCGGCCGGACCTGCCGCGGATATCACCCGCGAGGTTTGCCGGAACCTGAAACTGGCGCTGGCAGAACTGAAGCAGGGCGGACACGACATCAACCCGATCATGGTCAGCCGTTCGGATTCGACGCTGCGCGGCCATTACCCGGTCGAAACCGATGTGATTGCTTCGGAGCTGGGCGCGTTCGATGCGCACTTCCTGGTCCCGGCATTCTTCGAAGGCGGCCGCATTACCCGCGACAGCGTGCACTACCTGATGGTGGATGGCAGGGAAACGCCGGTGCACGAAACCGAATTTGCGCGCGATTCGGTGTTTGGTTACCACCACAGCTATTTGCCCGACTACGTCGAGGAAAAGACGTCCGGGCGCATCAGGGCGGTCGAAGTCGAACGCTTTCTGCTGCGCGACGTTCGCGGCGACAGCCTGCCGCGCCTGATGCGGCTGAGGGGCAACGTGTGCTGCGTGGTGGATGCGGAAACCCAGCAGGACCTGGACCATTTCGCCGAACAGCTGCGTCTGGCAGCCGCGCAGGGCAAGCACTTCCTGTTCCGCAGTGCAGCCAGTCTGCTCACCGCGCTGGCAGGCCTGCCGCGCCAGCCGGTTGCTGCAGAAGACATGGCGCAATATGTGCGCGGCGGCAAGGCGGGCGCGGTCATCGTCGGGTCGCACGTCAGGAAAACCACCGCGCAGCTCGAACAATTGCTGAAGATGCCCGGGGTCGTGCCGATAGAAGTGGACGTGGGGCAATTGCCGGAAAAACGCGAGGCGATGCTGGCGGAGATCATCCGCAAGTGCGAACTGAGTCACGACGCAGGGGAGACTCCGGTTGTGTTTACCAGCCGCACGGAAAAGGCATTTCCCGACCAGGCGACGCGGCTCGCATTCGGCGACATGGTTTCCGCGTTTCTGATGGACGTGGTGCGCAATTTGCCCAGGACACTGGGCTTTTTGATCAGCAAAGGCGGGATCACGTCGAATGATGTGCTGAGCTCGGGCTTGGCGCTGCGCACCTCGCGCGTCGTCGGGCAGATCCTCGCGGGATGTTCGGTGGTTTGCTGTCCCGCTGATCATCCCCGCTTTCCGGATTTGCCGGTAGTGATTTTCCCAGGCAATGTCGGCGATGATCAGGCGCTGGCCACGGTGTATCGCAGACTGGCTGCAAAAGAGTAAGCGCTGACAGGGTATCGTTGCGGATAAGCAATGCCGCAATGATCATTGATCGGAAGCAGGGAACGGGGATGCCGGAAGCATTCCCGTTCCCTGCCTTACTCGTCCTTGTGCAGTCCCTCGGAGAACTCGTATATCGCCATGCCTACCCCAATCAGCACAACCGCAATCAGCGGGATTTTATGCAGCTTGATCACTGGCTCTGCAAGGAAGGCAATGATTGCCAGAAGGCCGATCAGGCCGGCTAATGTTTTGAATTTCATGGCGTCCTCACTTTTCCTGTTGGTTACTTGACGGATTCGACCAGCCAGCGCGCGGTGCGCAGCAACCGTGCATCGTCTCCGACACGCCCGACCAGTTGTACTCCGACTGGCAGGCCGTTGCCTGACTGCAGCAACGGCAGGCTGATTGCCGGCATGCCGCAATAAGTCCACAGCGTGCAGTACATCGGGCTGCCTGTCGACTCCAGACCTAGCGACGCGGCGCCAGCGACCGCGGGCGTCAGGATCGCATCGTAACGGTCGAAGATCTCGTCGAGCGCTTCGGTGACCACCGGGATGCGCGACAGCGACTTGATGTAGTCGACCGCCTTCACGCTGCGGCCCCGCTCTATCAGTTCTTTCAGCGTGGCGGACAGCTTGTCGGCGCCGCGCTCGTAGTCGGCTTCGTAGTTGGCAGCGATGTCTGCCTCCATTACGGACTTGTGCCAATCGAGCACCGCCGCGGCCGAGTCGGGCAGCTCGAACTCGCCAACTTTCCCGCTCAGGTGTTCGACCAGTTCATCGAATCCATCCCGGGTATCGGCATCCAGCTGCTGCCACCATGGCGTTTTGACCAGTGCAAGGGTGGGCGGCATCGGCGGTTCTTCGTTGCACAGCCGCAGCATCGGCACCGGTGCACGAGGCGTCATGTCCGGTTCGTCGGCGTCGTAGGCGGATAGCACTTCGCCGAGCAGTGCGACATCGTCGATGCTGCGGGCAAATCCGCCGACCTGGTCGAGTGGCTCCGATTGGCGCAGGATACCCTGGCGGGAAATCAGCCCGCGAGTCGGCTTGAAACCGAACACGCCGCAATAAGCGGCCGGCCGGATCAGCGAGCCGTTGGTCTGCGTGCCGATCGCAAGCGGTACCATGCCGGCCGCAACGGCTGCCGCCGAACCGCTCGACGAGCCGCCGGGCGTGTGTCCGGGGTTGTGCGGGTTGCGCGTCTTGCCGGGCGAGAGTGTGGCCAGTTCGGTGGTTACCGTTTTGCCCATGATCACGGCGCCAGCGGTGCGCAGCAGATCGACCACCTTGGCATCGTGCCATGGATTGCGTCCCGCATGCAGCGGCGTGCCGTCCTCGGTCGGCATGTCGCCGGTATCGATGATGTCCTTGATGCCGACCGGCACACCGTGCAGCGGTCCCAGCGGCTTGCCGGCAGCACGATGCTCGTCGGCCTTTGTTGCCTGTGTCAGCGCGTGTTCCGCATCAAAATAGGCCCAGGCCTGCACCTCCGGCTCCCGAGCCTGTATCTGCGCGATGCAGGCCTGTACCAGGTCGCGGGAACTGAACACGCCGTCGCGAATGCCCTGGGCGGCCTGGTTGGCCGTGAGCCAGTTCAGATTTTCCATGTCGTCATCCTGTCTTGTACCATCAGTTGTTGTAGAACAGGTTGGGCAGCCAGTAGACCAGCTGAGGGAAGATGTAAACTGCCGCCATTGCGACAATCACCATGCTCAGGAACGGCAGGCAGCCCTTGAAAATGGTGACCAGTTGCACGTGCTTCGGCGCTACTCCTTTCAGGTAGTAGGCCGACATCGCCATCGGCGGGGTCAGGAACGAGGTCTGCAGGTTCAGCGCGATCAGGATGCCGAAAAACATCGGGTCGACATCAAAGTGCGGCAGCAACGGCAGGAAGATCGGCACGAAAATGATGATGATCTCGCTCCACTCCAGCGGCCAGCCCAGCAGGAAGATGATCAGCTGGGACATCAGCAGGAAGGTGATTGTGCCCAGGTGCATCGCAAGCACGTAATGCTTGATCAGTTGCTCGCCACCGAGATAGGAAAATACCGAGGAAAAGGTCCATGAACCAACGAACAGCCAGCACACCATCGCGGTGGTGCGCGCAGTCAGGAATACCGCTTCCTTCAGCCTGCCCCAGGTCAGCGCCCGGTAGGCCGCCGCGAGCAGCACACCGCCCAGTGCGCCAATCGCGGCCGCTTCGCTGGGTGTGGCGAGACCGAACAGGATCGCGCCGAGCACCGACAGGATCAGGATCGCGAGCGGCAGGAATGCTTTGCCCAATAGGATGAATACGTCGACCCATTTAACATTATCGGTTTGCTCCTTGGGCAGTTTGGGCGCCAGTGAGGGATTGATTACCACCCGGGTCACTACGTAGGCAATATACAGGGACGCCAGCAGAAATCCGGGGAGCATCGCCGCGGCATAAAGTCTGACGACGGATATCGATGCTGTCGCGCCATACACGATCAGCATGATCGAGGGTGGGATCAGGATACCCAGCGTTCCGCCGGCCGCGATCACGCCGGTGGAGAGTTTCTGGTCGTAGCCGGCCTTGAGCATGGCCGGCAACGCAAGCAGGCCCATCAGCGTTACCACCGCGCCGACGATACCGGTCGCGGTCGCGAACAGCGCGCAGGTGATCAGTGCCGCGATTGCCATCGCGCCGGGAACCGCGCGGAATGCGAGCTGCAGGCTCAGGAACAGACGGTCGAGAATATTCGATCGCTCGACGATATAGCCCATGAACAGGAATAGCGGTATCGCGGTCAGCACATCGTTGTTCATCACGCTGAAGGTGTTCTGGGTCAGCAGGTAGAACACCCGGTTGTCGAAGAACGCCTGATCAGGCATGTAGTAGGCGTAATAGCCGTAGAACACACCCATCGCCATCAGCGTGAACGCGATCGGGAAGCCGAGCAGGATGATGAAAATGAATGTTCCCAGCATCATCATCGCAATTTGCGGATCGGTCATTTGGCTTCTCCTGAAATCACGGCCTGGTAATCGACCTCTTCGGCTTTGGCGGCAGCCAGCATGGCTGCTGTTTCCATTTCCTCGACGTCGTGCAAACGCTCCGGCCATTTGCCGGTACGAAGACAGATAATGCAACGCAGCACTTCTGCGATGCCCTGTATCGCCAGCAGCGTGGCTGCAGCCGGTATGATCAGCTTGAGTTGCCAGATCGGCACGCCGATCGGGCTGTTGACGCTCACCTCGTGGATGCGCACCGAGTCCATCGAATAGTTCCAGCCCGCATATACCAGGGCAAGGATGCCGGGATAGAAGAAGGTGATGAGCAGCACCAGCTCGATGCCCGCCTGTACGCGGGTCGGCATCAGCCGGAAAAATATGTCGCCGCGCACATGGGAGCCCCGCGACAGCGCATAAGCGCCCGACATCATGAACAATCCGCCGTAAAGGATGTAGCTCATGTCGAAGGCCCAGCCGGTCGGATCGTCCAGCACATAGCGAACGAATACTTCATAGGAAGTGCCCAGCGTCATTACGACGATGCACCAGGCAAAGGCATGCCCGACCGATTTCGACAGCTGGTCTATGTTGTGCAACAGCGTTTGAATTTGCATGATATGCGCCCTACAAAACAAGGCGGGGGTGCCGAAACACCCGCCGCCAGGGTTAATACTGCGATGATAATCGCCGACAGCGATACATCAGAAGCCGAGCTTGCCGAACAGGTGTTCGTAAGCCGCCTTGTAGTCGGCGCTGTTGAAGAAGCTGTAGTAGCCGACCCGCTTGGCCCACGCCTTCTGCGATTCCCACACCTTCGCGAAGTACGGATCCTGGGCGCTGATGCGCTTGACCAGCACGTCCCAGCCCTTGAGTTGGGCGTCGAAGATGCTTTGCGGTGTGCGCAGCACGTGCACATGATCCTTGTCCTTCAGGGTTTGCAGATCGCGCGAATAGTTGTCCATCGCCATCGCAAAGTTCGAGGTGGATGCCGCTTCGGCCGAATAGCGCAACACCATCTGCAGGTCCTTGGGCAGAGATTCGTAACGCTTGCGGTTGAAAACGATCTCGAAGAACTCCTGGGCCTGGTGGTAGCTGCCCATCATGTAGTTCTTGGCCACGTCCTGGGCGCCAAACCGCATATCGGAAGTCGGATTGTTGTATTCGAATGCCTCGATCACGCCACGCTCCATTGCCGGCACGATCTCGCCGCCCGGCAACTGGGTTACCTTGCAGCCCAGTTCCTGCATCAGGTCTGCCGCCAGGCCGACGGTACGGTACTTCAGGCCTTTCAGCTGGGACGCGCTTTTGATCGGCTTCTTGAACCAGCCCAGCGGCTGGGTTGGCATCGGCATTGCAAAAAATCCGACCACGTCGAGCTGCAGTTTTTTCATCAGTTCGTTGTAGAAGGGATATCCTTCCTTGGCAATCCAGGCCAGATTCTGGTCGGCGGTACAGCCGGTGACCGGACCTGAGCCGAACAGCGAGGCTACCTTGCTTTTGCCATACCAGTAAACGGCAACCTGGTGGCCGGCATCGATCACGCCTTTGGAAGTAGCTTCCATCACTTCGAAGGGCTTGACCACCGATCCTGCCACCAGATAGTCGATGCGCAGACGGCCTTCGGCCATTTCATTGACGCGGTCGACGTATTCCTGGGCCATATCGTTGAAGATGTCCTTCGCTCCCCAGGCACCCTGCATCTTGAGAACGATGGGCGATGCGGCAACCGAGATCGATGGGAAGCCTGTTATGGCGGCACCGGTCGTGACCGCCGCAGCCGTCGTCAGAAACTTGCGGCGTGACACGGTTTTGGGGGTTTCTTTTATTTCTACTTCCTTGTCCATGATTTTTCCTCCTTTATTTTGACTTCAGATACAGACATGCTGCCTCTTGCTTCAATCGGCCTCGTCACAAGATGATCACGTGACCGCTTGATCCCTGGATTGATTCGCTACTTGTATTTGGGCTGCTGCTGCCTGCATGGTTGATCGAGCGTACCTGCTGCGCATCATCGTACGGGCGGCAAAAGTTTGGTATGGAAGTTGGATACGGGATTGGTTTCCTGCTGCCATGCTGCGCATCGATTCCGGAATGGTGCCGATACTGCGGGGCAGGTTTGTTTTATTGCGGCGATAGTGGTGCAGCGCCAGCACACCGCAGCACGTCGACTGATATACCAGAGT
>Ga0316575_10000146_pt1 | contig 17925 bp, 15 predicted proteins | sample J5NA_FD_203072 | JGI IMG/M metagenome (GOLD analysis project Ga0316575, IMG submission 203072) | Rhizosphere microbial communities from salt marsh grasses in Alabama, United States - J5-7_050615r2r3 | ecosystem: Host-associated > Plants > Roots > Rhizosphere | place: USA: Alabama | collected...
GGCGAGGTCGTATGGTCCAGCCCCGACGGCTTTGGTGTCAAATTTTTAAGTATTGATAAGCAGGAACCTCCCTCGGATTAAGTATAACTTTTTAAAGCGAATCCGGAATATCCTCATTCTTCCATCCATTTTTTTTCAAAGGGAAGTTTATCACCAAACTGATATAACCCACTTTTGAAGTCGATCCATCCGGCGGATAGCGGTAACCGGTTTGCACCCAAATAATCCATTGACAACCGGTCTCAACATGTTAACAAGTCTAGATTCCCAACGCGCAAAGCCGTTAGTTAAATCAAAGGAGGATGTTATGAAATACCGTTATCTTGGAAACTCCGGCCTTTTGGTGTCGCGCCTGTCCCTGGGGACTATGACCTTTGGTGCTCCGGATTGGGGCTGCGATGAAAAAGAATCCCATACGATCATTATGAATTACATCGAAGCGGGAGGTAATTCTCTGGACATCGCCGATATTTACGCCGGCGGACGATCCGAGGAGATCGTTGGAACCCTCATCCCCGAACTGAACCGTGACGGGCTCATTATCGCAAGTAAGTTTTCGCTGCCTTCGGGTCAGGCAATTACGCAGTTCGGTGCCAACCGCAAACAGATCATCTCCTCATGCGAAAAAAGCCTCAAACGCCTCAAAACCGATTATATTGACCTCTACCACATACATGTCCCTGATCCCATAACCCCCTATGAGGAAACCCTGCGGGCCATGGACGATCTCGTGCGCCAGGGTAAGGTTCGATATACGGGTTCCAGTATGTTTTTTGGATGGCAATTGGCCAAGGCGCAAGGCGTATCTGAAAAGCACAACCTGGAAAAAATGGTAGCCGGTCAATACATCTACAGCCTGATTCACAGAGAGCTGGAAAGGGAAGCCATGCCGGCGGCCGTAGATGCAGGCATCGGGATCACCTGTTTCAGTCCGCTCGGTGGCGGGTTGCTGACGGGGAAATACAAGGGGCAGAAGGAACCGGAAAAGGGGTCCCGCGCTTCATTTCGCACCGAAGTGGACGGCCCGCGGTTCTGGCACCCCACCGGGTATAAAACTGCCGAAATTGTGGAAGAGGTCTCCAAAAAATCCGGTATCCCCATGACCCAGCTTGCCATTGCCTGGCCGCTTGGTCGCAAGTTCGTGACATCCGTTATCATCGGCGCCAAGAACCTCAAGCAGTTGGAAGAAAATATGGAATCCGCCGACTGGGATATGCCGCAAGACGTGTGGAATGAATTAGAGGAAAGGACCCGTCCCCCGGAGGAATACCTGAGCTGGTACAATAAATTCAACTACGACCGCTTTTTCAACGCAAGCGAGTTTCACAGTCCGGAAGTGGAGCTGATTTAGAGCGTTTGTCATAATAACGTTCCGATACAGGCAGTTTTCTGGGTCTTTTTTGGGTTATTTATAACGCCGATAGCCTGGAGCAAACGCTCTATTAATTTTTCTAGATAACCTTAAAAGTAATAACATAGCGGTTGTCATGCGTTTAATAATTTCAAGCCGTTACAAACTACCATGTTGCTTGTTAGCAAATTTGGCAAACTGAATATATTTATGACAACCGCTATAATACCAATTACCCTAATTGAGCGGTAAACGCTCAATTAGGCGTGTCATCCCTTTGGCCTGAATCCGTTACGGTCATGCGGCGGATTCAGGCTTTTTCTTTCCAAAATTTGCCTTCAATTGACGAGCCACATCGACCAGGGCACGGTCATCACCGACGTTACCGGGAAAAACGATATAGGCCAGATTCGGAAAACGGCTTTCGGCGCCCAGCTTCCAGACCGGAACACCCGGCAGGATCTGACCGAGCACAATAGCCTTTTTGACATTCAATGAACGGGTGGCGATGTCACTGGAGGTAATACCGCCTTTTGCCAGGATATAACGCGGCGCGGTTTGAATGCGCTGCACGATGCTGATCAGTCCCTGTGAGATCTTTTGTCCGATCTGAAGGCTGCTTTTTGAATCTTGGCCGGCCACCAGTCGGCGGCTAGTGAAAATCAGCATGTCATTTCCCCGGCGCAGCGCATTTTCAGTATCATTGACGACTCGATTGATCTCATCGTCACGCAGCCGATCATCCAGCAGCGCTGCGACGTTTATTTCTGTATGCATAATTTCCGCTGTGGCCAGCAGTGAATTGACCTGCCTGGTGCTGCGCGGAACAAAGGAGCCGACCACAATCAGGCCGCCGCCGGCCGCCGGCAATTGCAGATCGGATTGAGTGAGGAGAGGTCTGGGAAAGATGCCGGCCCGCACTTGTACAAACGAGGCCGCTGTTCGGAACAAAAACGTTTTGCCGCGGGCTTCGGCATCGAGTAATCCCTGAACAAAGACCTCAAGATCACGGTAGCTGGCGGCATTCACCACACAGTATTGACCATGGTGCAACTTCATCAGTAAGGCGCTAACGGATTCCGGCCCCTGCCCGCGAAGGGTCTCGATAGATATAGTGGCCACATCTTTGGCAGCAATTCGGCCGTTTGTTTTTTCGGATATCCAGTCGCGCAAATTTGATTTTGAATATCCAAATGCGTGATCTCGGGCAAATTCGGTTTGAGCGGCGGGAACGAGCATATCCCCTTCATTAACATAATGCACATCATCAATGGTATAGCGGCCGCCTTCCAGGAAAAAAGGATTGATAATCCACCCATCATATTTTTGGGCCAGCGCATCCGAAAGCGCTTCGACTTCACCGGGAAAATGTCCCCGCAGGGTGGAATCACTGCGACTGATGACCACAAACTCGAGATGGGCTTTTGCTGCCGCTGTGGTCAAATTGTGACCAATTTCGGCATTCATCTTGCGGGCGACCGGCAGGGGGTAACTTCTGGAATTGGTTAATATATAAAATGCCGGCAGGTCACTTTTAAGTTCGGCGGCAATCGTATCCACCGACCACTCGGTAATCACCGGCAGTCCGTGGATGGTCTGGGTGCCGGTGGGGTCATCGTCCAGAACAACGATTTTGCAGCGATCAGCATGTACCTGCTTTTGAATAGCCGGTCTTAAATCCTGCGGCCATTCATCCGGCAGGCGAGTGAGAAGCTGGCTTTTGGGTATTCGTTGATTTTCCAAAATAACTTAAACAGGGTATCCTTAATGTTCGTATATCGGAATTTTTAAAGCTTCCGCGTTTAAAATGCTGGGAGCAGCTTTGGGGGCATCGCCTTCTAGAAAGGTCGTAATATCATGCCGTTGCCAGGCGGGATATCCCTGCAAAATGCCCGCTACATTGGCGGCGGCCAGCGTGGCCATGCCCTGGCGGGTCCAGCTGGTGGCCGAAGCGATATGGGGCACAATTACCACGTTGTCCAGTTCAACCAGGCCCGGTTTCAGATCGGGTTCATCTTCAAATACATCCAGGCCGGCCTTAAAATCCGGCTGTTTTTGGCAGTGGGCGACCAGCGCGGCCTCATCGATGACCGGACCGCGGCTGGTATTCACTAAAATCGCATCATTTTTCATCAGCGCCAGACGCTTGGCGTTGATCAGATGATGGGTGGATTCGTCCAGGATCGTATGGATGCTGACACAGTCGGCTTCCTGCAGCAGTTCTTCAACGGTTTCTGCGCGTTTGCAGGACACCGGCGGTTGGCCCTGTGCGGATAGAAAGTCATTGTAGCGGGCAACATCATTTTCAAGGTCGGCGTTGGGGTACACGTCGAAATAGATCAGGTTCATTTTATGGCCTTCGACCATCATGTGGGCGTAAGCAGATCCGATACGGCCGGCACCAATGATCCCCAGTGTCTTGCGCCATAAAAGATTGCCCAAAAACAGCGTGGGCAGCCAGCCGCGGTACTTGCCGTCTCTCAAAAACCGTTCGGCTTCGCCCACCCGGCGGGCAGCCGCAAAGGTCAAAGCGACTGCCATTTGTGCGGTGGTTTCGGTCAAAACACCCGGTGTGTTGCCCACCGGGATACCGTGTCTAGTGGCGGCGTCCACATCCACATTGTTGAATCCGACCGCATAGTTGCTGTAGGCGGTGCCCCCTGCCGTTTTCAGCGCCGCGAACAACTCGTCTCCCCAGGGCTCGGTTAGCTGGCCGATGGCCGCGTCGCAACGATCGCCGAAGGCGGCTTTGATCTCCTGGCTGCTGAGCACTTCAGGTGACTTGCAGATTTCGATTTTGCAATCGGCTGCCGTCAGAAAGTTGAGCCAGCGATCGCCGGGCAGTTCTTTGGTAACGATGACCCGCCGCTTGCCTGAAGGATTATGAATCCGCCATTCTTTTGAACCCATGATGACAACCTCCTTTGAGATCAATTTACAAGTATGGTTTACCACACAAAGCGCTCAAATCCAACCACCGGCTTGTTTGAAGATCTTATTTTAAAAAAATCCTCTGTGTGCCCTGTGATCTCTGTGGTAAATTTTCTACCTTACTTGCGTGCGATGACCTCCTCAACAGCCGCTTCGATATGTCGGGCGGAAAGCCCGTACTTGTCCAGCAGATCCAGATAGGGACCGGATTCGGCAAAGGTATCCCGCACCCCGATGCGTTTCATCGGGATGGGGTTGTTTTCCACCAGCACCTCGGCGACGGCGCTGCCCAACCCCCCGAAAAACATGTTGTTTTCAGCCGTAACGATGGCGCCGGTCTCCGCGGCGGCTGCCAGCACGGCATCCACATCCAGCGGTTTCAGCGTATGGCAATCCATTACCCTGACATTCAGCCCCCTGGCGGTCAGATGTTCGGCCGCGATCAGCGACTGAATCACCAGGTCGCGCAGAGCGATGATGGTGGCATCGGTTCCTTCGCGCACGGTGATGGCTTTGCCGATTTCAAAGGGGTAATTAAGATCAAAGAGCGCCGGCACCGGATCCCGCGTAAAGCTGAGATAAACCGGACCGTCATATTCGGCGGCCGCCCATACGGCCAGCTTGGTGGTGGCCGGGTCGGCCGGCGCGATGATCGTGGAATTGGCAATCGCACGAATGATGGACAGATCTTCCTGGCCCTGGTGGGTGACACCGTCGGGCCCCGGCGTGATGCCGCTGTGGCTGGCAGCAATCTTTACATTCAGTTTTGGGTAGTGGATGCTGTTGCGCACCATGTCAAGCGCGCGCATGCTGGCAAAAACGGCATAGGTCGTGGCATAGGGAATCAGACCGGTGGTTGCCATTCCGGCGGCGGCAGCCATCATGTTCTGTTCGGCCACACCAAAATTAAACGAGCGATCCGGGAACTTATCGGCGAACTCATTGGTTTTTATCGATTTGGAAACATCCGCATCGAGCACCACAACTTTAGGATTTTTCTCCCCCAGCTCCAGCAGGGCTTCAGCGTAGGAATAGCGCGTCGGTTGCTTTTCGGCTTTGGCAAACAGATCATCTGATGCCAACAGCGATGCGATTCCGGGACGAAGATAATGGTAATTGTTAATTGTCACGTTATTTACCTCCTAAGCTCTTCTATGGCTCGATCAGCCTCTTCCTGACAGGGCGCCCTGCCGTGCCATTCACACACATTTTCCATATAGGATACCCCTTTGCCTTTAACCGTGTTGGCCACAATCATCGTCGGCTTCCCTTTGTGAGATTTGGCCTCCTCCAGGGCAGCCACCACCTGGCCCATATTGTGACCATCGATGTCGAGAACGTGCCAGCCAAAGGCCTGCCACTTATCAACTGCCGGATGAATGGGCATGATATCGTCCACGCTGTAGTCGTTTTGCAGGTGGTTGTAGTCCAAAATAGCGGTCAGATTATCCAGCTTGAAGTTGGGCGCTGCCATGGAGGCCTCCCAGATGGATCCTTCCTGGGACTCGCCGTCCCCGATGATGACAAAGACATGGTAATCTTTTTGCTGCAGCTTGCCGCTGAGAGCCATGCCTAGTCCCGCCGACAGCCCGTGACCCAGAGAACCGGCGGTCATATCAATGCCGGGGGTTTTGCGCATGTCGGGATGGCCTTGAAGAATGCTGCCCATCTGGCGCAGGGTTTTTAGATGGGATTTGTCAAAATAGCCGCGCTCTGCCAGGGCGGCATACCAGACCGGACAGGCATGGCCTTTGGAAAGAATAAAGCGGTCGCGGTCCGGCCAGTCCGGATTTTGGGGATCGAGGCGCATTATCCGAAAGTAAAGCGCTGTAACCACATCGGCTGCCGAAAGTGACCCACCCGGGTGTCCGGCAGCCGCGGTGCAGATCATATCGATGATGTCACAGCGAATGATCACCGCCATTTTCTCGAGTTCTTTCACACTCATGGGTTTTTGTGACATTTTAATCTAAACTCCTTTGCTATTTTTTCCGCCCTTATTTTAACGAAAAGATATTGGCCTCGATAAATTTCCATGTTTGCAGATAATCGCCCGCCGCAATCAATCCTTCAAATTCGTCTAGGTCGATCCGTCCCAGCAGATGCCATATTTTATTGGACATCCGGCTGTTGGCTTCGAAGGTGCCTTTGATATCCCAGCGGGTTGGTGAGGTATCCGAGGTCAGGTAATCGTTGTAGTTATATTTTTTCAGGTAATAGAGAAACTCGACGTACTCTAAAAAATGCTTGGTCCCGCAAAAATAGTCCCAATCCCAGCGACCGTCATTGTCATTGATGTGGATATAGTAGCGGTAGGGGCTTTCCGCAAGAAGGGTTACAGCCTCGGCCGGATTTTCGTTGCCATACATGGAATGCCCGAAATCCAGCGTGACCCCCATATCTTTGGATTGGATATCATTGAGCAGCAACAGCGCTTTGGCAGCCGTGTCGATAAAACAGTGACCGCGGGTTTCGCTGGGTTTGTATTCAATGCAAAGCGGTATTTCTGTTTTATAATTACCGGCTTCGCCAAAAGTTTCGATTAAATATTTCCAGGTCGTGGCATAATCATACTGGAACGAAAATTCATAGCCGTCACCCAGCGGGCAGCAGGTCACCTTGTCGGCGCCGACGGCGGCGGCAAAATCCTTGGCTTCTTTGATAAAACCAACGGCTTTATCACGCACTGCCCTGTCATGGGAGGTCAGGCCGCCGTTGCGAAACTCGGGCTCGGCTTTAACATTCACATTAATGGCGGCGACATTGAGACGGTGCTTTTGCAAAATTTCTCTGGTTGTTTTCGGATCGTTGACCTCGTAGGGATAAACGATCTCCACGCCGTCGTATCCCTCGATCTGGGTCATCAGCTCAAACTTTTGATCCAGGTCCAGCGGCTTGTTGTATTCGTGAAAACGGTCTTTGGTCTGCGACAAAAACCCGGTGATAATACCCATTTTTAACATCGGATCCTCCTTGGTGGGACTCCTGTCGATCATTCAATAATTGGGAAATAAAATATTGCCGTGCCATACCCATCAACGAATCATTCCTCCTCGGGCATATCGCCATCAAAGTCGGCCTGGCACGATTTGCGGCGAAATATTTTTTGCATCAGCTTATCTTTAAAATGACGGTAAGTCTGAAACTGGCTGACCACGGTCCACACGATCACCAGAAATAGTACCAGCGATACCGGCCGGGTAAAAATAGGCAGAAAACTTCCCTGGGAGACCATCAGCGCCCGTCTCAGGTTTTCGTCGGCCATGGGTCCTAAAATTACGCCGATGACCAGCGGGGCGATGGGGTAACCCATTTCGATCAGAAAATAACTGATAATTCCCACCGGCAGCATCAGATAAAGATTCCAGATATTGATACCCAGCGAGTATGAGCCTATGATGCACAGAATTCCGATAATTGGCATAAAGAGCTGGACTGGAATCCGCAGCACTTTAACCACCTGTTTGGCCAGCAGCATCCCGACCACCCACATCGTTAGGGACGCCAGCAGCAAAATGGCAGCCACTTCCATGATAAAGGTGGGGTGCTCAAAGGTAATCATGGGACCGGGTGTAACGCCGTGCAGCATCAATGCGCCCAGCAGCATGGCTGCCGGGGGGCTTCCGGGGATGCCCAGATTGAGCAAGGGAATCATGGCACCCCCCACGCAGGCGTTGTTAGCGACTTCGGTGGACAAAACAGCGGTAATTTCCCCCTTACCAAATCGTTCGGGATGTTTGGATGTATTTTTGGCCGTACCATAAGACACCCAGGCGGCGATGTCTTCTCCAATGCCGGGAACCGATCCGATACCGACACCGATGAGGGCGGAGCGGATAATTCTGGGGACATTCCTGACAATGGTTCCGAATTCCGGCAGGATACGCTGAAACTTCTGGGTTTCACCGATCTGGAAGCGGTCTTTCAAAACCTGAATAATCTGCGGAATTCCAAAGGCACCGATCAGCACCGGCACCACCTCGACGCCGCTGTCCAGTTGTGGAATACCAAAGGTAAACCGCGGATAAAACTGCAAGAGGTCACGGCCGACACAGGCCAGAAAAAGCCCCAGAAAACCCGCTATCCAGCCCTTGATGACCAGATCCGGGCTGGTCAGGGTCCCGCTGATCAGAATGCCGAAAAATGCCAGCAGGAAAAACTCAAAAGAAGTAAACTGCAGCGCAAAGAAGGAGATTACCGGAGAAATGCTGACCAGAAACAGCATGCTGATAATCGTTCCGATAGCAGATGACGTGGTGGTTAGTCCGATGGCACGGCCGCCTTCTCCTTTGCAGGCCAGCGGGTAGCCGTCCAGGGCGGTGGCGGCGGAAGCGGCCGTTCCGGGAATATTGATCAGAATAGAGGAGTACGAACCACCGTAGGTGCCGCCGACATAAATGGACAGTAGGCAGAGCATAGCGGTAGGGGTATCCATGCCGTAAGTCAATGCGGTCAAGAGCGCCACGCCCAGGGTTGATGTCAGCCCCGGCATAGCGCCGAATATGATCCCCAGAAGAACGGAGCAAAATAGAATCACGATGTGAAGCGGGTCCGCTGCCAGATGAAACACCATCTGGAAATAGGTCCCGATTCTTTCGAAAATCATCATGGAAAGCCGATTCCCTTCATAGTCGATAAATTAAAAGTCGAAGTACCAGATGGCATCTAGCAGTGCGACGACCATGCCTTCGGCCGGCATGGGAACCAGCAGGAAGTATTTAAAGATCACACCCACCACAAAAGGGGATACCACCGCCACAATCAAGCCGGTTCGATATTTTTTGCGCAATAACGGGTTGCTGCGAATCAGCCGCCAGGCATAAAGACAGTATCCGAGGATAAAAACCAGGGTCAGAATGTCTTTTGCAAAAGGCAAGACCGGGCTGAGCAACCCCTCTAAGCCCAGAGCAAAGTAAAAAATAAAAAAGACAGTGCCCGCCAGATAGAAAAAAAAGAGCTTTTTTAAAAGCACCGTCTCATCAAAGTAGAACATCGTGATGAATACACTTAAAAACAGAACGGCGCTCAGGAAAAAATCAATTCGCGGGATGTTCAGGAAAACAAATGCCAAAAAAAGGACGGTAATCGCATAAAACCGCAAAACGGGCACCGTATTTAAAAATTGAAGCAGGTTTTGGCTGAACAGCCATTGCAGGGTGTCGCCGAATGCTTTCATGCCAATGGTTTTCAATGCGGTTCTAGCGAGTAAAAAACCCAGCAGCATGATCATGGCGCCGACAAATAGCGGGAACAGGGCCGGGGAGACGAACCAGACATTTTGCACCCCGCCCCAGCTGTCTTTCATGGGCATCTTTGATGCCTGCCAGACAATCCAGGCGCCGAATAGAAAAATGACGATACCGGAATACACGTCGGCCTTTCGAAGCTTTTCTTTTTCCAGCATGGTGGAAGGTCCTCAATTATGCGGTTAACGCAGAACGGAAACAATGAGAGACAGGCATCTTTTGATGCCTGTCTCTCATGTTTTGAATGTTTACGGCTTGGGAATACCCAGTTTATCCGGGTTGACTTTAGCCGCCTTCAGTTCCCACAGGGTCCAGGCAAAATTGGATTGCAGTGCGTCAAAAACCTTTTTCGAATCCGCGCCGGTTTTGCCCGACAGCAGGTAGTAATTGTCTTTGGCCCAGCTTTTCACCTTATCGGTGGCCATGGCTTGATCAAATGCCTTGACCAGCACGGCTTTACGTTCCGCCGGCACGTCGGCCGGAACCGCAAATCCGATGGCCTGGGAAATCGGCAGGTATTTGGACAGTCCGGGATATGAGTCAAAGGAGGACGGAATCGTTCCCAAGCCTTCGACTTCAAATGGCTCCGGAATCAGCATGGCCAGCGCGCGCAGTTTGCCGCCGCGCAGCAGTTGCTGTTGTTCGGCCAGAGAGGTAACCACCACGGATACTTCGCCGGCCATGGCCGCGTTCTGGCTGGGAGCCGAACCCTTATAGGGAATGAAGTTGAAATCGGCGCCGGAGCCGTTTTCCACTGCCAGCAGATTGAGATGATGGATGGAGCCGGCACCGCTGGCTGCGGCTTTAATGCTGCCGGGGCTCTTTTTGGCCGCTTCGATCAGATCTTTAAGGCTTTTGTAAGGCGTGTCCGGGGTGACCGAAATCACATCCGGTGAGCCGCCGACGATAAAGACATCCCAAACATTAAAATTCTTATCCCAGCCTCCCTGCACGCCGGCGGTAACATTGGATTCGGACAGGCCGGTCAGGGTGTATCCGTCATGGGGCCTGGAAAACCCGTACATCATGCCAACCGAACCGGCAACACCACCGGTTTTGTTGATCACGTTGATATTAACCCCTAAGAATTTCTGCATTTCAGCGGCAATAATCCGGTTGCAGGTATCGGTTCCGCCGCCCGCACCCCAGACCACCACCGAGGTGATGTTTCGTTTGGGAAAATCAGCGGCATAAGCGCCGGTGACCATGGCCAGAATCAAAACCAGACCAATAAGCATTATCTTTCTCATTACCAATCCCTCCTTTTTTTAGATGTTTTGGTTATCTTTTTTTTGGACCGCTACGGCCCATCCGCTGTTTGGCAGCCTGCCTCACGATAAAATTACGAATTTGCCTGAAAGCGCTGCTCTCCAAAGCTGATTTCGGGGAAAATACAGTTTCAGGCTAAACCAAACGCCTTTAAAATAAACTTTTTGGTATCCCTCCTTTCTTGCTGATGCCGGAGGTTTCATCAGTAAATCCGGCGTTTGCTGGTTTTTTGTTTTGAACAACCTTAACTGAAGTCATTTTCCATTATCGATTATTTCTCAATACCGCATCATTTAAGCGTTCAGTGTTCAGGGGCGCCATCCGGCTGTATTAAAATGGTCCGACACAAATGCACCCGGCTTGACCAGACGATTGCAGTAATTCAGGTCGGTGTCGTCCAGGTTCAGATCAGCTGCTGAAAGCAAATCATTTAGATGCGCCAGGGTTCGCGGGCCAATGATGACGGCCGTTATGCCCGGTTGATGGAGCACCCAGGCCACTGCGAGCTGGGGCAGTGTACATCCTTTTTGAATCGCCCTTTTTGCCAGTTGTTGAGCGACTTCAATGCCCTGCGGGGTGATCCGTTCGGCATAGATCGATTTAAAGGCACCCCGACTGCCTTGCGGAATGTCGGCAGCATCCTGGTATCGGCCGGCCAAAACGCCCTGGGCCAGCGGTGACCAAGAGATGATGCCCAGGTCATAGGCCTTACACATGGGCACGATCTCATTTTCAACCCGGCGATCGAGCAAATTATAAGGCGGCTGTTCGCAGACAAATTTGGCGTAATGGTGTTTATCGGCAATCCACCAGGCCTCCACCGCCCGCCAGGGCGGATGGGTTGAGCACCCGATGTGGCGAACTTTTCCCTGCTGTACCAGCAAATCCAGAGCTGCCAGCGATTCTTCCTGGGGCACGTTAAAATCGGTGCGGTGTAGAAAATAAATGTCGATCCAGTCTGTTTTCAAACGTTTTAAGCTGTTTTCACAGGCGGCTAAAATATGATGTTTTGAATTTCCGGCATCGTTAGGCCCTTTGCCGGTCGGCAGAAATGCTTTCGAAGTGACCAACACATCTTTTCTTTTACCATTTTCCGCCAGGGTTTCACCGATGATGCGTTCACTTTCACCGTCTGCATAAACATCCGCGCAGTCCAGGATATTGATCCCGGCATCCAGGGCTGTATTGATGATTCGAAAAGACGCCGTCTTATCGGTTGGGTTGCCGAAATTCATGGTGCCCAGGGCCAGTTTGGAGATATTTAGGCCGGATCGTCCCAGTCGGCGGTATTCCATCTTTATATCCTCCAGGGCATGCGTTTCAGATTAAAATGACGGCCGGATAATTTTGCCGCTGCCCATCCCCTGCACTTCTTTTTTAATATCCTGTCTGAGGAGAGCTATGGTCCTGTTTAAATGCCGGCGCATCATCTCTTCAGCCGAATCCGGGTCTCTGTCACCGATGGCTTTTATGACGGCCAGATGTTCCTCGATGGTCTCATTGGGCGGTCTCACCAGTCCTTCAGAAGACAGGTACTGATAACTGGCGGTGATAACGTTATAGGTCTGCAAAATGCTCTTTAAAAATTCTTTGGAACCGATTTCGGTAATAAAGTTGTGAAACCGGCGGTCTTCTCTGGCATATGCTCTAAAATCGGTAATATTTGTGGATTCACGAAAGGGCTTGAAAAAACCATTGAGGATTTCGATCTCTTTTTCGGTGATGTTGGTCGCCGTCCTTTTGGCTGCCAGGCCTTCCAGGACTTCGCGCAGTTCAAATATACTGATCATCTCCTGTTTGGAAAATAGGCGCACGAAATACCCGCGGCGGGGTTTGGACTCGACCAGTTTCTCATGTTCTAAGAATTTAAGGGCGCTGACCAGGGGGGTGCGGCTGATTCCGAGTTCATGGGCAAGTTTTTCCTGGGGGATTTTTTCGCCGGGTAGAATCTGGCGCTCGGTGATCATGCTCTTTACGATTTCATAGGCCTTTTGATCTAAATTTTCGTGTTCAGCACCCAGATTTTTCATGGTTGAATCCTTTCACAGGCCTGAAACGGAAATCATTTTCCATTTTCAGAGAATGAAAAGAGTGAAAATGGATAATGATTAAGGGATTAGGGTATTGGGAACCCGATCCAAAAGTGCACATTGAATATTGAATTTTGTATACAAAATTCAATACGAGTTTCGGGGGGTGTTGTCAAGAAGTTTTTTATGAAAATATTTCTAATGATTTAAAATGGATAAAATTTTTCTGTGGAATTTAAACCCATTTTATGAGCACCAGTAAAATTGGCAATACTATAACCAGTAATGCGGTTGTAAAAAACCAGCATGAATTGGCGAGATCCAGATCCAGATCATAAATCGATGGTGGAATCAAGGAGGTGAACGCTACCGGCATGCAGGAAAGAATCATAACGACTTTCAACGGCAGACCATCGTCGATTTTTGCATAACCCATCATATATGCCAGAGTCGTTGCCATTATGGGAATGCAGATAAATTTTATGATGGAAAGCGAAACACATTCCCGCAGATATTCACGAACCCTTCTGAATCTTAAAGCCAGGCCGATAGACGTCAGCAGCATGATGGTCATCAGCGGCACAAAAACGGCAATGATGGTTGCGTAGAATTCGGGCCGGTCGACACCGCTGAAATTCAGCAAACCGCCGATGATAATACAGGACAGGGCCATAAGGATAAACGGATCCCGGATCAGATTTTTAAGGTGGTCTCTGATGCGTTCCTCGCTTGTACTGTCGCTGTAGTATTTGGCAACAGGAAACCCGATCGCATAATATGAGAGTTCCTCAAATAATTTATAGATCAAAACCAGGGCAAATCCCTTTTCGCCTAAAAAAACAAAGCAGACCAAAGCACCGATTGAGCCGATGTTGGTAAACGCGCCGCAAACATACATGCTACCGGTTTTTTGCGGACCGAATTTAAGCATGCGGGCAACTCCCAGCGAGATCCCGCCGCCGGCCAGAAGTGCAAAAAGTCCGACAAACGGCAGGGCAATCAGGGTAGCATTTTTTAAGCTTATCACCCAGATCGCACCGACAACCGCAATCGGATTGATAACCAGCAGGGCAATGCGCTGAAGCAGTATGCGAAGCGCATCAATGTCGATCGGCAACCTTATGCGCTCGCTTCTCGTCAGGATTTGAATCATATATCCCAGTGACAACCCGAATAAAATGATACCGAATGAATAGATAAACTTTGACATACAATCCCCCGGCTTTGCTGATATGCGGTTCGGTTTTAATACCCTGCAAATTGCTCATTAGGCAACCCCATTTGAGCCAGACTAATGTGCGGCACTGAATATGTATTGACAGCAGCCGGGTTCCAATCTACAAAATTCTTCATTAACCCATAGACCTTCAAAATAAACCGGAAAATCTTTCTATGAAAAATCACAAAACACGAAAAATCATCGTCGCCGTTGCCCCAACTGGCAAAAAAACAGAGCCACCGTCTGTCAACCCCCTAACCCCGGAAGATGTCGCCCAGCAGGTAATTGCCTGTGAGAAGGCCGGCGCCAGTATGGTCCATATGCATGTACGCGATAAGAAGGGAGCGCAAACCGAAGATCTGACTGATTTCTCAGCGACCCTGGATCTCATTAGACGATCATCCGACATTGTCATTCAGGGTTCTACCGGCGGTCTGACTGATTTGACCCTGGAACAGCGTTGTGTGGCGTTAGATGATCCCCGGGTCGAAACAGCATCCTTGAACATGGGTTCCATAAATTTCGATGAAGATGTCTATGTCAACCGGATGCCGGATATCCGGTACTGGGCCCGCCGAATGGCGGAAACCCGGGTCGCCCCGGAGCTGGAAATTTTTGCAGCCGGCATGCTTTCCGCCTATATGCAGCTGGTGGCGGAAGGGGTGTTGAAACCACCGTATTCGATTGGCTTTTGCCTGGGTGTGCGCTGGGCATTGCCGGCGAATCCGGAAACCCTGTTTTTCATAAAAACCCTGCTGCCCGAAAAAGACGTACCCTGGGGGGTGATTCATGCCGGCATGCAGGATTTGGCCCTGCTGGCTACCGCGATCAGCATGGGGGCATCCGTTGTGCGCGTGGGTTTTGAAGACAGCGCTTTTTTCGCCCCGGGCAAAGCCGCCCGGACCAATGCCGAGCTGGTAGAAAGAATGGTTTCGCTGGTTCATCAAATCGGTTACGAAGTGGCGAACTGTCAAGAGGCCCGAGAAATACTGGGAATTGCGGAATAGAAAATGAATACTACAAATTCAAATAGGATATTGAATATCGCCCTGATTCCGGGAGACGGAATCGGCCGGGAAGTGGTCCCCGAAGGCGTGCGGGTGCTGGAGGCCCTGGCCGCGCCTTATGGGTTTACAGTCAATTTTGAAGCCTTTCCCTACGGCTGCCAATACTACCTGGAGCACGGCGTCATGATGCCCGCAGACGGTCTGGAGCAGCTGAGCGGTTTTGATGCGATTTTGCTGGGGGCGGTCGGGGACCGCCAGGTGCCGGACCATGTTTCCCTGTGGGGCCTGTTGATACCCATCCGGCGTCATTTTCAACAATATGTCAATCTGCGCCCGGTGCGGCTTTTGCCCGGCATCCGCTCACCGCTCGCCGGCCGTAACGCTGAAGATATAGATTTTTATATCGTCAGAGAAAACAACGAAGGGGAGTATTCGCAAATCGGCGGGCGGCTCTATGAAGGAACCGAGCAGGAAACTGTCATCCAGCAGTCGGTATTTACGCGCCGCGGGGTGGATCGAATCCTGCGTTATGCCTTTAAGCTGGCGCAAAGCCGGGACAAGAAGCATTTGACCTCGGCCACCAAATCAAACGGCATTATCCACACCATGCCGTTTTGGGACGAGCGCTTTAAGGCCATTTCAAAAGACTTTGCGGATGTCACCGTCGACCAGTACCATATCGATATCCTGAGCGCTCATTTTGTGCAGCACCCGGACTGGTTCGATGTCGTTGTCGCCAGCAACCTGTTTGGCGACATTCTATCCGACCTGGGCCCGGCCGTTGCCGGCGGTATCGGCATTGCCCCTTCTGCCAACCTCAATCCGGAACGCGACTATCCCTCGATGTTTGAGCCGGTGCACGGCTCGGCGCCGGACATTGCCGGAAAAGGGATTGCCAATCCCATCGCAACACTGTGGTCGGTGGTGATGATGCTGGATTTTTTTAATCAGAACGATGCTTCCAAAGCATTGATGGGCGCCATTGAAGCGGTTACCGCAGCGGGGCAGACATTGACACCGGATCTCGGCGGGCAGGCCGGCACCCGGGAATTTACGGATGCCGTGCTGGAAAAGATGTCGGGAAAATGATTTTAGGGAGCGTCTTCGATGTAATAATTTCTGCAAGCGCCATTTTATTTCCCCTCCCTCAATCCCTCTCCATCCTCCGTCCCGCCCCGGCGGGACTACGGAGGACGGGCCGCCTGGGGAGAAAAGATAAAACGCCTCCGCCTTGATGGGGGAGGTCCGGGTGGGGGTGAAAAAAGATCGGGGAGATCATTGCCCTTCTTTTTTGACAAAAAAGAGAAACTCGCCTTCGCCCTCCAGCCGGCCGAACAAAGGTGTTTGCGCCTGCCGGGAGGCATTTGAGACCGTAGGCCGCAGATAGGCCCCCAGTTCGGTGCCCGTGACCACGTTGTCCTTATCGATATCGGCTTCGCCTTCGATGGCCTTTAAAAAATAGGAGGTGAACAATCCGTGGCCTTCTTTCTCCTGGACCTGTTCGCCCTGGCCGCCGGCGGTAATAATCTGAACCACCCGCATCGCAGATACTTTGCGCAGGTAATCGCTGATGCCGGGCCAAACCCCGGCTGAGCGGTTGAGCCCCAGGCCGGAATAGCAGCAATCCATCACGTAAAAAATGTGTTTGGCCGCAATCCGACTGGAAAGGCTTCGAATCTGTTCCATGGAAACAGCAGTTGAGGCGTAACTGTCGGTTTCGGCATCCGCCGGAATGATGTAGCCTTTTTTGCCGCCGCCGGGCAAATCCTCTGTTTGGCCGTGGCCTGCAAAGTAAAACAGAACGCGATCATTGCGGTCCACTTTTTGCGGCAGTTTGTGGAAAAGTTCGGTAAGGATCCTTCGCTGGGTGGCCTCTTTATCCATAATGATAGTTATGTCGTCAAAGCCGGTTTTTTCAAGCGTGTTTTTAACAGCCTTGGCGTCGGCCACCGCAAATTCCAGCCCCGGCCACTTTTCATATTGATTGATGCCGATAACAACAGCAAACGATCTGCCGTAGAGCGCTTTTCTCTGAGAGGTGGATTCGACCCGGGGCAGTGGGGGAAGGGCATACTTTTCGCCCTCGATATCAATTGAAATCTGGGTGCGATTGCCGAGCGAATCGGCGGCCTCCACCCGGATGGTATTTATGCCCAGCTGAATGGGGATGTCTTTGAGGAAGTTTCCGTGTTCATCGAGGGCAGTCTCCAGTTGATTGACTTTTACCCAGGCCACCCCGCTTTTATCGGTGGCAATCCCCCGGACCGTTAAATTTTCGTAGGTTTGAACAACTTTCATTCCCCGCCGGGTTGAGGGTTCATAAAGGATAATTTTGGGCCCTTCGCTATCATCGGCCTTTTCAATCTCCTGGTTCAATTTCACGGCCTTGGGATAATCAGCTCTAATACTCAGTGATTTTTTGATGTTGCGGTTGGCCTCATCCAGATCGCCATTTTCAAACAGTAAACGGGCTAAAAGATAGTACAGTTTGTAATTCGTGGTACCAAGATCGGCTGCTTTTGCGAAATAGGAGATGGCCCTGTCACTCTGATTTTCTTTACGGTATAAATTTCCCACAAGTTCATAGGGTCGGATGTATCCCGGGCATAATTCAATTGCTTCCTGATAATATTGGCGCTTCTGATTTTTATCCTGCTCCATGCGGCCTTCCCAGAAGAAATGGATTGCCTTGTCGCAACCGCCGGGGGAATCAACTCCGTCAGATGATGAAACGTCATTGGCGGATATCAGAAGTGAAATGCAAAGGACAGTTATGAATACCAAACTTTGCTTTTTTATATTCATAATTGCCCTCCGGTTTAGGTAGAAGATTCCTGTCTCATAAAGGACGTGGCAAAAACTCGTTTTAAGC
>Ga0316575_10000147_pt1 | contig 17888 bp, 16 predicted proteins | sample J5NA_FD_203072 | JGI IMG/M metagenome (GOLD analysis project Ga0316575, IMG submission 203072) | Rhizosphere microbial communities from salt marsh grasses in Alabama, United States - J5-7_050615r2r3 | ecosystem: Host-associated > Plants > Roots > Rhizosphere | place: USA: Alabama | collected...
CGACATGGTCCTGAAGGATCGCTTGTACCGCATCGGGTTGATACTGGCCATTATCAGCACCGCGATGATGGGCATGACCACGGACTTCACCGTCTGGGCACTGTCGCGTTTCATTGCCGGCTTCAGCAGCGCTGCTGCCTTGCTGCTCGGCAGCGGATTGATCATGAACTGGCTGATACGACACGACCACCGCAGCGAAATGGGCATCCATTTTGCCGGGATCGGGCTCGGCATCGCCAGCGCGGCAGCGGCCGTGTCGCTGATGAACGGCTGGCTGGATTGGAACGAGCAATGGTACGCGCTGACCGCGCTGGGCTGTCTGCTGGTCATCCCCGCGCTGGCCTGGCTGCCGGCGCCTGACCGCAGCACCGTGACCCGGACCGGACAGGCGATGCACGATGCGCCTCCGAGTGCGCTGTTCCTGCGCCTGTTTACCTTCGCGTATTTTTGCGCGGGCATCGGATATGTGGTCAGTGCGACATTCATTGTCGCGATCATCGACCATATTCCCGGCCTGACCGGCAAGGGCGCGCTGGTCTTCCTGGTCATCGGGCTGGCTGCGGCGCCCTCGTGCATCGCATGGGACTTGATCGCGCGCCGATTCGGAAAACTCAATGCGCTGATCGCGGCTTCGATGCTGCAGATCGTCGGCATTCTGCTGCCGGTCTGGACCCACGGTATCGCGGGCGCATTCGCCGGGGCGCTGCTGTTCGGCGGCACGGTGATGGGCATCGTCAGTCTGGTGCTGACCATGGCCGGACAGTATTACCCGACCCGCCCGGCAAAAATGATGGGGAAAATGACAATCTCCTATGGCGCCGCCCAGATCATCGCACCCGCAATAACCGGTTCGCTCGCCAGCCATTTCGGCGGCTACTCGGCCGGCCTGTATCTGGCCGGCATCGCGATGATCGCCTGCACCCTGCTGCTGATGATGCTCAAGGCAGTCGAAAACCGCGAACGCCCCGGAAGCGGCATTAAAAAGGAGGCCGCATGAAACTGGAGGCCGCAAGAACATGAAGCAGTCCGGATACAAATTGCTTGCCGCCGCTTCGTTGCTGTTCGCGCTGGCTGGTTGCGCAAATCCTTCCGGCGTTGCGCCGAGCGCGACGATGCTGGTGCCGCATACCCTTGCCGGCCAGCCGGATAATGCTGTCTTTCCGCAGCAGCGCTGGTGGCAGAGCCTGGGCGACCCACAGCTTGATGCGTTGATCACGCGGGCGATCGCAAACAACCACAGCCTGAAGGCGGTGCAAACCCGGATGAATGCCGCCCAGGCGATGGTCGCGGCAGCGGACAGTGCGCGCTATCCGCAGGTCAATGCGGAAGCGGAATCGACGCGCCAGCACCTGAGCGCGAACAGCATCTATCCGCCCCCGCTGGGCGGAAGCATCGTCACGATGAGCACGGCGCGCATTACCGCGCAGTGGCAGATCGACTGGTTCGGCAAACAGCGCGCGGCACTTGATGCGGCAATCGGACAGGAACGCGCCGCGCAGGCGGATGCGCAGGCCGCGCAGGTGATACTCGCCGCGACGGTTGCGCAGCAGTATTTCGGGCTGGCTCGCCTGCAGCAGCAACAGCATATCCTGCAACAACTGCTGCAAAGCGCCGAACATCATGCGCAACTGGTCGACCAGCGCGTCGCGGCGGGACTGGACAGCAAGTTTGCGCAGCGCCAGTCGGCAGCGCAGGTTATGCAGACCAGACGCGATCTGGCCGGGCTGGCCGAACAGATCGCGCTGTCCCGGCATGCGATGGCGGTGTTGATCGGCGCGGAGCCCGGCGAAACCGACCGGCTGGATGCACAACTGCCAACCGGCCTCCGTACGAATGTGCCCGACCGGCTCCCCGCCGAATTGCTCGGACACCGCGCCGATGTGGTGGCCGCGCGCTGGCGGGTGGAAAGCGCACTGCAGGGCGTGCAGGAGGCGCGTTCGGATTTTTATCCGAACCTGAACCTGACGGCGTTTGCCGGCTTTGAGTCGCTCACACTGTCGCAGTGGCTGAAAGCCGACAGCCGCAGCCTCGGTATCGGCCCCGCGATCAGCCTGCCGATCTTCGATGCCGGACGATTGCGCGCGGAACTGAAGGGACGCGCGAGCCAGGCAGATGCCGCGATCGAAACCTATAACCAGACTGTGTTGAATTCGCTGCGTGAAGTGGCCGACGGACTGGCGTCCTGGAACGCGCTGCAGTCGCAGTTGCAGGAACAGGAAAAAGTGATCACCGAATCGGCCGGGAGCTATGACATGGAAAATGCCCGATACCGTGCCGGGCTCGGCAACATTATCAGCGTGCTGGACGCACAGAACGCATTGCTGCAGCAGCGGCGCACCCTGGTCGATTTGCAGGCGCGCGAGTCCGATGTCTATGCGGGCCTGATGCTGGCTCTGGGCGGCGGTTACGCAGCCCCCGCATCATCCGATAGCCGATTAACCAGTGAAGGAAAGCAGTGAAATGAGCGGATCTACTCCCGACAATACATCAACGGCAAACGGCAATCAGGCCAGGCGCAAAAAATGGATGCTGGGGCTGGCAGGCATTTTTGTGCTGGCCGCAATTCTCTATGCAGCCTACTGGTTTTTTATCGGGCGCAATTACGAGTACAGCGACGACGCCTATGTCGCAGCGAATATCGTGCAGATCACCCCGCAGGTGGCCGGCACCGCCGTCGCGATTTCGGTCAACGATACCGATTTCGTCAAGGCCGGAGAGGTGCTGATCAGGCTGGACAGCACCAATGCCGAAATTGCGCTGCAGGAAGCAGAGGCACAGCTTGCGCAAACCGTGCGCGAGGTACGCACCCTGTACCGGACGAACAACAGCCTGACCTCGATGCAGGACCAGCACCGCGCGGAACTCGAGCAGGCCCGGACGGCACTGCTCAATGCGCAGGCCGATTTCAAGCGCCGTGAATCGTTGCTGGCGAGCGGCGCGGTGTCCGAAGAAGATGTGCAGCATGCGCAAACCGCGCTTCAGGCAGCGCTCGACCATGTCGCCGCATCAAAAGCGGCGCTGGATACCTCAAGGGAAAAGCTGCGCGGAAATGAGTCGCTGACTGCCGGCATCGATATCGCGAATCATCCTCGCGTGCTGGCCGCGGCCGCCCGTGTCAAGCTGGCATACCTGAACCTGAAGCGCTGCTCGATCATTTCGCCTGTAGACGGCTATGTCGGCAAACGCAGCGTACAGCTTGGACAGCGCGTCGCAATCGGCTTGCCGCTGCTGACCATCGTCCCGCTGAGGAAGATCTGGGTGGATGCCAATTACAAGGAAGCCCAGTTGCGCCATATCCGGATCGGCCAGAATGTCGAACTGACGTCCGACGTGTACGGCAGCAAGGTCGAATATCACGGGCGCATCAGCGGTATCGGATCAGGAACCGGTGCCGCGTTCGCGCTGCTGCCCGCGCAGAATGCGACCGGCAACTGGATCAAGGTAGTACAGCGCGTGCCGGTACGAATCGCGCTCGACGAACAGGAGGTGGTCGCTCATCCGCTGCGCGTCGGAATGTCGATGGAGGCGACCGTGGATTTATCCTCTCCCGGGCAATCCGCACTGGCCGACGAAGCCACTCCCAGGCAGGGAAACCGGACCGGCGTTTACAGCGGCGACGAGCAAGAAATCGATGCAATGATTGCGCGGATCATTTCGAGCAACCTGGGCAAACAGCCCGCGCAGGCGGCTAATCACTGACAGCAGGATCGATGGCTAACCCGTCCCCGACCACCCCGCCGCCGCCAATGAGCGGCGCCACGCTGGTAATCGCCAGCATGGCGCTGGCATTGGCGACATTCATGAACGTGCTGGACATTTCGATCGCCAATGTGTCGATCCCGGCGCTGTCGGGCGATCTCGGGGTCAGCTTCAGCCAGGGTACATGGGTAATTACCTCGTTCGCGGTAGCCAATGCGATCGCGGTTCCGCTGACCGGATTCCTGACCCAGCGGTTCGGCGCAGTCCGCTTGTTTGTAACCAGTGTCGTGTTGTTCGTGGTCGCATCCTTCCTGTGCGGAATGTCCTCCAGTCTCGGCATGCTGGTTTTCTTCCGCGTGATGCAGGGGGCGGTCGCCGGCCCGATGATCCCGCTTTCGCAGTCGCTGCTGCTGTCGAGCTATCCCAAGGCAAAAGCCGGCGTGGCGCTGACCATCTGGGCGATGACAACACTGGTTGCACCCGTCATGGGCCCGATACTGGGCGGCTGGATCACCGACAACATTTCCTGGCCGTGGATCTTCTATATCAACATTCCGTTCGGCCTGCTGTCCGCGGCCGTAACCTGGGCGCTATACCGGAATCGGGAGACCCCGACACACAAGGTACCGATCGATTATGTCGGACTTGGCCTGCTGATCGTCTGGGTCGGCTCGCTGCAGATCCTGCTCGACAAGGGCAACGAACTGGACTGGTTCAATTCGGCCCAGATCATCGCACTCGCGATTACCTCCGCGGTCGCGTTCTGCTTCTTTCTGGTCTGGGAACTGACCGACAAACATCCGGTGGTCGACCTGAGCCTGTTCAAGGGCCGCAATTTCTGGTCGGGAACCCTGGCCCTGTCGGTCGGCTACGGCGTATTCTTCGGCAATGTCGTGCTGCTGCCGCTGTGGCTGCAGCACGACATGGGCTATACCGCGACGCTTGCCGGTTCAGTGCTGGCGCCGGTCGGCCTTCTGGCGCTGCTGCTGTCGCCTATGGTAGGGAAATACCTGTCCCGGTCCGATCCGCGCCTGTTTGCAACGGTCGCATTCATGGTGTTCGGACTGATCTTCTGGATGCGTTCGCAATTTACGCCGCAGGCCGATTTTGTGACCATCATGATTCCATCCCTGATCCAGGGCATCGCGATGGCGACCTTCTTCGTTCCGTTGATGACGCTGATTTTTTCCGGGCTGGCACATAACCGGATCGCGGCTGCCTCGGGCCTGTCTAATTTCGTGCGCATCATGGCGGGCGGTTTCGGCGCATCAATTTTCACCAGCGCCTGGATAAACCGGACCAGCACACACCACGCAGTGCTGGCAGAGCATATCAATTTCGCGAGCCTGGCGACCCAGTCGACGATCAGCGGACTGGACAATACCGGCATGACCAGCCGGCAAACACTGGGCTTCATCAACAATCTGATAAACCAGCAGGCTTCAACAATGGCGGTCGATGATCTGGCCTGGCTTTCCGCGGTGCTGTTCATAGTCATGATCGGACTGATCTGGCTGATCCATCCGATCAAGTCGGACGAAAAATCCGAGGCGGCCGCCGGCGGGCATTGATTCGGTCCCACACTGCCGGTACGGAAATTCAATCGAACAGATTTTGCTGCTGCGGTTCCTTGCCGGCCCTGACCAGATCTTCCAGCGCGTTGCGCGCCGCATCGGTGATGCCGTGCTGCCTGCCCAGATCGAGCAGCTTTGCCAATGCGCGATCGAACGGATAGTCGGCCTCCGACCATGATTCGACTATTTCCCCGGCTGTATGCCGGGTCAACCTCAATACGCCCGACCTGACGTGCACAAGGTGTGCGCTGTTCTTGCCCTTTTTTGCGACGATCGCGATATGGCGCTGCCTGTCCATCAACACCTGCCCGCGGGTGACATGCAGGATGTCGGGAATAAAATCGACGGTGCTGTAATCGGTAAAATCTTTGGCCATGGTGCATGGTTTTATGTTTATTGATACAAGTGTGCCTTGGTTTAACGCAACTGGCAAACTGCATTTCGGACGCGGGAATATTCCCGCGGACCGCCGTTACGACAAAGGGTTCACAGGGTCACGGTCTGGTAGACTGGCATGCAGCAGCAGGATCCGATATGCAACGACCAATGCGCAACAAATAGAATGGCCGATATAAATATCCCTGGCATTATTGCGTGCCGCGGGCGAGCCCCTGAAACAGGAAATGTAGCAACCTTGAGCACCTGCGAAACATGACAAGCGTATTGAAAGCCGGCAACGCAATGGCGGTCGCGCCGCATTTTCTCGCCGCGCAAGCGGCCCGCGACGTGATGAAGGAAGGCGGCAACGCGATCGAGGCGATGGTCGCTGCCGCCGCGACGATCGCGATGGTCTACCCGCACATGACCGGACTCGGCGGCGACGCGTTCTGGCTGATCCATGAGCCTGGACATCAGCCTGTCGCGATAGATGCCAGCGGCGGTGCGGCCGCCGGATTGACTCCGTCGTTCTACACCTCGCGCGGATTGCACAGCATCCCGGTGCGCGGTCCGCTGGCCGCGAATACCATCGCGGGCACTGTGTCTGGCTGGGAGCGCGCGCTGGAAATCAGCAAGCTGAGCTGGGGCGGACGCTTGCCGTTGTCGCGGCTGTTCGCCGATGCGATCCATCACGCAGAGCACGGCGTGGCCGTCACCGCCAGCCAGATGCGCAGCACCGCAACCAAGCTGCCGGAGCTCGCGCAGCAACCGGGTTTCAGCAAGTGCTTTCTGTCGGATGACAAGCCGCCCGCGCAACACAGCCTGTTTTTTCTGCCGCGCATGGCTGCACTGCTGCGCCATCTCGCCCGCACCGGACTGGATGATTTCTATCGCGGCGAACTGGCACAGACGATCGCGGCAGACCTGGCTGCAATCGGCAGCCCGGTCGCGCTGGCAGACCTGAACGGCTACCGCGCCGAGCAGGTCGAACCGCTCGCGCTCGCGCACAGCCTGGGCACGATCTACAACCTGCCGCCGCCGACCCAGGGGGCGGTATCGCTGATGATCCTCGGCATACTCGACCGGCTGCACCTGGACAAGATCGAACCCGACAGCGCGGATTACGTGCACTGCGTCGTCGAGGCAACCAAGCTGGCATTCCGCATCCGCGATACCGAAATCACCGATCCGCGTTACATGCGCTACGCGGCGCAGGATTTCCTGAAGACGGAATTCCTGACACCGATTGCGAACGCGGTCAGGCCGGACCGGGCACTGCCGTGGGGAAAAGGCCGCGGTCCCGGCGACACCGTCTGGATGGGCGTGATCGACAGGGAGGGACGCGCGGTCAGTTTTATCCAGAGCATCTACCACGAGTTCGGCAGCGGCGTGGTGCTCGAACAGAGCGGGCTGAACTGGCAAAATCGCGGCTGTACTTTCTCACTGGACGAGAACGCGCTGAACGGGCTCAAGCCCGGACGCAAGCCGTTCCACACATTGAACCCGGCGCTGGCCCGGCTGCATGACGGGCGGGTGATGGTGTACGGCACGATGGGCGGCGACGGCCAGCCGCAAACCCAGGCCGCGGTGTTTACCCGCGCAATCGTCTACGGGCAGAGCCTGCAGCAGGCGGTCAGCGCGCCGCGCTGGCTGCTCGGTCGCACCTGGGGTTTGCCGTCGGACACGCTGAAACTCGAATCGCGTTTCAGCGCGGATATTGTCGAATCGCTGCGCCAGCGCGGCCACGAGATCGAGATGCTGCAGGACTACGACGAAGCCGCCGGCCATGCCGGCGCGATCATCCTGAATACGGACGGCACGCTGCAGGGCGCATACGACCCGCGCAGCGATGGCGGGGTTGCCATGGTTGAATGACGATGTCTGATTGCCTGATTGTTTGCCGCTGCGATCAGTCCAGCCGCTGTTTCGTCTCAGCCGCCTGGCCGTAACCGGAAAAGCGGTTCTGCGCATCCCTGAATTCCTGTGCGCTGAGCAGCACCGGCTCGCCGGCCTGCAGCGCGCGCAGATACATCTCGCTGAGCGACTCGACTTCCACCGTGTTGCGAAACGCCTCGGCGAGATCTGCGCCCGCCGCAATCATCCCGTGATTCGAGAGCAGGCAGGCTTTGCGGTCTGTCAGCGCGAGCAGCGCATTGTCGGATAATTCCTGCGTTCCGAAAGTCGCATAGTCCGCGCAGCGTATTGAGCTGCCGCCGAGCAGCGCGATCATGTAGTGGAACGGCGGAATGTTTCGCCGCAAACAGGCCAGCGCGGTCGCAGCGGTCGAATGGGTATGCACGATTGCGCCGAACTCTCCCCGATGCGCAAGGATGTCGCGATGAAACAGCCACTCGCTGGAAGGCTGCCAGCGCCCGCTCGATGCACCATCCATCCGCACGAATACGATGTCGTCTTCCGTCAGTCCCTCCGCGCCCATGCCGGAAGGCGTGATCAGCATGCCGTCACCGAACCTCGCCGAGAGATTGCCCGACGTGCCGCGGTTCAGTCCCAGTTCGTCAAGTTGCTTCGTGATGTGCACCATTTCGCGGCGCAGTTCGATTTCGTTCATACCGCCTCCTTTTCTTTCAGCTCCTGCATCGCCGTAGCATCTGCCGCGACCACGCCGCGCTCGGTGATCAGGCCTGTTACCAGCCGCGCCGGTGTCACGTCGAAACCGTAGTTCGCCGCGCTCGAATTTTCAGGAGTAAGCCGCACGCTGCGCACCTGACCGTCGTCACACAAGCCGGAGATATGCGTGACCTCCTCTGCTGCGCGTTCCTCGATCGGAATTTGCTTCACGCCGTCCTGCAACGTCCAGTCTACCGTCGGCGTCGGCAGTGCCACATAGAACGGTATCGCATTATCAAATGCGGCCAAAGCTTTCAGGTAAGTGCCAATCTTGTTGCACACGTCGCCGCGCGCGGTGACGCGGTCGGTGCCAACGATACACATATCCACCCTGCCGTGCTGCATCAAATGCCCACCGGTGTTGTCCGCGATCACCGTGTGCGGCACGCCGTGCTGGCCGAGTTCCCATGCGGTCAGGCTCGCACCCTGGTTGCGCGGGCGCGTCTCGTCCACCCATACATGCACGGACAAGCCTGTGTCGAAGGCTTTGTATATTGGGGCAAGCGCCGTGCCCCAGTCCACTGTTGCCAGCCAGCCTGCGTTGCAGTGTGTCAGAATATTTACCGTGTCATTTTTCTTCTTGTACATTGCGCGGATCAACTCGCAGCCATGCCGGCCGATGCTCTCGTTGATGGCGACATCCTCGTCGGCAATGCGCTCTGCCTCCTGCCACGCCGCCGCGGCGCGTTCACTATCGGGCAGCGGCGAAAGAAATGCGCGCATCTTCTCCACCGCCCAGCGCAGGTTCACCGCAGTCGGACGCGCCTTGAGCAGCATGTCGCAGGTCGCTTTCAGCGCGGCATCCGACGCATGGTGCTGCATCGACAGCGCGACGCCGTAAGCCGCGGTCACGCCGATCAGCGGCGCACCGCGCACCTGCATGTCCATGATCGCGCGCTCGGCATCACGCATGCTCTCCAGCCGCACCGTTTCGAAAATGTGCGGGAGTTTCGTCTGGTCGATGATCTCCACCGCCTGGTTGTCGGCGGTGGGCCAGATGGTGCGGCAGGGTTTACCGTTGACGTTCATTGCAAACTAGTCACCTTCAAATTCGCACAAGGAGAATACCTTCTGGCCGTGTTTCTCAAGACGAGCACGGCCACCGATGTCGGGCAGGTCGATGATGAAGCTGCACTCGACGATCTTGCCGCCCATCTTTTCGATCAGCGTACAGGCCGCTTCCGCGGTTCCGCCGGTCGCGATCAGGTCGTCGACCAGCAGCACGCGGTCGCCTTTCTGTATCGCGTCGGTGTGAATCTCTATGCGGTCGGTACCATATTCGAGTTCGTAGTCGTGTCCTATGGTTTCGGCAGGTAGCTTGCCTTTCTTGCGGATCGGGATGAAGCCCTTGCCCAAGACATAGGCCAGCGGCGCGCCGACGATGAAGCCGCGCGACTCGATTCCGGCAACCTTGTCGATCTTCATGTCCCTGTAGCGGCGCGCGAGTTCATCGACGGTGGCGCGCAATCCGACCGGGTCCTTGAGCAGCGTGGTTATGTCGCGGAACTGCACCCCCTGCTTCGGGTAGTGCGGGACGGTGCGGATTCTGGATTTGATAGGCATTTTGGTTCTCACTGGAATTAATTGGATTAATAATTGATTTAGCCACATAACCAGCCACTTGGTTGCGGTCTCTTTGCAACCTGGTGGAATGGCTAGTTGTTGCATCAGAGAACACTGAGAAAACCAGATTTTTGATTCAGAAAAATACCCTCAATCTATTGAATGATCCGGGAAGCTCTGTGAGCCTGCCAGCTTCTCTGCGTTCTCTGTGGCTTGATTTTTGTTCTGGTTCTTATTTTTTCAACACCCGCCCGGCCACTGCTGACAGTTTCTCGACCACCGCCGCATCGCGCGATTCGGGCGCGGTGATGATCGCGTATTGCAACGCGCTGCGGCAGCTGCATTTGGCCGCACTTTCATCAGCATGCACCAGCGGTGCGACTGTCTTGACCAGCGCGCGCGCCTTGTCGGCATTCGCCAGCAGCACCTTCACGATCGCATCGACCGTGACGTCGTCGTGATTCGGATGCCAGCAATCGTAGTCGGTCACCATCGCGACGGTTGCATAGCAGATCTCGGCTTCGCGCGCGAGCTTCGCTTCCGGCATGTTGGTCATGCCGATCACGTCGCACTGCCACGATCGGTACAGTTCGGATTCGGCGAGGCTGGAGAACTGCGGTCCCTCCATCACCAGGTAGCTGCCGCCGCGCGCGACCGGGATGCCGACCTGCTGCGCGGCCGCATGCAGGTGGTCGCCGATGCGATGGCACACCGGATGCGCCATCGACACATGCGCGACCAGGCCGTTGCCGAAAAAACTCTGGTCGCGCGCAAAGGTACGATCGATGAATTGGTCGACGATCACGAACATTCCCGGCGTCAGATGTTCACGAAGCGAACCGACCGCACTGACCGACACGATGTCGGTCACACCGAGCCGTTTCAGCGCGTCGATGTTGGCGCGGAAGTTGATCTCCGATGGCGACAGCCTGTGCCCGCGTCCGTGACGCGGCAGGAACGCGATCGGCTGCCGCCCCGAGTCGCCGATCGGCAGTTCGCCGACAAGCACTTCGTCTGACGGTTCGCCGAACGGGGATTCCGCCTTCACCCAGCGGGTATTTTCCAGTCCGTCGATCTCGTACACGCCGCTGCCGCCGATGATCGCCAACATCCTTTCAGCTCCTTTTATGTCTTAAACTTTGACAGGGACGCGTGCCGTCAATGCACACATCAATTCATAACTGATTGTTCCGGCTGCACGCGCGACTTCCTCGATCGGCATCCCCTCGCCCCACAACACCACCGGGCTGCCGATACCGGCACCGGGCAGCGTGCTCAAATCCACGGACAGCATGTCCATCGAAACGCGCCCCACCGTTCGAGTGCGCTGTCCGTCGACCAATACCGGCGTGCCATTGGGCGCATGGCGCGGATAGCCGTCCGCATAACCGCACGCGACGGTGCCGATGCGCATCGCTTGATCGGCGCGGAACATCGCGCCATAACCGACTTCGTCGCCGGCACGCAATTCCTGCGTCGCGATGATGCGGCTGCCCAGTGTCATCACGGGCAACAGCCCGAGCCGTTGCGCGCTGAACTGTTCGCCGATTTCCGGCGCGAACGGCGACGCGCCATACAGCATGATGCCGGGCCGAACCCAGTCGCCGTGCGATTCCGGATAGCGCAGCAGCGCGGCGGAATTCGCCAGCGAGCGCGGAACGCGATACGGGGCGGCAATATCGTTGAACAGCGCGAGCGGTTCGGCGATGCCGCGCGCCTCGTCAGCATTCGCAAAATGGGTCATCAGCGTGATCTCGCCCACCGCGCGATGGCGGCGCAGTTGTTCCATCACTTGCGCGACCTGTTGCGGCGCAAAACCCAGCCGGTTCATGCCGCTGTTGACCTTGAGCCATACATCCAGCGAGCCGCTTCCGGGATAGCCTTCCAGCAACGGAATCTGCCACGGGCTGTGGATCACGCAGGTCAACCGGTTTTCCGCAATGACGGGCAACTCTTCAGCGCTGAAGAAACCTTCGAGCAGCAGGATGGTCTGGCGATAACCCGACTCGCGCAACCGCACCGCATCGGCCAGGTCCAGCAGCGCATAGCCGTCCGTCGCGGCCAGCGCCTCGGCGGCGCGCATCAGGCCATGGCCGTAACCATCCGCCTTGATCACGGACATGATGCGTGCAGAGGTTGTGCGGCGCGCTATGCGGAGATTGTTCTCCAGCGCGCTCAAGTCCAGACTGGCCTGTATCGGGCGGGGCATGAATGTCGGCTGATTGCAAGGTTATTTAACAGGGGCGAATGATAGCAGGGGCAATACTTTCATGTTATAAAACGAGCTTATAACTACAAACAACGTTTAATGAATCCCGGCTTTTATTCTATCCTTGCAGCGCAGTTCCGTTGGCTACGGCCAGTCTGCATTGCAGTCATTAACGTGCAACGCACACCAGCCTACGCCATAAGAACATGAATCGCGGTTTTTTCATCATCCTTGCGGCGCAATTCTTTTCCGCGCTCGCCGACAACGCGCTGCTGTTCGCCGCAATCGCATTATTGCAATCAATGCATGCGCCCAACTGGTACACGCCGGTATTGCAGGAAGCCTTCATCTTCTCCTACATCATCCTGGCCCCCTTCGTCGGCGCATTCGCGGACTCGATGCCCAAGGGGCGCGTAATGTTCATCAGCAACAACATCAAGATCCTGGGATGCCTCGCGATGCTGTTCGGCATCGATCCGCTGGTCGCTTACGGCCTGGTCGGTCTGGGTGCGGCGGCCTATTCGCCGGCCAAATATGGAATCCTGACCGAGTATCTGCCTCCCCGCCAGCTGGTGCTGGCAAACAGCTGGATGGAAGGATTGACCGTGCTGGCGATTGTGCTCGGCGCGGTGCTGGGCGGCATCATGATCAGCCCGGAAATAGCTCAGCCGATGCTGCAATGGTGGGATGTGCCTCTCATAGATACCGGCATCAATTCGGCACCCAAGCTCGCGATTGCCATCATCGCCGGCATTTACATTGTTGCGGCCGTATTCAATCTGTACATACCCGTGGTCGCAATGGACCACAAACCGGTCAGCCGCAACCCCGCCTTCCTGCTCAGCGAATTCTGGCATTGCTTCAGACTGCTCTGGAAAGACCCGCTCGGCCAGGTCTCGCTCGCGGTCACCACGCTGTTCTGGGGTGCCGGTGCGACGCTGCGCCTGTTGCTGCTCGCATGGGCAGCCGTGGCGCTGCATTACAGCATCAGCGCCGCCGCACAACTCACCGCATGGTTCGCGATCGGGATCGCGATCGGCGCGGTGCTGGCGGCAAAGCTGGTCAAGCTGGAACATTCTGTCAGGGTCCTGCCGGTAGGGATCGCGATGGGTATCGCGGTGATCATCATGATTCCGATCACCAACAGCATTGTGGCGATCCTGTTGCTGATCGCGATGGGTGCAATGGGCGGCTATTTCGTGGTGCCGATGAATGCATTGCTGCAGCACCGCGGCCATCTGCTGATGGGTGCGGGACACTCGATCGCGGTGCAGAACTTCAACGAAAACATCAGCATTTTCGCAATGCTGGGTCTGTATGCGCTGATGGACAAACTTAATCTCAGCATCTACCTGATCCTGCTGGTGTTCGGACTGCTGCTGTCAGGCATCATGGCTGCGCTATACAAAAAGCACGGGCACGACCAGGATCATGGGCAGATGTAGCTGATAACCGTCCGGTTGTCTAATCAGATCCCGACGCATCGTTTCGCGTCCGCATAGCCATGGTCAAATCATGCCAGGCCTTGGCTTTCTCGGACGGGCTGCGCAGCAAATAGGCCGGATGGTATGTCACGATCAAAGGTGTACCGCGATAGTCGTGCAGCTTGCCGCGCAGGCTGGCCAGGGTCGCGTCCCGCCCAAGCAACGCATTCGAGGCGACCTTGCCCAGCGCGACGATCAGCTTAGGTTTGATCAGCTCTATCTGGCGCTGCAGATAGGGCAGGCAGGCCGCAATTTCTTCCGCATCCGGGTTGCGGTTGCCCGGCGGGCGGCATTTCACGACGTTCGCGATATACACATTTTTGCCGCGTTTCAGTTTGATCGCGATCAGCATGTTGTCCAGCAGCTTGCCCGCCTGCCCGACGAACGGTTCACCCAGTGCATCCTCATCCGCCCCTGGACCCTCGCCGACGAACAGCCAGTCGGCATGCTCGTCGCCCACGCCAAACACGGTCTGCGTGCATCCGGCGCGCAGCTTGCACGCTGTGCATTTGCTTACCCTTTGCTTGAGTTCAGCCCAGTCCAGTCCGGCAACATCGGAACGCGGAACAACGGCGGGCACGTGGCTGGTTTCGACCTTAACCGGCTGTTCGAGCGCGGTCGACCGACTTTCTGGTTCCCGCACTGCGCTGGTTGCCGTGACTGGAACCGGAGCTTCGGGCTGGATGGCAGCCCCCGGTTCGGCAACGTGCTGCGCAGGCGCGGGTGTACCCCGCCGCTTCCACAACGGGTACAGATTCAATTCACGTAATATCGCTTCACGCCTGTCCATCAATCCCTTCCGTCAAATCGCACGCCATCGTGATCGCATCTTCACCGCCGCCGGCATTTTTGTAATAGCCACGCCGCAAGCCGATATCGACAAAACCGGCGCTGCGGTACAACGCCAGCGCGGCCGCATTGGAAGCGCGCACCTCCAGAAATATGCGGCGTATATTTTTTTCGCGCGCAACGTCGAGCATTTCCAGCAACATCGCGCGTCCCAGGCCCATGCGCTGTTGATTTGCCGCAACGCCAATGTTCAACAACTCGGCTTCATCCACGACCGGCATCAGCACCGCATAGCCCCGGATCCTGCCGCCCGCCTCGTCTACGCGGCAAAAATAATCATTATTCAACGCATCTGCAAAATTCCCGCGCGTCCATGGATAGGCCTGCACCGCCTGTTCGATCGCGAACACCGCATCAACGTCTTCCAGTGTCATCGCACGCATAGGGAACCTCTCAAAATCCACATTTCATCCCAATTGCTGCGTTGCAGAAAAAATTCCTTGCTTACATATATAACATATGCGGCGCGGCGAAATTTTTCCCGCGCCTTGCATTTGGGCGAACTCTGTATTTTCAGAGGCTCCCTAACGCTGAACTCTTTCAAAGGTTTTCAATGCAACCTTGTCGCGCAGATACAGCGGCAGCGCCTGCGCTGCATCCACGCCGAGTCCGGCGGCAATCCGTGCCGCGCCTAGCGCCGCGATCGCGGCGGCCTGCGGCACCGCGCTCCCATCCATTCCGGACAGCTGTCCGGCATATACCCGCTCCAGTGTCTTGCCATGCATCGCAAAACCGCTGCCGATTCCGAACCAGTCATTGCCTGTAACCGCAGGTGCATCTTCCGGTTTGCACAGGCACGGGCTGCTCACTTCCGCCCATAACCCGTTCCGCTTTTCATACGCCGCGTGATAGATCTCGCCCATGCGCGCATCCAGCGCGGCGATCACGCGCGTTTTGCCCGAGGCTTCCGCGAGCGCTTCCAGCGTACATATCCCTGCCACTGGCAGGTCGGCGCCAAACGCCAGCCCCTGCGCCGCGCCGCACGCAATGCGCACCCCGGTGAACGAACCCGGCCCTTTGCCGAACGCGATGCCGTCAAGCTGCGCAAGTTTGAGTCCGGCCTGTTCCAGTACCGCGCCGAGCATCCCGATCAGGATCTCGGAATGTTTTTGTCCGGCCAGTTCACTGCGCTCGCTGACCGCGCCGTCGTCCCACAGCGCGACCGAACAATATTCGGTGGAGGTGTCCAGGGCCAATATGCGCATCAGGTTTTCGTGGCTCAGTCGGCCAACAGGAGAATCACTGCCTGAGCCGCGATCCCTTCGCCTCGTCCGGCAAAGCCGAGCTTCTCTGTGGTGGTTGCCTTCACGTTCACCGCACTTTTCTCGACGCGCAGGTCGGCGGCGATGTTATCCACCATCTGGAAGATATGCGGCGCCAGCTTCGGGGCCTGCGCGATGATGGTCGCGTCGACATTGGCGACGCGGTAACCCTGCTCGCGCACCAGGTGCAGCGCTTCGCGCAACAGGATGCGGCTGTCGATGTCCCTGTATTTCGCATCGGCATCGGAGAAATGACGCCCGATGTCGCCCAGCGCAGCCGCGCCGAGCAGCGCGTCGGTGATCGCGTGCAACAGCACATCCGCATCGGAATGTCCGAGCAGACCCTTTTCATACGGGATGTCCACCCCGCCGATAATCAGCTTTCGGCCTTCGACCAGCTGGTGGACATCGTAACCTTGACCGATGCGCATGATTATTTTTCCCGTTGAGTAAGCAGCAATTCGGCCAGCAGCATATCCTGCGGATAGGTCACCTTGAAATTGCTGGTATCGCCGATCACCAGCTTAGGCTGCAGGCCCAGAGCCTCGACTGCGGATGATTCGTCGGTGAAACTGCCGGCCTGCTGCAGCGCCTGCGCCAGCAGTCCGGCACGGAACATCTGCGGCGTTTGCGCCTGCCACAGCTGTTCGCGATTCTCGGTGCGCAGGATACGCTGATGTTCGTCGGCGCGCTTCAGCGTATCCGCGGCCGGGATTGCGAGTATTCCTCCCACTTCGTCGTTGCGCAAATCGGCAATCAGTCTGGCCAGGTGCGCCTGGGTCAGACACGGTCGCGCCGCGTCGTGCACCAGCACCCAGTCGTCCGGCTCGAGCTCGGAAGCGATCAGTCCGTTGCGCACCGTATCCGATCGCAGCTCGCCGCCGCAATACAGGGTCTGCAGCTTGTCGCCGAAACGCGACCAGTCATGGTTGTGGAACAGTTCATCGCCGGGTGCCAGCACCACGAACACCGTGGAAATATCCGGGCTGGCGCACAGTGTATTCAGCGCGTGCGCGATCATCGGCTGGCCGGCGAGTGGCAGGTACTGCTTGGGCAATTCCTGTCCCATTCGCGCACCGGAACCGGCGGCGGGGACCAGGGCGTGAAATTCGGTCATGGACGTGATTGTAAATTAAAAAGTTGAACGCGCGCTTGGCTTATAATGCGCGCCTTTGTTTCAGGTTGTCCTTCGTGCTTTTCCTTTCAAAACATACGCGCCCCCGCTATACCGGCCTGCAAGGTTCATCCGACGCGCTGGCACTGGCGCAGTACGCCGATAAACACTCGCCCGTGGTCGTGATCGCCGCAAGCGCGCAGGATGCGCAACGACTGGTCGAGGAGATTGCGTTCTTCTCCCCCGGCCTGCGCGTGCACCTGCTGCCGGACTGGGAAACCCTGCCCTATGACCACTTTTCGCCGCACCAGGACCTGATCTCCGAGCGGCTGGCAACGCTGCATCATGTGCGCAGCCAGTCCAGCGACGTGCTGGTGGTGCCGGTGACCACCGCGCTGTATCCGCTGCCGCCGGTCGAATACCTGGCCGCATATACCTTTTTCCTGAAGCGCGGCGAACGGCTCGACCTGGACAAGCTGCGCGAGCAGATGACGCTTGCCGGATACAGCCATGTTCAGCAGGTGCTGTCGCCCGGCGAATACTGCGTGCGCGGCGGCATTATCGACCTGTTTGCAATGGGCAGCGTGCTGCCGTACCGGATCGACCTGTTCGACGACGAGATCGAGACCATCGCGACGTTCGACGTGGATACCCAGCGCACCCTGTATCCGGTGCCTGAAATCCGCCTGTTGCCGGCACGCGAATTTCCGCTTGATGATGCCGGGCAGGCGCGCTTCCGCCAGAGCTTTCGCGAACGCTTCGAGGGCGATCCATCCCGTTCCCACATCTACAAGAATGTCAGCAAAGGCAATGCACCGGCGGGGATCGAGTATTACCTGCCGCTGTTCTTCGAACACACCGCGACACTGTTCGACTACCTGGTGAAGGATGCCACGCTGTGCCTGCACCACAACGTGAACGATGCCATCGCTGCATTTGCGCGCGATGCCGCATCCCGGTACAACCTGCTGCGTGGCGATCCGCAGCGTCCGCTGCTGGAGCCGAAGGAGCTTTTCCTCGATGCTGAGCAGTTCTTTGTCCGCGTGAAGGAATTTGCGCGGCTGGATATCGTCGAGACAGAAAACGGCGCAACGCTGACACCCTGTTCCACCGCGCCGCTTCCCGACA